>JAABUX010001187.1_pt1 | contig 40454 bp, 31 predicted proteins | sample 5561851 | NCBI WGS metagenome assembly JAABUX01 (sample SAMN10711883, study PRJNA513361) | rock metagenome | isolation source: Antarctica rocks | place: Antarctica: Victoria Land, Richard Nunatak red sandstone | collected 2016-01-03 | reverse complement strand
AGGGGACGCCCCTCCCATACCACGAGACATGGTGAGGAGACGCTTCGTGTCTGGGAGGGGCGTCCCCTTGCGGGCGCCCTAGCTTCACAATGACCTAGTTTTTCACGTTAAGTTAACGCCTATGGGGTCGCCCCTACCATACACGTTGACGCGTTCTGTAGAGGGATATAGTAGGGGCGACCCTTGTGGTCGCCCTGCCAAATGAAAAAGTTAACCAGCATTATCTCGCTCCTTTCGGGAGGCCATTCACTATGCAACGCTTTTTACAAATTATCCAACAAATAATTCGCATGCTCAGACCCGCACCGGGTATCTTTCTCTTTTTTATCGCGCCCATTGTGGGAATATTGCTTACTGGTTTGACGCCGCCGAACGGTTTCTTCAATCCCTTGACGCTGCTCTTTCTATGTGTACTTTATGGTGGGGGCGCGATCATCGCACGCGAACTGATGCTGTACTGGGGCAAGGGCTGGCCCACGCTCTTATTGCTTGGCGCAGCTTTTGGCGTAATCGAAGAAGGTCTGCGGCTCAAAAGTTTCTTTGATCCGCACTGGAAATATCTCGGACAACTCGGCACCTACGGGCGTTTGTTGGACGTGAATTGGATATGGAGTGTGCAAATGACTCTCTTGCACGCCGTGTTCAGCATCGCAATCCCGGTCCTCATCGTGAACCTCCTCTTTCCAAAACGCAGTATGGAGCGTTGGGCTGGCCCACGCGCCTTGCTCTTGCTTATAGTCATGTTTATCCTGTTTGTCGTACTTGGCTTCCTGTTCCTTTCGTCATATCATCCACCGTTTATTCCGTACCTTGTCACGCTCGTTGTCGCGGCGGCACTGATTCTCCTGGCTCGTTTCCTACCACGTCGCATCACCGTCACCAAAAGCACCGATATTATGCCTCCACTACGCTTCGGACTTGTCGGCTTTTTAGGGACGTTGACCCTATACCTTATCAACTGGATATTGCCGACCACGCTCGTACCATTCTGGGCGGCGATTCTCCTGATGCTTGTTCTCGCCCTTGCCATCGCTTATGCTATCTTGCACATGTCGAGCAATATCTCCGGCTGGACCGGGCGCCACCAGATCGCCCTTGTCTCTGGTACACTTGCCTTCTATATTCTCATGGCTCCCGTCACCGAGTTTACGCAACGCCAACTCGACCCATCCGGTCTCACCTTCGTCGCCCTCATCGCTGCTGGACTACTCTATCTGCTTAACCGACGCATACGCAAGCGCGAACAGAAGCAACAACAGCAATTGCAGCAAAGTGTAGGAGCTTGATTATGCTCTTGAAAAGTATTGTGGGCATGGGAACCGACGGGCGACCACAAGGGTCGCGCCCTACTATATCCGTGTATAGTAGGGTGCGACCCTTGTGGTCGCCCGTTGAGAAAAATGATACGGTCGTCCGTTCCCAAAGAAAAAATTAAACAACAGAATCAGACCCCTACTTGACGTATCAATGCGAAATACATACAATCAAGGGACAAAAAACGTTTAGTAAAATGTTCGATTACTACCACTATTCTCAGGAGGAAGTATGTCCACATCGCAGACAAGGGAAGAGTGGATTAGTTTAAGTGAGGCGGCGGACTTGCTGGGCATCCATCCGGCGACGGTACGTTTGTGGGCGGACCGCAACGAGTTACCATCACGTCGCACCAATGGCGGCCATCGCCGCTTCCGTCGTGCCGATATCGAGGCACGTCTGCGGCAGGATAACGAGCCAAGAAACGATCCTGCCGCGCAACTGCTTATTCAAAGTGTGCTTGGGCGTGTGCGCTTCGCCTTCACCGATGGCACGCTCAACACCTTGCCCTGGTATGAACACTTCGACGAAAACGCACTTGCCGCATATCGTCTACTGGGACGCCGTGTCCTCGAGCTGCTGCTCCGCGCCATTACTGATGGTACTCATAAGGACGAACTACGCCGTGACGCCATTCAGCTTGGCACAGAATACGGCTCCATCACCAACACCTCACATGTGCCCGTTGCCGACGCAGTACGTGCCTTCCTCTATTTTCGCACTCTCATTGATGAGAGCGTGCTACAACTCGCCGAGGTACGCGGTAGTCGCGACCATCAAGACATTCCCTGGATTGAGAGCCTCAACCAGATACAGACCATCACCAACGAGATACTACCTGCCTTGATCGAGGCCGCGCAACATTCAGCAGAAAAATAATTTGTTCTTTTAATGCCCTCTTTTACATATCAAACCCCGGATGTAGGGGGAGACCTTCGCGGTCTCCCAGCCCAAAGAAAGGCATATCAGCTATGAGCAATACAGGTCGCTTTGACAAATTTAACGATCAGGCGCGAATGGTTTTGCACTACGCGCAAGAAGAGGCGCAACGCCTCGAACACGGCTACATTGGTACAGAACATCTGCTCCTCGGCCTTGTCCACGAAGAAAACAATACCGCGTCCACTGTACTACGCGCTTTAGGTATCGAGCTTGCAAAAATCCGTAGTGCTGTTGAAATCATTATCGCGCGTGGTGCAAAAGTCGAAACTGCACAAACTGGACTCACACGCCGCTCCAAAAAGGTAATCGAACTGGCTGTTGATGAAGCGCGTCGCCTGGGATATCACTACATCAGCACAGAACACATGCTGCTAGGTCTACTACGCGAAGGCGAAGGCATTGGTGCGAGTGTCCTTGAAAGTCAGGGCGTCAACCTGGAGAAGGTACGCATGAAAGTCGCGCAGATATCGCCAGATGCACAACAACAGCAGACCCAATCTACTGTAAACGAGCCTTTTGTAGAGCAAACAGAGCAATTATCAGACAAGCCAGGGTCGGAGAAAATAGAGGCGTCAAGGCCGCGCAATGCTGCAATTGTTCAAACACAAAGCATGAGGCCATACGCAGGCTACCCCTTTACGGAGCAGTCTCACAGAGTAATCGAAAGGGCACACGAAGAGGCAATAAGCTTCCAGCATAACTATATTGGAACAGAGCATCTCTTGCTCGGACTCCTGGGCAATAATGAGAGTATTGCAAGTGCCGTTTTACAAAATCTTGGTCTGGAACTGAAACGTCTGCGTAGAGATGTTGAGTTTATTATAGGGCGTGGTGATCGCATTGTACTTGGCGAAATTGGGCTAACGCCACGCGCTAAGAAACTGCTTGAACTAGCCTCAAAAGAGGCGCAGCGAATGAACAGTAACTATGTGGGAACGGAACATATTCTCCTTGGTATGATAGTGGAAGGTGAGGGTATCGCGGCTGGCATTCTCGAAAGTCAGGGCATCAATCTGGAGAAGGTACGTGTAGAAACAAAGCGTGTCCTGCAATATGCACAACACGAGAAAACGCAGGAATAGATGAATTGTAACAAACGAATCAGGCGTCGAGAAAATGTTGTACGGGTCTGATTTATCACACCCTCGTTGGCTCCTCAAGCGTCCAGTGTTTGAATACGAATTGAGAATGTTCTGTGAAAAGAAACATTCCCTTTTGTGATACCACACTTTATCGTTCACGTCAACGTGAGCCTTATGTAAAACCAGGGCGTTATGAATAACGGCCCCTACTACACCGTATTATCAACGCATAGAAGCGGTTATGCCTTGCACGTACAATGTAGGTAGAGAGAAGCTTTGTAGTGGAAGGAAACACGAGCAGATGAATAGTCAAGAACTTCAGCATGAAGTGCTACAACAGGCGGAAAACACGGCGGCTAGCGCGTTTGAAAGTGCAGAAACAGGCTTGCTTCTCCTGCTGGAGCGTTTCCCTGAGTATTTCAAGGAACGTGCAACACAGGACGATATCGAGACACTTGTTTTTTGCTTGCATCGCCTGTACAATTGTAGCAGTACGTTGTATCGACACATCCTACCGGATTTAGCCCATGCGGTCTTCCTACAGGGTACACCTCCACATAGCATGCTCGCATGCCACCACGCCATCTGGGAGCAACTACAATTTCTACAGCAGCTTATAGAGCGGATAGAGTCGCATTGTCACCTGCTGCTTAGCAGTGCCACTGGTGTACTCGCCATTCTCGATTCGACAGAAGAGGTAGCTGTCAGCGCAGAGACTCCTACTCACGTTGGAACCGACCAGTGGCAATACGCTTATGAAAGGCTCTCTACCTCGCTTACTGAGTGGCAAGAGCAGAGCAAAGACCGCATATCCTTCGCCATCATGTTTGCAAATATAGCAACACCCCTCTCTATGGCCTCGCTTACTCAAGTAGATGCTGCATTCGCCTTACTCTTTGATAGTACCAATGCTATCTTTGGCGATATCATCCCAGACATACAACTGGTAGCGCAGGGTGATGATGAGGTGGCCGCGACGTTGCTCTTCGATCTCATGCAGCAAAACGATTTATTGCTGATGCAAATTGGCAAACTCATTGCACCAATACAACAACTTATCAAATACTATGAGGTGATGGAATAGAGGAGGGGAAAATCTCAATGGGCGATCCCTTGTGGTCGCCCGTCCTTCATTGATGTATATGGTTATTTCATAAGTTACTATCTTAACCACAATAGGACAGTCTTAACACAATGTTAACCAAATTGAAGCATCTTTTACATACGAGCATCGCATAGTATACACATATCAAATGTGTGTCTACTATTTCCTAAAACAGGAGTTGTGAAATGAGCAATGAGGCTACTTCTCTCTTGCCATACAACAGTGCCGTAGGCTTGCAACCATTGTATGAAACCGTCAACACCATACAATGTGTCGAAGCAGCCATACGAGGCAATATTACAGAACGCATTACGCAAGTTGCGCTGGTAACGGTCAGGCTCCAATTTACGTCGGAAGATGGCAACGTATCGTTCAGTCACGACATGCTTGCACAGAGCATCTACTACTACTTCGACGGATTGCGCGGCCTTGTGCGTAAAACAGATGTCGTGTACATTCTTAACTCTACGTTTTATTTCCTACTCCTTAATGCGAATAGTGAGGGGAGTCGTATTGTGCAAACACGCCTATGGGATGCTCTGCTCTGGCGCGTTCATAATACAAACGAACACGAAATCTTGCGCCCCTGTCTCATTGCGATTGGACACGCCGCTTATCCCGAAATACCTGATGCACATGATTGTATGGTGGCAGCAAACGAGCCATGTTACAGTTTTGACTTGCAACCCGAAACGATGATACGAAAAGCTGTTCCCCATGTGCATAACAAAGAGATGGAACTGCCCGTATCCTTACCGGAAATCGTTGCACACGAAGAGGAACTGACCGCACTTGCACGCAAACTCGGCATACCATATCTTTCATTGCTACCGCGCAAAAAACCAGAACAGGTGCAAAGGCTTGTCACCCTTAAATTAGCCCACGAACTACAATGCTACCCACTTGGGCGCGAACGTGGCACTCTCACCGTCGCACTCTCAAACCCACAGGATAGTAGCATCTTGGAACGTCTCCGTGAGGCAACAGGGCTACGTATTTTTCCAGTTCTCACCCACCCACAGGAGCTACAAGCAGCCCTCAGCCAACTCGTTTGATGTTTCTTTTGCAATCGGCAATCCTTTGTGGCATTATGCTAATACGTACAAACGTAGGGGCCTTTATTCATAACGCCCTGTGAACAATACACCCATACGGTAAGAATTGAAGAACGTTCCTTATGGTCGGGCAAATCGTCAATGGGGACGAGGGCATAATGAATTATGGCCCCTACAGAATTTCCTATTGTTAAGAGAGGGCATATTTTACCATGAAGGTACTTGTTACTGGCGGTGCTGGTTTTATCGGTTCACACATCGTCGATCAACTCCTTGCGGCACAGCACGAAGTGTTTGTTGTCGATAACCTCTGGTCTGAGGGCGGCGGCAAACAAAGCAATCTTAATCCACAAGCGAAGTTTTATCATGCCGATATCACCGATGAAACGACGCTGGCACAGATATTCGATGAGGTCAAACCAGAGATTGTGAGCCATCAGGCAGCCCAGGCGAGCGTGGCAATCTCCACAAAAAATCCACAGCTGGATGCACGCTTCAACGTCATTGGTCTGCTCAATGTATTGACCAACTGCACACGCGTTGGCGTCAAGAAGATTATCTTTGCCTCGTCGGGCGCGACCTATGGTACTCCTGTCCGTTTGCCTGTTGACGAAGAGGTCCCACAGCATCCAGAGGCACCCTACGGCATCACCAAGATGGTTGCTGAATACTATCTGCGCTACTGGCACGAGGCCAACAATCTGAACTTCACGGCCCTACGCTACGGCAACGTCTATGGTCCACGGCAAGACCCCAACGGCGAGGCAGGTGTCATTGCCATCTTCGCCAAACGTTTTCTCAACCATGAAGGCGTGCGTATCGACTGGGACGGTGAGCAGCGCAAAGACTATGTATACGTAGAAGATGTAGCCCATGCCAACCTGCTCGCCCTCGAACACGGCAACAACGAAATTTTCTGCATTGGTACTGGCAACCCTGCCTCCGTTAATGAGATATACAACATCCTAGCGAACATCACCGACTATAAACCGGAGATTACTCATGCCCCTAAACGTGCGGGCGACATCTACCTGTCTTACTTCAACTGTAGCAAGGCTGAACGCATATTAGGCTGGAAACCCCAGGTCAGTTTTGAAGATGGCGTCAAGGCAACGGTAGATTTTTTCAGGAAATGATTGAGGAGTCGCAATAGTATAGTAGTGACAGGGCTTGCCCCTGTCATGCTCTTAAACGACGAAGACCTCAAACCTACCTTCGTATCAACTGACCCAGAATGGTTACCCCAGCCAGCCCCAGACAGAACCATGCAGGAACCATCAGGTGCGCCGTTGTAAGGTAGACGCCACCAGCGACGGCGGCAATAAACATAAGTGACCATGAGAGACCGCCACTACCCGATGCCGTACTACTACTTCCACCGCTATGCCGTCCAAAGCGGAAACGCATACGGTCTTTTGAACGGTCCCCTGCCAGCTTCACCTCGATCTGCCCTGTCTCGATCTTCGTGATAACCTGCTCTAGCGCACGCGGCAAGGCCAGCAAGGTGCGTCCTGTGTCGAGTGCCTGCGTCAGATACTCCTGTACCGTTTGACCTATGCCCTCACTGTCAAGCCCTAGGAACTTACGTGCATAAGGCGTGGCAACTTCGACAAAGTTAAACTCCGGTGCCAGTCCGGTCGAGACACCGCTGAGTACTCCAATTGCACGACCTGTAAAGGCGAACTGCGCCGGTATCTGAAAGGGCTGTCCATAGAGGAGTCGCTCAACGTCCTGGGCTACTTCGGGGATGTCGAGTCCACGGGCTTCTCCAAGGCTCATGCCATAATACTGTTCCATCATCAGTGCCATGCCGCGCTCGATAACGTTGATATTCGCTCCTGGTCCAACAAATCCTAGCTTGACCAGAGCATTCACAAGAGAGCGCGAGTTGCGTGATAAGAAGCTGATAAACAAGTCTTTGAGCGATTGCTTCATACCTTTTGTGAGTGATCCCACCATGCCAAAGTCGATAAAGGCGATCACTGGACCACCATCGGCTGTGGTGACGCCTCTTTTGACGAAGATATTGCCAGGATGAGGGTCAGCGTGAAAGAAGCCTTCGACAAAAAACTGGTAAAAGTAGGCACTCACAGTACGCTTGGCGACTTCAAGGCGGCTAATGCCTGCCGCTTCGAGGGCTACATAGTCGTTGACTTTGATGCCATCAATCCACTCTATGACTAGCATATGTGGTGTCGTATACTCATCGTATATGCGCGGAATGTAGATTGTGGTATCGTCCTTGAACATCTCTTTGAAGCGTTTGGCGTTCGCTGCCTCGGTTACATAGTCGATCTCTTCATATGTAGTACGCCTGAACTCGCGGTAGATGCCCATGAGGTCGATAAAACCAGTGGTATCGACAAAAAAATTGATGACGCGAATGACAAATTTAAGCGTACTCAGGTCCATCCCCACAAGCTGATCGGTGTTGGGACGCTGGATTTTAACGGCCACCGTTTCGCCTGTAGCGAGCAACGTTGCCCTGTGAACCTGAGCGAGCGAGGCGGCAGCGGTACACTCGCGCTCTATCATACTGAAAATATCCTTTACCTGCTTGCCCGTTTCAGCTTCAATGACGCCTACCACATGCTCGAATGGCGCGGGTGGCACCTCATCTTGTAGTGAAGCCAGCACTGTAATAGCCGCATCTGGTAGCAGGTCAGCACGCGAACTCAGAAACTGACCGAGCTTAATCATCAGCACACCAAGCTTGATCGCTGCTATGCGAAAGGCGACCAGCACTTCGATAAGCACTTCGATATTCGGCTGTACCTCATAATTGCCACGCTCACGAGCGCGAATAACACGCCGCCGCTCGCGATATATAACCCAGATAGTCCACAACAGCAGACGAGAGACGCGAAGAAAGCGTACACTCTGTGAGAACCGATTGATATGTGGAATTGTTGTACGCATAATAGCCCTTTCTTGGACACGTAAGTCTATGTATACCATAGCATACTACGGAAAGAGTAAGGGAGAGGTCAGAGAGGTTGCACATACATAGTTTCTCGTGATTAGATATACATATTCCACGCAACAACAAATTGTCCTATTTATTTGCAGGAGGTGCCACTTGCACAGTTGTAATCGCAACAATCTCATCGACATGGGGGACGGTTATAGTCTCTCTTTCATGAATAGCAATACGGGAACGCCAGTTCCTAAATCACGCTCTTTTGAGCTACCAGATGATACTCTTCACTACGCACCGGATCGACCCGCCGATGTGCGCCACATCAAGCTTGTGCTGAAGCTTGACTTTGAGCAGGAGACGGTGAGCGGAAGTGCGTACACCACCTTTGCCGCTCTCTACGAGGAGGTGAAGACCGTTACCTTCGATGCCGTTGAACTTGCTATCGAGAGCGTGACCATAGAGGGCAAACCTGTTGTCTACACGACCACCGACAAAAAGTTGATCGTGACGCTTGACCGCATCTATTTCAACGGCGAAGTCTTTACCGTCGCGGTAGCTTATCACGCGAAGCCACAAACGGGGATGCACTTTGTTAAACCTGCACCGGAAGACCCAACGCGCCCAACGCAAGCTTTTTCATTTGGACAGCCGCGCTATGCCAGTTACTGGTTTCCCTGTCACGATTCGCCCAATGATCGCTCTACAACAGAGATTATTGTTACCGTACCTTCACAGTTCTTGACCGTCTCGAACGGCAATCTGTTAGAGGTCACAGACAACGGCGCGACCAAAACACACCATTGGTTACATGATATTCCTCATGCCGCTTATCTTATCTCGCTCGTGGTTTGCGACTTTGCCGTGATTGAGGATAGCTATAATGGCAAGCCTGTCACCTATTATGTGCGTAAGGACCGCAAGGATGACGCCCCCCTGTTGATGGGCAAAACGCCGCAGATGATGCAGTTTTTCTCAGAGTTCACTGGCACCGAGTATCCCTATGATAAGTATGCCCAGACCGTGGTAGAGCTATACACAGGTGCGATGGAGCATACCACCGCTACAACGCATGGTTTCACATTGCTCATTGATAAAAAGGCTGCGCTGGATAGCGATATGGTACCTGTTGTGGCACATGAACTGGCGCATCAGTGGTTCGGCGATCTTGTAACTTGTCGCGACTGGTCCAATGGCTGGCTCAACGAAGGCTTTGCCACCTACTTCGAGAACATGTGGAACGAGCATGATCTTGGACGCGATATGTTCAAGCAGACGATGCTGCACATGAAAGAATGGTATATGAGCGAAGATAAACACTATCGCCGCCCGATTGTGTATCACGTCTTTCATGATGACGGTTTCGAGTTATTCGATGGACATATGTATGGCAAGGGTTCATGGGTGCTGCATATGTTGCGTCATCAACTTGGGGAGGCTGCATTCAAACGCGCCATTAAAACCTACCTTGCGCGCTATCGCGAAAAAGAGGTCATCACGGCAGACCTTGAACGTACCTTCGAGGAGTCAACGGGTCATAGCCTCGCACAATACTTCCAGCAATGGGTCTACCGTGGCGGTTATCCTGAGTTTGAGGTGAACTATTCATGGGATGGCGAGCATAAACTGGCAAAGATCAAGCTCAAACAGACGCAGAAGGTTGACGAGTTGACGCCCTGCTTCGTGACTCCCGTCGATCTCGATTTTACTCTTCCCGTTTCCGATGAGGCCGCAAAAGATGAGCAAACGAAGGCAACCATCATGGTGCCTTTGCATGTACTCGCTGGTGAAGATGGACAGGTGGAGCAAAGCTTTTACATTCCACTAGAGCGCGAGCCACTGATGATCCGCTTCGATCCCGAAGGCTGGTTGCTCAAATCGCTTACCTTTGAGCGTTCAACAAAGATGCTGCGTTATCAGCTAGCGAATGACCCCGATACACTTGGTCGTAGCGATGCGGCAGAGGAACTGGGCAAGAAAAATGATGATGAGAGCCGCGAGGCCCTTAAAGTTGCGTTGAATAGCGATCCCTTCTGGGGTGTGCGTGCCGCTGCCGCTTCTGCTCTGGGGAAGATGGGGAGCGAGCAGGCGCAGACGGTGCTTATCGAGGCACTTGAACAACTTGACCAGACGCAATTCTCACGCGCTCGTATCGCCGTTGCGGAAGCATTGGGCACATTCCAGGCTCCACAGCGTGCGGAGCTGGCGCAACGTTCCGCTCAAGCACTGCGTACCATCCTTGAAAACGGTGATGCAAGTTACCGTGTAGAGTCCGCCGCCGCCGCCGCCCTCGGTAAAACTCGTGTCGAAGGTAGCGTCGAATTCCTTGCCAACAGAGCCGAGCAACCATCTTGGATGAGTATTGTACAAAGCGGCGTCTTCGCAGGACTTGGTGCGTCCGGTGATAATCGTGTTGTGGACATACTGGCTACCTATATGCGTAATCCGCGCAGTTATCCAACCCTACGAGTGGCGGCGGCTAATGGTCTGTGGATGGTTGGACGCAATCGCATTGAATACAACGAAGATGCACGTCAGCGTGCTATAACCGCGTTATGTGATGCGGTAGAGCATGATACATGGAGACCAACCCGTGCCGTCTCCGCTATGGCTCTAGCCTCATTCAACGACAAACGCGCCATTGAACCCTTAGAGCGTGTCGCCAGCCGCGAATTAGAATCGGCTGTACAACGACAGATGCGTCTCTCCGCTTACGCCTTGCGTTCGAGCAACAAGGATGATGAGCAGTTCAAAGGACTACGGAAAGACCTCGATGAGATGCGCGAAGAGAATCGCAAGCTCAAAGAGCAACTCACCGCCCTCGAAGCCAGGATGCCGTAATAATGCTGTGCATAATGCCTCCACCTCATGTACATGAGGTGGAGGCATTATGCACAGCATGTTTTCGTATTTTGTTGATGTGTGTTATGAATTTTTGCTGGCGCGTGAAATGAGATCGCTCGCTGTGGGTTGTGTACCCTCTTCATAGAATGCATTGACCTCGGCACCCAGCAAGATGATGAGGGCAAAGAGGTAGAAAAACGCGACGACCGCGAGAACCAATCCAACCTGTCCTACATAGCCCTTTGTAAAGTAGCGTGTATACAAGGGGAAGAACAAAAGCATCAGTTGCAGTACGATGGCAGCAACTGCGGCACCTTTCCAGCTTGTACTGAAGCGGTGCATCACACTCTGTACATTCTCTGTTCTATTAGGGATGAAGACGTAGAATATCTCAAAGAGCAAGAAGGATACAATCAGGCTACTGATAACGCCGAAGATGTTGGTAAGAGTGTTATTGCTGCCAAGTGCCGCGTTTTGTAGAATGGATAACACAACGCCGGGTACCGTTGAAGCAAGTATGAGAAATGGTACCAGTATTGTAAACAGAACAAGCATACCAATAGCAATCAAATTCTTTTGTACAAACGAACGCGGTTGGAGACGATAGATGACATCGAAGCACATCTCCATGAGCACGAAGAGGCGCGACCCAAAGATGATTGCCACGATGATAGCGACGAATATAAGCAAGCCAGACGCACTTTGCAACCTGTCGAGAGCCGACTTGATAACGTCTCCTGATGAAAGTGGACTACCCTTCATTGCTGTTGTGAGATGATCAATAAACTTCTGCGATGCGCTCTTGTCTAATGAGCCAAGAAATACGCCGAAAATGCCAAGCAGAAAAATCGCAATCGGTACAAGTGCTGTTAATAGGCTAAACGCAAGTGCCTGTGCGAGGTGAACTACCCAGTCGTTCTGTATTTTTTTCATAAAGTCTTTGGATGATCTCGCACCACGTACTGCCGCATGTGCCACCTGTGACGCGCCTTGTTGCGCGGTATCCACTGCCTGTCTTTGTGTTGACATAGTGTTCCCTCACTTATAGTTTATCTTGAATCTTATTTAGAGTACGGTTTAACTCAATAGAACGCTTCACAGAGCCTTTTCAATATGCTCGTAGCGCGTTATAATGAAGACAATCATGTAGCCTTTTTGGTTGTGGCAGGAGTCTATGTAATGTCGAGTCAGCAGTGTTTCCTTGTGCGCTTCTGGGGAGTGCGAGGAAGTTATCCAACACCGGGAGTGGAGACCATTCAGCACGGTGGTAACACTTCGTGTGTTGAAGTGCAAGTGGGTGAGGGAGCAGGACATACCTTGATTTTCGATGCGGGAAGTGGTATTATTCGTCTAGGCGAGTCTTTGATGCAACGTCATAAACGGGAAGGGATGCTCGATGCGGCACTGTTTATCACACATGGGCATAGCGATCATCTTCTTGGCTTCCCTTTTTTCGCTCCACTCTTCGCTCCCGATACATTGCTCCACATCTTCGGCCCACATCTCGTTGACTACGATATTGAGCAACTCGTAACCCAACTCATGTCTCCACCGTATTTTCCAGTAGACATGCGTAGTTTGCCATCGCAACGCACCTTTCATACTATTACGAATGAGCAGTGCGTGGTGTGGCGAGGTACAGATGCTATGTCAGGTGTAGGAAAGCAACCTGCCATGCTGAAGCAGGGCGATGTATGCGTGACAGCGATGTTTACGCAGAGTCATCCGCAAGATGGGGCGGTCATTTATCGCATCGAGTATGCGGGGCGGCGCGTTGTATATGCGACCGACGTAGAGTGGGAAGATGGCTGTGATGATGATTTTCTCGCGTTCATCGAGGATGCCGATGTGCTTATTCATGATGCACAATATACAAGACACGATTACCAACACATGAAACAAGGCTTTGGACACAGCACGATAGAAATGGCGATAGAGGCGGCTCGTGCGGCTCATGTTCATGAATTGATACTTTTTCATCATGACCCAACCTATGACGATACACAACTTGACCGTATGGAGGCGGAGGCGCGGAAATATTTTGCACGCACCCGTTCAGCCTGTGAAGGTATGGAAATTGACCTTCTTCAATAAGTAAAGAATCGAGTGAAAACAGCTATGGGCGTAAGTATAAACGTTTTACTGGCATTCATGATTATCGTCTCGTTTCTCTTAGCCATTCCACTTCATGAATTTGGACACGCAACGATGGCTCGCTGGTTGGGTGATCGTACCCCACAGGCAGAGGGGCGACAATCGCTCGGCCTACGTTCACACATCGACCCTGTAGGACTGCTGATGTGCGTCATCCTCGCATTTCAACCTATCCTGGCATATCCTGTTGGCTTCGGTTGGGGCAAGCCCGTAAAGGCTGACCCGTGGAAAATGAAGGTTGGTGCCAATCTTGGTCTCTTCACCGTTGCCATAGCTGGACCTTTGTTTAGCCTCATTATTGGTCTCCTTGTCGCTTTGATTGTGCGTTTCACTGGTATATCTCTGCTACTGCTACATAATCCATATGCCGAGCGTCTACTACAACTGCTCATCGTGTTTGCCAGTGTGAACATCTGTCTGGCACTTTTCAATCTGATCCCGCTCTATCCACTTGACGGCTATCAAATTGTGTATACGCTCTTACCAAGCAAACAGGCGGTGCAGTTTGCGAAATCGGCACCCTATGGCCCATTCATTATTCTTGCCCTCTTCTTTTTTCTACCCTTCTTAGCGCGTTTGTCTGGACTCGGCTCCTTTCCCCTTTTCCAACTGGCATACTACATTCTGGCGGGGTCGCTCAATATCATCACATTGGTTGTTGGCCCATTTGTAGCACCTGGATCGTACTCAGATCTTCTAGCCTATGTCACGCGCTATTACTTCCTATAGACTTATATGAAAAGTAATGTATGGTTACAGGTTGTTGTCTATCGCATTGGGCAGGTGAGGCAACAACTCGGTTTCGTGAAGCCGCTATCTGTAGCGGATGTACAAGAGGTGCAGCACTGGCTACCAACCTCTGCTCTGCCGCTTTTCGCCACCATGTCGGACGCCGATAAGCAACATAGCCTGCGTGTCTGTCGTGGTCTGCAAGCACAAGGTTGTGTCGAGGATGATATGCTGGCTGCTGCGTTATTACATGATGTTGGCAAGGCACAGGGACGTGTACCATTCTGGACGCGACCCGCTATCGTGCTTGGCAAGCTGTTCGCTCCACGTTTTCTTGCACGACTCGTCATTGCACCTTCATTGGTGGAAACTGATTATGTTCTTGAAGTAAAGAATGAGGGCATCGGAAAACCAACGGGCGACCACAAGGGTCGCACCCTACTATACACCTCAGCGTATAGTAGGGTGCGACCCTTGTGGTCGCCCGTTCCCAGAATAAAAAGTGAAAGAGCATTATCGCGTCCTCGTAGCAATGAAAACCCAAAAGGACGCGCTACATCGGTCCTTGCATGGCGACGTTCTCTTAGCTATGCCTGGTATCATGCCGATGTCGGTGCCGACCTTGCCGCAAATGCTGGCCTCTCCCAATGTGCCGTGTTGTATATCCGCACACATCACGATCCACATGGACCTGCGGCGGCATTGCATCGTGTCGATGAGGTATCGTAACTATGACAGAACAAATTACCACTGATGAAGTCCAGGAGACGTTGCAGCAGCAGGTGCGCTATGTTGTACATCTGCCCGTCTTTGAAGGACCTCTCGACCTCTTGCTGCACCTGATCGAGAAGCGACAAATGGAGATTACGACCATCTCGCTTGTCACCGTCACGGACCAGTATCTTGCCTATCTACAGCAATGGCAGACCGAAACGCTACCATTGGCAAACATGGCAGCTTTCGTTGCTATCGCAGCCCGGCTTCTTTTCATCAAGTCGCAAAGCCTGTTGCCGCACTCGACCAAAGAAGAGGTCAGTCAGGAGGTCGAGAGTGCCGTAGCGATGGCGGAAGAACTCCAACGCCACTTGATCGAATACAAACTGGCAAAAGAAGTCGCCTCGTATCTACGACAGCGCGAAGAGCAGGGTCTGCAAACACACGGACGCTCCGGTCTGCTCGCTGGCATCGAGGCGCAACTGGCATGGACTCCACCAACGCTCGTCGGCCTTGAGGCGCAATCGCTCACACGCGCCTTGCAACGCCTCCTAGAACTACAGGCGAAAGAGGTCGCCGAGAACAACGCCTCATTGTTGCCAACCGCGCGTGTACGTGTCAGTGAACGTATCGCTGAGATCGTCAGCTTTTTACAGGTACGTGAGCGTGTCCCTTTCTCTGAGGTCCTTGCAAACGAGAAGTCGCGCTTCGTCATCATCGTCACCTTCCTCGCCGTCCTCGAACTCTGGAAGTGGGAGCGCATTAACGTCCTACAAAACGAGCTGATGGGACCAATTATATTGGAGCGCGGCGAAAAATGGGACGAGAAACTTGAAGGGGTTGAGGTGGAAGAGAAAATTATGTAACGATAAAGACCTACAGGATTTGTGCTTGACATTGAGACTTTCAACATGCATACTATAGCTGAGGTGAGCAGAGAAAGGGTAGGACAAAAATGTATCGTTTTCTTATAATTATTGAGCAAGGTAGCCGAAATTATAGCGCATATGTTCCCGATTTGCCAGGTTGTGTTGCCACTGGGAAAACACTTGAAGACGTTGAAGCGAACATGCGTGGAGCAATAGAAATGCATATAGAAGGCATGATCGAAGATGGCTTGCCTATTCCTACGCCAAGCCTAAAAGCGGAATATCTTGAGGTGTCTGTGCCTAACTCCGCTGCCTAATCTTCGCTTTATTACAAAGTAACAAGATACGAAACAGTCTTACGTTGCATCCCTTGTACAAGAGAAGCAGCGCAAGATTGTTTTGTATTGCAAAACATATTTTGTTCCTCTCGCATCTTCACACTTTGGAATGAACTGCATGTAAGGGGTTGATAAAAACTTGACAGTGCTTGACTCAAAGTTTATAATAAGAGTACAGTAAATCTTGTATACGCTCCGTCTTTACGATGGGTAGCATAGAGAAACAAGTAAGGAGAAAACGGACTATGGAGGACGCACAGGAAATGTCTGCTGAACAACAGAACCCTAACAATAATATAGTATCAATCGAGGGTGCCCGTATCGCGGAACTGGAGGCGCAACTTGCCCAGGCGCGGCAGGAAGCTTCAGACAACTGGAACAAATTTTTGCGCGAACGCGCTGACATGGACAACTTTCGCAAGCGTCAAGATCGTGTGCTGACGGACCGTGTGTATAACCAGAAGAAGGCACTCATCAATAAATTTCTTGGCGTGGTGGACAATGTAGACCGCGCCATGCTATATCAAGAAACGATGAGCCGTCAGGATTTACAACAAGCACTACGTATGGTGCAGTGGCAGATGGGCGAAGTGATGCGGAGCGAGGGCTTAAATGTGGTACCAACGATAGGTGAAGCGTTCAATCCCTATATGCACGAGGCAATCGAGGCGGTTGAGAACAGCGATAAGCCAGAGGGAACGATTGTTGAAGAAGTTCTCAAGGGCTACACGCTCGGTGATGAGACGCTTCGTCCTGCTCGCGTGAAGGTGAGCATGGGCAATAAATAATTCGCATGTGGTAGGTAGAGAGGTGTTGTATACCTCTCTATTTCAAAAAAGAGGGCTGGCATATGGAATATAAAGATTATTACAAAATACTCGGTGTGGCTCGTGGAGCGAGCGCGGATGAGATCAAGAAGGCTTTTCGTAAGCTGGCCCGTAAGTATCATCCCGACGTAAATCCAGGCGATAAGAAGGCCGAGGCAAAGTTCAAAGAGATCAACGAAGCCTACGAGGTGCTTTCTGACGCCGAGAAGCGCAACAAGTATGATACGCTAGGACCCAACTGGCAAGAGCAATTTGGCCCCAACATGTCGAACGCGCGTCGTTCCTATGGCAATGGTGCTACCGCTGGGCGCTCACAGCAGCAATTCGAGTTTGACCAGGGCAACTTCTCTGATTTCTTCGAGACGCTGTTTGGACGGAGCAGTGGTTTTGGTCCGACGAGTAGCACAGGTACACGTACAAACGGTGCGCGTAGCGATATACGAAGGCGTACAGGTGATGACATTGAGCAACCCGTCGAGGTGACGCTGCAAGAGGCGTATGCGGGCGGTGTACGCACATTTAACATTCAATCGACAGAAGTGTGTCCAACCTGTCAGGGAACAGGCGAGGTTGGTAACAAAGTTTGCACAACCTGTGGTGGTCAGGGGATGGTGCCACGCAACAAGCGCATTCAGGTGAAGATACCTGCTGGCGTAGATAATGGCTCGAAGATTCGCGTTGCTGGTGAAGGTCAACCTGGCATAGGCGGTGGACCGAGAGGCGATCTCTACCTGATTATCAGTGTGAAGTCCGACCCAATGTTCGAGCGCAAAGGTGACGATCTCTACGTCGATATTGACGTTGACCTTGTGGCCGCACTGCTTGGTGGTGAAGTTCCTGTCCCCTTGCTAGATGGACGTAAGGTGATGCTTACCATTCCTGCCGAGACGCAGAACAACCGTGTCTTCCGACTGGCAGGCAAGGGTATGCCGCGTCTACGTGCCGAGGGCAGCGGCAATCTTTACGCACAGGTACGTGTGTTGCTACCCACTCACCTTTCGCAGGCAGAGCGTAGTCTCTTTGAGCAATTCGCGCGTGGACGTAGTGCCGAGGTACATTTCTAAAGTAAAGGAGATGAGTACAATGCCTGAGAACAGTGATGGTGCGTGGTATATCATCAGCGTCGCAGCGCAGCGAGCAGATGTACATGAACAAACACTGCGTCACTACGAACGCTTAGGACTCATCACACCTGCTCGTAAAGGCGAAAGTCCACATAGTCCTCGCCTTTATACGGACCGAGACATCGAACGTGTTGTGCAAATACGTGGGCTAATGCGCGACCTCGGCGTCAACCTCGCTGGTGTTGAGGCGATCTTGCACATGAAAGATCGTATGGAGACACTACAGGATGAGTTAGCGCAAGAGATGCAAAATTTGCAGACGCAACATGAGGCCGAGACCCGGCGTCTCAAAGATATTATCGAGCGTCTGCAACGTGGGTCATAATATATGCTAGTAAGAGCCAGCAGAGCCAGCAGCAAAAACAAACGTTTGTTTTTGCTGCTGGCTCTTATTATTAAGAGTTACACCTGCGGAGGCGTAGCAGGCATGAGATGATACTGCATCTTGAGCGCGATAATACGTGTCGCAGCCTCGTCAACGCGAGCCTTTGAGAGAGTACCGTTTTGCAGAGCAGCTTTCAGACCATTGAGCATGGCAATCATCTGGTCAGAACCAGTAGGACCGAGCAGCATATCATCACCCGCGTTGAGAGCTAAGACCGCCGCCTCTGGCATGCTCCATATGTTTGAAATACCCTGCATGTAGAGGGCATCGGTTAAGACGACACCATCATAGCCAAACTCGTGTCGCAGGATATCGGTCATGAAGGTATGTGAGAGTTCCGCAGGATATTTGGGGTCGATAGCAGGCATAAGTACGTCGGTTGGCATAATCATCCCTGGGTTGTCGAGCTTGTTTTGCGATTGAATGAAGTGTTTGAAGGGCGCAAGTTCGACGGAATAGAGTTGGTCGCGTGTGCGGTTGACAACGGGTAGGTCGAAGTGGGCGTCACTGCTAGCATCACCCAGACCGGGGTAGTGCTTAATGCAGGCAACAATGCCATCGCTCTGCATTGCACGCATATAGGGACCTGCATATTGAATTACCGAGTCCGTAGTAAAGCCATACGTGCGTGTCACCTGATCGGGTGCGTTGGGCATCAGCGCGACATCTACGTCGGGGGCAAGGTTCTCGTTAATGCCAATGGCTTTGAGATCATGCGCGACAAGATGCCCTTGCTGCGCTGCATAATTGGGGTCGCCGCTCTGATATACCGAAAGGGCTGAGGGACGTAGTGGATACACATGGATGAGGCGATGCACAATACCACCTTCCTCATCCGAAGAGATCAGTAAGGGAATTTTCGCGTGTAACTGCATTTGCCCGATATCGTGTGCTGTTTGCGGGGCCGTCTGCATCTGGAATTCGTACATGATAACTCCGCCAGCATGGAGCTTATTCACCATCTCGTCGAGGTCGGGCGAATAGTACGTATCGTCGTACTCGACCATGATAAGCTGACCCAACTCTTCATCAATGCTCATATGCGAGACATAGAGGCTGGCAAGCTGCTTATACTGCATATGGCTGACAAGATGGTGCAGGCTGTATACCTGCGAAGCATCGAGCGGTTGCTGCACAAACGCACCACCAATAGCCGTACTTCCTCCAAGAGGAGTAGGGAGCGAACCATCCATTATGTGTTGTCCAAGCACGCCGCCAACGATGAGAAGGGCAATTAAGAGTACTGAGATGAGAAGGGCTACAATACCACGATGGCTACGACGCTTTGGGGGTGTTGCAACTGCCGCTTGCTCTGGTTGCTCTGGTGCTTGCTGTCCTCCATCGGGCGCAGACGGATTATGTGTAGTCATGAACGATAACTCCCTGTATTATTTTTCCCTTTATGTCTGTTCTTAAAACGCTGCTTTGCAGGGCTTATGGCTTTTGTGGTCTTCGTAGTGAGTAACGCCTCTGCTGACGAGTTCGTCGCAACATCTTTTTCCGGGTATGCCTCTTCCTGGGCTGGGTACTCCTCTGGCAAGTCATCAACTGGATATTCCTGGTTTATATCCTCGGATGCATCCGAGCTAAAATCGGTCTGTTGCTCCTCATACTGCAAGTCTTCTTGCTGAGGCACACTTATCTCTTCATAAGCAGGATCAACGAACGTGTAAAACGGAGTCTCTTCGACTTGTTGTGTTTCTTGCTCATCTCGCGATGCAGGTGCAATATCTGAGTCTTCAGCCGATGGTAGTTCCTGTTCATTCTGTGATAAAGGTACGGATGGAGACGCTACCGTGCGTTGCGGCGGTTCTTGTTTATTTTGCAATGAAGGTGTATGCTCCGGTTCCGCAATCGTCATCTCCTGTTGCGTTTCCTCAGCCGCAATGATATCGAGCCACTCAAGCTCATCTAGCGGAGCTTCGTGAGATAACTCGTCGCTATCAGTTGTGGTTTGCTCATGAACGAGAGGGACAACTTGTGTCGCTGCCTCGCTATTAGCTACGCTTTGCTCATAGACAAGGGGTACGGCTTGCGTTTCTTCATCATAAAATGCAAAGGTCGAAGTGTCTTCTGCTTGCTCGTTCTCTTGTGTCTCTTCTATAGTCACAGGGATATCAACTGTGAGCTGCTGCTTGATAGCAGGCATCGCTTCCGTTGCCTCCACGTCGGCTCTGATTGTAGATGTGTTCTGTTGCGTATCAGAGGATTGTGGCGGCTGCATGACTGTGGGTATGCGTACTAGAGTTGGCTGTTCCTCTAGTGCAGGCTCTTGTGTCGTGGTAGGCTGTGGTACTGTTGGGAGTGCCTGTTTTTCCCAGGTGCTTGCAGTTTCGGGTATGTCATGATACTCCATGAATGGCTGTAAAGGTTCCGGTTGTAGGTTCTCTTGCACGATAGTGGTCGGTGATTGGCTGATATTTAGAGTCGCTGGTTTGCGCTGACGAGCCGAGGCGCGTACATTAGGTACGACTGATGCTGGCAGAAGCGAGTAGTCAAAGACAACTTTGATGACGCGTTGATCTTGTTTGTCCATCGCGGTCATGAGGGCCTGTCGATAGTTGTTCAGTGCAAAGTGGTGCGTGATGAGCTGTTCGGGTTTCAATAGGCCGTTCATAATAAGGTCTGCCGTAACGTTGAACGTTGAACGTTGTTCATTGGAGCCGAGAGGCCATGTTTCCATGCCTTGTCCCATCGTGCCAATGAGATTGACTTCTTGATACCAGACGGGTGTGAGGTCGAGGCGCATCATATGTAAACTGAGACCAACAAGTACAACTGTGCCCCTGGCACGCGCCCAACGCAAGGCGTTATGTATGGTCTTCTGAGTACCAACCGTGTCGTAAATTACATCGTAGCCACCCAAAAGTGTCTGGTTTCCAAGCAATCCCTTGTAAAGTTGTGCCTGTGTTGCCTGTTGCACACCGCTATAGCTATCCTGAGGGTAGATGATGTGTGCCGCACCCATACGGGTAGCTTTTTCTACCTGAAAAGGATAGCGTGCCAAGACACTGATTTCTGCCTGTGGAGCAAGTATACGTACAACTTGTAGCGTAAGCAGCCCGATAGTGCCTGCACCAATGATGAGTACACGCTCTCCGGCCTGTGGAACGTGGCGCAATACAGTGTGGACCGCGACCGCACTTGGCTCCAGGAGTACCGCTTGTGTGTCTGTCATGTCTGCTGGAACGTTGAAAAGCTGCTGTTCGTGAAGCAACATTTCTTCGCTCCAACCGCCGCCGATAGGCTGTGGACCTGGCAATGAACCACGTTCGCACAGACCATAGTTACCTGATGCACATGAGCGACATAGTGGCTGAACACCGGATGAGAGGCAATTCTTGCCGTGTTGTAACACAACGCGGTCTCCTACCCGTAACTGCTGTACATCGTCGCCGATCTCGATAACCTCGCCAACGACCTCATGACCAATATAGGTGTGAGCATGACCAGGGAGGGCTGCGGGTGCGATACGCAGGTCGCCGTCGGCATGAATGAGGTGTAGATCGCTACCACAGATGCCCGCGAGCCGATTTCGCACTCGTACCCAGTGAGTATCAGGAAGAGTCTGACGCGCTACATTCTGCACCTGTAAAGGCGCGAAAGAAGAAAAGTATGCGCCGCGCCAAAATCGACCAAGGATATTCGTTAAAAGCACTCTTCTAGGGCTGAGGTCTATTATAGAGGTCCACACAGTTATATCTCACCTTCGCTAGCACAAGAAGCTATATCATAATAATTATTGTACCTATCAAAGAGTAAAAACATCTATAACATACCCTTTTCACGCAGTGTAGCATGAGTGGTATGGCTGGTCAATGTCATTAAGAGTCACAATCATATTTTTTGAAAGTCCCTTTGTGTGTGCCCTTGTTCTCACTCAGCACAGGGGAACTTGACGGTGAAGGTGGTTCCTTTGTCGGGTTCACTATAGACAGAGATAGTGCCATGATGGGCGCGAACAACGGCTACAGCTATCGTTAACCCTAATCCCGTACCGATAGTATTTGTGCTGTTTGTGCTGGCCGGGCGTTTGTGCTGTCCACGATAGAAGGCGTCAAAAATATGGGCAAGGTCGTTGTGTACAATACCTTCTCCGTTGTCGATCACACGTACAACCGAGTATTCATCTTCACGGTCTAGTTGAACAACGATAGTACCATTTGGCGCAGGGCGTCCGTATTTCAAGGCATTATCTAACAAGACAAAGAAAAGTTGGTGAATGCGTTCAGGATCGCCTTTCAGATCAAGGCGTTTTTCTGTGAGAATGGAGAGCGAGATGGAACTAGCATTTTTAGCTCGTAGACGCGTCTTCTCGATCTCCTCGGTTGCCAGAGCCAGCAGGTCGATGTACTCTTTTTTTACAGGACGGCTATCATCAAGACGTGCCAGCATCAAGAGGTCGTTGATGAGAAATGTCATACGTTCGGCCTCGCTTTTCATCAGTTTGAGGACACGTGTAGACATTTCTGGATCGTCTTTCGCGCCGCGCATAAGCACCTCGGTAAAGCCGCGTAACGAGGTGAGCGGTGTACGCAATTGGTGCGATGCATCCGAAAAGAAGCGCCTGAAACGTATCTCGGATGCCAGATGCATCTCTTCCGCACGCTCCAGACGTGTCACCATTTCGTTCAAGCTACCCGCCAGACGGTCGATTTCGTCTTGCGGGGGCAGACGTAGCGGCAAGCGTTCACGCTGTTTCAGATCGCCTGAAGCAATAGCTTGAGCTGCGTCCGTGACACGCCAGAGTGGTTGCAAAAGCAATGTATTGAGGAAAAAGGCGAGTGCTGTACCAAGAGTAATCGTAGCCGTCCCGATAATACCAACATACATAAGAGGCGTGTGTTCGTAGTACAACATATAGAGTATCAAAACAACAATACAGAGAATGATAAAGTATGCAATGGTAAGTTGTGCACGTAGACTGAAAAAGGGGCGTAACCAGAGCGGTGCATTATTCCCCGCTGCTCTTGTAGATTCAAACAGCGGCGTTGGGGGAACTTCTTTAGTTGATAACTCAACCACATACATGTGTTGTGACTGTGTACTATCATCTACTGTGCTGTCACCTGCTGTGCTATCACCTTTTATCGATTCTTCTGCATTCATGCTTTGTGGCTCTGCCATAAAACTCTCACTTTTCAGATACGTATCAAACCCCGCTAAGGGATCATTGACGCCGTTGGGTAATGAGGATGGCACCGCTTACTTGCTTATCGCGTTGTTTTTTGAGCGTAAACAAGGCAAAAGAAGTGCTCAAACCACTCATTTTTGTGCCAGCGTCATGACCCACGAGCGTCAATGATCATCTGGCGGGGTTTGTACGTATTACGCATCGCCCTTTAAGACATAGCCTACGCTACGTACCGTATGAATGAGGCGTGGCGTACTAGGCGAATCTTCGATCTTCTCACGAAGATAGCGCACATAGACCTCGATGATGTTTGTTTCGCCGAGAAAGTCGTAGCCCCACACTTGATTAAGAATAGTTTGACGATCAAGAACTTGACGTGGATGCCTCATAAAGAGATGGAGCAGATTGTACTCGGTTGCCGTTAGCTCGATAAGACGACCGTTACGTGACACTTCACGTGTGGCTGGATTGAGCCGCAGATCAGCGAACTGAAGCACCTGTCCATTCGCTTCATTTTCACCGTTTGTGTTAGCAAGCGCGGCCTTGGCACGGTTTTGACGACGTAGAATTGCGCGAATACGTGCCAACAACTCGTCAAAATCAAATGGTTTTGTGAGATAGTCATCCGCACCTGTGTCGAGTCCAGCGATACGGTCACGCACCTCGTCCTTTGCCGTTATCATGAGAATCGGCACATCGCGCGTGGTGGGATTTGTACGTAGGCGACGACATACCTCCAGTCCATCAATACCAGGCATCATGATATCAAGTAGCACAAGGTCGGGGTTGATACGTTGTGCTAGCGTAACCCCTTGCTCGCCATCCGAAGCTGATTCGACCTGAAACCCTTCATAGCGTAGCCCTATTCGCACCAACTCCACAATATTTTCTGCGTCGTCTATCACAAGAACTTTCAAAAGCGGCTGTTTATCCTGTTGTCCTTGCCAGGTTGTGCCCTGTGACATGAAATACCCCCTTTAGTTAAAGAAAATCAAATAAAAGATACATAGAGCTTCTTAATAGAAGAACAAAAAATCAGTAAGGTCACTTCATTATAGTTGTCTCGCGGAGTGTGTGCAAGTATATCGCAGTTCTTTCCTTAGAATTCTCAGCAATCTTTAAGCTTTGGACGCTTCTTACAATGTAAAACCAGAGCAAATCTTCTGTAAGGCCCAAAACTGCCTTTGCACCTATAAGAAAAAAGAGCCTTTCTGCACTCATTTTAGACTGAAACTGTTAGTTTTTTGATAATGAAATTGCTCCTAAAGATGATTGTAACGAGAAGTTTTATATGTTATACTTTTCTATGTCAATGTATCCATGCAGGGCATTGTATCACTAGCATATAAAAATATCATTTTACAATGTGTAACTTCGTGTCTGGTGTTGTGTTTGCACAATTTGGAAAGAAGTTGGCGCATCTCTCTGCAACTCCCCTTTCGTTTTGAAGAAAGCAAACTGAAAACCAATAGATACGAAGATGTATTGGGGAAAGGATTCAAACATCTTGCATACAAGATGTATTTCATTACACATGTTGGTTGTTTTCTCACTGATGGTACTTCTCGCCGTGAGTACCTTTTTTGTCATTCCGAGAGCGAAGGCCCAGGCTAGTACACAGGGTGATGGCATTGGCACTCCTATTCGGTTACAAAGCACATCGTTTTGTCGGGAGGCTCGAACGCGAATGCGCTGGCAAAAGGACAAAGCAGCCTTGTGAACACGATTCCTTTCTGGAGTTCGGTGTTCAACTACAATAGCAACATTTATCCCTATCAGATGGTGGGAACTGACCCTTCGACAGGCTCGAAGACTACTGTTGTTCCAACCGAAGTTATTCCTCTAAACCTTACCTTTTCCAATGGTGTAACCCTGCAAGGTAGCAGTAAGGTGAAGGCAACGCTTCAGTCGCCCATCTTCAAAAAAGCAACGTACACAAGTGGCACTTCACAGTATGGCGACTCTATCCAGCGTGCCGAGTTCTGGAAGTATGTCTCGAAGTCCAAAAACAAGGACTATCATGTACTTCTAGGCTCGCCCAAAGTGTACTCGACAGTGAACCTTACAGTACCTGCTAATGTGGGACAGGAGCTAACAGGCAAAAATACTGGAGCATCTATTGGCTTGATCGATATCAACTGGTTTGACTCGCAGTTGCAGGCCATTATGACCCAATTCCACATCTCGCCTAAAACATTCCCCATCTTTCTGGACTATAACACCTTCCTGTATCAGGGCACAACGAGCAATTGCTGCATTCTTGGCTATCACAGTGCTCTCTACTCAACTGATGCTCTCGGCAAGAGCGTCATCCAGACCTATGCCTTTGCAGCTTACAGCGATCCTGGCATCTTCAGTGTGCCGATAGAAGACATTCATGCCCTCAGCCACGAGGTTTCTGAGTGGTACAATGACCCATTCACAGATAATGTGACGCCCACCTGGAGTGTCCCCAGTCAGCCTCAGTACGGTTGTAATAATTTCCTTGAAGTCGGAGACCCTGTAGTTGGTGTGGCCTTTAATGTCAACGGCTATCATCCAGAGGATGAGGTTTTCTTCTCGTGGTTTGCCAAACAGGTACCTTCAATCGGCATTCACGGGCAGTATACCTACCTAGGAACATTCACTGCCCCATCACCAACTTGTTAATTGGCTCAAATGTTTGAGCTAATAGAATCTATTGCATGGATACACTGGTCGTTCCTTGATTGATAAATCAAACATAATGCAACGCTAGTCCATTAACCTCCTCTTGTTTGCAGAGAGAACGAGAGGAGGTTTTTGGTGTCACTGTTTTTGTTTTCCTTTAACCGCCAGGCATGAAAGTCTCAGCAATTTTTCATAGCCGTGAAGATGTCAACTGACACTTGACAGATACCTCCTTGTGATTTATCCTTATAATGAAGAATGGATAATTTTTCATAACTTTAAGAAGAGCAGGTGAGTAATCGTGCAAGAAGAGACCCAAATAGAAATAGGGCATGTTAAGCAAAAAATTATTGCTATTGTTGAAGATGATGCACGTTTAATCAATATGTTTTCTGACATGTTGACTCTCTTAGGCCAATGGCAACTATACACGTTTTCCGATGGACAGTCTGCACACGACCAGATACCCGACCTTGGCGCACACCTCATTATCCTGGACGTAGGACTACCTCACTTGGATGGCGCGTCCCTCTACAAGATGTTGCGCGGTCACAATCGTACACGGCATGTTCCTATCATCGTGATTACTGGTAGTCACGATTGGGAACTCCATCGTATGGGTCTGCAATCCGGGTTTCTTTTACAAAAACCGTTTAGCTCGCACGACCTGCTCAATATGATCTACGCGCTGTTACCAGAGCAAAACTCATCGGAAACTCTGTAACTATATACCTACCTTCGCTCGTTATGATAATAGAACGAAATATGCGGTGCGCGGTTTGAGGAGGGGACACTGTATCAGGAGTCCCGCAAATAGGCGTTACCAAATAGAGGTTTGCTATGTTATCGTCTATAAGTGATATATGTACATTTTATCAAGACCGTGTGGCCTATATACGTACTCGTCGTCTTGGCTGGCTCATGTGTGGTGCATTTTTCCTCGCTACCCTGCTTTCTCTTGCGTTCAGTTTTAAGCTGTGGGGTACTTACACTCATGTTTTTACGTTCTACCTCAAGTGGCAAGATGCACTTGTCGCACTCCTCTGGTTTGTTGCGTTTCTCACACTCGGCGGCGGTATTCTCGTGCTGCGTTTTTTACATGCGGTGCATATAGGGTATATCAAAGGTGTATTTTCGCTGGTTGATACAACGCACATCCTAGTACGCGACCTCTCAGCAGAGAACCTTGCCAGTATTTTCTGGATTCTCAATGCCTCTTTCTGGTGCTTTGTAACAGTACTTGTTGGACTCGTTCCTACTATTTTGCTTGGCTGGACCCCGCATATTACTCCCGTCCCACTCGCAGTTGTCGCGACCGGACTAGCAACTCTGCTCAGTCTTGCAGGATTTGTTTTAAGTGTTACTTTTGCCAGCTTTATCGTTGTCGGTTGTTTTGGTGCCGTTTCGTTCTGGCAAAAACTAGGTTTGGTGCATACCTATAAGTTGAACCTACATACCACCGTTCGCTGTGATGGCAGCGTCATCACCGTGATTTATCCCGATATGCCAGAGTCAATGTTTGATCTTAACATGCTTGCTAGTGGTGATAAACAAGTGTTGCTCACACTCTTGCGCGAACGTTGGGTCGCTTCTGAACGGTCATGGTCTCTTTTAATGGACGACGAAAAGATTGATAGTGAAGCGACACAAGAAGTTCTTCCAGATGCCGTTCTTGTAGTTCATTAAAGTGGATGGAATAAAAGAGCTTGCTCTATGGTTATCTTGTATAGAGAAAAAACATAATTTGGCATATGTAAGAAAAAAGTCGTAAAAAGTGTTGACATATGTTTGGGAACGTCGTATACTATGCTCCTGTCAGAGTATGTATACTCGTAACAGTGGCGTTACCCGCACGTTACAGGACTGTCGTCCAAGTAGATATAAGATCATTCCCCACTATGCTTGAGGGCACTACCATAAACCACTCAACAATGGGCTTTTGGCATTGTCCAAAGGTACTGCAACGAAAGTAGGAAAGAGTCAGAACGCTGCATTCTTCGTTATTCCTGATATAGGCACAGACGAAAATGGAGTGTCTTTTGCTGTCTTTGTATAAATCGTACTGTATAGAAAATTTTGTTGTATGCTATGGTTTTGGCGCACCATTTCGTTGCGTCTACAATATCTTTCTTGGAGGGGCTAGCAATGTGGGTAATGGCATCTGAAATCGACTCCTGTATACGAACCCAGAGGGATAGGAGTAACCGCCCATAAGCAGTTGGGGAGGTTACTCTTCTTGGCGTAAATCCGTTTTTCAACAAAGACCAATATCATTACTAATTTTTCCTTTTTTTTCTGTTACTCGAAAGAGGGATACACACATGTGTATCGCTCGGTTCCTCTATGGGACGTGTGAGGTCCGATACCCTACATCGAACCCCTACAGTGTGAGAGGAGATCACCAGGTATGGCAATCAGTATGAGAGCCGCAGCTCTTCCAGAACGTGTTTCATTCGCAAGAATTCCAGACATTCGGACCATGCCGGGCCTGATTCAAATTCAGCTCGACTCTTTTGAATGGTTTAAGAAAGAAGGTCTACACGAACTCTTTCACGAAATATCCCCTATCGAAGATTTTACCGGCAAAAATCTGAGCTTGGAATTTGTTGTTCCAGCAGAACCCTTTGGGCAACCAAAGTATTCTGAAGATGAATGCCGCGACCGCGATGCTACATTTGCTGCACCACTCAATGTGAAGGCGCGCCTCATCAATAAAGAGACGGGCGAAATCATTGAGAAGGATATCTTCATGGGCGATTTTCCTTTGATGACAAAGGAAGGTACGTTCATCATCAATGGTGCCGAGCGCGTCGTGGTAAGCCAGTTGGTGCGCTCCCCCGGTGTCTACTACACGGTAGACGAAGATGCCACCACCGGCAAGAAGCTCTATGCCGCAAAATTGATTCCTGGGCGTGGCGCATGGCTTGAATTTGAAACCAGTAACAAGAATTTGCTTACTGTCAAAATTGATCGCAAACGTAAGTTGCCTGTTACAACATTGTTGCGTGCCATCGCAAGTCTTGCGAAAGATCAGTGGCATGCTGAAGACCTCGATCTTTCAACCGATCAAGGTTTGCTTGATGCGTTTGAGGATGTCGATAACGACCCCAATATTCGCTACTTGCAGTCCACGCTTGATCGCGACCCTGTGAAGCGTGAGGAGGAAGCACTCCTCGAACTGTACAAGAAACTTCGCCCCGGCGACCCTGCTACCGTCGATAACGCACGCTCTCTTGTCAAGAATTTGTTCTTCAATCCGCGACGTTATGACCTGGGCAATGTCGGTCGTTACAAACTCGATCGCAAACTCGATCTCTCAATTCCACAGAATCAGCGTATTCTCACGCAAGACGACCTGGTAAACATCATCCGCCGCTTGATCTCGCTCAACAATGGGCATGGCAAGAAAGACGATATCGACCATCTCGGCAACCGTCGTGTGCGTTGTGTCGGTGAGTTGATTCAATCGCAGTTCCGTGTCGGCTTGTTACGTATGGAGCGTGTGGTGAAAGAGCGCATGAGCATTCAGGAGCCGGGACAGGCTACTCCGAATGCGCTCATCAACATTCGCCCTGTTGTTGCTGCGATGAAAGAATTCTTTGGTGGTAGCCAACTTTCACAGTTTATGGACCAGACCAACGCACTCGCGGAAATCGGTCACAAACGTCGTCTCTCGGCTCTTGGTCCTGGCGGTCTCTCACGTGAGCGTGCAGGGTTTGATGTGCGTGACGTTCACGAATCGCACTACGGGCGTATCTGTCCAATTGAGACTCCTGAAGGTCCAAATATCGGTCTTATTGGCAACCTTGCGACCTATGGGCAGATCAATCCCTATGGCTTTATCGAGACGCCCTATCGTCGTGTTGTCAAACGCTTACCAGCCAACGACCGTCGCTTACTTGGCCGTGAGTTCCGTGGTGTTATTGGAAAAAGTGAGCGCGACGATGTTGTAGCCGCTGATGGTGAGGTTCTGATCAAGGGTCGTGAACGTGTGCGTATCGACGAGGCGTTGTTTGACAAGCTCTCGCAACTTCTAAGCGATACAGAGATACGTATCCGTTCGTTCGTTAGCGACGAGGTGGATTACCGTACCGCCGACGACGAAGAAAATTTTTGGATTGCCCAGGCGAACACGATCCTTACCGAGGACAACGAATTTGCTGAGGATCGCGTCTTATGTCGTTATCAGGGTGAGTTCGCGCTAGAGGGTTCCGAGAATGTAGATTACATGGACGTGTCGCCACGTCAGATGGTGAGTGTCGCCACGGCCCTCATTCCTTTCCTGGAGCATGACGATGTGAACCGCGCACTGATGGGTGCGAATATGCAACGTCAAGCTGTACCTTTGCTTCGTCCACAGTCGCCAATTTGTGGTACTGGTATCGAGCGTCAGGTCGCTATTGACTCTGGTCAGGTCGCTATCGCACGTGCGACTGGTGAGGTAGTATTGTCAACGGCTCGTCGTATCGAGATCGTCGATGCGGATGGTGAGATACATGGTCATCGTCTACGTAAGTTTGTGCGCTCTAATGCTGGCACCTGTATTAACCAGCGTCCATTAGTCAACAAAGGTGACTTTGTGATGAAAGGACAAGTGATTGCTGATAGCTCTTCGACTCAAAAAGGGGAACTGGCACTTGGTCAGAACATCCTTGTTGCCTTTATGAGTTGGGAAGGTGGTAACTTCGAGGATGCCATTCTGATCAGCGAGCATATCGTGCGTGAGGACCTCTTTACCTCTATTCACATTGAGAAATATGAGGTCGATGCACGCGATACCAAACTAGGACCAGAAGAGATCACGCGCGACATTCCGAACGTTGGTGAAGAAGGACTGAAAAACCTGGACGAGCGCGGCATCATCTATGTTGGTGCTGAAGTTGGACCACAGGATATTCTGGTTGGGAAGATCACACCGAAAGGTGAGACCGAGCTAACGGCGGAAGAAAAATTGCTACGTGCCATCTTTGGTGAGAAGGCGCGTGAAGTAAAAGATACCTCGTTACGTGTGCCACATGGCGAGCGTGGAAAAATTGTTGAGGTAAAGGTATTCTCCCGTGATGCGGGCGATGAATTGCCTCCGGGTGTGAACCAGCTTGTGCGCGTCAGTATCGCGCAGAAGCGTAAGATTGGTGCTGGCGACAAGATGGCTGGCCGTCACGGGAACAAAGGCGTTATCTCACGCGTGTTACCGATTGAAGATATGCCGTTCTTGCCCGATGGCACTCCAGTTGATATCATTCTAAACCCATTAGGTGTGCCGCACCGTATGAACATCGGCCAGATCATGGAGACGCACCTCGGCTGGGCTGCCAGTGTGCTTGGCTTCAAGATTGCGACCCCGGTCTTTGATGGAGCGACTGAGGAGGATATCGAAGAGTTCTTGCGTAAGGCAAACCTACCCGATAGCGGCAAGGTGCAGCTTTATGATGGACGTACAGGCGAACCATTCGACCATCCTGTGACTGTTGGTTACAACTACATGTTGAAACTGGCGCACCTTGTGGAAGACAAGGTACATGCACGTTCGACTGGTCCATACAGCTTAATCACGCAGCAGCCACTCGGTGGTAAGGCGCAGTTCGGTGGACAGCGTTTCGGTGAGATGGAAGTATGGGCATTGGAAGCGTATGGCGCGGCGAATATCTTGCAAGAGATTTTGACCGTCAAGTCCGACGATGTTGTTGGTCGTGTAAAGACCTATGAAGCCATTGTGAAGGGCGAAAACATCATGGAGCCAGGCGTTCCTGAATCCTTCAAAGTGCTTGTCAAAGAACTACAGAGTCTGGGCATCAATGTTGAGGTTCTCAACGAGGATGAACAGAAGATACAGTTTGTTGAGGATACCTCAAGCGACGTAATGCCTGAACTTGGTATCAACCTTTCCGGTTTCGAGGGAGACCAATAAATCTTTGGTGTGGATACACTGGGGCGTACTTTTGTGCGCCCCGGGTCGCGCTATGTATTGCGACCCGAACACGGAGGTAGCATGCTCGAAGTAAACGATTTTAACGCCATCCGTATCAGCCTTGCCAGCCCGGAACAGATTCGTGGCTGGAGCTATGGTGAGGTCACGAAACCGGAGACGATTAACTACCGCACACTCAAGCCTGAGAAAGACGGTCTGTTCTGTGAACGCATTTTCGGACCGACGAAAGACTGGGAGTGCTATTGCGGCAAATATAAAAGAGTACGTTTTAAGGGAATTGTATGTGACAAATGTGGTGTCGAGGTCGCACGTTCAAAGGTGCGCCGCGAACGCATGGGTCACATCGAACTGGCGTCTCCTGTCAGTCATATATGGTACTTCAAGGGAACGCCCAGTCGTATTGGCCTCCTGCTCGATCTCTCGCCACGTAACCTTGAGCGCATCCTGTACTTTGCTCTCTACGTTGTAACACATATCGACGAAGAGGCGCGTCAGCGCGAACTTATGAACATCGACGAGAAGATTATTGGTCTCGATCAGGACCAGGATGGTAAGGTCGTCGAGCGCGTCGAGAGCCTGAAGGTGGACCGCGAAAAAGCCCTTGAAAAGATTCAAAGCGATCTTGCAAATGAACGACGCCAGATCGAAGAGGACCGCGAAGAGTCTATCAACGATGCTGAAGATGCTGAGAGCGAGACGCTTGCTCAATTGCGTGCCAGCATGGGCAATATAGTCGAAGAGGACATTGTTTTCGCTACTGCTGCAAACACACATACGATTGTGGAGCAGGGCAAAACGGTCGCTCCAAAAGATACCGAGGTGTTGTCACGTCTCGCTGAGGTGACACGCAACGACATCGCGGAGCAGGCACGGGTGAAAACACGCGATGTTCAAACACGCGCCGATAGCGACAGTGAGCGTAAAAGGCTCGAAATTCAAGCGCAGATCGACACCGCTCAGACCCAGATTGAGAAAGAGCGCAAGGACAATCACCAGCTCTATGAGCAGCAGCGACGTGACCTCGAAGGTATCAAGAAATTGGACCTACTCCAGGAGAATCGCTATCGTGAACTGAAAGATGCCTTTAGCGATGTCTTCCGCGCTGGTATGGGAGCAGAGGCTGTCCGTGAACTGATTACAGACATTGACCTGGAAAAACTCTCAAATGATATGCGCCATGAGATCACCTCAACCGTCGGGCAGCGTCGCAAGAAGGCTACCAAACGACTCAAAGTCGTCGAAGCCTTCCGCAAATCGAACACCTCGCCGGAATGGATGATTTTAACGGTGCTACCAGTGTTACCACCCGATTTGCGCCCGATGGTGCAGCTTGATGGTGGGCGCTTCGCCACATCGGACCTGAACGATCTTTACCGTCGCGTCATCAACCGTAACAACCGTCTCAAACGTTTGTTGGAACTGGGTGCGCCGGAGATTATCATTCGTAACGAGAAGCGTATGCTGCAAGAGGCTTGTGATGCCTTGATTGACAACGGGCGTCGTGGACGTGCTGTTGCTGGCTCCGGTAATCACAAACTCAAAAGCCTGTCCGATATGCTCAAGGGCAAGCAGGGGCGTTTCCGTCAGAACTTGCTTGGTAAGCGCGTTGACTACTCCGGTCGTTCCGTTATCGTGGTCGGTCCTGAGTTGAAATTGCATCAGTGCGGTTTGCCAAAGCGTATGGCATTGGAGCTTTTCAAGCCATTTGTCATGCGTAAACTGGTGGAGCAAAACTTCGCACATAACATCAAGAGTGCCAAGCGTTTCGTCGAGCGTGTCAAGCCAGAGGTGTGGGATGTCCTGGAAGAAGTCATCAAGAACCATCCCGTCTTGTTGAACCGCGCCCCAACGCTACACCGTCTTGGTATTCAAGCTTTTGAAGCGGTTCTCGTCGAGGGAAGTGCCATTCAGTTGCATCCACTGGTGTGTTCTGCCTTCAATGCTGACTTCGATGGCGACCAGATGGCGGTCCACGTTCCGCTTTCCGAGAAAGCTCAGGATGAGGCGCGACGTTTCATGATGTCAACGCGCAACCTGCTTTCTCCACAAAATGGTGAACCATCGATTGGTGCTAGCCAGGATATGGTGCTTGGTTGCTTCTACCTGACGCAGCAGCGTCCTGACAAGAAGGGTGAGGGCCGTGTCTTTACAGATACTAGCGAGGCGTTGCTAGCCTATCAAGCTGGCATCATCGAATTGCAGGCATTGATTAAAGTACGTCTCACTGCCGGGACAGAGGTCTTTGATAGTCCTCCACCATCTAAGCCAAACGTACAAACAAAACTTGTAGAGACTACTGTAGGTCGTCTCATCTTCAACGAGGGTCTTCCTGAACGTTTGCGTTTCAAAAATTACGCCATGAAAAAGGAAAACCTCAGACAGGTCATCGCTGAGTGCTTCAAAGAGTATGGGCGCGTCAAAACAACTGAGCTAGCAGACGAGATTAAGCGTCTCGGTTTCACATTTGCGACAAAGGCAGGCGCGACCATTGCGATTAGTGATATCAAGGTTCCTGCTGGCAAGCAAGACGAACTGGCTACGGCTGATGCCAAGATTGTTGACTTGGAAGAGCAGTTCCACGATGGTCTGATTACATCGAACGAAAAGTACCTGCAAACAATTGATATCTGGAATGAAGCGACTGAGAACGTTAGAAAGATGGTTGAGAAAACCCTCGATCCATACGGATCGATTTACACCATCGCCAATTCTGGTGCAACGAAAGCGAAGTTCCAACAGATTCGTCAGTTGTCTGGTATGCGTGGACTGATGGCAAGTCCGTCCGGTAGAATTATCGAAATTCCAATTCGCGGTAACTTCCGCGATGGCCTGAGCGTCCTTGAGTACTTTATCAGTAGTCACGGTGCGCGTAAAGGACTGGCTGATACTGCTCTACGTACTGCAGAGTCGGGGTATCTTACCCGTCGTCTGATCGACGTTGCCCAGGATGCAATCGTCACCGAAGAGGATTGTGGCACACCCGATGGCGTTCTCATTACAGAGGCCGACAGTAAAGAGATGATGCAGTCCGACAATCGTGGGCGTTTGAATGGACGTGTGCTGGCGGAGGCTATTCCTGAACTACCACACATTGAGGTCAACGAAGAGCTGACTGATGAGACCATCGAAGAGATCATCAATGCGGGTATCAAGACGGTGCGTGTACGCTCAGTCTTGATGTGTCAGGCACGACGCGGTATCTGCCGTAAGTGCTATGGACGTGACCTTGCCGCAAATGCTCTTGCCGCAATTGGCATGGCTGCTGGTATCGTTGCCGCGCAATCAATTGGTGAGCCTGGAACGCAGTTGACCATGCGTACCTTCCACTCTGGTGGTATCGCTGGTGCTCAGGGTGACATTACACAGGGCTTGCCGCGTATTGAAGAACTCTTCGAGGCACGTGTGCCAAAGGAAAAAGCGGAGATATCGGAGATTGATGGCGTCGTAGAAATTGTGAAGGACGAGAATACCAACGCTCGTACTGTACGTGTGGTCTCGATCAATGTCTTCTTCGACGAGTACCCGCTGCCTGAAAGTGCCAGTAAACTGGTTGCTGACAAGGACAAGGTACAAAAAGATCAAGTCATTGCAATGATGCCCGCTGAAGGTGGCAATGAGCCACAGCCAGTGTTGGCACGTACTGAGGGTGAGGCCGTCATCAATGCGGACAACCTGCTAAGTATCCGCTTTGAAGAGCGTGAAGAGCGTTCATATGCGATAGGAGTTTCCCGTAACCTTACAGTCGAAAATGGTCAGAAAATCCAGGCCGGTACTCCGTTGACTACTGGTCAGCGCGACCCACAGGATGTTTTGCGTATCCAGGGACGTGAAGCCGTTCACCTGTACCTCGTCAAAGAGGTGCAGCGCGTCTATCGTAATACTGGTGTGTATATCAACGATAAACACATCGAAGTGATCGTTCGTCAAATGCTGCGTCGTGTGAAGATCGACGAATCAGGTGACACCGAAATGTTGCCAAATGACCTGGTGGATCGTTTCGTCTATGCGGACAACAATGCACGCGTACTCGCTGAAGGCGGCGAACCTGCCAAAGCACAAACGGTCTTGCTTGGTGTTACCAAAGCATCGCTAAACACCGACAGCTTCCTCGCAGCGGCCTCTTTCCAGGAAACCACTCGTGTACTGACGGAGGCGGCGATTGAGGGACAAACGGATCACCTGGTGGGCTTGAAAGAGAACGTTATCATTGGTAAACTCATTCCTGCTGGTTCTGGTATTGCACAACGCCGACGTGATGAAATTGCACGTCAGCAGGCCGCTGCAGCCCGTCTGCACGGTGCCGATACCTCAACTCTTGTGAGTAGCCACATTCCTACGGCTGTTGTTGGAAGCAGTACTCTCGGTTTGACACTTGACAGCCGAGGCGAAGAGTGATACCATATGCAACTGCATAAGTATGATGTTAGGGCGCACAAAAATGCGCCCTTGCGGTATAGAAAAACGCAAGAAAGACAGGGAGGATTGTTCCTTGCCGACAATTAATCAATTGGTCCGAAAGGGCCGTTCACAAAAACAGAAAAAAGTAAAGGCCCCAGCACTGTTGTATTCATACAACGCGCTGAAGAACCGGACTTCCCGTCTGCGAGGATCGCCACAAAAACGTGGTGTCTGCACTCAGGTACGTACCATGACGCCTAAGAAGCCGAACTCGGCGATGCGTAAGATTGCTCGCGTTCGCTTGACCAACCAGATGGAGGTCACGGCGTACATTCCAGGTGAGGGTCATAATTTACAAGAACACTCAGTGGTACTCATTCGTGGTGGGCGTGTAAAAGACTTACCAAGTGTGCGCTATCACATAGTTCGTGGCACATTGGACAGTGACGGTGTTTCAAAGCGTCGTCGTGGTCGCTCTAAATATGGCGCGAAACGTCCAAAGCCCGGTCAGGCGGCAGCCCCAACAAAGGGCAGGAAGTAGGGGTCTGATTTATCACACCCTGTGAGGTCTAATTATTAGACCTTGAGCCACCCGTAATATCTGTAGAGGTGCAACGCTTTGTTCAGCCTCTGCCCGATACCACCTGAACGCCTTCAGGTCCGTCGGTTATCACACATCAGCAGCAGAGAGTGCCACAATCATCATAGTATACGCTCTGTTGGTGAAGTCGAGTGTCCTCCTAACAAGGATAGGTACTCGCGTGTAGGCGTCAGTAGGAGATTGTAAGGCATGGTCTTACAGTTGAATCGACGCCTTTTCTAGTGTCTGCTGTTGGCATGAGATTGCTACAAGCGTAAAACTCGTCAGCACAGATACAACTACTACTGATTGGTGCTTGTTCCTCCCGCTCATAGCTGGCAAGAACTGTGATGGAACGAGCAACACCGAGAAATACAGACGCAGCAATAAACGCAGCTAGGGCATAGGCGTCATACAGAGGCCAGTAGACCCACTAGTTGATGAGGAGAGAAACCTTGCCAAGACGTAGAAAAGTAGTGCGTCGGCCTGATGTGCCGGATGCAAGATACAAAAGCCGAAATGTCGCTCGCTTTATGAATAAGTTAATGCTGGATGGTAAACGCAGTCTGGCAGAGCGCATCATTTATGATGCCTTTGATGCTATCGAGGCGAAGCAGAAGCGACCACCACTGGATGTGTTCGAGCAAGCGCTAAAGAATACGACACCTACCACAGAGGTCAAGCCGCGCCGTGTTGGTGGCTCAACCTACCAGGTTCCTGTGGAAGTCCGCAGAGATCGTGGTAATACATTGGCAATGCGCTGGCTCATTCGCTCTGCACGCAATCGTACTGGAAGATCAATGTCGGACAAACTCGCCAATGAGCTAATGGATGCCGCAGCGGGTCAGGGTGCAACCATTAAGAAACGTGAAGAGACCCATAAGATGGCGGATTCTAACAAAGCATTCGCTCATTATCGCTGGTAAAAAGATATCATGTCAAGAGAATTTCCACTCGAAAAAACGAGAAATATTGGTATTATTGCTCATATTGACGCTGGCAAAACCACTACCACCGAGCGTATACTTTTCTATACCAAGAAAATTCACCGCATTGGTGAGGTACACGAAGGTGCCGCTACGATGGACTGGATGCCGCAAGAGCAAGAGCGTGGCATCACGATCACATCTGCTGCCACTACCTGCTTCTGGCAAGATCATCGTATCAACATCATTGATACGCCAGGACACGTTGACTTTACCGCCGAGGTAGAGCGTTCACTGCGCGTACTCGATGGTGGTGTCGTTGTCTTCGACGCCGTTGCAGGTGTTGAGCCTCAGTCTGAGACCGTTTGGCGTCAAGCAGACAAATATAATGTTCCGCGTATGTGCTTCGTCAACAAGATGGACCGCACTGGTGCCGACTTCTGGCGTACTGTTGATATGATTCGCGAACGTCTCGGTGCCGTTGCTGTACCGATTCAGATTCCGATTGGGCGCGAGGGCAACTTCAAAGGCTTCATCGACCTGCTCGAGAATGAGTCGGTCATCTTTACCGATGACCTGGGTACAAAGTCAGATCATACCGAAGTCCCTACCAGCATGGAAGCCGAGTACAAGCAGCATCGTGAGTACATGATCGAGCGCATTGCTGAGAGCGACGAAGAGCTAACACTCAAGTACCTCGAAGGTGAAGAGATCACAAAAGAGGAACTTGTCTCCGCTCTGCGTAAAGCAACGATTGCAAATGTGCTGGTACCAGTGCTGTGTGGTACTGCACTCAAGAACAAGGGTGTTCAGGCGATGCTCGACGCGGTAATTGCGTATCTGCCATCACCACTCAACATTCCTGCTCCTACAGGTATCAATCCTGATACAGAGCAGCCTGAAGAACGGGCCGTCGAAGACAATGCTCCTTTCAGCGCACTAGTCTTTAAGATTGTCTCCGACCCATTCGTCGGACGCCTCTCGTACCTGCGTGTCTATTCGGGTATGCTTGCCAAAGGCTCGCCTACCGAGAATAGTACAAAAGGCAAACAAGAGCGTATCGGTCGTCTACTGCGTATGCATGCTAACCACCGCGAAGATATCGACGAGATTCGCGCTGGCGATATCTGTGCCGCTGTGGGCTTGCGTAATACCTTCACAGGTGATACACTATCAGACGCACAGCATCCCATCATACTGGAGTCGATTGTCTTCCCTCAACCAGTGATAGAAATCGCTATCGAGCCAAAGACGAGAGCCGACCAGGACAAGATGGCAATAGCATTGAACAAGCTAGCGGAAGAAGACCCCACGTTCCAACTGCATACCGACCTCGATAGCGGTCAGACGATTATCGCTGGTATGGGTGAGTTGCACCTGGATGTTATTGTAGACCGCATGTTCCGCGAGTTCAAGGTTGAGGCGAATGTGGGTCGCCCACAAGTTGCTTATCGCGAAACCATTACAAAGCTAGCACAGGCACAAGGCAAGCATATTCGACAGACAGGCGGTCACGGTCAGTATGGTGATGTATGGGTGAAAGTGGAGCCGAACGAGCGCGGCAAGGGCTTTGAGTTCGTCAATGCCATTGTCGGCGGTGTCGTTCCAAGAGAATATATCAAGCCTGTTGAAAATGGCATTCGCGAGACATTGGAGAACGGCATTATCGCAGGTTTCCCAATGATTGACGTGAAGGCAACACTTTATGATGGGTCTTATCACGATGTTGACTCAAACGAAATGGCCTTCAAAACTGCTGGTTCCATAGCAATCAAAGAGGCTACCCGTAAAGCTACCCCAGTTCTGCTTGAACCTGTGATGTTGGTGGAAGTGACAACCTCAGAGGAATTCTACGGAGATGTTATCGGCGACCTCAATCGACGCCGAGGAACGATCCTGGGTATGGAGAGTCGTGGCGTACAGCATGTGGTGCGAGGACATGTACCCCTGGCTGAGATGTTCGGCTATGTAAATGACCTCCGTTCAATGACAAGCGGGCGCGCAAGTTATTCAATGGAGTTTGATCACTATGATCCCGTGCCGAGAAATATTGCTGACGAAATTATAGCAAAAGCTTCTCGCTAAGAATCGTGTTGAGGGAACGAGTTATCGCTTCCTCAGACAATACAGGCATATGGGGCTTGCTACTCGTAGGCCCCAACTCCTCATAAAGCATGCGTTTTGCATGATGATTTTGCACTATCTACTGAATCTAGCTCAGTGCCGAATCAGGGAACAGGCCGCCTGAGCAATTTTTTATTGTGCTTTTCGCAGACAGCGATTGATGCACAAATTATATAAAGAGGAATAAAATGGCAAAGAAGAAATTTGAGCGCACAAAGCCGCACGTCAACGTGGGCACGATTGGACACATCGACCACGGCAAAACGACCCTGACCGCCGCCATCACCAAGGTGCTGGCAACCATGAGCAATAGCA
>JAABUX010001186.1_pt1 | contig 40506 bp, 34 predicted proteins | sample 5561851 | NCBI WGS metagenome assembly JAABUX01 (sample SAMN10711883, study PRJNA513361) | rock metagenome | isolation source: Antarctica rocks | place: Antarctica: Victoria Land, Richard Nunatak red sandstone | collected 2016-01-03 | reverse complement strand
CCTGTCCCAATCCGGGGCGCCGGAGGCGCAGCGCCGGGTCATGCGCGAGCGGCTCGAGCTGATGATCTCGCTGACCGAGACCTCCGGCTGCCGGACCCGCGCACTGCTCGCGTGCTTCGGCGAGGAGCTCGGCCAGGATTGCGGCGTGTGCGATAATTGCCGCGCCCCGGTCTCGCAATTCGACGGCACGGTGGCCGCCCAAAAGGTGCTCTCGGCGATCTACCGCACCGGCCAGATGTTCGGCGCCGTCCATATCGTGGCCGTCCTGCGCGGCGAGACGACGCCGATGGTCACCAAGCACGCACACGACGCGCTGCCGACCTTCGGCGTCGGCCGCGATCGCCCGGCGCCGTTCTGGCGCAGCGTCATCCGCCAGTTGATCGCCCGCGGCGCGCTGCAAACCGAGAGCGGCGAATACGCCAGCCTGAAGCTGGTCCCCGACCTCGCCCGCGGCATCCTGCGCGGCGAGACCAAGTTGCTCCTGCGCGAGGACGTCGAGCGTCCCAAGCCCACCCGCACCCCTGCCGCGCCGGACCCGGCCGCCGTGGGCGGAGCGGAAAACCCCTTGTTCGAGGCCCTGCGCGGCTGGCGATCGGCCGAGGCCAAGCGCCAGTCGGTGCCGCCCTACGTCATCTTCCACGACAGCGTCCTGCGCGAGATCGCCGCCGCCCGCCCGCGCCGCCTCGGCGATCTCGGCGCGATCAAGGGCGTCGGCGCCAGCAAGCTCGACCGCTACGGCACCGACGTCCTGGCGATCGTCGGCCCTGGCTGATTGACTCCGTAACGTTATGATCGTGTTATGGAGGTGGCAAGAAGCCGGAGTCCGCCATGTCCCATATCCGCCGCGACGTCTGGAAACTGCCCGCCGGCGACACGACGCTCGAATGGTATGGCAAGGCGGTCCAAGCCCTGCAGCAGCGCCCGGTCGCGGACGTCACCAGCTGGTGGTCGCTCGCAGCGATGCACGGCATCGACCAAGATCTCTGGCACAACCTGTCCGTCGATCCGAGCTTCGAGCCGGCTGACGTCACCGCCCTCCAGCAACGACTTTGGGACCAGTGCCAGCATCAAACCTGGTTCTTCCTCCCCTGGCACCGCGGCTACCTCGCCGCCTTCGAGCGGATCGTGCGCGACGCCGTCACGCGGCTCGGCGGACCGGGGGACTGGGCCTTGCCGTACTGGAACTATTCTGACGACCCGGCCGCCCGCGAACTGCCCCGCGCCTTCGCAAACCCCACGCTTCCCGACGGCGGCAAGAACTTCCTCCACGTCAAGCAGCGCTACGGCACCGCCGTGATCCCGAACGTCCAGTCGCCCATCCTTCTCGACGAGCGCACCGTCATGGTCGCGAAAACGCTTCAGCAACCGTTCTTTGCCGGCCTCGGCTCCGGCGGCACGTCCGGCTTCGGCGGCGTCCGCACCCCGTTTCATCATGGTGACAACGCCGGCACCTTCGGTGGCCTCGAGATCCAGCCTCACGGTATCATCCACACCGCGGTCGGCGGCCCCATCACCGGCGGCGGCCCCGAACCGGATCTGCTCGACCTCGGCCTGATGACCAATCCGGACACCGCCGCCCTCGACCCGATCTTCTGGCTCCATCACGCCAATATCGACCGCCTCTGGACGGTCTGGTCGCGCCAAGCCAAGCGCCCCACCGACCCGGCCGACGCGTTCCAGAACCCGACCGACGCCGACTGGCTCGACGGTCCGCGCGACCGCCGCTTTCTCCTGCCGCGCCCGGACGGGACCACCTACGGCTTCACCGCCCGCGAGATGCTCGACACGACCGCGCCGTCGCTCGACTATGTCTACGAGCACGAGGCCACGCCGGCGCCACCGCTTGAAACCCTCGTCACGCGGTTCCAACGCCTCGGCGCCACCGCCGAACGTGCGCACCAGCTTGCAGGAGCCGTCGCCATGGCGCCGCCGAAACCGCCTGAACTCCTCGGCGCCAGCCCCGATCTCGTGCGTCTCGATCGCGACTCGGTCGAGGCCCGCGTCATGCTCGACCCGGCGCCCCGCCATCGCCTCACCGCCGCCTTACGCGTCGATCGCGCCGATGCCGGTGCGCCCGACCGGGTCTATCTCAATCTCGAGAACATCCGCAGCCCGAGCGACGCCGCCATGTTCTACGTCTACGTCGATCTGCCGTCCGGGGCCGACCCCGAGCGCCATCCCGCCAACTTCGCCGGCACCATCTCCCTGTTCGGAGTGAGCAAAGCGAGCGTCACCAGGGGCGGCGCACCGGGAAATGGGGCCACCATCTCGCTCGACATCACCGAAATCGTCGACGCGATGCAGGCCAAGGGCGGGCTCGGCGACGATATCGCCGTCCGGGTCGTGGCCGCCGTTCCCGGCGCGACCAACGATGACATCAGCATCGGCCGCATCAGCGTCTATCGCCAAGGCCACTGACGTGCGGGCCGCTTCGGTCGTGCGTCACGCGCTGGCGGAGGTGCCGCCGCCGTTGCTGGCGGTCGCAGCCGGAGGCTGGGCGCTGCTCGCCGTCGCCCAGAGCGTCCCCTCGCTGCCGCCGATGTGCGGGATCGCTGGGCGCGGCGATCTCCAAGCCGTCGGATGGCTGGCGCCGATGCTGCTCGCGATGACGCCGCCGCTGCTCGCGCCGGCGTTGCTCCATGTCTGGCGGCGGAGCTTGCACCGCCGCCAGGTTCGCGCGGTGGGTGTGTTCCTGGTCGGCTACGCCGCCGTCTGGTGCGCCGCCGTCGCCGCAATGATGGCGCTCCTCCGCCTGCTCGACAGCCTGGCACTTGCCGGCCTGATCGCCTTGCTCTGGCAAGCGACCGCGCTGAAGCAGATCAGCCTGGACCGCTGTCACCGGCGCCCGCCGCTGGCCGCATTCGGCGTTCGTGCCGAAACCGATGCGTGGCGCTACGGCGAGCCAGGGCACCGCCTGCGTCGGCGCCTGCTGGGGGCTGATGCTCGTGGCCATGGCGTGCCCGGGCCCGTGGCAGGCAATCGCCATGCTCTGCGCGACCTTCGCCGCCATCGCCGAACGACACCAGATACGGCCCGTGCCGAGACGGGTCGTGGGCTGGTCAGGGCTGAAGCGGTAGCAAAATCCCCGCCTGGCTCGGCGCCCGCTGGAAGCGGAACGCCGTGTCGTGATACCGCGCGACGTCGGTCCGATGTGCAATGGACACGATTGCGGTCGTCGGCAATCGGTGGCGCAGGGACGTGTAGAGCGACTCCTCGGCCGCCGGGTCGAGCGCGGATGTCGCTTCGTCCAGGAACAGCCAGTCGGGCTTTTGAAGGAGCGCGCGCGCGATCCCCAACCGTTGCTGCTCGCCACCCGACAGGATCTGCGCCCAGGGCTGATCCTCGTCCAATCGAGCGGACAGCGCGCCAAGCCCGGCCACCGCCAACACGTCCTGGATCTCGGCATCGGCGAAGGCCGTTTCGGCAGACGGATACGCAATCGCGTGGCGCAGCGAGCCCAGCGGGATATACGGCCGTTGCGGCAGGAACAGCGACGTCCCCGCGCCACGCTCGATCCGACCGCCGCCGAACGGCCAAATTCCCGCAATCGAGCGAAAGATCGTCGACTTGCCGGCCCCGGAGTCGCCCGAGATCGTCACGGTCTGGCCGGGCCGGACCGACAGGTCGGCGCCTTCGAGGATCGGGCTGCCATCCGGCAACGCGATCTGCGCATCCGCCAGCGACAGGCCAGCCGACCCGGTCGCCACGACCGGCCCCTGCGTCGCCAGCGCATGCGCGTGATCCACCGACGCATTGAACGTCGTCAAACGATCGACCGTGGCGCGCCACGACGCGATCTCTTGATAGGAGTTGATGAACCAGGACAACGAATCCTGGACCTGCGAGAAGGCGCCAACGACCCGCATCATTCCGCCCAAGGCGATCTTCTTGGCGAAATAGGCGGGGGCTGCGATCACGATCGGGAAAATTCCGGCAGCCTGGAAGTAGACTTGGGCCAGTAGGTTCAGCTTGACCGTGCGATACATGATCCGGAACCAGTTCTGCGCCACGTTCTCGAACCGGCCAACCAGTTGCAACTTCTCCTCGTTCTCACCGGCCGACAGGGCGACCGCTTCGGCGTTCTCTCGCAACCGCACCAGCGAATACCGGAAATCCGCCTCCGCCTTCTGTTGCAGGAAGTTCAGTGCGACCAGCGGCCGCCCGACGAGATTGGTCAGCCAACTTCCGAACAGTGCGTAGAGGATCGCCGCAAACAGCATGTAGCCGGGGATCGTCACCCCCAGGATCTCGATCGAACCCGACAATCCCCACAGGATGATCGCAAAGTTGACGACCAGCAGCACCCGACGAAATATCTGTAATCCCAGCGTCAACGTGTTCTGCGTGAAGTCGCGCACGTCCTCGCTGATGCGCTGGTCGGGGTTGTCGGTCGTCGGGTCGCCGATCTTGCGGGTCAGGCCGATCGTGTAATAGGCGCGGTCCGACAGCCATGTCGTGACCGTCGCGTTGGTCATCCAGCGCCGCCACCGGATCGACAGATACTGCTCGACGAACGCCCGCAGCACCACCAGCGGGACCGCAAGGGTCACGAGCGGCAAGAACCCGGGCGTAAAGCCGCTCTCGTCGCGACGATACCAGAGAAGCAGCGTAATGAAGCCCTGCAAGTCGTAGTTCTGCAGCGCGTCGTAGAAATGGCCGCGCCAGTAGTTAAGGATGACGTCGACCTGCACATCGATCAGGATCAGCGCGATGATCCCCAGCAGCAGCAGGCGCGCCGACCAGCGCTCGTTCGAACGCAGGAAGTAGGGGCTCATCAGCCGCCACGCGTCGCGCAGGACGCCGCCTGCTTGACGGATCATGCCGCGCCTCGCGAGCGGAGCCGAATGACCCCGCGCACCTCGCCGGGCTCGACCGGCTTGCCCTTGCGCAGAATCTCGATCCGGCCCGCCTTGGCCAGCCGTATCGCCTCTTGCCTCACCGCGTGCATGTGTTGGCGCCAGTCTTGAGGGGGCTGACCTTCGGTCGACTGACCCTCGCTCAACGCGCGGGCGACTTCGCTCGGACAGATCGATTTGTCACTGCCGCGGGCACTGGTCTGCGCGAGGATTTCGGCCTCGATGCGGGGAGCCTTGTTCATGACCAAGCTCTGGCGCAGAGCCGCCGACGGGGCAAGTGTCATCGCCGTCATCGCCGTCATCGCCGTCATCGCCGTCATCGCCGTCATCGCCGTCACCGAGCGTCGCGGGGAGGTGCGTGCGCGGCAGGGCAGCGTCGGAGCAACCTTGGGCGAGATTGGCTAACGCGAAGCGGCCCAGTGGATTACTTGATTTTGGCTTCCTTGAACGCGACGTGCTTGCGCGCCACCGGGTCGTATTTCATGAATTCGAGTTTGCCCGTGGTCGCCCGGGCATTCTTCTTGGTCACATAGAAATAGCCGGTGTCCGCCGTGGACACGAGCTTGATCTGGACCGTGTTAGACTTCGCCATCACTCAACCTTTCGAGCACTACCGCACGATCGGCCAGTGCCGACCGGTGCTTGTCAATTCAGATAGCCGGGGAAAATGCTCATCTCGCGGGCCCGGGTCAAGGGGCAGATGGGGTGAGCAGGGCCGCGGTATAGGCGGCCGGATGGGCGAAGAGGAATTTTGCGGCCGCCAAGTCGCCGTCGCGGGCTTGGGCGGCAGGGCAGGCGGCGCGTTGCTCGATGATCTCGGCGGCGGGCAGCGGCGCGCGGCCGGCGCGATGGCGTTGCAGCGCGCCGGCGAGGACGAGTTCGCCGTGCGAGAGGCTTTCGAGCTGGTCGGTGAGCTGATCCGGCCCGAGGCTGGTGCAAACCTGCGGCAGCACGCCGAGCCCCTGCAGCGGCCAGCCCGACGGCGCCAGCACGCGGCTCCACGAGACGAACAGCTCGCCGCCGTCGGGCAAGGTCGAGATGGTCTGGACCAGGCCCTTGCCGAGCGTCGAGGTGCCGACCACGACGGCGCGGCCCTGATCGGCCAGCGCGGCGGCCATGATCTCGGCCGCACTCGCGGTCCGGCCGTCCACCAGGACGACGACCGGTTTGCCCGTGCTGATGTCGTCCACGCTCGCCCGCCATTGATGCGCTGCCTGCGGGCTGCGCCCTGCCGTCGTCGCGATCACGCCGGTCTTCAACAGCAGGTCGGTCGCAGCCACCGCCTGGCGCAGCAGCCCGCCGCGATTGCCGCGCAGATCGATCACGATGCCCTTCACCGGCGCCGCTCCGCCGCGGCCGAACTGGCGCCCCAGTTCGCGGCCGAAGCGCTGGTCGGTATCGCTGCTGAACCCGGTCACCCGCAGCGTCACGATCTCGCCGACCCGGCTGCCGAACACCGTTTCGGGCGGCATCACCACCCGCTCGAGCTCGACCTTGCGGACGTGCCCATTGCGCGAGCGGACCGTCAGCCCGACGTCGGTGCCTTCCAGCCCGGTGATCCAGCCGAACACGGTCTCCGGCTCCTCGCCCTGCGTCGGCTGGTCGTCAACGGCGACGATCAGGTCGCCGGCGACGATCCCGGCCTGCGCCGCCGGGCCATCGGCGTTGACGGTCTGGACGACGTAGGAGGCGCCCTTTTGCGCCAGGGCGATGCCTGCCCCGGCCTCGCCCGAGCGGCGCGCGCGGTCCTCGTCGGCGGCGTCCGGGGCGACGTAGCGAGAGTAGGGATCGAGGTGATTGAACAGTTCGTCGAAGAAGGCGGTGATCACGACCTGGTCGCCGCCGTTCTGGATCACGGGCGACGCGGTCCAGGCCGATGCGGTGAGTTCGGCCACCAAGGCGCCCCAGGATTCGGCGCTGTTCGGGGCCGGCGCCGCGCGCTCGAACAACACGACGACGCCCTTGCGCAGCGTGACGATGCCGTCGGCCAGGTTCGGAGTGAGGGCCGCGTCGAGCGTGGTGATGCCGTGCAGGCCCCACATCGCCAGTTCCTGGACCGTGACCGGTTCGAGCGTGCGAGGCGCGATGAAGTCCAGCGCTGCGGTGAACACCGCGTTGGCCATCTCGATGCCAAACCGGTCTTTCACCGGAGCGGCGGCCCAGCCCGGAACGGTGAAGAGGACGAGCAGGAGCGCCAGCGCCGACCGCATCAGGATCGGCGGGCCGCGAACGCCATGCCAGGAATGTCGAATACCAGGCCGCCGGTCAGCGGATTGGCCTCGGTCAGCCGCACGTCGATTTCTTGAGTGGGTGTGAAGGTCATGCGGGTGTGGCGGCCGGACAGCGTTCGGGAACTCTGGTCATACTGCCAGAGATCATTGGGGAGACCGCCTATTGGGACCAGCCCCGTAGCGCCATTATCCCGCAGTGTGACAAATATGCCGAAGCGTTGCACGCCGGAGACACGGGCCGCGAACGTTAATCCCACCCTATCAACGAGGTAGGAGGCGAGATACCGGTCGAGCGCGTCGCGTTCCGCCTGCGTCGCCCGCCGCTCGGTCGCGGTGATGCGCCGCGCGACGTCCGCCAGCCCGGCCGTCGCATCGGGCTCGAGCCCGCCATCGCCAAGCCCGAGTCCCGCAATCAGCGCGCGATGCACGACCAGATCGGCATAGCGCCGGATCGGGCTCGTGAAATGCGCATACCGGGTCAGCGCCAGGCCGAAATGGCCGATATTGTCAGCCGCATATTCCGCCTGGCTCTGGCTGCGCAGCATCACGTCGTTCACGAGCGCCGACTCCGCCGTGCCCGCCACGCGCTGCAGCACGCGCTCGAGGTCGCGCGGATGCACTTGGTCGCCCGCCGGCAGGCCGATGCCGCGCCCGTGTAGAAATTGCCGCAATGCCTCGAGTTTATCGTCCGATGGCGGCGCGTGCACCCGGTACACGCAGGGCCGATGCAGCCGCTCCAGCTCCTCGGCGGCCGCGACATTGGCCAGGATCATGAACTCCTCGATCAGCCGATGGCTGCTGTCCAGCCGGGTCCGCGGCCGCACCTGCTCGACCCGCCCATCGCGCAGGATCACCTGCCGCTCCGGCAGGTCGAGGTCGAGCGTGCCCCGCGCCTTCCGCGCGCCGAGCAAGGCGCCAAACGCGGCATATAGCGCGTCGGTCTCCGGCTCGCCGCGATCGTGCGCGGCCTGGACCGCCTCGTAGGTTAGTCGCGCCGCGCTGCGCATCAGGCCGCGGCCGAAGCGATGCCCGATCTTGCGACCCTCGGCGTCGATGCGCAGCTCGGCGAAAAGGCAGGGCCGGTCCTCGCCGGGCTTCAGGCTGCACCATCCGTTGGACAGCGCCTCGGGCAGCATCGGCAACACGCGGTCGGGAAAATAGACGCTGTTGCCGCGCAGCCGGGCCTCGCGGTCCAGCGCATCGCCGGGCCGGACGTAGTGCGCGACGTCGGCGATCGCGACGACCAGGCGGTGACCGGCGCCGTCCGGCTCGGCCCACACCGCGTCGTCGAAATCCCGCGCGTCCTCGCCATCGATCGTGACCAGCGGCAGGTCGCGTAGGTCCTCCCGGCCGCCGAGCCCCGCCGCCTCGGCCGCCGCCGCCTCGTCCAGGGCCGCCTGCGGAAAGATCCACGGGATCTCGAGCCCGTAGATCGCGATCAGGCTGATCGAGCGCGCGTCGCCCACGCGCCCGAGCCGCTCGACGATCCGCGCCGGCTTCAACCCCACCCCGCGGTGCGGCAACGGGTTCGCCAGCACGATCTCGCCGCTCTCGGCGCCACCCTCTTCGCCTTGCGGCACCCGCCACTCCGCCTTGACCCGGCGGTCGGTCGGCACGATCCGGCCCGTGCCGCCCTCGCGGGCCTCATACAGCCCCAGCAGCGTCCCCGGCGCATCAGTCAGTCGGCGCAGCGTGCGGCCCTCGTATTTGCCGCTGCCGATGCGCTTGAGTTGCGCCAGCACGCGCTCACCGGGCACGAGGCCGGGCTGGTCGCGCCGCTCGGGGCGCATGAACACGACGGGCGGGGGCTCGTCGCCGGGCCAATCGACGGGGCGGGCGACGGCCTCGCCATCCGGATCGATGCCGGTGATGCGCACGACCGTGGCCTCGGGGACGCGGCCAGGGGCGGTGAAGCGACGGTGGCCGGCGGGGGCGATGGCGCCGTCTCCCTTCATCTCGGCCAACAGGTGGCGAAGTTCGGCCTTTTGCGCCGGGGCCAGCTTGAATGCACGCGCGATCTCGCGCTTGCCGACCCGGCCGGGCGCCTCGGCGACGAATTGGCGCAGGGTCTCGCGGCTCGGGAGCGCTCCGCTCTCGGGCCGGCGGACCACTAGCCGGCTTTCGCGGCCGCGGGCTTGGATTTAGCTTTCTTGGATGCCGGCTTCTTGGCGGTCGTGGTCTTCGCCTTTGGCTTCGTGCTCGGGGCCGATACGGGCTTGGCGGCGGCCTTGGCGGGCTTGGCCTTGGCAACCTTCTTGGCGCCCGGCCGCGGCTTCAACACCTTGCCCTTGGTCTGCAGCAGCACCACCGCCTCGTCGAGCCCGATCGCGTCCATGCCGAGATCGCGCGGCAGGTTGGCGACCGTGCCGCCATGCTGGATGTATGGTCCGAAGCGGCCCTTGCGCACCACCACCGGCTCGCCGCCCTTGGGATGCGGGCCGAGGCTGCGCACGCTGTCGAGCTTTTTGGCCAACGCGTCGACGGCGCGGTTGATGCCGACGCTGAGCACGTCGTCGTCCTTGTCGAGCGAGGCGAAGATCGCGCCCATCTTCACGTAGGGACCGAACCGGCCGATCCCGGCTTCGATCCGCTCGCCCCGCTCCGGATGCATCCCGATCAGGCGGGGCAACGACAGCAGTCCGACTGCCTGGTCGAGCGTGAGAGTCTCGCCGTCATGGCCGCGCGGGATGGCGGCGCGCTTGGGCTTGCTCTTCTTGTCGGCCGGGTCGGGCTCGCCCTGCTGCACGTAGAGTCCATAGGGGCCGCGGCGGACCACGACCGGCTCGCCCGTCTCGGGATGCGCACCGAGGTCGCGCTTGCCCTCCTTCAGCGTCTCGCCCGCCTCCTCGCCGTTCTCGAGCGCGAGGCGGCGGGTGTATTCGCAGGTCGGATAATTCGAGCAGCCGATGAAGCTGCCGTGCCGCCCGAGCTTGAGCCCGAGCCGGCCGCTGCGGCAGGCCGGGCACTCGCGCGGGTCGCCCCCATCGGCGCGGGCGGGGAAAAAGTGTGGCCCGAGGTCGCGATCCAACGACTCGATCACGTCGGAGATCTTCAGGTCGCGGGTCTGTTCGATCGCCTTGGAGAAATCGTCCCAGAACGCCTTCATCACCTGGCGCCAATCCTCGCGCCCGCCGGAGATGTCGTCGAGCTGCTCCTCGAGCGACGCCGTGAACCCGCTATCGACGTAGCGCTCGAAGAAACTGGTCAGGAACGCGGTCACGAGCCGGCCGCGATCTTCGGGTACGAACCGCTTGTTCTCCATCCGCACGTAATTGCGATCGCGCAGGACAGACAGAATACTGGCGTAGGTGCTCGGCCGACCGATGCCGAGTTCTTCCATCTTCTTGACCAGGCTCGCTTCCGAGTAGCGCGGCGACGGCTGGGTGAAATGCTGGTCGGCGTCGACCCGCTCGCGCTTGACCGGGTCGCGCTCGTGCATCGGCGGCAGCATGCGGCTCTCGTCGGCGCCGCCCTCGGGCGCATCGTCCACGTCCTCGCGATACAGCTTCAGGAAGCCATCGAACGCGATGATCGACCCGGTGGCGCGCAGCTTGGTGCCCTCGCTCGCCACGTCGACCGCGACCTGGTCGAGCTCGGCCGACTGCATCTGGCTCGCGACGGCGCGCTTCCAGATCAGCTCGTACAGCCGCAACTGCTCGCCGCCGAGATAGCGCGCCGCCTGGTCGGGCGTGCGCCCCACCTCGGTCGGGCGGATCGCCTCGTGCGCTTCCTGCGCGTTCTTGGCCTTGCTGGTGTACTCGCGCGGCGCGGCCGGGACGTAGTTCTCGCCGTACACCTCGCCGACATGGCCGCGGATCGCATGCATCGCCTCGCGCGCCATCTGCACGCCGTCGGTTCGCATGTAGGTGATCAGCCCGGTCGTCTCGCCGCCCATCTCGACGCCCTCGTAGAGCTGCTGGGCGCAGCGCATCGTCGCCTGCGCGCCCATGCCGAGCTTGCGGCTCGCCTCCTGCTGCAGGGTCGACGTCGTGAACGGCGGTGGCGGATGGCGCTTGACCCGGCGCCGCTCGACACTGGCCACGTCGAACCGCCCGGCCTCAACCGTTTGCCGCGCCGCATGCGCCAGCGTCTCGTTGTTGAGATCGAACTGGTCGAGCCGCTTGCCCTCGAGATGGGTCAGCCGAGCCAGGAACGGCGCGCCCGCGGGCGTCAGGAAATGCGCCTCGATGGTCCAGTATTCGCGCGGCCGGAACGCCTCGATCTCGGCTTCCCGCTCGCACACCAGGCGCAGCGCGACCGACTGCACCCGCCCCGCGCTGCGGCTGCCCGGCAACTTGCGCCACAGCACCGGCGAGAGCGTGAACCCGACCAGGTAGTCCAATGCCCGACGCGCCAGATACGCCTCGATCAGCGGCTGATCGAGCTCGCGCGGATGGTCGATCGCGTAGGTGATGGCCGACTTGGTGATCTCGTTGAAGGTGATGCGCTTGACGTTGACGCCGTGCAGCGCGCGCTTCTCCTCGAGCATGGCGCGGACGTGCCACGAGATTGCCTCGCCCTCGCGATCGGGGTCGGTGGCCAGATACAGCGTGCCGGCGCCCTTGACCGCGCGAGCGATGGCCGCGACCTGCTTGCTGCCGCGTTCGTCGGACTCCCAATCCATCGCGAAGCCCTCCTCGGGCCGCACGCTCCCGTCTTTCGGCGGCAGGTCGCGCACGTGGCCGAAGCTCGCGAGTACAGTGAAACCATCACCAAGGTATTTGTTGATCGTTTTTGCCTTGGCAGGCGATTCGACGACGACGACGTCGGTCATAGCTTCCTTATCGTAAGACGATTCAAGGCGTCCAATTTCCGACCAGGCAGGCTTTATTGCCCGGCAACATCTCAAGCTGGCCGCCAAGCTCCAACTCGAGGAGCGCGGCGACCACCGCCGAAGTGGACAACTGGCAGCGACGGATCAGATCGTCAACCTCGGTCGGATCCCGGCCCAGGTTCTCCAGGATCGTGCGCCGCGCCCGCTCGGGATCGCTGGGCGGCCCTTCGAAGCGCACCGACGTCTCCGCGACGCCGGCCGGGGCGGGCTCCGGCACCGGCAACAGGCTCAGCCCAATGATGGCCAGCACGTCGGCCGCGTTCTCGACCAAGTGGGCGCCGCTCCGGAGCAGGTCGTTCGAGCCGCGGCAGCGCGGATCGAGCGGCGATCCCGGCACGGCGAACAGCTCCCGCCCCATCTCGCCCGCCAGCCGCGCCGTGATCAAGCTGCCGGACTGCGGCGCGGCCTCGATCACGATCGTGCCGAGCGCCAACCCCGCGATGACTCGGTTTCGCCTCGGAAAGTGGCGCGCCTGGGGTGCGGTGCCGAACGGCGCCTCGGCCACGACCGCGCCGCCCTCCGCGACCCGGCGCTGCAAATCCCGGTTCGCCTCGGGATACACCACGTCGATCCCGCCGGCGATCGCCGCCACGGTCCGCCCGCCCCGCAGCGCGCCCTCGTGGGCGGCGGTGTCGATCCCGCGCGCTATCCCCGACACCACCACCAGTCCCGACCCTGCGATGTCCTGCGCGAGCAGTTCCGCCATGTGTTTGCCGTTGGTCGAAGCATTGCGCGCGCCCACGAGCGCCACCGCCCGGGCATTGAGCGCGGTCACGTCGCCCATGACGGTCAGCGCGGCCGGTGCGGTGTCGGTCTGCGCGAGCAGCGACGGGTAGTCGGGATCGCCAATCCAGAGCAGGCGGGCGCCGAATTGGAGCACTTTCTCGAGTTCGCGCTCGGCGTCGGCGCGTCGCGGGATGCGCAAGGGTGCGCTGCGTCCGCCGGCGCGGGCGAGGTCGGGCAGGGCGTCGAGCGCTTCGGCCGCCGTGTCGAACCGGTCCATCAGGCGGCGGTAGGTAATTGGGCCGACGCTCTCGGTCCGGATCAGACGGAGCCGGTCGACGGTCTCGCTCACGGCCGGGCGCCGATCCGCGGCTCGGTGCCGGCCAGCAGCCGGGCGATGTTGGCGTGGTGCCGGACCCAGCACAACGCGGCCACGGCGGCCCCTGCGATGGCCGCACCGGGTCCGGCCCAGGCCCAGAGCAGGAACGGCGCGGCGGCCATGGCGACCAGCGAGCCCACGCTCGAGCGCTTGGACAAGAATGCGGCGGCGAGCCACACGGCGAGGCAGACCAACCCCGACTGCCACGACCACGCGAGGATCACGCCGAGCCCGGTGGCGACGCCCTTACCGCCCTTGAACCCGACCCAGGGCGACGTGCAGTGCCCGATCACGGCGGCGACCCCGGCGACGAGCGCGGCAAGCGGCCATCCCATGAGCAGCACGGCCGCCGCCCCCTTGCCGCCATCGAGCAGCAAGGTGAGCGCCGCGATGTCCTTGCGGCCGGTGCGCAGCACGTTGGTCGCCCCGATGTTGCCCGAGCCGGTGCGACGAATGTCGCCAAGCCCGGCCAGCCGCGTCAACACGAGGCCGAACGGGATCGAGCCGAGCGCGTAGCCGACCGCCGCCGCCGCCAGCGCCTCGATCATCCGAACACTCGCTTGCCGGCTTTCCAGGTGCCGATCACCTTGCCCTCGAGGGCGCGGCCGTCGAACGGGGTGTTCTCGGCCTTTCCGGCCAACTTGCCGGATTCGACCTGCCAGATCCGCTCCGGATCGAACAGACAGAGGTCGGCCGCGGCGCCCTTGCGCAAGCGTCCCGCGTCGGCGCCGAGCAGGGCGGCGGGGGCGGCGGTCAGCAGCGCGAGCGCGCGGGCCATCGGCAGCCCGTTACCGTGGACTTGGGCCAGCGTGACGCCGAGCAGCGTCGCCAGGCCCGAGCCCCCGGCAGCGGCCAGCGCGAACGGCAGGCGCTTGTCGTCGGCGTCGCGCGGCTGGTGGTCCGACGCGATCGCGTCGATCGTGCCGTCGGCCAGCGCGGCGCAGATGGCGAGGCGGTCGCGATCGCTGCGCAGCGGCGGTGACAGCTTGGCGTAGGTGCGGAAATCGCCGATCGCGGTCTCGTTGAGGTCGAAATAGGGCGGCGCCGTATCGCAGGTGATGGGCACGCCCTCGCCCTTGGCGCGGCGGATCAGGAACACCGCCTCTTCGGTCGAGACATGGGCGAAGTGCAGCAGCCCGCCGGTCAGGCGGGCGAGGCGGATGTCGCGCGCGATCAGGATCGCTTCGGCGACGGCGGGGATGCCGGGCAGGCCGAGCCGCGTCGCCAGCTCGCCCTCGGTCGCGGCACCGCCCGCGGCCAGGCCCGGGTCTTCCGGATGCTGGATGATACGCGCGCCGAAGCCCCGCGCATACGAGAGCGCCAGCCGCATCAGCCGGCTATCGGCGATGGCGCGCTGGCCGTCGGTGAACCCGACCGCGCCGGCTTCGCGCAACAGGCCGATCTCGGCCAGCTCCTCGCCGCGGCAGCCTTTGGTCACGGCGGCGTAGGGCAGCACGGTGATTGCCCCGGTCTCCTCGCCGCGGCTTCTCATCAGGCGGACGAGCGCCGGGTCGTCGATCGCGGGGCGGCTGTCGGGCAGGGCGGCGATGGTCGTGATGCCGCTCGAGGACGCGGCTTCGGCGGCCGAGGCGACGGTCTCGCGGTATTCGTAGCCGGGCTCGCCGAGGCTGGCGCGCATGTCGACCAGACCGGGGCACAGGATCGCGCTCTCGCCATCGAGCACTGGCACGCCGTCGGGGCGGCCCAGGTTCTGGCCCCAATCCTCGATCCTGCCGTCGCGGAACAGCAGCGCGCCGGCTTGGTCGAGGTCGGAGCCCGGGTCGATCAGCCGCACGTTCGTGATCAGCAGGCTAAGCATTGCGGCGTCCCTGGCGGGCCAGGACGTCGAGCACGGCCATCCGCACGGCGACCCCCATCTCGACCTGGGTGCCGATGACGCTGTGCGCCGGGTCGTCGGCGACGTCGCTGTCGATCTCGACGCCGCGGTTCATCGGGCCGGGATGCATGACCAGCGAGTCGGGCTTGGCATGGGCGAGCTTGGCGTGATCGAGGCCGAAGAAGCGGAAATATTCGCGCTCGCTCGGCACCAGGCCGCGCACCATCCGCTCGCGCTGCAACCGCAGCATCATGACGACGTCCGCCCCAGCGAGCCCCGCCTCCATGTCGTGGAACACCTCGACGCCGAGTTGCGCCGCCGCCGTCGGGATCAGCGTCGGCGGCCCGATCACGCGGACCCGGCTGCCCATCGTCGTCAGCAGGTGGATATTCGAGCGCGCGACCCGGCTGTGCAGCACGTCGCCGCAGATCGCCACGATCAACCCCTCGAGCGATCCGCGCCGGCGGCGGATGGTCAACGCGTCGAGCAGCGCCTGCGTCGGGTGCTCGTGCGTGCCGTCACCGGCGTTGATGACGCTGGACGACACTTTCTGGGCGAGCAGGTTGGGCGCGCCCGACTGGTCGTGACGGACCACCAGCAGGTCGCAGCGCATCGCGTTCAGCGTGGTCGCCGTGTCGAGCAGCGTCTCGCCCTTGTTCACGCTGCTGGTCGAGACCGACATGTTGATCACGTCGGCGCCAAGCCGCTTGCCGGCCAATTCGAAGCTGGTGCGGGTGCGGGTGCTGTCCTCGTAGAACAGGTTGATCAGGGTCTGGCCGCGCAGCAGGTCCCGCTGCGTCTTGCCGGAGCGGTTGAGCAACACGTAGCTCTCGGCGAGATCCAACAACGACGCGATCTCGGGCGGGTGCAGCCCTTCGATGGCGAGCAGGTGCTTGTGCCGATACATCAGGGCCAGGCTAGTAGCACAGGTGATCCGAGCCGAAGAGTCTGCTAAGTAGGGTGCAGAGCGGAGGTGCCGTGCAACAAGCGGTTGCAATCGAGGGCTTTTCGGCGCGCGTCGGCGTGGTCGACCGGCTGCGCGCCTGGGCGGATGCGGAGCGGGGACGGTTCGCGCCGTGGCTCTCGTTATTCATGGCCGCGGGCGTGGTGCTCTATTTCGCGTTAACGGCCGAGCCGCCGGTCTGGGCCGGGGCGGTGGTCAGCGCAGCCGGGCTGGCGTTGCTTATTCTCCTGTGGCGCGTGTGGGCCGGGCGGCTGGGGGCTGCGGCGTTGCTCGCCGCCGGGCTTGGGGTGCTCTCGGCGCAGTCGGCGACGTGGCGGGCCAAACCGCCGGTCGAGCTGCCGCGCAAGGCCGTCGTGCTGACGGCGACGGTGCGCGCGGTCGACGTCCTGCCGGACGGGCGGCGGCTGGTGCTGGACGGCGTGCGGCTGGGCGAGGGCGAACCGATCGAGCGGCGGGTCCGGGTGCGGATGAAGCGCGGCGACGCGCAGCCGGTGGTGGCGGGCGATGTGGTGCAGGTCCGCGCCCTCATGCGGCCGCCCTCGCCGCCGGCCTATCCGGGCGGTTGGGACATGCAGCGGAGTTCGTTCTTCGACGGCTTGGGCGGCGGTGGCACCGCGCTCAACCCGGTCGTCGTGCTCGAACATCACGCGCCGAGCGGGTTCGCGGCCTCGGTGCAGGCCGCGCGGGACGCGATCGGGCGGCGGGTGATGGCGGCGGTGGCCGGGTCGCCGGGGGCGATCTCGGCGACGTTCCTGACCGGCAGCACCTACGCGATCCCGCCGGCGGACCGGGCGGCGTTCCGCGATTCGGGGCTGGCGCACCTCCTCGCCGTGGCCGGGCTGCACATCGGGATCGTCATGGGGCTCGTGTTCGGCGCGACCCGGCTGCTGCTCGCCTGCTGGGAGCGGTCGGCGCTGTTCTGGCCGACCAAGCCGATCGCGGCGGTAACGTCGCTGACCGCCGGCTGCGTCTACATGTTCATGGCCGGAACGCATGTGCCGGTCATGCGCAGCTTCGCGATGGCGTGCCTGGTGACGCTGGGGCTCGTAGTCGGCAGGCGCGCGATCTCGCTGCGGGGCTGGGCGTTGGCGGCGCTGGCGCTGATGCTGATCGCGCCGCAGGAGGTGATCGGCGTCAGTTTCCAGATGAGCTTCGCCGCGGTACTCGCGCTGATCTCGGGCTACGAGGCGCTGCGGCCGGTGCTGGCGCGGCTCTACGGGCATGAATGGTGGCGGCGGACGGCGTCGCACGTGCTGGCGTTGGTGCTGACGAGCTTGCTGGCCGGCACCGCGTCGGCGCCGTATGGGGCGTTCCATTTCGGGCACATGCAGCTCTATTTCATCGCGGCGAACGTGATCGCGGTGCCGCTGACGGCGATGTGGGTGATGCCGGCCGGGCTGATCGGGCTGGTGTTGATGCCGTTCGGACTGGAGTGGCTGGCGCTGGTGCCGATGGGGTGGGGGGTGCAGGCGATCCTGTGGATCGGGCGCGAGGTCTCGTCCTGGCCGTCGGCGACGATCGCGGTGCCGCCGATGCCGGCCTGGGGGCTGGCGGTATTCAGCTTGGGGTTGGCGTGGCTGTGTTTGTGGCGGACGCGGTGGCGGCTGGCGGGGTTGGCGCCGATCCTGGCCGGGCTGCTGTCACCGCTGGTGACGCCGTTGCCGGACCTGTTGGTGAGCGACGACGCGCGGCTGATTGCGATCCGGGCGGATGGTGGTTACTGGGTCCAGCGGCACCACGGCGGCTCGAAGTTCACGCTCGAGGAGTGGGAGGGCCATTTCGCGTCGGGCACGATGGCCCCCATCGCGGACGGGTCGCCCTCCGTCTGCGACGCGAGTGCGTGCCGGGTAGGGCCAATTTTGATGATGCGCGATACGGCCCGGCCAGTGGACTGTCGCGGCGCGTCGCTGCTCGTCTCGGCCGAGCCGATGCGGGGCGAGTGCCCGTCGCGCGTGGATCTGCTGGACCGGTTCACGGTCTGGCGCAACGCCGCCTATGCCGGCTGGATCGAAGGCGACCGGGTGCGGCTGGTCTCGGACCGGTCGCTGCGTGGCGACCGGCCCTGGGTTCCGGGCATCCCGACGCCTCGACGGGTCGCCCCGAACTTGCCGATGGCGCCCACGGAAACGTTGCCCGAATTGCCGGAAGCCATCAGCGAATAGCGGTCAGTAGTGACGCACCAAGGCGACCAGCTTGCCCTGGATCTGGACTTTGTCGGCGGGCAGGATCTGGGTCTTGAAGTCGGGGTTGGCCGGCTCGAGCGCGATGGTGCGGCCGTGTCGGCGCAGGCGCTTGAGCGTCACGTCGAACCCGTCGACCAGGGCGACGATGATCTCGCCGGTCTCGAACTGGTCGCCGCGGCGGATGATGACCGTGTCGCCGTCGAGGATACCGGCATCGCGCATCGAGAGCCCGTCGACCTCGAGCGCATAGTGCTCGCCGTTGCCGAGCAGCGAGGCCGGGACGTCGATGAAGCGGGTCTCGTCCGGCTCGGCCGTCAACGGCAGACCGGCGGCGATGCGACCGTAGAGCGGAAGCTGCACCGCACTGGCGTCGTTGGCGGCACGCACGCCGGCGATGCTCTTCTTGAAGCTGCCCTGGATGACGTTCGGCGTGAACACCGGGGCCGCCGCCGCCACCTCACGCGGCTCGGCGCTGGCCAAAGGGCGCTCGTACGCCTCGTTCGGAAGCTTGACGACCTCGAGCGCCCGAGCCCGGTGATGGCGCCGCTGCAGGAACCCGCGTTCCTCCAAGGCCGAGATCAGGCGGTGGATGCCGGACTTCGAACGAAGCTGCAACGCCTCCTTCATCTCCTCGAACGACGGCGAAAAGCCGGTGCTTTTCAAATGGGTATCGATGTAGACCAGCAACTCGTGCTGCTTGCGCGTCAACATGGGCCTGCTCCCGCCAGATATCGTCCAAGGCCGAATCGGAACAAATCGGCAACCACCGTGTTCTACGTTGGTTCACGATTTGGGTCAACAAATCAGTGATCGGCGAGATCGAGGCGGATAATTGGGACGATCGTTCCAATCGGCGCCGCCGGCGCATGTGGCGGACGCCGAATCAGCGCTCCGGCCTCGGCCAAGACGCGCAAATGTGAAGAGTCTTGCCGAGCGAACGGCTCGGCGAGCAGTTCGCCGTCCGCGTCCACGGTCAGGCGGGCGCGCAAATGGTCCTCCCGCCGGTCGTTCTGCGGCACTGGCGCAGCGAGGCGGGCGGCGCTGAACGCGAGCGGCGAATCGGCGCGGCCGGCGAGGCGGGCGATGGCGGGGACCATGAACAGGACGCCGCAGACGAAGGCCGACACCGGGTTGCCGGGTAGGCCGAGCACGGGGGTCGGGCCGAGGCGGCCGAAGATCAGCGGTTTGCCCGGCCGCATCGCGATTTGCCAGAAATCGAGCGCGAACCCGCGCTCGCCGAGGCCGCGCTGGATCAGGTCGTGCTCGCCCACGCTGGCGCCGCCGGTGGTGACCAGCAGGTCGACGCCGCCGAGCTGGTCGGCGGTGGCCGCAACGGCCTCGATCGTGTCGCGCGCGATCGGCAGGATCGTCGCCTCGCCGCCCGAGCCGGCGACCAGCGCGGCCAGGGCGAGCGCGTTGGAGGACACGATGCCGCCGGGCTGCACCGGCTGGCCGGGCAGGGCAATCTCGTCGCCGGTGGCCAGGATCGCGACGCGAGGCCGGCGATGCACCGCGAGCCACGGGTGGTTGGCGGCGGCGGCGAGGCCCACCGCGCGGGCGCCGAGCCGCGCGCCGGGCTCGATCAGCAACTGGCCGACCGCGAAATCGCCGCCCGCGCGGCGGATGTGGCGGCCGCTGGCGGGACGCTCGCGCAACGCCAACGCGTCGCCGTCGCGCTCGGCGTCCTCCTGCACCGCGATCGCGTCGGCGCCGGCCGGGACGACGCTGCCGGTGAACAGGCGGACGGCTTGGTTCGGGCCGACGGTGCCGGCGAAGGGGTGGCCGGCCGGGGCGCTGCCGATCACGATCCAGGGGCCGGGATCGCCGGCGCGCACTGCGTAACCGTCCATCGCCGATACGTCGGACGGGGGCTGGTCGAGGCGGGCATGGACCGCTTCGGCGAGCACGCGGCCCCAGGCTTGGGCGATGGATACGGTCTCCGCCGCGGTCGGGCGGAGGCCCGCGAGGATGCGGGACCGCGCCTCCTCAACCGAAATCATGCCAAAACGCTCAAGGCCAAAACGCTCAAGGCCAAAACGCTCAAGGTTGGCTGAACTCGCCCGACTTGCCGCCCGCCTTGTGGATCACGCGCAGCCCGTCGATCCGCATCGCGCGATCGACCGCCTTGCACATGTCGTAGACGGTCAGTGCGGCGACGCTGGCCGCCGTCAGCGCTTCCATCTCGACGCCGGTCTTGCCCGTCGTGCGCACGGTCGCCGCGATCTCGACCGCGTCGGCGGCGACGACGAGATCGAGCGTGACGGCAGTGATCGGCAGCGGGTGGCAGAGCGGGATCAAGTCGGCGGTGCGCTTGCTGGCCATGATGCCGGCCAAGCGCGCGACGCCCAGCACGTCGCCTTTCTTGGCCTGGCCGGAGCGGATCAGCTCGGCCGTGGCCGGCTCCATGCGGACGGTGACGCTGGCCGTCGCGGTGCGGTCGGTCTCGGGCTTGGCCGAGACGTCGACCATGGTGGCGCGGCCCTCGGCGTCGAAATGGGTCAGCGCGCTCACTGGCCGAGCAGCGCCCGCGTCGCCGCGCCGACATCCGGCTCGCGCAGCAGGCCCTCGCCGACGAGGAAGGAGCGCGCGCCGGCCTCGCACAGCCCGACGATGTCCTGGTGCCTGCAGATGCCGCTCTCCGCGATCAGGAACCGATCGGACGGGACATGCGGCGCAAGCTCGTGCGTTGTCTCCAGTCTGGTCTGCAACGTCTTGAGATTGCGGTTGTTGATCCCGATGAGCTGCGTCTGTAATCCGCAGGCGCGATCGAGTTCGCGGCGGTCGTGCACCTCGGCTAGCACGTCCATGTCGAGGGCGCGGGCGAGTTCCTCGAGTTCCCGGGCGCGCTGGTCGGACAGGGCGGCGATGATCAGCAGGATGCAGTCGGCGCCCATCAGGCGGCTCTCGTAGACCTGCCACGGCTCGAGGATGAAATCCTTGCGCAGAACCGGCAGGCTGACGGCGGCGCGGGCGGCCTTGAGGTCGGCGGCGCTGCCCTGGAAGTAGGGCTCGTCGGTCAGCACCGAGAGGCAGGTCGCGCCGGCTTGCTCGTAGGTGAGGGCGAGTGCGGCCGGGTCGAACTCCTCGCGGATGACACCGGCCGAGGGCGAGGCGCGCTTGAGCTCGGTGATCAGCGCGTAGCCGCCGGCGGCGACCTTCTCCTTGAGTGCGGACCCGAAGTTGCGGGTACGGTTCTTGGAGTGGGTCACCTTCGATTTGAGTTGCGCGAGCGGCATCTCGGCCTCCCGCCGCCGGGTCTCGGCGGTGGTGGCGGCGCAGATCTGCGCGAGCGTGTCGGGGATGGCGGTATCCATGTCAGGCCTCCAGCGCGGCCGTCGCGTGCCGCAACCGTTGCAATGCGGCGAGCGCCGCGCCGTCGTCGATCGCTCGGGCGGCAGTATCCACGCCATCCCGCAAAGAGTGTGTCCGGCCCGCCACGATCAGCCCGGCCGCCGCGTTCAGCAGCACCGTATGGCGATATGGGCCATAGTCGCCCTGCAGCAAGCCGAGCAGAGCGGCAGCGTTGTGCGCGGCATCGCCGCCGGCGATCGCGCCGACCGGGCTGTGCGGCAGGCCGGCGTCGTCGGGCGAGAGCGTGAAGGTGCGGACCTCGCCGGCCTCGAGTGCTACGACCTGGTTGTCGCCGGCGACCGTGAGTTCGTCGAGGCCTTGGCCGTGGACGATCCAGGCGCACTCGCTGCCGAGGGCGCGCAGGGTCTCGGCCATAGGTCGCGCCCAAGCCGGGTCGAACACACCGGTGAGCTGGCGGCGGACGCTGGCCGGGTTGGCGAGCGGGCCGAGCAAGTTGAAGATCGTGCGCGTCCCGAGTTCGACGCGGGGGCCGGCGGCATGCCGGAGGGCGGCGTGGTGGCGGGGGGCGAACAGGAAGGCGCTGCCAGCTTCGGCGAGGATGGCGGACAGGCGGTCGAGCGGGGCGTCGACCTCGACGCCGAGCGCGGTCAGCACGTCGGCGCCGCCGGTCTGGCTCGAGAGGGCGCGGTTGCCGTGTTTGGCGACCGGAACGCCCGCGCCCGCGAGCACGAAGGTGACGGCGGTCGAGATATTGAGCGTTTTCGCGCCATCGCCGCCGGTGCCGCAGACGTCGATGGCGTCGGCGGGGGCCTCGACCCGGATCATGCGGGCGCGCATGGCGCGGACGGCGCCGGTGAGTTCGTCGACCGTCTCGCCGCGGACGCGCATGGCCATCAAGAGGCCTGCGATCTGCGCGGGCGTGGCTTCGCCGGCCATGATGAGGCCGAACGCGTCCTCGGATTCGGCCGCGGACAAGGTCCCGCCTTGCGCCAGCCGGGCGAGAACGGGTTTGAGACTGGTCATCAAGCGGCGTGGGCGGGCCGGTTCACGCGGCGGGCGAGGGCGAGGAAATTGGCCAGGATCGCGTGGCCGTGCTCGGAGGCGATGCTCTCCGGATGGAACTGCACGCCGAACACCGGCAGCGTGCGGTGCCGCAGCCCCATGATGACCCCGTTCTCGGTCCAGGCGGTCGGTTCGAGCACGTCGGGCAGGGTGGCGGCCTCGACGATCAGGCTGTGGTAGCGCGTGGCGGCGAACGGCGTCGGCAGGCCGGCGAAGACGTCGGTGCCGGCGTGGCTGACCGGGCTGACCTTGCCGTGCATCGGCCCGGGCGCGCGGATGACCCGGCCGCCGAAGGCCTGGCCGATCGCCTGGTGCCCAAGGCAGACGCCGAAGATCGGGACCCGGCCCGCGGCGGCCGCGATCAGATCGAGGCAGATCCCGGCCTCGTCCGGCGTGCAAGGGCCGGGGGAGAGCACGATCGCTTCGGGCGCGCGGGCGAGCGCGTCGTCGGGCGTGATGGCGTCGTTGCGCCAAACCTCGCACTGGGCCCCGAGGTCGCCCAGGAAATGGACGAGGTTGAAGGTGAAGCTGTCGTAATTGTCGATCAGGAGGATCATCGTTCGAGACTATTACCATAGCCTTCTCATTGCGGGAGAGGCGGATTGAACCCTCTCTCGCTGGCGGGAGAGGGCGTGAGCTACTTTCCGGCGGCGAAGCGGACGGCTTCTTCGGCGGCGCGGAACAGGGCGCGGCTCTTCTGCACGGTCTCGGCCCACTCGCCCTCGGGCGTGCTGTCGGCGACCACGCCGCCGCCGGCCTGTACGTACATAGTACCGTCCTTGACTACGGCGGTGCGCAATCCGATGCAGGTGTCCATCGTGCCGTTGGCGGCGAAGTAGCCGATGCAGCCGGCGTAGATGCCGCGCCGCGTCGGCTCCAGCTCCTCGATGATCTGCATCGCGCGGATCTTCGGCGCCCCGGTCAGCGTGCCGGCGGGGAATGCCGCCACCAGCGCGTCGAGCGCGTCCAGCTCCGGGCGCAGCGTGCCCTCGACGGTCGACGACATATGCATCACGTGGCTGAACCGTTCGACGGCGAAGCTTTCGACCACGCGCACGGTGCCGAGTTCGGCGACGCGGCCGACGTCGTTGCGGCCGAGATCGAGCAGCATCAGGTGCTCGGCGCGCTCCTTCGGGTCGGTCGTGAGTTCCCGCTCGAGTGCCAGGTCCTCTTCGCGGGTCGCGCCGCGCTTCCGCGTGCCGGCGAGCGGGCGCAGCGTCACCTTGCCGTCGCGCAGGCGGACCAGGATCTCGGGCGAGCTGCCGACCACGGCAAAGCCGCCGAAGTCGAGGAAGAACAAGAACGGCGCCGGATTGACCCGGCGCAGCGCCCGATACAGCGCGAACGGCGGCAGCGCGAACGGCACCGAAAATCGCTGGCTCGGCACCACCTGGAACGCGTCGCCGGCGGCGATGTAGTCCTTCATCCGCTCGACCACGGCCATGAATTCGGCCTTGCTCAGGTTCGACGACGGTTCCGGCTGCGGCGGTAGATGCACCGGCGGGGCGCCGTGCGGCAACGGGCGGAGCAGGGCGGCGTCGGCCTCGGCCAGCGCCGCTTGCGCCCGCTCCCAGGCTGCGGCGGCCGGCACCCCGTCCTGCGGATAGATCGGCGCGGCCAGGGTGAGTTCGTCGCGGACGTTGTCGAACACGGCGAACACGCTCGGGCGGAGCAGCAGCGCCTCGGGCAGGCCGAGCGCGTCCTGATTTTTGGCCGGGATGCGCTCCATCAGCCGCACCATGTCGTAGCCGAGATAGCCGACCAGGCCGCCCAGCATCGGCGGCAAGTGCTCGGGGATCTCCATCCGGCTCTCGGCAATCAGACGGCGCAGGCTGTCGAGCGGGCCGTCGGCCTCCGGCACGAAGGCGTGCGGCGCCGACCGGGCGTTGCGATTGAGCTCAGCCCGCCCCTCGCGGCAGCGCCAGATCAGGTCGGGCACCATGCCGATGATGGAGTAGCGGCTGCGCGCCGCGCCACCCTCGATGCTCTCGAGCAGAAACGAGTGCGGCTTGCCGGCGGCGAGCTTGAGGTAGGCGGCGACCGGGGTCTCGAGGTCGGCCACGCCCGTGGCCCAGACCAGCGTCGCGCGCCCGGCTTCGTAGGCCTCGCGAAAGGCGGCGTGGCTCGGCGGGGCGATGGCGTTCATTCGACCAGGCTGTCCAGCAAAGCGCGGTTGACCCGCGGTTTGGCGCGGTCGCGCAGTGCGGTGGCGAACGCGACCGTCACGTCTTGGCCGAGCGCGCGGTCGAGCGCGTCGCGGAGCTGGCCGGCGGCGGCCGGGTCGGCGGCGGGATCGGGCACGTGGATGTCGGTCAGGCGGACCACGATGAAGCCCTCAGCCGTCTCGACCATGGTGGTCTCGTTCGCCTTGAGCCGGAACAGCGCCTGTTGGACTTCGGCGGCGACGTGCTCGGCCGGGCCGCTGCGGGTGACTGCCGGGGTCTTCTCCACGCGCAGCCCGGCGATCGTGGCCGCGTCGTCGAGCGAACCGCCGGACTCGGCTGCGATCACCAGCGGGGCGGCCTTGGTCTCCTGCTCGCGCCTGCGCTGGGCCTCGGCCCAATCGTCGGCGACCTGGGCCTTGATGTGGTCGAACGGCTCGACCTTGGCCGGCGTCACCTCCTCGACCTGCATCGCGTAATAGGATTGGCCGGGCCCCTCGGTCATGTGCGGGGTCTCGCCCTTGGGGGCGGCGAAGGCGGCGGCCAGGATCGCCTGGCGCAGCTCGGGGCTGCCGGGCAGGGGGGCGTCCTCGCCCTCCGGCGTCTTGCCCTGCGCGTCGAGCGTGCCGGTGACGGCGGCCAGGCCCAGGTCGCCGGGCAGATCGTCGAGGCTGGTGCCGGCCGAGAGCGCGTCGTCGAGCTTGTTGGCGCGGGCGAACACCTCGTCGGTAGCGCGGTCGAGCGCGACTTTGTTCTTCACCTCGTCCTTGACCTGATCGAGGCTGCGCGCAACGGCAGGCTGGACCTTCGTGACGCGGATGACGTTCCAGCCGAACGCCGACTTCACCGGCCCGGCGACCACGTCAGGCGCGGCGGCGAACACGGCCTCGGCCAGGTCGGCGGCGGGGATCTGCTGCTTGGTCGACAGGTCGAGCGCCACCGACGTGGCCCCCGCCGCCTTGGCCGCCTGCTGCATGCCGGCCCAGTCCGCCCCGCCCTGCCAATCGGCCGCGAGCTTCTGCGCGGCGGCCTCGTCGCCGGTCGCGATCACCTCGGCGGCGCGCTGTTCCTCGGCCTGGTAGTCGGGCCGGTGCGCCTCGTAATACGCCTTGATGTCGTCATCGGAGACCTCGATGCCGCGCGCTACGGTCTGCGGCGAGAGCACGACGAGCTTGATGCGGCGGTTTTCGGGCGCGCTGTAGCTGGCCGGGTTGTTCTCGTACTGGCGCTGCAGGTCGTCGTCGGTGGGCTCAGGCGGGGCGGCAGCGGCGGCGAACGGGATCTCGACGATCTCGCCTTCGCGGGTTTCGCTCTCGAACGCATGAAACTGCGTCAGCAACGTCTGCGGCACGGCGATGCCGGACTGCACGGTGCCGAGCAATTGCTGCTGCGCCAGGCTCGCGCGGGTCAGATCGAGAAAGCGGCCCTCGGTGAGGTTGTTGTTGCGCAGCACGGCGTCGAACGCGGTGCGGTCGAAGGCGCCGCCCGGGCCGCGGAACGCCGGCGTCTCGAACACGGCCCGCCGCAACGTGTCATCCGGCACGACCAGGCCGAGGCGATCGACCTCGTCGGCGATGGCGGACTGGATCACCAGGCGATCGAGCGTCTGCTCGGCGACCGTCTTGCGCACCGCCAGCGTGGCCTCGCCCTTGTTGCCCATCATGCGCGTCACCTCGGCCATGCCGCGGCGGAATGCGTCCTGGAACTCCGGCGGCTCGATCTTGCGGCTGCCGACGGTGGCGAGTGCGCTGTCGTGGCCGACGTTGCGGATCACGTCGCCGATGCCCCACAAGCCGAATGCCGCGATGAGCACGACGAAGAAGACGCGAGCGACCCAGGTGTCGAGGAGGGCGCGGAAGAAGCTGAGCATATCGGTTCCGGCGAGGGGTGGCGGGCGACGCACCATAGGGAGAGGTGGTCGGATTTGCCAGTGTCGGGCGAGACGGCAATATGCGGTCAGTCCCCGCCGTGTGCGGCCAATCAACCCAAGCTGATCGAGACAGAGATGCGCCAACTGATTGCCGGGAATTGGAAGATGAACGGGAGGCGGGCCGACTCGGCAGCCCTGGTCCGTGCCGTGCGCGACATGGTCGAGGCCCAAGCGCCGGCCTGCGAGCTCGTGGTGTGCCCCCCGTCCACGCTGCTGGCCGAGGTGGCCGCCGCACTGGCTGGCAGCGCCGTGGCCGTGGGCGGGCAGGATTGCCATCCATTGGCCAACGGCCCGCACACCGGCGACGTCTCGGCGGCCATGCTGGCCGACGCGGGCGCGCGCTGGGTGATCCTGGGCCATTCGGAGCGACGGACGAGCTACGCGGAGTCGAACGCCCTGGTGCGCGAGAAGGCGAAGGCGGCAATCGCGGCTGGGCTGACCCCGATCGTGTGCGTGGGCGAGAGCGAGCAGCAGCGCCTATCCGGGGCCGCGGAGACAGTGGTGGCCGCGCAGGTGGACGGCAGCTTGCCGCCGGGCTTCGCAGGCCCGGGCTTCGCAGGCCCGGGCTTCGCAGGCCCGGGCTTCGCAGGCCCAGGCTTCGCAGGTGTAGTCGCGTACGAGCCGATCTGGGCGATCGGGACCGGCCGGGGGGCCTCGGCCGAGGACATCGCGGCCATGCACCGGGTGATCCGCGACCAACTGACCGACACGTTGGGAGCCGCGTCGGGAGCGGTGCGTGTGATTTACGGCGGCTCGGTCAAGCCGGATGGGGCGGCGGCGATCCTGGCGCTGCCGGGGGTGGACGGCGCGCTGGTGGGCGGCGCGAGCCTGGTCGCGGCAGACTTTCTGGCGATCGCCCGAGCTAGCTCACGCGGCTGACGGTGAAGTCGGCGACGTCGGCGAGGGCGTCGCGGAACGGGCTCGGCGGGAACACCTCGAGCCGCTGCTTGGCGGTGCGGGCGAAGCGGGCGGCCAGATCGATTGTGGCGCCGATCGCCCCGGTCGCCTCGATCAGGGTCAGCGCGTGTTCAAGATCGCCAGGCGCCTGGCTGCTGGCCTCGATCGTGCGGACCCAGAACTCGCGGGCCTCGGCGTCGGCGGCATGGTAGGCGGCCAAGACCGGCAGGGTGATCTTGCCCTCGCGGAAATCGTCGCCGACGGTCTTGCCGAGCTTGGCCTGGTCGGCGGCGTAGTCCAGCGCGTCGTCGACGAGCTGGAAGGCGATGCCGAGATGGTCGCCGAATTCGGATAAGGCGGTGCGTTCGGCGTCCGGGCGCTCGCCAAGCACGGCGCCCACCTCGCACGCGGCGGCGAACAGGGCGGCGGTCTTGCCGCGGATGACCTCGAGATACTGGTCCTGCGTGGTGGACAAATCGTTCTGGATGACGAGCTGGTTCACCTCGCCCTCGGCGATGGTTGCCGCCGCGCGGGACAGGATGTCGAGCACGTCGAGCGAGCCGTCGGCGACCATGAGCTGGAACGCGCGCGCGAACAGGAAATCGCCGACCAGGACGGAGGCCTTGTTGCCGAACACGGAATTGGCGCTCGAGAGACCGCGCCGGAGCAGGCTTTCGTCGACGACGTCATCATGCAGCAGGGTCGCCGTGTGGATGAATTCGACGCAGGCGGCCAACTCGACATGGCGCTCGCCCGCGTAGCCGCACAGGCGCGCGCTCGCCAGCGTGAGCAGCGGGCGCAGGCGCTTGCCGCCGGCTGCGACGATGTGCGCGGCGAGTTGCGGGATCAGCACGACCGGGCTGTCCATGCGGGCGACGATGGTTCGGTTGCAGGCGATCAGGTCGGTGCCGACGAGCGCGGTCAGCCGGTGCAGCGCGTCGGCGGCGGCCTTGGTCTCGGTCGGGTGGCTCGGCCCGGCGGTTCGGGTCTGACCGGGGTGGGCAACATGCGTCAAACTAAAATCCCCCGGGAACCGCGCAGGCAGCGCCCCTGCCCAGGGGTCGGGCCATGCCGGTTGCAGCACGCGTGTTGCGGCGCTTGAACACCATATCGGCGCGCTGGAAAAGCGGTCAAGCTAGCCCCCAATCGACCCCGCAATACGCCCGACCAGGACTGAAAGCCAGGATGCGAACGCTGACTCTCTCCAACGACCTCGTGCGGCTCAGTTTCCTCGTTGCCCTGTTGCGCGACGCCGGCATCGAGTGCCTGCTGCTCGACGGCCATGTCAGCGCCGTCGAGGGCAGTATCGGTGCGATCCCCCGCCGGTTGGCGGTGCTCGCGGAGGACGAATGGCGCGCGCGTCGGGTGCTGGAGGAGGCGGGCGAGGCGTGATGGAGGTCACCGAGGGGCATCTGCTCGGGGGCCGCATCCGCTACACCCAACCGAGGGACGGCTACCGGACCGGGATCGAGCCGGTGCTGCTGGCTGCCGCCGTGCCGGCGCGCGCGGGCGATCGCGTGTTGGAGGCAGGGACGGGCGCGGGCGCGGGGCTGCTCTGTCTGCTGGCGCGGGTGCCGGGCTTGATGGCCATCGGCGTCGAGATCGACCCGGCCATGGCCGGGCTGGCGCGCCACAACCTGGCGGCGAATGGATTAGCGGCCGAGATCGTCACCGGCGACGTGTTGCAGGGCGCTTGGGCGGCGGATCACGTGTTCGCCAACCCGCCCTGGCACGCGCAGCGCTCGACCGCCTCGCCGCTGCCGCGCCGCCAACTCGCCAAGCAGCAGAGCGGATCGGGCGTATCGGGCTGGATTTCGGTGCTCGCCGCGTCGGCTTCGGCGACGATGACGCTCATCTTGCCGGCCGATCGCGCGGCGGCGGCGGGAGCGGAGTTGGCGGCGGCCGGGTTGACGGCGGTGGTGCTGCAGGAGCTGCTGCCGAAGTGGGACCAGGCGGCAAAGCTCGCCTTGGTGCAGGCGCGGCGAGGGGAGGCGGCGACCGAGCGGCGGCCGGGTTTCGTGCTGCACGAGACAGACGGGCGGTTCACGCCGGCGACCGAGATGGTTCTCCGCGATGGCACGTTCTTCCCTCTCCCGCCCCCTCCAGGAGAGGGTTACGGCGATGCCGTCTAACGGCGGGAGAGGGCTTTCAGAGAGCTAAGGCGGCGTAAACAGCCGCTTCCCGGGCGCATATTGGACGACGATGTCGTTGACCTCGACCATGTTCCCCATCGCGCGGGCTCGCTCGTCGAGCATGTCCGGGTCGAGATGCTGGCTGCTCAGCTCCACAACCCGATGTTCCCACGCGGCCTGCTCGGCCTGGGTGCGGACCAGTTCGGCTTGCAGGGCCTGAAGCTGCGCCTGCCGGATCGCCGTCGCCTGCAGGCCTCGGTCGCCCTGGGTAGCGCTCCAGAGCGAATAGGCGACGAGGCACAGGAAGATGCCAGGCGCCGTCACGGTGCGGACGGTTCGCTGCAGGAATTGTCTCATGCGCCTGGCCGTGCTCCCCGGAGTCTCGCCGAATCTACTGGGACATTACACGAACACGGCTGCGGTAGCGATTTTTCTTCGTCGTGTAGGCGACTGTTATCGCTTCAAGATGGTGCGACCGGCGTAGCGAGCCGACGAACCCAGCTCGGACTCGATACGGATCAACTGGTTGTACTTCGCGGTGCGATCGCTGCGGGCCAGGCTGCCGGTTTTGATCTGGCCGCAATTGGAGGCCACGGCGAGGTCGGCGATGGTATTGTCCTCGGTCTCGCCGGAGCGATGGCTCATCACGCTGGTCATGCCGGCCCGGTGGGCGAGCTCGATCGTTTCGAGCGTTTCCGACAGCGTGCCGATCTGGTTGACCTTGATCAGGATCGAGTTGGCGATGCCGCGCTCGATGCCCTGGCGCAGGCGCTGGGTGTTGGTGACGAAGAGGTCGTCGCCCACGAGCTGGATTCGCTTGCCCAACATGTCGGTGAGGTGCTTCCAGCCGTCCCAATCGTCTTCGGCGCAGCCATCCTCGATGGAGGCGATCGGGTAGCGGTCGCAGAGCTGCGCGAGATAGTCGACCATTCCGGCGGCGTCGAACTTCTTGCCTTCGCCCGCGAGGTCGTAGGTGCCGTTCTTGAAGAACTCGGTGCTGGCGCAGTCGAGCGCGAAGGTGACGTCCTCGCCGGGTCGGTAGCCGGCGGTCTCGCAGGCGCGGCTGATGAAGCTCAGCGCCTCGTCGGCGGATTTCAGGTTGGGGGCGAAGCCGCCCTCGTCGCCGACGTTGGTGCTGTGGCCGGCGTCGTGCAGCGCCTTTTTCAGCGCTTGGAAGATCTCCGAGCCCATGCGCACGGCGTCGGCGAGCGTGGCCGCGCCCACGGGCTGAACCATGAATTCCTGGATGTCGATCGGGTTGTCGGCGTGCTGGCCGCCGTTGACGATGTTCATCATCGGAACCGGCAGGGTGCGGGCGAAGACGCCGCCGACATAGCGGTAGAGCGGCATGCCGAGGTCGTCGGCGGCGGCTTTGGCCAGCGCGAGCGAGACGGCGAGGATGGCGTTCGCACCCAGCCGCGACTTGTTCGGCGTGCCGTCGAGGTCGATCATGATCTCGTCGAGCTTGATCTGCTCGGAGGCGTCCATGCCGCCGATCGCGTCGAAGATTTCGCCTTCGATGTTGGCGCAGGCTTGCTTGACGCCCTTGCCGCCGAAGCGAGAGGCGTCGCCGTCGCGCAACTCCACCGCCTCATGCGCGCCCGTGCTGGCGCCCGAGGGCACGATCGCGCGGCCGCTGGCGCCGGTGTCGAGCACAATTTCGGCTTCCACCGTCGGATTGCCGCGGCTGTCGAGGACTTCGCGGGCGACGATGTCGGCGATGGCGCTCATGGGATTCCCATCCGGTGGTGGCGGGCGTGGCGTAACAGAGGCGTCTCCTTCCGCCAAGCGGGCGGCGGCGCCGGCCGATGCCGTCGAGCGACGTCGTCGTGCGTTAGCTCGTCATGACCGCCCTGATCGTGCACTCCGCCGACCCGCTGAACGCCGAAACCCCGCTCGCCAGGCTGCGCGAACGATTCATCATCGGGCAGGGCGACTTCTACGTGCGCTCGCACGGCTCGATCCCGGCGATCGGCGGGGTGCAGCACCGGCTGAGCGTTCAGGGCCGGGTCGCGCGGCCGCTCGAGTTGTCGATGGCCGAGCTGCGTTCCCGGTTCGCGCAACGGCGCGTGACGGCGGCGATGCAATGCGCCGGCAATCGTCGGGCGGACCTGCAGGCGGTGCGCCCGGTTTCCGGCGATCCTTGGGCGCCCGGGGCGATCGGCAATGCGGAGTGGACGGGCGTCGCCTTGGCCGACGTGCTGCGAGCGGCGGAGGTCGAGGTCGGGGCCGGGGAGGAACTGCATGTCGGCTTCGGCGCCCTCGACTCGGTCACCGAGAACGGGCGCACCTTCCGCTACGGCGTCTCGATCCCGCTGGCCAAGGCCCTGTCGAGCGAGGTGCTGCTGGCCTGGGCGATGAGTGGATCGCCGCTCACGCCCCAGCACGGCTTCCCGCTTCGCGCCGTCGTCCCGGGCTACGCGGGGGTCCGCAGCGCCAAGTGGCTCGGCTCGATCGAGATCCGCGATGCCCCGAGCGAGTGCCCGATCCAAGCCGACGACTACAAGCTCCATCCCGCCGCCGAGACCGACGCCGACCCTTCACACGCCTTGACCATCCCCGCCTTGACCATCAACGACATGCCGCTCAACTCGGCGATCTGCGAACCCGCGCCGCACGCCTCGCTTCCCCCCGGCCCGACCCGGCTGCGCGGCTATGCCATCTCCACCACGCTCCCTCTCAGCCGCGTCGAGATCTCCGCCGACGCGGGGCGCTCCTGGATTCAAGCCGCGCTCGAACAGGCCCGTTCGCCCTGGAGTTGGAGTTTCTGGGAGGCGATCATCCCTCTCGGCAAAGGCCGCCATGACCTGGTCGTCCGTGCCTGGGACGGCGCCGGCCAAACCCAGCCCGCATCGCAGGACGAGGTCTGGAACGACCGAGGTTACCTCTGCAACGCATGGCACCGGGTGTCGGTGACGGTGGCGTAGCCACTCAAAGTTGAATCAATTCATCAGTTTTTAATCAATTTCGCCGATGCTGCGCGCTCGACCGCTGAAGGTGCGCCCGTGTCAGTTAAAGATGTATCCATCCTCAGAAAATTCCTAGTGGTGATCTCCGCCTTTGTATTGCTGATTGGCGCCTCGGCACTCTTTTCCTCGACGAAAATCGAATCGATTGATCGCGGTTACGACGACTTGTTGCAACACTCGGCCAAGGCCGAACTGCTGCTAGCCCGCACCAACCGCGCCGCCTTCGCCAGCTATGCCGCGATCGGCGAATTGATCGTCTCGACGACCAGCGCCGGTAACCAGGCCGCGCTCAAGCACCTCGGCGAGGCAAAGGCCGATATCCAAAGCTTTACGGCAGCGATCGAAGCGATCGGCCCCGGCTACGCCGAGCTCGCCCAAGACATTCGCGCCAGAACAATGAAAGTGTTCGAGGGTGATTGCGCCCGCACGATCGTGCTTGGTCAGGGAACCCCGCCGGAGAAGAATGCGGCGGCGCAAGCCGTCTATGGATCGGAGTGTTACGTCGCGTTCGAGCCGCTATGGCCCTACATCGATCAAAAGGTCAAAGACCTTTCTGCGCAGCATCAGGTGATCGCCGCGGCGATTGCCCAGCAAACCCGCGATACCGTCTTGATGAATTATGCCGTCGTGATCGGCGGGACGGCGTTGCTGACCCTGATGACCTTCTTCGCGGTGCGCGGCTGGATTTCGCAGCCGGTCCGGCGCTTGAACGACGTGATGCAACGGATGGCCGGAGGCGACACCACGGTCGCGATCCCCGATGCGGTTCGCCGCGACGAAATCGGCACGATGGCCCGCACGCTTCAGGTGTTCCGCGATACCGCACTGGAAAAGATCCGGGTCGAGGCAAATAGCGAAAACCAGCGCCTTGCTGCCGATGCGGAGCGCGAGAGCAGCCAGGCCGCGGCGGCCGACCAGGGGCGCAAGCAGGCCCAGGTGGTAGGCGCTTTGGCGGAAGGCCTCAAGCGCATCTCCGACGGCGACCTGACGATCCGTCTCGATGAGGCTTTCGCGGAGGAATACGAAGCCCTGCGGGCCGACTTCAACGTGGCCGTGCAGCAGATGCAGAATGCCATCCGGGGTATTCTGCAAAGCGCTCGGACCATCCATTCGGGCACCGGCGAGATTGCCCAGGCGGCAGACGATCTGTCGCGCCGCACCGAGCAGCAGGCGGCAAGCCTGGAGCAAACCGCCGCCGCCCTCGAGGAGATCACCAACACGTCCAAGCGCGCCGCGGCGAGCGCCTCCCAGGCTCGCGGAGTGGTCAGCCGTACCCGGTCGGACGCCGAAGAGTCCGGCAAAGTGGTCGAGAATGCCGTCGTCGCCATGAGTCGAATCGAAGAATCATCTCAGCAGATCGGCCAGATCATCCGGGTGATCGACCAAATTGCGTTCCAAACCAACCTTCTCGCGCTCAATGCCGGAGTCGAGGCGGCGCGTGCCGGCGATGCCGGGCGGGGTTTCGCGGTCGTGGCCAGCGAGGTCCGCGCCCTGGCGCAGCGCTCGGCGGAAGCGGCGCGCGAGATCAAGACGCTCATCTCCGCCTCGAGGCACCAGGTCGGTGCCGGCGTCAAGCTGGTGGGCGACACCGGCACCGCGTTGAAGCGCATTGTCTCGCAGGTTGGGGAAGTGGACGCGATGGTGGGCGAGATCACCTCCGCCGCCCAGGCCCAGGCGACCGGCCTTGCGGAAGTCAACATCGCGGTGGTCCAGATGGACCAGATGACGCAGCAGAATGCCGCGATGGTCGAGGAGAGCACGGCGGCGTCCCACAGCTTGGCGCAGGAAGCCGCGACACTCTCCAGGCTGACGGGGCGCTTCTCCCTCGGCGAAGACGTCTCGCCGGATGTCCGCGAAGTGGTAGTCGAGCCGCCGCCTGCCCGCCGCGCCGCTGCCCGGTCGGTCTCCCAGACCCCCAAGCGAGGCCACCAGAAGGCGACCGCCCTGGCCCTCGTTGCCTCAACCAACAACGAATGGAAAGAGTTCTGATCCGGCCGTTCACCCGTGGTCGCTGAAGCAAAGCGGTCACAGAACGAGCCGATGAACCCTGCGTACAGGTGCGAAACGCTCTTGATCAGGCGGAGTCACCCGGATCGGGAGCTCCGGTTAGAGGCTTTGGTGAGAGCGTCCAGGGCTTTGAGGCGCGCTAGAAGGGCGGCCATCTCGGCCAGCGGGATCATGTTGGGCCCGTCGCTGGGGGCGTGGTCCGGGTCTTGGTGGGTTTCGATGAACAGGGCGGCGACGCCGACTGCGACGGCGGCCCTGGCGAGGGTAGGGGCGAACTCGCGTTGCCCGCCGGACGAGGTGCCGTGGCCGCCGGGCTGCTGGACGGAGTGGGTGACGTCGAACACCACGGGGTAGCCGGTGGCGGCCATGATGGGCAGGGCGCGGAAGTCGCTGACGAGCGTGTTGTAGCCGAAACTGGCGCCGCGCTCGGTCAGCAAGATGCGTTCATTGCCGGTGGCGGCGATCTTCGCGGCGACGTTGGTCATTTCCCACGGCGCGAGGAACTGGCCTTTCTTGACGTTGATGGCGGCCCCGGTCTCGCCGGCGGCGATCAGCAGGTCGGTCTGGCGGCATAGGAAGGCCGGGATCTGCAGTACATCGACCGCGGCCGCCGCCGGGGCGCATTGCTCGGGGCCGTGGACATCGGTCAGCACTGGGATGCGGAAGCGGGCACGAATGGTGGCCAGGATATCGAGGCCGCGCGCCATGCCGACGCCGCGGGCGGCGGTTGCGCTGGTCCGGTTGGCTTTGTCATAGCTCGATTTATAGATCAGTGGGACGTCGAGGCGTCCGGTGATGGAGACGAGGGCATCGGCGAGCTCGACCGCATGCGCCTCGCTCTCGATCTGGCAGGGTCCGGCGATCAGCACGAACGGCCGGTCGTTGGCGACCACGACATCGCCGATGGAAACTTCGCGCGGGCTCACGCGCGGCGCCTGCGTGCGACGGCGAGGAGATCAGTTGGCACCGATGTCACCGAGCCACTTCTCCTGGTTGCCGGCACACCATTGCCGGAAAAAATCGGTCATGAAGCGGTCGTCCAAGACGGTCAGCGCCACGCCACGCTCGCGCAGAAAAGCCTCGTTACCGCCAAAGTTGGTCGCGTCGGCGATCACGACGCGCGGGCTGCCGAACTGCACGATCGTGCCTGCGCACATCCTGCACGGGCTCAGCGTGGTGTAGAGCGTGGTCTCGCGCCAGCGGCCGAAGAGGCCGGCATTGGCGAGGCAATCGGTCTCGCCATGCAGCGTGATGAGGTGCTTCTGCTGGCGCTGATTGCGCCCTTTGGAGATCAGCGCCCCGCGCCGAGCGAGCGCCGCCCCCACGGGAATGCCGCCCTCGCCGGCGCCCGAGACGGCCTCGGCGATGGCGATGTCCATGAACTTGCGATCGTCGGTCTCAGACAAGGCGGGCCTGCTTGACGGTGGCCTTGATGAAGCCGGCGAACAGCGGATGCGGCGCCAGCGGCTTGGATTTCAGCTCGGGATGATACTGCACGCCGATGAACCACGGATGGCCGGGCAACTCGATCGTCTCGGGCAGGATCCCGTCGGGCGACATGCCGGCGAAGCGCAGCCCGGTGCGCTCGAGCGTCTCGCGGTAGTTGACGTTGACCTCGTAGCGATGGCGATGACGCTCGTGGATCTCGGTCGCGCCGTAGATGTCCGCGATCAGCGAATGGGGCGCGAGCAGGGCAGGGTAGGCGCCCAACCGCATCGTGCCGCCGAGATCGCCCCCGGCCTCACGCTTCTCGACCGCGTTGCCGCGCGCCCATTCAGTCAGCAGGCCGACGACCGGGGTCGCGCACGCGCCGAACTCGCTGCTCGACGCGTCGGCCATGCCGGCCATGTTGCGCGCGCATTCGATCACCGCCATCTGCATGCCGAAGCAGATCCCGAAGAACGGGACCCGGCGCTCGCGGGCGAACCGCACCGCCTCGATCATCCCCGGCGTCCCGCGCTCGCCGAACCCGCCCGGCACCAGGATGCCGTGCACGCCCTCGAGCCGGCTGACCGCGTCGGGTTGCTCGAACACCTGGCTATCCACCCAGTCGAGCACGACGCGGACCCGGTTCGATACGCCGCCATGGATCAGCGCCTCGGACAGGCTTTTGTAGGAGTCGAGCAAGGCCGTGTATTTGCCCACGATCGCGATCCGCACCTCGCCTTCGGGCGAGCGGACGATATCGACGATGCGCTGCCAGGCCGACAGATCGGGCGAGGTCTCGAACGGCATGCCGAAGTGGCGCAGCACTTCGCGGTCCATCCCTTCCTCGTGATACGAGATCGGCACCGCATAGATCGTATCCACGTCCAGCGCCGCGATCACCGATTGCTGGCGGACGTTGCAGAAATTGGCGATCTTGCGGCGTTCGCCGTCGGGGATCATGCGGTCGCAGCGGCAAAGCAGCATATGCGGCTGGATCCCGGCATTCTGCAGTTCCTTGACGGAATGCTGGGTCGGCTTGGTCTTCAGCTCGCCTGCGCTTGGGATGTAGGGGACGAGGGTGAGGTGGATGAACATGGTCTTGGCCGGGCCAAGCTCGTTGCCGAGCTGGCGAATGGCTTCGAGGAACGGCAGGCTCTCGATGTCGCCGACCGTGCCGCCGATCTCGACGAGCGCGAAATCGACGTCGTCCACCTCGCGCAGGATCGCCTCTTTCAGCGCGTCGGTGATGTGCGGGATGACCTGGACGGTGGCGCCGAGATAGTCGCCGCGGCGCTCCTTAGCGATCACTTCGGAGTAGATGCGCCCGGTGGTCGCGTTATCGGCCTTGGTCGCATGGACGCCGGTGAAGCGCTCGTAATGGCCGAGGTCGAGATCGGTCTCGGCGCCGTCGTCGGTGACGAACACCTCGCCATGCTGGGTCGGGCTCATCGTGCCCGGGTCGACGTTGAGGTACGGGTCCAGCTTGCGTAAGCGGACCGAGTAGCCGCGCGCCTGGAGCAACGCTCCGAGCGCCGCGGAGGCGACACCTTTGCCGAGCGAGGAGACCACGCCGCCGGTGATGAAAACGAACCGCGTCATGGGTGCCCCTGATAGCAAGCGGCACCGAGTCGAGGAACCCCATCTCGCGAGGTTCTGCCGAGCATGGTCTGCGAAGCGTCCGTTCACGAGGCGCCTCCCTCGATCCCAGGACAGTTTTTCGGAGCTAAAGTAAGTGCCGTGAACGCACCCTCTCGACTTTACCTCCCTATCTCATCGATCGAACAGCCCAACGCGGTCCACAGCTGCTCCAAGTAGAAGAAACCCGCCGATACAGCAAATTGCAAAGCCAATCTTGTCATTTGTAGAGTATGAATAATAACCGTTCCAAATTAGTCCGAATAAACTAACAAAAATACCCAAGATAAAAGAAGCTTCCAAATCGGCTGGAGGAACTTAACAAGATTAGGATCAGACCCAAAATCAGCACAGCGTATTTAACAAAAGCAGTCATGGTGAAGCCGCCAACAGACCTGAACTATAATGCTCGTATCCACGGCGCGCCATGTCTCGCCGATAACTCATGACTACCGCGCGGTTATCCGCGATGGTAACGATGTCCCAGAAACCAACTGTAACTCCGATTGCAGCCGTAGCCGGCCATGCGGCCAGGGCAGCTTTTGCCAGGTTCATCTGGCCGATGAGTTCGGTCAATCCAACGCCCAATTTAGGCGCCATCGCCCTGATCCCCTTCCAAAACAGATACGACGCGACAGTTGACGCCCCAGTGCCGGCCCAACTGCCAAGTTCAGACCAGGTATCCTTTACGAACTTGGACCCGCTCTCGAGATATCGACCGGAGGTTGGGCTGATTTTGCCGATGTATGCCAACGCCGCACTCTGCGTGACCCCGATCCGGTCGTTGATGATTCCAGGAAGCTGTCTGGGCGTCATCGGGCTTAGGCCGTGGCGGCGGAACCACCCTCGGACCCCAAAACACGCGGCGCCAAGGCGTCGAATTCGAACGGCCACAGTGACCACGGACACCGGGGGTTTGGGGTCCGCAAAGACCTATCGTCGAACGCAAAGCCGAATGCGGCATTGCGCCACATGCCGATCCGCTCAAGGAACAGCCCGAACCGTCGCTCACCCTGGGGCAAGGCGAGAACCCACGCTGGCGTTTCACGCAAGGCTGTCCGAAATGCCTCGAACCAAGTGGCGCGAGCATCCAACGGCACTTGGCGAAGATGCGTCATGCCTACTGCGATGGCGAACGCCTCATCTTCGAACCCAGCCGCTAGATCGGAAGAGATCTGCAGTTCGGCCATGTAGAGGTTGAACAGTCCGCGATCCGAATTCATGGCAGAACCCTCTAGGGTTCGCGGACCCTCTCATTAAAGCCGTTGCGACAACCGCCACTTAGCTTGTTGCTAACGCGGCCCAACCGTCATGGGGTATGGACCCGGTTCGCTTGGCGATCTTGCTGATGGCTCTCGCGTGGCCGGCGTTGGCCCCGCCGGCAGCCGGCAAGCCGGTGCGCGGGATCGAGACGGCACGGTCGCCGATGCGGCTCCTGGCGAGCGTGCCCGATGCGGAAGCGGCGGCTTTGATCGAACGGCTGCTGACCGTGCCCTGGGGCGGTCACGCTGCCAGTGATCGCGTGGCCAGTCTCTGGCCCGAGGGCAACACCGATGCGGTCGGGGCGATGATGACCCGCATGATGGCTAGCATCAGCCCGGGCTTCGCGCGGGATGCTGTCGGACCGTGACGCGGTGTTCGCCGATGCCGTGGCGCGTCTGGCGAGCGGCTCATAGACGGAATTCGTCACCGTCGGCGGCCGGACACATGGGCGGACCCAACAGGGTTATGACCTTGGCGCGGCGTGGATTGGCAGTAGAGCGGGTGCAGTAGCCGGGTTAGTTGCCGGTGGGCACCGATGGGCCGGCCGGGGTCGCGGGCGGCGGCAGAGCGACCGACCCGGCGCCAGGGCCGGGCGCGGCAGGCGCGGGCAGGGTCACGGGCGTGTCGAGCAGGGAATGGCCGGCGCCGACCGTGCCTCGGTTGAGCAACGCCAGCGTCAGAGAGAGGGCGAAGAAAGCGGTGCCGAGGATCGCCGTGGTCCGGGTCAGCAGGTTGGTGGTGCCGCGGCCGGACATGAAGCCGCCCATGCCCTGAGACGTACCGATGCCTAGGCCGCCACCTTCGGAGCGCTGGATCAGTACGACGCCGATCAGCGCGAGGGTGACGAACAGATGGATGAGGAGCAGGACGGCGATCATAGGCGGCCTTCTATCGGGTGAACCGGCGGTGGTCTATCGGCCCGTCAGGATCCGCTCCACGAGCTGCTTGACGGTGGGAATGAAGTCATTCGAGTAGAACGGGTCGCTCGCGAACCGATAGGCATTGTGGCCGCTAAACATCAGCTGGTGCTCGATCGCCTCGGGCGTCTGATCGTCGCGGCGCACGTCCTGCAGCGTCTTCTGGATGCAGAAGCTGCGGGCGTCGGCCTTTTTGCCATTGTCGTAGTCGGGGCCGTGCTGGCTCCAGTTGCTGAACCGGCACACGCTGAGGCAGCCCATGCAGGCGACCTGGTCGGCGATGATCAACTGGGCGCGCTCGGGGGTGACGAAGATCAGGGTCGAATCCGGCGTGCGCAACGCCTCGGTGAACCCGGCGACAATCCAGCCCTGGGCGTTGAATAGATCCTGCGGCGTCAAATAGACGCTGCGCTTGCGGGTGCCGACCCCGAGCACGGCCGTGTGCTCGCCGATCGGCTCGGTAGTATAGGCCACCTGACGCTCGCTGCGTTCGCGCAATTCTTGGATAAAACCGTTGTTGACGGCGCTCGAATAGAAGCCAGTGGGGCTGAACTTGTTGAGGAAGACGTCGCCTTCCTGCAGCGTCATCAGGCGTTGCTTCCAGGCGTCGCTGATCGGGCTCTCCATCGTCAGCAACGGCCGGGTTCCGAACTGGAAGGCGATCGGGCCGAGTTCGGGATTGTCGATCCAGTCCTTCCACTCCTCGAGCCACCAGACGCCGCCGGCCATGATGATCGGCACTTGGTCGAGGCCGACGGTGCGCATCAGCTTGCGGAGCGCGAGCA
>JAABUX010001185.1_pt1 | contig 40522 bp, 32 predicted proteins | sample 5561851 | NCBI WGS metagenome assembly JAABUX01 (sample SAMN10711883, study PRJNA513361) | rock metagenome | isolation source: Antarctica rocks | place: Antarctica: Victoria Land, Richard Nunatak red sandstone | collected 2016-01-03 | reverse complement strand
GTCATCGATCAACGCCAGCGCGTCGGCCAGGAACGCGCGCACCAGGATGGCGCGGGCCTCATGCGCCGGGATGCCGCGGCTGCGCAGGTAGAATAGCTGGCCCTCGTCGAGCGCGCCGGCGGTGGCGCCATGGCTGCACTTGACGTCGTCGGCATAGATCTCGAGCTCCGGCTTGCTGTCGATCTCGGCGGTGTCGGACAGCAGCAGCGCCTGGTTCATCTGGTAGCCGTCGGTCTTCTGCGCGATACGCGCGACCACGATCTTGCCCTGGAACACCCCGCGCGACTTGCCGGAGAGCACGTTCTTGACCGTCTGGCGCGAGTTGCATGACGGTGCGTCGTGCGCGATCACGCTGGTCAGGTCGGCATGCTGCGATGCCCCCAGCAGCTGTGCGCCATTGACCTGCACCTCGCCGCCGCGACCGCCAAGCCGCGCATGCACCTCGTGACGCGCCAGCCGGGCGCCGAGTGCGAGGCTGAAGCTGTCATAGGACGCGCCGGCGCCGACCTCGGCGTAGACGGTCGAGAAATGCAGCGCCTCCGCGGCTTCGTCCTGCAGCAGCACGTGCGTCAGGTGGGCGCGGTCGCGCACCTCGACCTCCAGCACCGGGTTGTTCACGTAGAGCCCGTCGCCGCGCGCGATCTCCAGCAGCGAGAGCTTCGCCCCTTCCTCCAGAAGCAGGGAGAAGCGCGGATGCGACGAGACCGCGTCGCCCGATCCATCGGCCATGCCCGATCCGAGCAGCACCAGCAGCAGCCTGCCCGCATCGACCCCGGCGGGCACGTGGATGCCGGCGCCGTCCTCGGTCAGCATCGTGTTCAACGCCACCAGCGCATCCCGCGCCGGGCGCGCGAGTTCGGCCGGACCCGGTCCGGCCTGGATCACGAGACCATCGGGCCGGCGCGACAGCGTCTCGTCCAGGCGTCCGTTGACGAACACCAGCCTGGGGGCGGCGGACAGCCCGGCCGACGCCAGGTCGAGGCGATCGAGCATGGCCGCCGCCCGTGCCGGCTCGATCGCCGGCGCCGCCGTGGCCGGCGACAGCCCGGTCAGCGGGCGCAAGTCGGTATAGCGCCAGGCCTCGACGCTGCGCCGCGGGAATCCCTGGTCGCGCAAGATGGCCGCGGCAGCCTCGCGCACCTGTCCGCTGCCGGGCAGGACCTGCCTGCGGCCCTCATAGAGGTCGAGGAACGGCTGCGCGTTCTGCGGCACGGCTTGGCGCACGTTTTGGACAGTCAAGGCTCGGTCTATCGCGTTCACGCCGCCTCCGCGATCAACTGGGCGTAGCCTTCCGCCTCGAGCTGGCGCGCCAGCTCCGGCCCACCGCTGCGGATGATGCGTCCGCGCGCCATCACGTGCACGTGGTCGGGCACGATGTATTCCAGCAGCCGCTGGTGATGGGTGATCACCAGCGCCGAGAAGTCCGGCGCGCGCAGCGTGTTCACGCCGTCCGCGACGATGCGCAGCGCGTCGATGTCGAGCCCGCTGTCGGTCTCGTCGAGGATCGCGAAGCGCGGCCGCAGCAGCGCCATCTGCAGCACCTCGTTGCGCTTCTTCTCGCCGCCGGAGAAACCGACATTGACGTTGCGCTTGAGCATGTCGTCCGACATCGACAGCCGCCTGCACTCGGCGCGCACCAGCTTGAGGAACGCGATCGCGTCCAGCTCGGGCTCGCCGCGGGCACGGCGCACCGCGTTCACCGCGGTGCGCAGGAAGTTGGCGTTGTTGACGCCGGGCAGCTCGACCGGCGCCTGGAAGGCCAGGAACAGGCCGGCGGCGGCGCGCTCCTCCGGCTCCATCGCCAGCAGGTCGCGATCGCCATAGTGCGCGCTGCCGGCGGTGACCTCGTAATCCTCTCGCCCGGCCAGGACGTAGGACAAGGTCGACTTGCCGGAGCCGTTCGGCCCCATGATGGCGTGCACCTCACCGGGCGGCACCACCAGGTCGACCCCCTTCAGGATCGGCTTGTCGGTGCCGGCGTCATCGATCTTGGCGCACAGGCCGGAAATCGCCAGCGTGGCGCTCATCCGACGCTGCCCTCGAGGCTGACCGCGAGCAGCTTCTGGGCCTCGACGGCGAACTCCATCGGCAGCTCCTTGAGCACGTCCTTGCAGAAGCCGTTCACGATCAGGCCGACCGCGTCCTCCTCCGACAGGCCGCGCTGGCGGCAGTAGAACAGCTGGTCCTCGGAGATCTTCGAGGTGGTGGCCTCATGCTCGACCTTCGCGGTCATGTTGCGGCTCTCGATGTAGGGCACCGTATGCGCCCCGCAGCGGTCGCCGATCAGCAGGCTGTCGCACTGGGTGAAGTTCCGCGCGTTCGCCGCCTTCGGCATCATGCGGACCAGGCCGCGATAGGTGCTGTCGGACTTGCCGGCGCTGATCGTCTTGGCGACGATGGTCGAACGCGTGTTGCGCCCGATATGGATCATCTTGGTGCCGGTGTCGGCCTGCTGGTGGTTGTTGGTGACGGCGACGGAATAGAACTCGCCGACGCTGTCGTCGCCCTGCAGGATGCAGGACGGGTACTTCCAGGTGATCGCCGAGCCGGTCTCGACCTGGGTCCAGGAGATGCGGCTGCGCGCGCCACGGCAGGCGCCGCGCTTGGTGACGAAGTTGTAGATGCCGCCACGGCCCTCGCTGTCGCCGGGGTACCAGTTTTGCACCGTGCTGTACTTGATGCTGGCGTCGTCCATCGCGACCAGCTCGACCACGGCGGCGTGCAATTGGTTCTCGTCGCGCATCGGCGCGGTGCAGCCCTCGAGGTAGGATACCGAGGCGCCGGCCTCGGCGATGATCAGGGTGCGCTCGAACTGGCCGGTATTCTTGGCATTGATGCGGAAGTAGGTCGACAGCTCCATCGGGCACTTGACGCCCTTGGGGATGTAGACGAACGAGCCGTCGGTGAAGACCGCCGAGTTCAGCGCGGCGTAGAAGTTGTCGGCCACCGGCACCACGCTGCCGAGATACTGGCGCACCAGCTCGGGATGCTCGCGCACCGCCTCGCTGATCGGGCAGAAGATCACGCCCGCCTTCATCAGCGTCTTGCGGAAGGTGGTCGCCACCGAGACGCTGTCGAACACCGCGTCGACCGCGACCTGCGGACGACCATCGCGCCCACCCTCGATATCATCCCCGTCCATCTCGCCGGCGCCCTCGACGCCGGCCAGGATCGCGCGCTCCTTGAGCGGGATGCCCAGCTTCTCGTAGGTCGCCAGCAACTGCGGGTCGACCTCGTCGAGCGACTTCGGTCCCGGCTTGCGCTTCGGCGCGGCATAGTAGTGCGCGTCCTGGTAGTCGATCGGCGGATGGCTGGTCTTGGACCAGGCCGGCTCCGTCATCCCCTTCCAGGACTCGAAGGCCTTCAGGCGCCACGCGAGCAGCCACTCCGGCTCCTCCTTGCGTAACGAGATCAGGCGGATGGTTTCCTCGTTCAGGCCCTTGGGCGCGAGGTCCATCTCGATGTCGGTCTCGAACCCCCACTTGTAGGTGGAGGTGTTGAGGGTCGCGACGGCGTCAAGGGTTTCGGCAACGGCTGGCATGGGACCTCACTCGGCGGCGGACGGCGCATGACGGGGCGCCGTAAGGGGATCGACATTGAACGCGGACGACGACGTCGCCGCAGGAATTTCGGGCCGCATCTCGGCGAGGGTGATGCGGGTCAGGGCGGAGAGGATCGCATGGTTGACCGGGTCCCAGCGTCCGCGGATCGGGCAGTGGCACTGCGCCTCGCAGCCACCGACCGCGCCATCGACGCAGGCGGTGAGAGAGATCGGCCCGTCGATCGCGGCGATCACCCGGGCCACCGAGATCTCCTCAAGCACGCGCGCCAGGCGGTAGCCGCCACGGGCGCCGCGCTGCGACACCACCAGTCCGGCGGCCGCCAGCGCCTTGAGCACCTTCGCCACGGTCGGCTCCGGGACGCCGGTCTCCTGCGCGAGAGAGGGAGAGGTCGTCACGCCACCGCTGGAATCCAGCTGCACCAGCACGACGACCGCGTAATCGGTGAGCTTCGAGAGCCTCAGCATCGCCTTCACCAATATGTAGACCAACGCGGTCCTGTATGGTCACGAGATGACGTCGCGGACGGCCCGCGTCAAGTGGCAGGCCGGATATCATCGAGCCTTCAGGCTCGTGATTTAACCCGCCGGCAACCGCCGGAAATCAATACTCCACGTCGCCGAAAAGCACCCGCAGGAGCAGGTAGAACATGCCTCCCACCAGCGCCCCGACCAGCGTGCCGTTGATACGCACGTACTGCAGGTCGCGGCCGACGCGCAGCTCCAGCTTCTCGACGATCATGGCGGAGTCCCAGCCGCCGACGACGATGCCGATGAAGCTCGACAGCCGGTCGCGCAGCGCCGGCAGCATGCGCAGCACGAGGCTCCGGACAGCCCCCTCGACCTGGGCGCGGGTCTTCTCGTCGCGCGCCAGCACGCTGCCAAGCCGGGGCAGGCTGTCCACGATCAGGGTGGCGAGCCAGCCCTGCGGGCGCGCGAGATCGGTCTCGATCATCGTCCTGGAACGCTGCCAGATCTCGGCCCCCCAGCTGCGCACGCTCTCGTGCCCGACCAGGCCGCGGATCGCCTCGCCGACCTCCTGGCCACGCTCCGGGTCGGTCTCGATGCGGTCGATCTCGCGACGCACCCAGGTGGTGAAGGCCTCGCGCAGCTCGGACCCGGCCGGATCGGTCCGGTCCAGCTCGTAGGTCATCGCGCCCAGCACCCGGGTCGCGATCGAGCCGCCGAGCGCCCAGCCCACCAGCCGGCCGCCCTGCTCGCGCACGCGGTCCTCGATCATGACCCGCATGCCGCCCTCCTTGCTGCGCAGCACCAGCTTCAGCTCGCCGAGCAGGAAGGTCAGCACCTCCTGGTGCCGCTCGCTGTCGACCAGGGTGCGCAGGGCACGCGCGACCACCGGCGCCAGCGTCTCCCCGCTCAGCAGGCGCGGCAGCGCGCGTGCGATCAGCTCGCTGGCGCGGCCATCTTCCAGCCGGTCGAGCAGGTGCGGCAGCGCCGACGCCGCCGCGCGCTCGATGACAGCGCCGGTCTGCGGGTCGGACAGCACGTTGCCGAGCAGGGTCGGCACGTCGAGACGGCCAATGGCGCGGTCGATGTCGGCCTCGGTGAAGACATGGTTGGCGACGAAGTTGCCCAGCGCCCGGCCCAGCCGCTCCTTCTGCGCCGGCAGGATCGCGGTGTGCGGGATCGGCAGGCCGAGCGGGTGGCGGAACAGGGCGGTGACCGCGAACCAGTCCGCGAGGCCGCCGATCATGCCCGCCTTGGCGACCGCCTGCAGCAGGCCGGGCCAGAAGCCGCGGCCGAGCGCGTAGCTGGCCAGGGTCAGCACGCCCATGCCGATCAGCAGCCCGGTCGCGAACCGCCGGTGCCGGTCGAGCGACCGCCTCGCCGCCCGGTCCGGATCGGGGGTCGCGCCAGGGGAGGTGCCGCCAGGGGACGTATCGGAAGACGCACCGGGAAGCGCCCGAGAAATCATGTTCGTCATCGCCTGCAGGGTTAGCATCAGCGCGCTGTCCCGCCGAGAGGCACGAAAGACGGCGCCGTGCCGCGGCCGTGGCGATCTCCGCGCCGGGTCATGGTTGCGGGCCGGCCCCGGACATGAAATTTTGCGACGGCGGTCATGGCAGGACGCCTCAGCAGCGGCGCCTCAGCAGCGGGATACGACGATGGACGATTTTCCGCCGATGCCCGATCCGGCCGCGGCCTCGACCGACCCGGGACACCCGCGCGGCGACGATCGGCTCGAGATGCTGGTGGCGCTGGCCCACGGCGTCGTCGAGCGGCAGCAGGACGATCCGTTCGGTAACCCGGTGCTGGCGATGGCGCTGCTGGTATCGCGCCGGCTGGACGAGGGCGCCCTCAGCCTGGAGGACATCGACCACCTGGTGCGCCAGCTCCGCGACGACGCGTTCCTGCAGCGCGCCGAGCGGCTGGGCCGCTACGTGGGCGTGGCCGGCGCACGGGTGGCCGGCGGTGGCGACATGGAGGCGCGGCTGCGCCGCATCGCGGCGCGGCTGATCCGTCCCGATCCGGATGACAGCCCGGTGCCGCTGGCGCAGTTCCGTGCCGCCGTGCAGCGTGTCCGCTACGCCGCCGTGTTCACCGCGCATCCGACCTTCGCGCTGGCCACGGAGGCCTATGCCGCGCTCGCCGCCAGCGCCAGCGGATCGCCCTGCCTGCCCAGTCTCGCCTCGCAACGCCCGGCGCTGCCGACCCTGGAGGACGAGTTCCAGCACGCGGTGGCGGCGATCCTGCGCGGACGGGACGCCATCGACAAGCTCAACGAGGCGCTGCTGCGCGAGGCCGCCAGCTACTGGCCGCAGGCATGGAGCACATTGAGCCCCTGCCCGCTGATCCTGAGCAGCTAGGTCGGCTACGACACCGACGGACGCACCGACATCGGCTGGTGGGACACGCTGCGCCTGCGCCTGCGCATGAAGCGGCTGCAGCTCGAGCGCGTGGCGCACCAGCTCGACGGAATGCAGGCGCCGGCCGATGCGCTCCGGGCCCGGTTCACGGCGGCGATCGAGGCGGTCGGCGCGCAGATCGAAGCCTGTCCGCGATCCGCCGACCCCGAGCAGGTGGCGGCATTCGCGGCCGCCCTGGTCGACCGCCGGGACGAGGCGATGCTGTCGGCGGCCGAACCCGACGCCGCCTTCCGCCAGGCGATCCAGGAGGCGCCGGAAGCCGACCGGCTGCCGCTCGCCGTCGCCCATGCCGGCTTCGTCTCGCACGGCATGGGTGCCGCCCACACCCACGTCCGGCTGAACGCGACGCAGCTGCACAACGTCGCCCGCCAGCGCCTCGGTATCGCCGACAACCCCGACAACCCGGCGCAGCGGCGCGCCCTGCTGACCGCGATCAACGAGGCGCTGGACGAGGTGCAGCCGCAGCCGGTGGATTTCGGCGCGATGCTTGCGGAGCAGGCCTCGGCCGCCCGGCTGATGATGACGATCGCGCAGATGGTCAAGCATATCGACAGCGGCAGCCGCGTCCGCTTCCTGATCGCCGAGACCGAGAGCGGCTACACGCTGCTGGTCGCACTCTGGCTCGCCCGCCTGTTCGGCATCGAGCGCCACATCGAGATCAGCCCGCTGTTCGAGACCCAGGAGGCGCTCGAGCATGGCGCGGTGGTGATCGAGGAGGCGCTGCGCTCGCGGCACTGGCGGGACTATCTGCGTGCTACCGGCAGCATGGCGCTGCAGTTCGGCTACTCGGATTCCGGGCGCTATGTCGGCCAGCTCGCGGCCACCTACCTGGTCGAGCGTCTGCGCCTGAAGGCCGCCGACCTGCTGCGCAAGCGCGGCATGACCGACATCGAGGTGATCCTGTTCGACACCCATGGCGAGAGCATCGGCCGCGGCGCGCATCCGTTCCACCTCGCCGACCGGCTGGACTACCTGTCGCCGGCCCGCTCGCGCGCGACCTTCGCCGAGGTCGGGATCGCCTACCGCGAGGAGAGCGCCTTCCAGGGCGGCGACGGCTACCTGCTGTTCGGCACCGAGAGGCTGGCCGAGGCCACCATCGCCACCATCGCCGAGCATGCCTTCGCCACCATCCGGCTCGACCAGGACCCGATCTACGACGAGCCGGACTTCTCGGCCGACTTCTTCTCGACCATCGCCTCGGGCATGACCGACCTGGTGGAGGATCCCGGCTACGCGGCCCTGCTCGGCGCGTTCGGCCCGGCGCTGATCGACCGCACCGGCTCGCGCCCGCCGGCCCGGCAGAGCGACAGCGCCGGCAGTGCCGCGCGCATCAAGCACCCGAGCGAGCTGCGCGCGATCCCCAACAACGCCATCCTGCAGCAGCTGGGCTGGTGCGCCAACACGCTGCAGGGGCTCGGCCTCGCCGCCGCGCGCCATCCCGAGACGTTCGAGGAGTTCCTGCTCAAGAGCCCCCGCTTCCGGCGCGCGCTGGATTTCGCCAGCCACGCGCTGGCGCATTCCGACCGCGACGTGCTGCGCGCCATCGTGCTGACGCTCGATCCCGGCGTCTGGCTCGACCGCGCCGCGCACGAGGGCGACGCGAACCGGCGCGAGGCGCTGGTGATGCTGGCGAAGGGGCTGGAACGGCTCGACCTCTGGGCCGCCACGCAGTCGATGTTCCGCCGCATCCAGGCCGACCACCTGGCCCTGCGCGTGGCCTGGCCGGACGCGCCGCGCATGCAGCTCAAGGAGATGCTGCTGCATGCGATCCGGCTGGCGCTGATCGAGCGGATCTGGCTGCTCTCGACCCGCATCCCATACTTCTCGCCGCGCTACGGCTTCACGCGGCAGGACCTGGACGACCAGATCCTGCGCCTGGAGATACCGTCGGCGCTGAAGCAGCTCACCGAGATCTTCCCGCCGGCGCCGGACCAATCGGTGAACCTCGACTTCCGCGAGCCGCGCGGGCCGCATGCCGATCATGGCTACTCCCGGGAGGATGCCGAGATCTTCCAGCCGATGCGACGGCTGTTCGAGCTGGTGCGCGAGATCAGCGTTGCCGTGATGCACGACGTGGGCGCGTTCGGCTGACCACGGCGATGCCGGGATCGTCCATGACGCCGAGGCGGCGCGGCTGGCGGCTGACGGAGCCGCCGCCGCCGCGCGCGACGCCGCTCGAGATCGAGCCGGGGATCCGGCGCATCGTGGCGCCGAACCCGTCGCCGATGACCTATAACGGCACCAACAGCTGGCTAGCGGACTGGGACGACGGCGTCGTGCTGATCGATCCCGGTTCCGAGGACGAGACCCATCTCGACGCGATCCTGGCGGAATGCCGCGGCCGGCTCAGCCACATCCTGCTCACCCACACGCATCGCGACCATCTCGACGGCGCGGTCAGCCTGTCTCGCCGCGCCGGGGTCCCGACCGCGGGCTTCCGGGTCAGCGCCGACCCCGCCTTCGAGGCCGACATCAAGCTCGAGGACGGCGACCGCATCGGCGGCCTGACGGTGCTGCACACCCCCGGCCACTCGATGGACCATCTGTGCTTCTCGCGCGACGACGGCGTCATCTTCAGCGGCGACCATGTCATGGGCTGGTCGACGTCGGTGGTGCCGCCGCGGCCGTTCGGCGACCTCGCGACGTTCATCGCCAACCTGGAGCGCGTGCGTGACCTCCACTGCCGGCTGATGCTCTCCGCGCACGGCCCCGCGATCACAGACCCGTCCGGCACCGTGCAAGGGCTGATCGAGCACCGGATGGCACGGGAGCAGTCGATCGCGGCGCTGCTCGGGCACCAGCCGAGCGCGCTCGAGACGCTGCTCGGCCGCGCCTACGTCAACCTCAAGCCGGCCCTGCTCGGCCCCGCCCGCGCCAACCTGCTCTCGCACCTGATCAAGCTGGAACAGGACGGCCGCGCGGCGCACTCGGACGCCGGCTGGCGCGCGCCGTGCTGACGCGGCTGGACCCAGACAGGTTCGGACCGTCCCTGACGATGGAGGCAGACGAGTGATGACGTCCATCGCGCCGGTGTGGAGCGTGATCGAGGCTGGACGGGCATGAAGCTCGCGGCGTCCCTGCTCCCGCAGACTATTGCGCGGTCAGACCGCCTGCGGCCGGCATAGGCGGGGCCGCCATGCGTATGGCCGTCGTCAGCTCGCCCCGGGTCGGCAACACTTGGGTCCGATCGGTCCTCGGAAGCGCGCTGCAGCTCGACCAGATCGCCGTTCACGATCCCGACGACCTCCCTGCCACCCTGCCGGAAAACTGCCTCCTGCAACTGCACTGGTATCGCGAGCCCCATTTCCAGGCGTTCCTTAAGCGGGAGCGCTTCCAGGTGGTGACCATATCGCGGCATCCGCTCGACCTGCTCCTGTCGATCCTGCATTTCTGTCGTCGCGAGCCCGAGACCGCGCGTTGGCTCGGCGGCAATGGAGAGTTGCCGGACACGTTACGCTCGGCATCGCCAGCGTCGGACGTCTTCCGGAAATGGGCATTGGGCCGCGGCGTGGAGAACCTGCTCGGCATCAGCTACCAATGGTGACAGGACCCCGGCGTGATCCGTGTCCGCTACGAGAACCTCGTGCACGATCCGGTCGGGTTCTACAGCGCGCTGATCCGGGAGCTTGGTGGCCGGCCGCAACAGTTGGAGGCTTTCATCCAGACCTTCGATGTCGCCCATTTCCGTTCCACCCCGAACAGGCACGCCTGGCAGGGACGTCCCGGCCTCTGGCGCGAACTCATCCCCACCTTCGATGCGTCCCGCATCCGCGCACGTCATCGGCGAGTGTTCGAAGTCCTCGGATATCGGGTCACGCCGCACTTCTTGACGCGCGCGGGGTCCGACGTGAACTGGAACCGCCTGCGGATCTGACATCCTGGATCGCGTTCAGGCAGGACGTGCCCGACGAACTGGTCCGCAGCCTAGTTCGGTGTGAGCAACTGCGTCGCGATGGCTGTCCATTCCTCCTGCAGCGGAAGCGTCGCCACCGGCTTGCCCGCACGTCGATACCAGTAGCCGGCGTTCGAGGCGTCTCCTTCCACGCGGTGCAGATGGGCATGCACCCAGTCGCAGGCAGGATCTCCCTCCTGCTGCTGGACACAGCCATGGGCGCGTTCCCAGTCGCTGTTATGCGCCCACCAGAGTGCCTGCAGTGCGAGATCCAACCCTGCCGGCGGCGCCGTTCCGGAGAGGCCGCGGCGGAACGTCTCGAACGTCATCATGCGATGCTCTCGCCTCAGACCAGCGGGCTGTGCGTATGCGCGATGGCCTCGCGCGCCGCCTTCAGGTGCGCCTCGGTGAACTGCTTGGCGTGCGCGGACAGGTCGTGGCCATCGTCCCACAGGTTGCGCCAGATGCCGAGGATGCCTTCGAGCGGCTGGCCCACGACCTTGGACGAGAAGGATTCGAACGTGATCGGGCCCGCGTAGCCGGAGCGCACCAGCGCGCGGAACACGCGGCTGAAATCGATCGAGCCGGAGCCGAGGTAGCCACGATTAGAGTCGCCGGTGTGGAAATAGCCGAGATACGCCCCGGTCTCGATGATCGCGGCACCGACATCGGCTTCCTCGATGTTCATGTGGTAGCAGTCGAGATGCACGCGGACGTTTGGCAGGCCGACCCGGCGGCAGAACTCGACCCCCTGCGAGGCGGTGTTGATCACGTTGGTCTCGTAGCGGTTGACCACCTCCATGCCGAGGATGATGTCGCTCGCGGCGGCCTTCTCGCCGACCCGGCGGATCACCTCGACCGAGCGCGCGACGCCCGCCGAGGTCGCCGGAAAGGCGTATTTCTGGAACGCGGAATACAGGATGCCGCAGACGTGGGTGGCGCCCAGGTCGCGCGCGATCGACAGGATCAGGTTCAGCTTCTGCTCGCCGCGCCTGGTCTTGTCGTCGTCGCCGCTGGAGATGTCGGTGTCGGCGTCCAGGCCGAGCGAGAAGGTCAGGCCGATGCCGGCGCGCTCCAGCTCGCGACGGGTGAAGTCCACGTCGATCGTCGAGGGGTCCAGCGCGCAGGCCTCGATCAGGTCGAAGCCCAGGGCGCCGGTGTTGCGGATCGCGCGCGCGCACTGCTCGCGGTCCCAGCCGGCTTCCCAGACGAAGCCGTGCAGGCCCAGCTTGTTGCTTGCCGCCTTGTTGGCCGCGTTGTCGGCTGCCTTGCTGATTGACGTCATGGTCGGATCTCCGGGTTAGGCGATGGTGTGGTCGCACGGCTGCCGCGTCGGCGCGGCAGCCGGACCCGGCGCAGGATCAGCACGCCGAGCAGGAAGACGCCCCAGAGTGCCGTCGCCAGATGCTGGTTGGCGCCGAGCAGGTTGAGGCCGGAGGCGATCGTCTGCAAGGTGAGCAGCGCCACCACGACCGGCAGCACGCGGCCGAAGCCGCCGAACGGGTCGAGGCCGCCGAGGAAGCAGGCGAGCACGGTGATCAGCAGGTAGCTCTCGCCGTGGCCGACGCGGACCGAGCTGAACCGCGTCAGCATGACGATGCCGGCCACACCGCACATCAGGCCCGACAGCGTGTAGATCAGCACCAGCGCGCGCCGCGTCCCGATCCCGGAGTAGCGCGCCGCCTCGAGGTTGGAGCCGATCATGCGGGTGGCGAAGCCGAGCCGCGAGCGGGTCAGCAGCAGGTGCCAGGCCAGCACCGCGCCGGCGAAGATCCACAGCGGGGTCGGCACCGAGAGCAGGGTCCCTTGCCCGATCTGCGCCACGAACGGCGGAAACCCGGAGATGTCGCCGCCGTGGGTGAGGAACTCGCCGAGGCCGCGCAGGAAGATCATCATCGACAGCGAGACCAGGATCGGATGCGCGCCGGTATAGGCGATGATGACCCCCATCACCGCCCCGGCGGCGGCGCCGGCGGCCAGGGCCGCGAGCACGCCCAGCATGAAGTCGAGCCAGCCGGCATCGGCGCCGCCGGTCGCGTGCAGCACGGACGCCATCGCGAGGCCAGCGATGTTGGCGTTGAAGGTGATCGCCAGGTTGAAGCCGCCGGAGATGATCGGCATCATCATCGCCAGCGTCAGCAGGCCGAACTCGGGCAGCTGGAACGCGATCGAGGTGAAGGTCTGCCCGGTCAGGAAACGGTCGGAGGCGAGGCCGAAGCCGATCACCACGAGGGCCAGCAGGCCGAGCGACACTTCCATCTCGCCGCCGGCGAGGTGGCGCAGGCGCATCGCGAGCGGCGGCGGCGACGCGGCGAGCGGGCCTGGGGCGCCGAGCGGACCTGGAGCGCCGAGCGGGCCTGGGGTGTGGACGGTCACGACGCGATGCCGCCGCGCGCCGGCGGGCGGGCCGGCTGCATCCACCCGGCGGTCAGCCTGGCGACGCCGTCCGACGACAGCGTGATCGCGACCAGGATGATCCCGCCGATGATCATGCCGAACGCGTACGGCGAGATCCCGAGCAGGTTGAGGCCGTTGCTGGTGATGGTGATGAGCAGGATGCCGAGGATGGCGCCGAGGATGGTGCCGCGTCCGCCGCCGAGGCGGGCACCCCCGAGCACCACGGCGGCCAGCACGGTCAGCTCGCGGCCGCGCAGGGCGCCAGGCACGATCTCCTGCGCGTAGTGCGCCTGCATCAGCCCGGCGATGCCGGCCATCATGCCGAGCCAGCCGAAGGCGACGTAGTGCATCGCGCGGATGTCGATGCCGACGCGGCGGGCGCCCTCGGGGTTGTCGCCCATCGCGTAGAGCTGGCGTCCGGTCGAGCTGCGTCGCAGCAGCAGCCAAGCGGCGAGCACGCAGCCTGCCATCACCGCCACCGGCAGGGTCAGTTCGGGGGTGCCGTGCACGTGCGCGAGCCGGAGGATGACGACGCGGTCCAGCCACCAGTCCGGCAGGTCGTACAGCGACACGCCGCCGGTCAGGAACATCAGGCCGCCGAAGAACAGGTTGAAGGTCGCGATGGTGACCACGATCGAGATGATGCGGAAATGATAGATGATCGCGGCATTGAACGCGCCGAGCGCGAACCCGATGACGGCCGAGAGCAGGAAGCCCAGCGCCCAGTCGCCGCCGCCGACGCGCATCACCGCGAGTGCCGTCACGTACTGGGTGACGGAGGCGCCGACCGCGAACGAGATGTCGATGCCGCCGGCGACCAGCACCACCACCAGGCCGACCGCGAAGATGATGTCGACCGCGGTGATGTTGAGCAGGTCGAACAGGTTGGAAAAGGTGAGGAAGCTGCGGGTTGACAGCGCCAGCGTCGTCACCATCAGCAGGATCACCAGCATCAGCCAGCGCTCGGTGGCGCCGATCGGCAGCCGGGCGAGGCCCAGGCGGCTAGGCATGCGGCTATTCATGCAGCTCCGCCTCGATCCGGTCGATGCCGGTCTCGCCCGGCACGTATTCGGCAACGATCCGACCGCTGCGCATGTGCAGGATGCGGTCCGCGTTGAAGAACAGCTCCGGGATCTCGTCGGAGATCAGCAGGATCGCCATCCCCTGCTCGGCCAGCCCGCGCACGATGGCGAAGATGCCCTCGCGCGCGCCGACATCGACGCCGACGGTGGGACAGTCGAGGATCAGCAGCCGCGGCTCGGTCGCCAGCCACTTGGCGAGCACGATGCGCTGCTGGTTGCCGCCGGACAGGGTCGATACCGCATCCTCCGGGCCACCGATCCTGACCGCCAGCTCGCGGATCCAGTGCCCGACCAGGGCGCGGGCACGCGCCGGCGACAGCAGCCGGCCGGCGCCGAGCAGCCGGTCGAGCATGGTGATCGCGATGTTGTCTGCGATCGACTGCGGCTGGATCAGGCCGAGCTGCAGGCGGTCCTCGGAGACGTAGGCGACGCCGGCCTCGATCGCGGCGCGATTGCCCCTGAACGACACCGGGCGGCCGTCGAGGCGGATCGTGCCCGATCCGTGCCGCGTCATGCCGAACAGCGACAGCGCGAGCTCGGTGCGACCCGCCCCCAGGCGTCCGCACAGGCCGAGGATCTCGCCGCTGCGGATGACCAGCGAGACGTCGTGATACTCGCCCACGCGCGACAGCTTCTCCACCGCGAGCGTCACCGGCCGGGCGGAGCGGTCGCGCGCGCGGACGCCGGTCGCGAACACCTGCCCGGTCATCAGCTCGGTCAGCCGCGTCTGGGTCATGCCGGCGGTGGGATAGGTGCCGGCGTTGCGGCCGTCGCGCAGCACGCTGACCCGGGTGCAGACGTCGAGCACCTCGGCCAGGCGGTGGCTGACGAACACCACGGCGATGCCGTCGGCCGAGAGCCGGCGCACGATGGCGAGCAGCGCAGCGGTCTCGTCCTGGCTGAGCGACGCGGTGGGCTCGTCCATGAACACCAGCCGGGCCTCGGCCACCAGCGCGCGGGCGATGGCCGCGATCTGGCGCTGCGCGATCGGCAGGGTGCCGAGCCTGCGCTCCAGGTCGAGCGGGACGCCGAGCCGTTCGAGCATGCGCGCGGCATCCGCCCGCATCGCCGCGTAGTCGATCAGGCGCGGCCGGCCGAGCACCCGCTCGAAGCCGATATTCTCGGCCACCGTCATCTCGGGGAACAGTGCGAGGTCCTGCCAGATCACCTGGATGCCGAGACGCCGCGCACCCGCCGGATCGAGGCCGGTGACGTCCTGCCCGCTGAAGCGCATCCTCGCGCCCGGTTCGGGCCTGACGACGCCGCTGATGATCTTGATCAGCGTGCTCTTGCCGCTGCCGTTCTCCCCGGCCAGGCAGAGCACCTCGCCGGGCCGCACGTCGAACGAGACGTCCTGCAGCGCCCTGACGCCGCCGAACGTCTTGGACACCTGGGCGAAGTCGAGCAGCAGACCGTCCGGCGCCGGAGCTGCCGCCAGGGTGCCGCTCATCGGACCAGGGTGCCGCTCATCGGATCAGAGACCCAGCTTGGCGAGGTCGCCGACGGTGTCCTTGTTCAGCTCGACCAGCTTGTCGACGATCAGGTCGTGCCCGGCCGGATGCACCACGCCGAGGCCCGGGATGTCGGTGCCGTCGGTGATCGGCTTGCCGCGGGCGACCATCGTGCCGAGCGTCACGAAGACCTCGCCGGCCACCTCCGGGTTCCAGATGAAGCCGCCGGACAGCGCGCCCTGCTGCATCAGCCGCCGCCCCTGGCCGGGGGAGAACGGTCCCATCACCATGATCTGCCCGTCCATGTGGCGCTCCTGCACCGCGCGCGCCGCCCCGATCGGTCCCTGGCTGCCGAACGCCAGGATGCCCTTCAGGTCGGGATGGGCGCTGATCAGGTCGAGCGCGGTGCTGCGCGACGCATCGACGTCCTCCGCGACGCCGTAGCGGTCGCCGATCAGGTGCATGCCCGGGTCGTTCGCCTTGATCCAGGCGATCGCGGCGTTGGCCCAGGCGTTGTGCAGCGGCACCGTCAGCGAGCCGACGAACACCGCGTAGCCGCCCTTGCCGCCGAGCGCCTCCGCCATTCGCTTGCCGTAGGCGCTGCCGAAGCCCTGCACCGAGGCCAGCTCGAAATCCCAGTCCGTGTTGACCTGCTTGGGAGACTCGTGGGTGATCACCTTGATGCCGGCCTGGCGCGCGCGCGCGAGCACCGGCTCGAGCACGCCGGCATCGTTCGGGACCACGCCGATGACGTCGACCCGCTGGGCGATCAGGTCCTCCACCGCGCGCACCTGCAGGGCCGGGTCGGCGCTGGTCGGGCCGATCATGAAGGCGTTCACGCCGAGCTCGGCCGCCTTCTTCTTGATGCCGGCCTGCATCGCGTTGAACCAGGGGATGCCGCCGATCTTGACGACGACGCCGATCACCGACTTGTCCGGCGAGGCACGGGCCAGGCGCGGCGCGGCAAGGGCGAGCGCACCGCCGCCGAGTGCCTCGCAGAATGCCCGACGACCTGGACGCAGGATCGCTACGGTCATGGATCTTCCCCTGTCGCGGCCGCGCATTCGAGATGTGGCGGCTCGATTATTGGTTGGTGATGCTGAGCCAAGTCCATCCGGCCTGCAACGTCAAGGGTTCCGCAACGACACCGCCGCCCGCACGCGCCGGCCGCAGGATGGCGGGATCCAGGAGGCGAAATCTCGGATACAGGTGAACCGCAGGGGCCGTCGATAGCTTCAGGAACGGCGTCGGCCGCCGGTCGGTCGACCGTGCGATGACCTCACACGTGACGACGGAGTTCGACCTTGAGACTTGTCCCTGCCCTGTTCACCGCCTCCCTGCTCGCGACGTCCTGCCTGAGCGGCATCGCCGCCCGTGCCGACGACGGCGACATCAGGATCGAGAAGACGCACAGGGACAGGAAGGCGCCGGAGCTGCATCCGAGCGAGAGCCTCAGCGACGGCAGCGTCACCATCGGCGGCAACCGCGTCGATTATCAGGCCGCGGCCGGCACCCTGATCGTGCATCCGAAAGGCTGGGACGACTCCGCAAGCCTGGTGAAGGACCGCGACGGCGACGACCAGTCCGACGACAAGGCCTCGGAACACAAGCCGGCCAAGAACGAGGCCGAAGCCTCGATGTTCTACGTCGCCTACTTCAAGAAGAACGCCGCTGCCGAGAACCGTCCGATCACCTTCCTCTTCAATGGCGGTCCGGGCTCGTCGAGCGTCTGGCTGCATATGGGCGCCTTCGGTCCGAGACGGGTGGTCACCGCCGACGACAGCCATTCCGAAGCGGCGCCCTATGGCCTGGTGAACAACGACGAGAGCCTGCTCGACAGCACCGACCTGGTGTTCATCGACGCTCCCGGCACCGGTTTCTCGCGCATCGCCGGCAACGACCGCGAGAAGGCGTTCTACGGCATCGACCAGGACGCGCACGCCTTCTCCAACTTCATCGCCGCCTTCCTGTCGAAGTATGGCCGCTGGAACTCCCCGAAATACCTGTTCGGCGAGAGCTACGGCACCACGCGATCGGCGGTGCTCGCGAACGATCTGCAGATGGACAAGGAGATCGACCTGAACGGGGTGATCCTGCTGTCGCAGATCCTGAACTTCGATGCCAGCATCGACGCGCCGCAGTTCAATCCGGGCGTCGACCTGCCCTACGTCGTGGCACTGCCGACCTATGCCGCCACCGCCTGGTATCACCACAAGCTGCCGGCCGGCGGCCAGCCCGATCTGGCGGCGCTGCTGGGCGAGGTGGAGCATTTCGCGACGACGGACTACATCCAGGCGCTCGGCGCGGGATCGACGCTCGATCCCGCACGACGCGACGCGATCGTCGAGAATCTGCACGCCTACACCGGACTTTCCGCCGACTACATCAGGAAGTCGGACCTGCGCATGAATGGCGGCCAGTTCGAGAAGATGCTGCAGGACGATACCGACACCACCACCGGTCGTCTCGACACCCGGTTCTCCGGCCCGAGCATGGATCCACTGAGCAGGGAGTCTGACTACGACCCGCAGAGTGCGGCGATCAGCTCGGCCTACGTCTCCGCCTTCAACGACTATGTCCGCAAGACGCTGCGCTTCGGCGAGGGTCTCGACTACAAGCCGGAGATCGACGTCGGGAAGGACTGGGACATGAAGCACCAGCCCCCCGGCGCCGACATGCCGCTCACGAGCTCGGCCAACGTTATGATCGATCTGGCTTCGGCGATGAAATACAACCCGAAGCTGAAGGTCATGCTCAATGGCGGATATTACGATCTGGCAACGCCGTTCTACGAAGGCATCTACGAGATGCACCACCTGCCGATCCCGGACCGGTTGCAGGGCAACATCGAGTACCGCCAGTACAGGTCCGGGCACATGGTCTACGCCAACATCCCCTCCCTCAAGCTGCTGCACGACAATGTGGCCGACTTCATCGGCCGCACCAACAACCAGAAGGCGAGCAACCGCCAGGCTGCGTCAAATTAGACTTTACGCTACGCAATATACATGCTATGGTTGCTGAAAGGCGGTTCCTTCAGGGCTGTGTCGATGTCATCCACCGTGTCGGGGCTCTCGCCTATCGCGACCTACCTCTCGATCGTCAAGAACGAGACCAAGCAGGCTGCGCTGATGGTGAACGCGACGCCGGCGCTGCAGCACGCGGTGTCGGGGTTCCTGACCGACAGCGTGAACATCACCTCTCCGACCGACCTGCTCAGCAGCAAGAACCACGCGGCGCTCCAGGTCGTGCTGGGCGCCTACGACATGACCGGGATGAGCACCGAGACCGGCCTGCTCAAGAAGCTCCTGACCCAGGATCCATCCGCCGCCGGGTCGCTGGTCAAGTCGCTCGGCAGCACCAACTACCTGCATTTCGTCAACGCGATGTCCAACCGGACGATGGTCTCGATGAATTTCGGCGATCCGGCATCGCAGAGCTTCGTCACCAGGGGCGCCGCGGCCTCCTCGATATCGTTCAACAACCTGGGCTGGGGAGGCCCGGATTCGAGCGTGACGGCGGCGGTGCCGGCGGAGTCCTGGTCCTACGTCCTCAATGACGGCACCGCGGCGGCGTCGATCGCCAAGGCGCTGACGACGGCGGTGCAGTCCACCGGCACCGCCTCCAGTCCCGTCACCACCACCTATACGGTCGGCTCCAGCGGCAACATCGTGGGCTCGGACGGCGCGCCCGCGATCGGCATCAGCACCGACGGCGCCGGCAACACGGTCTATAGCCTGGCGCTGTCCAAGAGCAGCACCGGCGCCCCGGTCCGGATCGCGAACGTCATCTCGGCGGCGGCGCCGGCGCCCGCCTCGAGCAGCACGACGACGACCCCGATGACCGCAGCTTCTGCCACGTCCCTGCTGTCGAAGGCGCTCACCGCGTTCGGCTTCAACATCGCGGCCACCGGGACGAGCGGCCTGAACATCATTAACCCGATCGGCAACAGCGTGCTCTCGGTGGCCCCACGTGCCTATACCAGCTTTGCCGGGACCATCCCGCAGGCGATCACGACCAACACCAACGTGCTGTCGCTGGGAGCCGCGGGCCTGAACCTGACGGCGGGGCAGACCTTGTTGAACGGGGCCAACCAGATCGGCACCATCAAGTCGATCAATTCCGTGGGCGACGTGACGCTCGTGGCCCCATCCCTCCTCGCCCTGGCGGCGAACGCCGTGATCAGCGTCGCGATGGGAGTGGGCGTCGCCAACATCGGCACGCAGATCACGACGACCAGCGCCACCACCACCAGCAACGCGACGCTGGCCCTGGGCCCGGCGGCGGCCGGTGTCCAGGCCGGCCAGGTCATCACCGACGGCAGCAACGTCGTCGGCATCGTCAGGTCGGTGGACATGTTCGGAACCGTGACGCTGCAGGCAAACGCGGCGGTGGCGATCGCCTCCGGCGACACGCTCAGCTTCCTGCCGCAGGTCAGCGACCAGCAGATACCTGGGCTGCTCGATACATCGAATACCGCAACGATCTACTCGCATTACAAGATCAACCAGTACGAGGCTGCCGAGGGGAAGCTCATTCCGGGCATGGACAACGCGCTGTATTTCACGCGCGCGATGCCCGCGATCACCAGCATCAACGCCCTCATGAGCGACAGCAAGCTCCTCAAGGTGGTAACGACCAATCTCGGCATATCGGACACGTACGGAGCGTTGCCGTTCGACGAGCAGGTTGCTCTGCTGACGAGGAAGGTCAATTTCTCGGCCTTCAACACACCGGCGAAGTTGCAGGCCTACGCGGAGCGCTACCTGGTCAACACCGCCATAAACGCGTCCACGGCAAACGGCGTCGATCCCAACCTGATCATACTGCAGGGCGGCCCGAGTTCGTCCAGCACCGACCTGATGTCGGCGCTCTACCCCAACAGCACGGGCAGCACCGACAGCCTGGTCAACATGCTGAGCGCCCTCTACGCCTGAGCCCACGCACCGGACTGGCGCGGCCGGAAGTGCCGGTCACCGGGAGCTTTCCTAGCGCGGCCTCAACAAAAAAGCCGGCCCCCGAGGGAGGCCGGCCTTTCCTGGCAGCGCCGCGCGAGGCTCAGGCGGACTTCGCCATGATCTCGTCGGCGATGTTGCGCGGCACCGGATCATAGTGGTGGAACTGCATGGTGAACGAGGCGCGGCCCTTGGTCATCGAGCGCAGGTGCGAGATGTAGCCGAACATCTCCTTGAGCGGCACCTGGGCGCGCACCAGGATGGTCGAGCCGGAGCTCTCCTGGTTCTGGATCATGCCGCGACGGCGGTTGAGGTCGCCGACCACGTCGCCGACATGGTCCTGCGGCGTCGTCACCTCGACGTCCATGATCGGCTCCAGGATGACCGGAGACGCCTTCTTCATGCCCTCGCGGAAGCAGGCCTTTGCCGCGATCTCGAACGCCAGCGCCGAGCTGTCGACGTCGTGGTACTTGCCGTCGATCAGGGTGTATTTGAAGTCCACCGTCTGGAAGCCGGCCAGCACGCCGGTGGAGGACTGCATCCGAATGCCCTTCTCGACCGCCGGGATGTATTCCTTCGGCACCGTGCCGCCGACCACCTTGTTCTCGAACACGATGCCGTCGTTGCGCGGCAGCGGCTCGAACACGATCTTGACCTCGGCATACTGGCCCGATCCGCCCGACTGCTTCTTGTGGGTGTAGATCTCGGTGTGCGACTTGCTGATGGTCTCGCGATAGGCCACCTGCGGCGCGCCGATGTTGGCGTCGACACCGTATTCGCGACGCAGCCGGTCGATGATGATCTCGAGATGCAGCTCGCCCATGCCGGACAGGATGGTCTGGCCGGTCTCCTTATCGGTCTTCAGGCGCAGCGAGGGGTCCTCGCCGGCGAGCTTCTGCAGCGCCAGCGTCATCTTCTCGACCGCATCCTTGGTGCGCGGCTCGACCGAGATATCGATGACCGGGACCGGGAAAGCCATGCGCTCGAGGATGACGGGATCCTCCGCCGCCGCCAGCGTGTCGCCGGTGCCGGTGTCCTTGAGGCCCACGAAGGCCGCGATGTCGCCGGCCTGCACTTCCTTGATCTCGGCGCGCTTGTCGGCGTGCATCTGGAACATGCGTCCGATGCGCTCCTTGTGGTCCTTGGTCGTGTTCATGACGGTGTCGCCGGACTTCAGCGTGCCGGAATACACGCGCACGAAGGTCAGCGTGCCGTACTTGTCGTTGATGATCTTGAACGCGAGGCCGGCGAACGGCGACTTCGGATCGATCCGGATCAGGCGGCGCAGCGAGATGTCCTCGTCCTCGTGACCCTCCTCGGCGGCGACGCGGATGCCCTCGACGTCGTCCGGCGCCGGCAGGTAGTCGAGCACGGCGTCGAGCAGCGGCTGCACGCCCTTGTTCTTGAAGGCGGTGCCGCACAGCACCGGGCGGAACTCGCCCGAGATGGTGCCCTTCTTGATGGCGCGCTTCAGGGTCGCGACCGCGACGTCGCCCTTCTCGAAATACTCTTCCATCGCCTCGTTGTCGGTGGCCAGCGCGGTGTCGAGCAGGAGTTGGCGGGCCTCGGCGGCGCGCTCGGCGAGGTCCGCCGGGATCGGCTCGTCGTGGAACTTGGCACCCAGCTCGCCGCCCTCCCAGACGATCGCCTTCATCTCGACCAAGTCGACCACGCCGATGAAGGTCTCCTCGATGCCGATCGGCAGCTGCAGCGGCAGCGCCACGATGTCGAGCTTCTCCTTCAGCGTGTCGAACGCGCGGTAGAAATCCGCACCGGTGCGGTCGAGCTTGTTGATGAAGATGATGCGCGGGACGTTGTAGCGGTCGGCAAGACGCCAGTTGGTCTCGGACTGCGGCTGCACGCCGGCGACGCCCTCGATGATGAACACCGCACCGTCGAGCACGCGCAGGGAGCGGTTCACCTCGATATTGAAATCGATATGACCGGGCGTGTCGATGATGTTGATGCGGTGCTCCTTCCACTCGCAGGTCACCGCGGCGGAGGTGATCGTGATGCCACGCTCACGCTCCTGGTCCATGTAGTCGGTCGTGGTGTTGCCTTCATGCACCTCGCCAATCCGGTGCGACACGCCGGTGTAAAAGAGGATGCGCTCCGTGGTCGTGGTCTTGCCGGCATCGATATGCGCGGTGATTCCGATGTTGCGGATCTTCGATAGCTCGGAATGTGCGGACACGCGAACCTCCCAGAGGGACATCTGACTGGATATCGACGGCATGAAGGCGCGACCAGATCTTGCGGATCCGCGCGCCCCACGCCAGTCAATGGCAAAATGCCAACGCCGTCCGGACGCTATCCCCGTCCTCGCTCAAAGGCGCGAGGTCGCGGCATCACGCCGACCAGCCGGTCGAACAGGCGCCTGACATGCGTCAGGTGCCGCGTTTTTGCAAGCCCGAACGGGACCCCGACGAAAGAACCGGTGGGCGAAGCGGCCGGTTCAGCTCGGCTGAGCCGCGGCCTTCTTGACCTGGGCGCGGAGGATGCGGCGCTTCAGGGCCTGGGCCTCCAGCGGCAGCCGGCGGTTCGGCGTGCCGAGCAGGAACGCGTCCAGACCGCCGTTATGCTCGACCGTGCGTATGCCATTGGTGGTGACGCGCATGCACACCGGGCCGCCGAGTGTGTCGGACAGCAGCGAGGTCTCCTGCAGGTTCGGCAAATAGCGGCGGCGGCTCTTGTTGTTGGCATGACTGACGTTGTTCCCCGTCAGCACGCCCTTGCCGGTTATCTGGCAGCGGCGAGACATCTCGATCATCCTCAGTACGGCAACGGCCCGGCGCACAGCCATCGGCCACGATTTCCATTGAGGCGCGGCTTATCGCCGTCGCGGCCGGTTTAGTCAAGTTCCGGGCTGCACCGGATCGGCCCCGGGCCGGGGTCAGGCGCGTCGCGGCCCTAGGTCCTGGTCGGGATGCAGCTCGCCGGCGCGCACGCTGTCGGCTGCGTTGGCCAGCATCCGGAGCATCGCCGCCTGGTCCATGGTCCGCGCCAGCACGCCGAGCGAGCCACCCAGCAACGCGGAAGCAATCGCCAGCGGCGGCAGCTCCTTGCCCAGCATGTACTCGATCGCCTTGTCGACGACGGCGCCGGCGTGGCTGAGCTCTGCCGGCACCGAACCGTCCTGGCCCAGCGTCGGGTCCGGATCCTGGGTCGAGCCGGAAGCGGCGGCGGCGCCTGGGTTGAAGCTCATGGACAGGTTCCTTCCTTGTGGCTGAGCGGCTTCGGCCGCCCGTTCATCGGTCGGGCGGAGCGTGGTTCTGCTTCCGCCGGCATCATCGACTGGCGGCTTCAGGCGAGCACGGCTTCCGCGTGCTCCTCCTCTGCCTGCGCCGTCCACATCCGGGCATAGAGCCCATCCATCGCCAGCAGGCTGCGATGGGTGCCGCGCTCCGCGATGCGGCCATCGTCCAGGACCAGGATCTCGTCGGAGTCGATGATCGTGGAGAGCCGGTGGGCGATCACCAGCGTGGTACGGTCGGCGGCGACGGTGCGCAGCGCGGCCTGGATTTCCTGCTCGGTGTGGGTATCGAGCGCGCTGGTCGCCTCGTCGAGGATCAGGAGGCGCGGGTTCTTCAGGATGGTGCGCGCGATCGCCACGCGCTGCTTCTCGCCGCCCGAGAGCTTCAGGCCGCGCTCGCCGACCCTGGTGTCGTAGCCGTCCGGCAGCTGCTGCACGAAATCATGCACCTGGGCCAGGCGCGCGGCCTGCTCGATCTCGGCCTGGCTGGCACCGATCCGGCCATAGGTGATGTTGTAGCGGATGGTGTCGTTGAACAGCACGGTGTCCTGCGGAACCACGCCGATCGCGCCGCGCAGGCTGGCCTGGGTGTAGTCGCGCACGTCGTGGCCATCCACGAACACGTGGCCGGCGCCCACGTCGTAGAAGCGGAACAGCAGCCGGCTAATGGTCGACTTGCCGGCGCCGGTGGGACCCACGATGGCGACGCGGCCGCCCGCCGGCACCGTGAAGCTCACCCCGTGCAGGATCTCGCGGTCCGGCCGATAGCCAAAATGCACGGCATCGAAGCGCAGCGTCGCCGCCGGCGCATCCGCCAGGCGGGCGGGAAGGAGGACCGCCTGCCGACGGTCTGACACGTCCTGCGCGCGGCCGAGCAGGTCGAACATCTGATCCAGGTCGACGACGCCCTGGCGCAGCGAGGCATAGACGAAGCCGAGGAAGTTGAGCGGCACGTAGAGCTGCATCAGGTAGGTGTTGATCAGCACGAAGTGGCCGACCGTCATGCGCCCGGCCGCCACCTCGCGCGCCGCCATCAGCATGACGACCGCCAGGGCGCTGGCGATGATTGCAGCCTGCCCCAGGTTGAGCATGTTGAGCGAGACCTGGGTGCGCACGGCGGCACGCTCGTAGCGCGCCTGCGCCTCGTCGTAGCGCAGCGCCTCGTGGCCCTCGTTGCCGAAATACTTGACCGTCTCGTAGTTCAGCAGGCTGTCGAGCGCCTTGCCGCTGGCCTCGTTGTCGATGTCGTTCATCCGGCGGCGGATGCCGATGCGCCAGCCGGTGAAGCCGACGGTGAAGCCGACATAGACCACCACGGTGACGAGCGTGGCGAGCGCGAAGCGCCAGTCGAACAGGTGCCAGATCACCAGCGTGACCATCAGCGTCTCGATCAGGGTCGGCACGATGTTGAAGATGCCGAGGCGCAGGATCAGCTCGATCGCCGCCGTGCCGCGCTCGATCGCGCGGGTGACGCCGCCGGTCTGCCGGTCGAGATGGAAGCGCAGCGACAGTCCGTGCAGGTGCTGGAAGGTGCGCATCGCGACCACCCGGATCACCCGCTGCTTGACCGGCGCGAACACCGCGTCGCGCAGCTCGCCGAAACCGCCGGCAGCGATGCGCAGCAGGCCGTACGCCAGGATCAGCGAGACCGGCACCACGACGGCGTGGGAGGGATCGTGCCTCGAAAGCACGTCCACCGCGCGGGAATAGGCGATCGGCACATAGACCGTGGCGACCTTCGCTGCCAAAAGCAGCACCACGGCGCTGACGACGAGCACGCGGCTGCGCAGGTCGCCGCGCGGCCAGAGATAGGGCAGCAGGCCGCTGATTGTCCCCAACGCTGTCTGCCGCGAGACGGAGGAGCGTGATGCCGACGATTTCATACCTGCCGATGTGGCACCTGCGATCCGGATTGCAAAGCATCTCCTCCCCCGGACTGCGCTCAGGCCCCGGACCGTGTTTACGATGGGGCCGCGCATGACACCGGACGCCGACGGCTTCGCGCGCCACATCGCCGCCTGCAACAACGCGCGCCTGCCGGGCGGCCGGCAGCGCCTGCTGCTGCGAGGCGCGCCGCTCGGCTGGATCGACCCGACGCTGCTGCCCGCCCTCGCCTCGCACGGCCTGGTGCCCAAGGCCGGCGACGGCCTCGATCTCGACGACGCAGGGACACTGGAGGAGCTTGGGCGGACGCTCGCCGCGGACGGTTATTTCCGCTTCCGCGACGAGACCTTCGACATCCGGGCGAGCCGGGATGGCCCCAGCCTGGGCCGGATCGACCGCGGCGCGCTGCCTGCGTTCGGACTGCTGGCGGCGGGCGTGCATGTCAACGGGCTGGTTGAGAAGGCGGACGGCCCGCATCTGTGGGTCGGACGGCGCGCCGCCGACAAGCTGCTCGACCCCGGCAAGCTCGATCATCTGGTGGCCGGCGGCGTCGCGGCCGGCTACAGCCCCGAGCAGACGCTGGTCAAGGAAGGCGCCGAGGAATGCAGCCTGCCGCCGGAGTGGGCGTCGCGAGCGGTGAAGGTCGCCGAGATCACCTACAGCATGGAGCGGCCGGAAGGTCTGCGTCGCGACCTGCTGCACTGCTTCGACCTGACGCTGCCACCGGACTGGATGCCGGTGCCGAATGACGGCGAGGTGGAGGAGTTCCGGCTGCTGCCGCTCGCCGAGGTGCTGACGCTGGTACGGGACACCGACGACTTCAAGTTCAACGTCAACCTGGTGCTGATCGACCTGTTCCTGAGGCACGGCCTGCTCGACGGGATGGACCCGGCGAGCCTGCGCGCCGGGCTGTGCGGCGAGTGATGCCCGCCATCGACGATGCCCACCGGCGCCGTCAGTCGAGCTTCAGCTTCTCGTTCTCGCCGGGATGCGGCGAGGCGCCGGTCACCACCGCCTTCACGTAGCCGTAGGCGTGCACCATGGCCGAGGAAGGCGCGTCCCAGTATTCGGCCTGGGTCACGTCCACCCTGAGCAGGGCGATGTCCGGATCGTCCTTGCCCTTCGGGAACCAGGTACGCATCAACTCGGTCCAGTGCGACGCGATATGATCGGCGTCGCGCACCAGCGTCGCATCGCCGGAGAGCGACACGTAGTTCTGCTTGCTCGGCTCGGCGTAGGTCACCCCGACCCGGTGCTGCGTCTGCACCTCCTCGACCTTGTGCGAGCTGGCCCGGGTGAAGAACCAGAGCGTGCCGTCGAACTCCTTCTGGCTCGCCACCATCGGGCGGGCGCGAAGCTGGCCTTCGTCCTCGCTGGTCAGCATGGCGAAGCCGATGCTGCGCATCATGTCCCAGAGCTTGCCGTTGTTGTCCTTCGTCGCGTCCTGGGTCATCGGCGGGTCCTCGTGGGGTTCGCATGCATCGCGGTGAGGACGCGGGTCGAGGCCGGTGGTTTCATCCTGCCGGTTCCGGCGCCGCTTGGCGTGCCGTCGAGGCATACCCAACTGCAGCAGCCATGGATATCGAGAGCCCACAGCTTGGCGCCCAGCCTGGCGCCCAACTTGGCGTGACAGTGTTCTACGACGGCGGTTGTCCGGTCTGCTCCCGCGAGATCTCGCAGTATCGCAGGGCCGTGGGAGCCGAGCGCCTCGCCTTCATCGATGCCGCCAACTGCCCGCCCGAGGCGTTGGCCGGCGGACTGACGCGGGAAGCGGCACTGGCCCGCCTGCATGTCCGGCTGGCGGATGGCAGCATGGTGTCCGGGGTCGCCGCTTTCGCCGCCCTCTGGCGGCAACTGCCCCGTCTCGCCTGGGCCGGGCGGATCGCCGGCTCACCCGTGGTGTTGCCGTTCCTCGCCCTCGGCTACCAGGTATTCCTCCAGGGTACGGCGTCTCTGGCGCCGCTGACGGAACGCCAACAGCACGATCGGAGCGACGATGCACCCGCTGAACGCACCAGGCTGGCTCAGGAGCGGTGTAGCGGCCCTGGGCCTGTTCGCCTGCCATCCGGCCGATGCGCGGACCAGCCGCGCGAATGACGATGCCAGGCGCGGCCAGGCGCTGTTCCAGGGCCAGTGCAGCCTCTGCCACGCGGTCCAGGGCGGGCACGCTGGCCAGGGGCCGAACCTCGCCGGCGTGGTCGGACGCAGGGCGGGATCGACCACGTTCGGCTACTCGCACGCGCTCCGCTCGGCAGGCTTCTCCTGGGACGCCCGGCATCTCGACGCCTACCTGACCAACCCGGCGCACGCGGTCCCCGGTACCATCATGCCGGTCCATGTCGCCTCCGCCGAGGACCGCAGGCTCCTGATCGACTACCTCGGCACCATCCCGGCCCCGACCCGGTCCGCGGCCCCGGCGGTGGAAGCCGGCGCCTCCAGCGGCAACGCCGGCCGGGAAGCCGCCGCGATGCCTGCCATCCTGTCCGGGCAGGCCGCGTTCGGGGACTGGCACGATGATCGGCCCGGCGTCCGCCGGCACATTACGGTGGCCGACCTGCCCCCGCCGTTCGCCACGGGATCCGCCGGCAACAGCCCGAGCATCGTCGATCGGCCCGCCGGGATGACGCCGGTGGCACCCAGGGGCTTCAAGGTCGATCTGTTCGCGGACGGCCTCGAGGCACCGAGGCTGATGCGCACCGCCCCGAACGGGGACATCTTCCTGGCCGAGACGGCAGCAGGCCGGATCCGGGTGCTGAGGGCCGCCGCCGGGAGTGCGCGGGCAACCGTGAAGGACGTGTTCGTCGACGGCCTCGACGCGCCGTTCGGCATCGCCTTCTACCCGGCCGGCGCGAACCCCGAGTGGGTGTACGTCGCGGAGAACAACGCGGTCCGGCGTTTCCCCTATCGGAACGGCGACCTGCACGCGCGCGGCCCCTCCGAGACGGTCGTTTCCAGGCTCACCAGGACGACGGGAGGCCACAGCACCCGGGACCTGGCCTTCTCGCCGGATGGCACCCGGCTGTTCGTCTCGGTCGGTTCGGCCTCGAACGTCGCCGAAGGGCTCGGCTCCCGCACGCCGGAGGCGATCGAGGCATGGGAACGGGACCACGCGCTCGGCAGCGCCTGGGGCCGCGAGGAGAACCGGGCCGACGTGCTGGCGTACTCACCGGACGGCTCCCGCCCGCGCATCTTCGCGACCGGCCTGCGCAACTGCGTCGGGCTGGCGGTCGAACCCGGCACCGGGGAACTCTGGTGCTCGACCAACGAGCGCGAAGAACTAGGCGACAACCTGGTCCCCGACTACGTCACCCGGGTGCGGGAGAGCGCCTTCTATGGCTGGCCCTGGTACTATCTCGGCGACCACGAGGACCCGCGGCTGAAAGGCCAGCGGCCCGACCTGCGCGGCAGGACGACCATCCCCGATGTGTTGATCCAGCCGCACTCGGCGTCGCTGCAGATGACGTTCTACGACGGCAGCGCCTTCCCCGCCGGCTTCCGCGGCGCGTTCGCCGCCGAGCACGGCTCGTGGAACCGGGACAAGCGGACCGGCTACAAGATCGTCAGGATCCTGCTCGACGCGCAGGGCCATCCGACCGGAGAGTATGAAGACTTCCTGACCGGCTTCGTGATCGACGACGATGCCGTCTGGGGCCGTCCGGTCGGCGTGACCGTGACGGGCGACGGCGCCCTGCTGGTCAGCGAGGACGCGTCGGGAACCGTCTGGCGGATCTCCTGGCAGGGACCGTGACGCCGACGCGCCGATCCATCCGTCGGTCCCTGCACCTCACGCCCGGTCCGGAGGGCTCGATCAGCCACGGCTCTCCGGGAAGTCCGCGCCGAGCGTCACCTCTTCCCAGGCATCGAAGTCGGCCCGCAGCGCGTCGAGCTTCTTGCGGGCGAGCTCAAGCGCCGGCTTGCCCAGCAGCAGGTGCCGCGGCGGGTTGTCCGATAGCACGGCGGTGATGATGGCCTGCGCACCACGCACCGGATCGCCCGCCTGCTTGCCCGAACGCGCTTCGGTCTGCCGGCGCCGCTCGCCGGCGGTCGCGTCGTAGTCGTCAATCCGGATCGCGGACTGGCCGATCGAACGTCCGGCCCAGTCGGTGCGGAACGGGCCCGGCTCGACCACGATCACCTTGATGCCGAGCGGTTCCACCTCGATGGCGAGGCTGTCCGACAAGCCCTCCACCGCGAACTTGGTGGCATGGTAGTAGCCGGTGGCGCCAAAGCCGACCATGCCGCCGATCGACGAGATGTTGACGATGTGCCCGGAACGGCGCGCACGCATGCCCGGCAGCACCGCCTTCGTGATGTCGACCAGGCCGAACACGTTGGTCTCGAACATCGCCCGGACGGGGCCATCCTCGCCCTCCTCGATCGCGGCGAGGTAGCCGTAGCCGGCGTTGTTCACGAGCACGTCGATGCGTCCGAAGCGAGCCTCGGCCTGGTCGACCGACGAGCGGACCTCTTCGGCATTGTTGATGTCGAGCTGCAGCACCAGCGCCCGTCCGGGGTGCGCCTCGGCGATGTCGGCCACCTTCGCGGGGTCGCGCGCGGTCACCACCGCGCTGTCGCCGCGCTCCAGCACGAGGCGGGCGAGTTCGCGGCCGAAGCCGGTGGAACAGCCGGTGATGAACCAGACGCGCTGGTCGGAAGCGGTCTCTGGCATGGGGTGTCTCCTGGGAAACTTGAAGTCTGCGAACCTACCCGCCGACGGTGCGGGTCAGGCAGATTCAAGGATCCGGTCATCGGGATGGTTGCACCGCGCAGCATGCGTCGATCACCTCGGACGCCGAGCGCCTGACCCGGAACGACTTCTATCGCCATAAAGTTTTAAACTGCATGAACAATAGCTTGCTCGAATGTTCTTCATGCCGGTGGCAAGTTTTACCGCAGTCTTAACATTCTCGCACCAAGATTGCTGTTCCCTCGGCGGCGTTAATGTTCTCTATATGTTCTTGTAACGAGAAGGACTCGCCGAGTGTGACACGCTTGCAGGACGCAGAAAGCCTTTCGGATGCGACGGGTGCCCGGGCACGGACATTGGACGCGCTCCGCCTGCGGATCGGCCAGATCGAGCGGCGCGGCCTGCACAGGGCGGCCGGCTCCAGGCGGCTCGACTTCGGCATCGACGCCATCGACGCCATCCTGCCGCAGGGCGAGCTTGCCGGAGGGATGCTGCATGAGGTGCTGGGAGAGGGCGCGGACAGCGAGCACACGACGGTGCCCAGCCTGCTCGTCGGCAGCCTGCTCGCCCGGATGGCCACGATCCGGATGGGCCAGGCCGGACAGGCGCAGGGCCAGGTGCTGTGGGCGATGCGCGGACACGACCTGTATGCCCCCGCGTTGGCCGCGGTCGGGCTGCATCCGGATCGGCTGATCCTGGTCGAATGCGGCGGCGCGGTGCTGGACGTGATGGAGGAGGCGCTGCGCCATCCCGGCCTGCTCGGCGTGGTCGGCGAGATCGACGGCCGGCTCGGCCTGACCGCCTCCCGCCGGCTGCAACTCGCCGCGGAGACTTCCGGCGTCATCGGTTTCGCCATCCGGCGCAGCCGGCGGTTCGACGATCCGGCGCTGGCAGCACCCAGCGCCGCCGCCAGCCGCTGGCGTGTCGGCGTGCTGCCGCGCCCCATGGCACGTCCCGCGGGCAGCCCCGTGGGCGGCAACGCACGTCGCCCCGCGCATGCTCCGGAGCCGATGCTCGGCCCGGCCCTGTGGCGGCTGGAACTGATGCGCTGCCGGGGCATCGGCGTGCCGATCGGCCTTCCCACCCACTGGATCCTGGAATCCTGCCATGAGACGGGTCGCCTATCTCTGGCTGCCGCACTGGTCGACCGACCGGCTGCGCGACACGGATCCCGCGACGCACCGAGACCCCGCGACGCACCAGGACCCTGCGACGCAACAGGATTGCGGATCGCCTGAGCCGCCGCCGCTGGTCGTCTCGCGCGTCGAGGGAGCCCGGCTGGTCGTCGCCGCGGCCTGTCCAGCCGCGACCCGGCTCGGCCTCCATCCCGGCATGAAGCTCGCCCACGCCCAGGCCATGGTGCCAGGGCTGCGCATCACGCGCGAAGCACCGCAGGCGGACGCGGACGCGCTCGCCGGGCTCGCCGCCTGGTGCCTGCGCTACACGCCGCTGACACGCGCGCTGCCGCCGGACGGGATCTGGCTCGACATCACCGGCTGCGCGCACCTGCATGGCGGCGAGGCGGCCCTGCTGTCCGACCTGGCTGCGCGGCTGGGCGCTGCCGGCCTGTGCGCGCGGATCGCGCTCGCCGACACGCCCGGCGCCGCCCATGCGCTGGCGCACCACGCCGGTAGCGCGCTGACGATCATGCCGGAAGGCATGCTGACGACGCTGCTGGCGCTTCCGGTGGAGGCGCTGCGGCTCGACGGCGAGGCGATCATCCTGCTGCATCGTTTCGGCCTGCGCCGTATCGGCGATCTCGCGGCACTGCCGCGGGCGCCGCTGACCAGGCGCCTGGGCGCCGGCGTGGCGCTACGGCTCGATCAGGCGCTGGGCCGCGTGCAGGAGCCGATCGAACCGGCGCTCCTCGGGATGCCGGTCACGGAAAAGCTAGCCTTTGCCGAACCGCTGCTGACCGCGGACGCGCTGTCGGCGGCGACGGCGCACCTAGCCTGCATGCTCTGCCGGCGGCTGGAGGCGCATGGCCGGGGAGCGAGACGGCTGGAGCTGGTGTTCCGGCGCGTCGATGGCAGCCGACAGCTGCAGCGGGTCGCCCTCGCCCGGCCATCGCACGCGGCCCTGCATATCGCCCGGCTGTTCGACGAGCGGCTGGAGCAGGTCGATCCCGGCGAGGGCATCGAAGCGATGGCGCTCACCGCCAGCGTGGCGGAGGCGTTGCGTCCCACCCAGGTTCCCCTCTCCAGCCTGGTCCTGTCCGAGGCGGGAGCCCATGCGCTCCTGGACCTCGCCCCGTTGATCGACAGGCTGGGCAACCGGCTCGGCCTGCGGCGGCTGTGGCGTCCGCTCCCGGTGCAGAGCGACGTGCCGGAACGCTCGGTGCGCGCGATGCCGCCGCTGGAGATGCCGTCCGGGCCCGGCCAGCCGGACTGGTCCGTCGCATGGCCTCCCACCCTGCCCCGCCCGATCAGGCTGTTCGACCCGCCGATGCCGGTGCACACCCTGACGACGCTGCCGGATCACCCGCCCAGCTTCTTCGTCTGGCGCAACCATCGTCACCAGGTCTGCCGCGCCGACGGCCCCGAACGGATCGCCGGCGAATGGTGGCACCGGCCGGGCGAGTTCCAGGCAGTACGGGACTATTTCCGGATCGAGGACGAGACCGGCCGCCGCTTCTGGCTGTTCCGGCGCGGCGACGGCGCCGACGGCAGCACCGGCGACCTGCGCTGGTTCCTGCACGGCCTGTTCTGAGATCCTGTCCGCCGGCATGCAGTCCGTAGGTGTAGCGCCGCGCACTGCTGAACAGCTCAACGCGCAATAGAGGGTCGTTTCTGACGCACATTAGCTGAGACGAATCGGAGCGTCCGATGCACGATCGATGAGACACAGCGCATGCTCGATGAGACGGACGCGCAATAGATCGCAGCCGGCGCGTGATGGGCGTTCCAAGGTGACAGCCCGCCCTGTCGTCCTCTTGAACAGACGCTCATCCATGTTCGACGTCTGGCAAGAGCGTAACCCACCAGACTGAGCACACCGGCTCGCAGCGCACACGAGTTTGCACACTCTGGCATGTTGGAACCGTCGATTAGGGACAGCACGGCATGGTGACGACGAAGGCTCATGCGCTTCCGACGGAGCGGCGCGAGCAGATCATAGGACGGATCACACAGGAAGGCCGTGTTCTCTCGAAACCTCTCGCCGAGGAGTTCGACACGTCCGAGGACACGATCCGTCGCCACCTGCGGGAGCTTGCAAGTGCCGGATTGTGCACGCGCGTGCATGGCGGAGCAATCAAACTGTCGCCCGCTTCCGGGCCGTTCTCGCGTCGACTGCGAGACGACATCGGGGCGAAGAGCCGCCTCGCGATCGCTGCGGCGTCCTGCCTCATGCCCGGACAGACGATCTTCATCGACGCAGGGACGACGAACCTCGAGCTGGCCAAGATCCTTCCCGAAATCGAGTTGACGGTTATCACGAACGCGCCGGCAATCGCGGCGGCCCTTGTCGACGGTCCGGGCATCTCCGTCGTCATGCTCGGCGGCTCCCTACGGAAGCGAACAGGCGCGGTGGTCAGCCCCCACGCTCTTGCCTCCATCCAGGCCGTTCGGCCCGACATGACCTTTCTCGGCGCCTGTGCCATCGATCTCGACGAGGGAATCGCTGCTTTCGACCCGGAGGACGCCGAGTTCAAGCGCGCGCTCGTCGCGTGCAGCCGCTCGCTCACGATCCTGGCGACAACAGCCAAGCTTGGCACGGTTGCGCCACACGTCGTCTGCCCGATGAGCGCCATCGATCGTCTGGTCGTTGAGGTCGGAATCGATGAGAAATACGCCGCATCGATCCGGGAAATAGGCGTTGAGGTGGTGGTCGCGTCATGACCGGTGCCTTCGTCGTGGTCTGCTGCTTTCTCGGCTTCGTCGTGCTCGGCGCGACGCAGTCACTCTATGGGCCGGCGGTGCCGGCCTTCCTGCGTGACTTTCACGTTAGCGACCAAGTGGCATCCTATGCGCTCGCGGCGCATTTCATCGGCGGGAGCCTTGGCGTCCTACTCTACGCGCGGCTGCGGCGCAGCGTCGGGGTTCGCGTCCTGGTCGCGACATCCTACGCCACCATGGCGGTCGGCGCCCTCGGCTTTGCCGCGTCCCCGAGCTGGGCCGCGTGCATTGCCGCTGCCCTGGTCCTCGGTCTCGGCTTCGGCGGCATCGATTACGGGCTGAACGGACTCGCCGCGGCTGACAAGAGCCCGCGCGGGACCGCGCTCCTGAACGTGTTGAACGCCTGCTTCGGAGCCGGGGCGATTGGCGGGCCCTGGCTGCTCAGCGCGCTCGGCGATGGGAGCTACAGGGTCGCCTTCGGTGGCTGCGCCGCCGTCGCGCCGGCGCTGGCGCTGGCCACGGTCGCCCGCTCCCCCGCCTCCCCGCTTTCTCGCTCCGCACGGGAGAGCGCTTCGCAACCGGCACCATCCCCGCGTCCGCCCAGCCGCGGCACGTTCATAGTCGTCGCCGGCTTCATCGCGTTCTACGTGATCCATGTGGGCATCGAGGTGGGCGTTGGCGGCTGGGAGCCGACCCACCTCATCCGGATCGGGTACAGCGCGACGAGCGCAGATCAGGCGACAGCCGCTTTCTGGTTTGCGATGACCGCCGGCCGTCTGCTCGTCGTGCCGTTGGTCAGGCATGTTCCGCCGCGTCTGCTTGTGACCGGCTGCTTCGCGGGAATGACTGCCGCGCTCCTGACCGCGACGGTGGCGCCGCTCGCGCCGGCCTCCTACGTCGTTGTCGGCCTCTTCATCGCCCCGATTTTTCCGACAGGGCTGCCCTGGCTGCTCGACGTGGCTCCCGGCGTCAGCGGCGCCATGGCCTGGGTCTTCGCAGCCTCCATGCTCGGAGGCGTGATCGTCCCGCCCGCTCTCGGGGCAGCGATCGCTCTGATCGGAGCGCCTTGGCTACCGGTGTGTCTCGCCGCGCTGAGCGCGGCCGGCTTGCTGGTCTGCGTCGCGCTAATACTTGCAGGGACAGCGTCAACCCGGAGCGGACTGGCGACTTGACAACGACCGAGGCGTAACAAGCTGAACCAGCCTCGCACTGCCCAGCTTTATCAGGTTCAAAGATAGCGTTGTTGCGGTATACTTCAGCGGGGCGATGCCGTGAGACACATTCGCCGTGTCATTAGGGTCGATTCAAGCATTCTGAGACAAGCGGGGTGTGGGATCTAGACCCTCCTGAGACGGATGCGGGGCGCAATGCCTCGGCCATCGTCCGTTGCGCGTCCGTCTCACCGAGCATGCGCTATGTCTCAATGACCGTGCGCCCGACGCCTCCATCCGTCTCAGCTAATGTGCGCAGGAGAGGGCGCCTTATTACGCGTCTGGCCGATCATCATCGCGCGCCGCTACACGTAGGCTAAAATCCCCGGTGCGGGCCGGGGCTCGCGGAAGGGGCCTTGATCCATATCGCGACCAGTCCGGCGAGCGCCGCCACGCAGACATAATGCGCCGGCGCCAGTGGATCGAGATGAGCGAGCCACGACACCATGACAGGCGTCATGCCGCCAAATATCGCGTAGGCCACGTTGTACGAAAACGAGATCCCGCTGAAGCGGATCGCGGCCGGGAAGGCACGCACCATGATCACCGGCACCAGGCCGATGGCCCCTACTCCGGCCCCGGCCAGGACATAGAGCGGCAGCAGGAACTGCGGCAGGCGGGCAGCACCCAGGTAGAGCGCGCCCAGGTAGAGCGCATAGGTGGAGGCGATCAGCAACGCCACCATCGGAACCGCGATCCGCCGCACGCCGAACCGGTCCGAAGCGGCGCACACCATGACGCAGGAGAGGCAGCACGAGACGGTGCCGGCCAGGTTCGCGTGCAGCGTTTCGCGTGGCGTCAGCGCGAACAGCTTCTGCAGCAGCGTCGGTGTCATCAGGATGACCACGACGATCGCCGCGGTCAGCATCCAGGTGCTGGCCATCGAGCGCCCGATCGCCGCGCCATGCCCACGCAGCACGGCACGCAGCGGCAGCTCCTTCGACACGGCCGCGTTCCTGCGCATCTCCTCGAACACGGGGGTTTCGGCGAGCCAGCGGCGCAGCACCATCGCGCCGAGCCCGAACAGGCCGCCGATCAGGAAAGGCAGCCGCCAGAAGCCGCCGATGATCTGGCCCTGGGTGAACATCCCGTCGATGCCGTTCGCCACCAGCGAGCCGAGCAGGATGCCGCCGGTCAGGCCGCCGGTCAGCAACCCCACCGCGAGGCCGACCCACCCGGATGGGGCATGCTCGGCGACGAACACCCAGCCGCCGGGCACTTCGCCCCCGATCGCAGCCCCCTGCATCACGCGCAACGCCAGCAGCAGCAGGGGAGCCCAGATCCCGATCGAGCCGTAGGTGGGCAGCAGGCCGATCATCAGGGTCGGAAGCGCCATCAGCAGCACGCTCAGCGTGAACATGCGCTTGCGCCCGCTCATGTCGCCGAAATGCGCCATCACCACGCCGCCCAGCGGCCGTGCCAGGTAGCCGGCCGCGAAGATGCCGTAGGTCTGCAGCTGACGCAGCCAGTCGGGCAGGTCGGCCGGGAAGAAAAGCTTCCCGATCACCGTCGTGAAGAAGACGAAGATGACGAAGTCGTAGAACTCGAGAGCACCGCCGAGCGATGCGAGCAGGAGAGTGCGCACCTCCATCGCCGTCATCCGGCACCGGTGTCGCAATGGATGCGCCGCGACCGCAGCGACCGCCATGGTGCACCGCCCGTCCTCTTCACCACCGGCTTCGGGACCGGCTGGTTCAGGACTGGCTGGTTCAGGACTGGCTGGTTCAGAATTGGGGAAAGAACAGGTAGTCCGCCTGGTACGGCACGCGGTCCTCGCTGCCGGCATGGGACCGGTCGCACCCCGTCGCCGGTGCCAGGCCGCCCTGCGTATGGGTGCGGGCAATGTAGCCGACGGACGCGAACACACCCTGGCCGGTGTGGGACCTGGCGCGCAGAAGCAGCCACGGGATCGATCCGGGACGCGGCGCAGGGCTGGAGACCAGCAATTCTCCTACCACCGTGCTGCCGTCCTGCGCCCGCCAGCTCGGACCCGCGAAGTGGCGGCCGACCTCGATGCCCGAGCCGTCGCGCAGCGACGCGTCCGGCGCGACCAGCCGCCAGGCATAGCCGCCGGACGCGGCCCCGCGGGACAGCGACTGGCAGGCATAGACCTGAACGCCAACGCCACGCAGCTCGATGACCGTCGCTGCCGCGCGCGTCGGGATGGACACGGCCGCGGACACGGCGGCGGACAGGGCCAGGACGAGGCCGGCCTGCCAGGCGTGGGCCGGGCGCACTCAGCCGACTCCGAGCAATTCGACATCGAAGATGAGCGTCGCATTCGGCGGGATCACGCCGCCGGCGCCACGGGCGCCGTAGCCATGCTCCGCCGGCAGGATCAGCGTCCGCCTGCCGCCGACGCGCATGGTGGCGACGCCGATGTCCCAGCCGGAGATCACCTCCCGCCTGCCCAGCGTGAAGCTGAAGGGTGCGCCGCGGTCACGCGAGCTGTCGAACTTGCGGCCCGGCTTGCCGCCGTCGTCGAGCCAGCCGGTATAGTGCACGACCACCTTCTGTCCGGCCGTGGGCTCCGGCCCGTCGCCGATCGCGGCGTCCCTGTACTGGATGCCCGAAGGCATCGTGACCAGGCTATCGGCGGACTCGTTCTCGGCCATCGGCGGTGCTCCCATCGAAAGCCAAGTTTTCTAGATCATCCCGTCGCCGCGGCCAACGCCCTGCCCGCGATCATCGGCGCCTCGCCCAGATAGCCGTTTCACCGCCGGTTCCACAGTCGGTTCCTCCATACGCATTATTTTGTTCTTGTTTTGTTCCGGTACGTCTAGACTCGTCGCATGCGCTACGTCGAGCTGCAGGTCACCTCCAACTATTCCTTCCTGCGCGGTGCCAGCCAAGTGGAGGAACTGTTCGCGCAGGCCCACGAGATGGGCATGGAAATCCTTGCGATCACCGACCGCAACAGCCTGGCTGGCATCGCGCGCGCGCATCATCGCGCTCACGAGATCGGGATGCGGCTGATCGTCGGCTGCCGTCTGGACCTGAACGACGCGCCCTCGCTGCTGGTCTACCCCACCGATCGCGCCGCTTATGGACGCCTTTGCCGGCTGCTCAGCATCGGCAAGGGTCGCGCCGGCAAGGGCCGCTGCGATCTCTCCTGGTCAGACCTCGCGGAATGGAGCGACGGGCTGCTCGCCATCCTGATCCCGCCCATCGACATTCCGCGCATCGACATCCCGCAGGCCGGCGTCCCGGACGTCGACATCACCGCGTTGACGCAGGACCTGGGCCGCTTGCGCGACCTGTTCGGCGACCGCGGCTACTGCGCCCTCACCCTGCAGCGCCGTCCCAACGACCACGCCCGCCTGGCGCGGATCACTGAGCTTGCCCACGCGGCCCGCGTCGCGCCCGCCGTCACCGGCGACGTGCTCTACCACCACAGGCAGCGGCGCATCCTGCAGGACGTGGTCACCTGCATCCGCGAGGGCTGCACCATCGACCAGGCCGGGTTCCGGCGCGAGCGTTCGGTCGACCGGCACCTGAGATCCCCCGGCGAGACCTGCCGCCTCTACGAGACGCATCATGCCGCCGCCCTCGCCGCCAGCGTCGAGCTCGCCGGACGCTGCCGCTTCTCGCTCGACATGCTGGCCTACCAGTATCCGGAGGAGAGCGAGACACCCGGCCTGGACGACCAGCAGGACCTCGAGCGGCTGGTCCGCGAACGCATCCCGGTGCGCTATCCGCGCGGCGTGCCGGAGGCGGTCGCGACGCAGCTCGGTCACGAGCTGGCCCTGGTGGCGCAACTGAAATATGCGCCGTATTTCCTGACCGTGAACGCCATCGTGCGGTTCGCGCGCGAGAGCGGCATCCTCTGCCAGGGACGCGGATCGGCGGCCAACTCCGCCGTCTGCTACGTGCTCGGCATCACCGCGATCGATCCGGCGCAGGGCAACCTGCTGTTCGAGCGCTTCATCTCCGCCGACCGCAACGAGCCGCCTGACATCGACGTCGACTTCGAGCATGAGCGGCGCGAGGAGGTGATCCAGTGGATCTACGCGCGCTACGGCCGAGAGCGCGCCGCCCTGTGCGCGGCCATCGCGCGCTACCACTCGCGCGGCGCGCTGCGCGACGTGGGAAAGGTGATGGGCCTGCCGGAGGACGTCACCGGGGCGCTGGCCTCCCAGGTCTGGGGCTGGAGCGAGGATGGCGTCGACGAGGACCATGCGCGCGCGCTCAACCTCAACCTGGACGATCGCCGGCTGCGCCTGACGCTCTCGCTCGCACGCGAGCTGATTGGCTTCCCGCGCCACGCCAGCCAGCATCCGGGCGGCTTCGTGCTGACGCGCGACCGGCTCGACACGCTGGTGCCGATCGAGCCGGCGGCGATGGCCGACCGGCAGATCATAGAGTGGGACAAGGACGACATCGACGCGCTGAAGTTCATGAAGGTCGACGTGCTCGGTCTCGGCATGCTCGGCTGCATGCGTCGCGCCTTCGACCTGCTGGAGCAGCATCGCGGCGAGCGGCACGACCTCGCCAGCATACCGGACGACGATCCCGACACCTTCGCGATGATCCGCAAGGCGGACACGCTGGGCACCTTCCAGATCGAGAGCCGCGCGCAGATGGCGATGCTGCCGCGTCTCGCGCCGCGCGAGTTCTACGACCTGGTGATACAGGTCGCGATCGTGCGTCCCGGCCCGATCCAGGGCGACATGGTGCATCCCTACCTGCGCCGGCGCGAGGAGCTGGAGAAACCGGAATATCTCAAGCCGGAACTGGAACGCGTCCTGAAGAAGACCCTCGGCGTGCCTTTGTTCCAGGAGCAGGCGATGCAGGTCGCGATCCAGTGCGCCGACTTCACGCCGTCGGAGGCCGACCAGCTCAGGCGCTCGATGGCGACCTTCAAGATGACCGGCGGGGTCAGCCGTTTTCGCGACAAGCTGATCCGCGGCATGGTGGCGAACGGCTATCCGGAGGAGTTCGCGGCGCGCACCTTCAAGCAGATCGAGGGTTTTGGGTCGTATGGTTTCCCGGAGAGCCACGCGGCCGGTTTCGCGCGCATCGCCTATGTCAGCGCCTGGATGAAATGCCACCATCCCGACATCTTCGCGGCCGCCCTGCTGAATGCGCAGCCGATGGGATTCTACGCCCCGGCGCAGGTGGTGCGCGACGCCCGCGAGCATGGCGTTGCGGTGCGTGCGGCCTGCATCAATGCCAGCGCATGGGACTGCACGCTGGAGGACTGCACGCTGGAGGACTGCACGCTGGAGGACCGCACGCCGGAGGTGGGCGGCGGCGCCCTCGCCCTGCGCCTCGGCCTGCGCATGGTGCGCGGCCTGTCGGCGCAGGGTGCGGATCGCCTGGTCGCCGCCCGCGCGACGCATGGTCGTTTCGCCTCGATCGAGATCCTGCAGCGTCGCGCGTCGCTGCCGCGCGCGGCCCTCGAACAGCTCGCCGCCTCCGACGCCT
>JAABUX010001184.1_pt1 | contig 40575 bp, 46 predicted proteins | sample 5561851 | NCBI WGS metagenome assembly JAABUX01 (sample SAMN10711883, study PRJNA513361) | rock metagenome | isolation source: Antarctica rocks | place: Antarctica: Victoria Land, Richard Nunatak red sandstone | collected 2016-01-03 | reverse complement strand
CAGTGCCGTCGACCTCGACTGGGTCGCTACTGAGCTCAACGACCGACCGCGCAAGCGGTTAGGCTTCATGAAGCCGATCGAGGAGATCGGACCACTACTGTTGCGATAGCCGCCAGAATCCGCCGATGCCCCATTGGGACTGGGACACCAGCGCCGGAGCACCCGGCTCTCGCATCTCCGCCCTCGTGCCACCGCCCGCGGCCGAGGCCGAGGTCGCCGAGCCGGTGGTCCTGCCCGCCGCGGACGAGCCGGTCCGATTCGAGAAGCACATCAAGCCACTCTTTCGCCCCCGAGACCGGCAGTCGATGAAGTTCGTCTTCGACCTGTGGGCATTCGACGAGGTCAAGGACAACGCCGATGCCATCCTGGAGCGCCTGCGCAACGGCTCGATGCCGTGCGACGGTGCGTGGCCGTCGGAGAAGATCGAGGTCTTCGAGCGCTGGGTGGAGACCGGGATGAGCGGATGACTCGGATGCGAGTCGCCGCGCAAGGCGAGCCTCACGCGCGCTGAGGAGAGCGTTCCCTTCGCGCACGCCGCGCCGTGGCTGCGGCGTGCGCGCTCAGCCTTCGTTGCCGCTGGCCAGCGGCAACACGTAGAACGCGGCCACCGCGGCGCAGATCGCGAGCGTGATGTACGCCGATACCGGAGCAAGCGCGGTCGCGAGCGCGTACGGCACGAGCCCAACGATGCCGCGCCTGAAGATCGTCCTGCGTCGCGCCAGCGGGAGATCCGGCGCCAGCAGGTGCGACTTGGCAAAAAGGATGTGGCGGTTCATGACCGAGAACAGGATCGACATGATCAGAAAGGAGCCGCTGTAGATCGCGGCCGCGAGATGCTGTCCGTAACCCTGCCGGAGGTAGGTGGCCATCAAATTGGTGGCGAACGGCAGCACGCCGACGCTGAGCAGCAGCGGCAGGTTCAGCGCGAGGATCACGTGGTCTGCCTCACGCAACCGGCCGATCATCGCGTGGTGGTTGATCCAGATGATCCCGATCGTGATGAACGACGTGACGTAGGCGGCGTACTGCGGCCAGTTTCGCCCGAGCTCACGCGCCAGATCGCCGTGCCTGTCTGCGGGCGGCACGGCGATGTTGAGCACCAAGAGCGTGATCGCGACCGCGAGGACACCGTCGGAGAAGGCCTCGAGCCGGTTCGTCGTCACCTTTCGTGGTTCGCCGGCCCTCCCGCCGTTCCTGTTCGGGCACGACTGAGGCCGGCGCGGGCGTCGTCGGCCGGACAGTGGCGCACCCGATCGCGGCGAGCATCGTCGGTCGGACAGTGGCGCACCCGATCACGGCGAGCGCCTGCTTGACGACCCCGAGCTGACGCTCGTCGCGGCAGACGGCGACCGCGCCTGCGGACCCCGAGTAGTTGGCGCTCGCGCCGCTCGTCGAAGCTCGCATTCACGCAGCGCGCGAAGCCGCCCCAGTCCTCGGCCGGCAGCGCCGCCCGCGCGCCGTGCGTGGTTTCGGCCAGCTGCGCCATCCCCGCCGCGCACCGCGGGCTCGCCGCGCTCGAACCGTGCGCGAAGCGGGGCGTGCACGGCACCCGAGTCCGCGGTGCCGTCGCTGCACCACGCGATCAGCAGCATCGGCAGCAGCGACGGGTCGAGCGACTCGCAATGTCCGTGGGAGCTGTCGAAGTCCATGAACGTCAGGCCCTCGTGAGCCTGCGCGACACGGTCCTGCAGACCGGCCGCGATCCCGAGATCCTCCACCTCCACCGCGAGCGCCAACGTAGACAGCTCCGAGCGTGTGAGCTTCACTTCGTATAGCTCGCACAGCGCCCTCAGCGTCGCGATCACGATCGCACTCGACCCGCCGAGGCCGACGCCGCGGGGGATCGAGGTGCTCCTTCGATGGCGGTGCGCGGCGCGAGCGGGCAGAGCATGCGGGCAAAGTCTCATGTCCCGGCACTTCGCCGACGTCGAGGTGCGCGCCTGGGATCAGCCCCTCCTCACGCTGCCCGACCACGGCGCCGTACGGGACTACCTGATCGGTGAGGGCACCGATCCCGCGGCCGCCGCGGAAGCTGCGCGTGCCCTCGAGGTTCCGCTCGCCGTCACCAAGCGAGGCGCGCTCGTCTGGGGCCGCGCTGCGAAGAGCGCCCGCCAGACGATCCTCCTACGGCGCTTGGGCTGAGACGCGCGTGACTGGGGATCGCAAGGGTTCAGGGGTTCAGATGCTCCCTTGGACGCGGCGGCGGTGGTTGGCGCTAGCCGCTTGGCGGCGAGCTATTGGAGTCTTGACTGACCCGCAGCAGCCGCGCGGCGAGGTCAGGTAGCATCCAGTTGAAGCGACCTAACAGGGACACCAGCGCGGGAACCAGGAGCGCGCGTACGACGAACGCGTCGATCAGGATTCCGGCGGTCAGGCCGGTGGCGAGCACTTTTAGGAAGGTGAGCGGCGCGGTGGACATCGCGACGAACGCGAGCGTCAGAATCAGCGCCGCGCTGGTGACCAGGCGGCCGGTTCGCCCGATGCCTTCGATCACCGCGGTCGGCGTGTCGTGGGTCTGGTCGTAGGCTTCGCGCATGCGCGCGAGGATGAACACCTCGTAGTCGATCGCTAGGCCGAACAGGAATGCGAACACGACGATCGGTACCCAGAAGGTGATCGCGCCGGTAGCGGGCAGGCCGAACAGCGCATGGCTGCCGTGGCCTTGCTGCCAGATGAGCACCAGCACGCCGTAGGCGGCGGCGAGGCTGGCGAGGTTTAGCATCACCGCTTTTGCCGCCAGCAGCAGGCTCCGGAAAGCGCGGGCCAGCACGACGAACGTGATCAGCGAGACGAGCGCGAGCATCAGTGGGAAGCTGCCGTAGATCGCGTTGTCAAAGTCGACGCTCGCAGGGCCCGTGCCGGTGATCCCGAGCACGGCCGGGTCGCCGCGGAGCGCGTCGCGGACGCCCGTGACGACGCCGGTTCCGTCAGCGGCTCCGGTCTCGGGCACCGGTAGTACCGTCACCAGCGCCGTGCCGGCGCGCGCGTCGCCGAGGCCGGCTGGGGGTAGCGCCGTCCACACGCCGGGGACGGCGTTTAGCTTTGCCGTTACCCGTCGCGCGGCTGCCGGGCGGCGCAGCAGGACCACGATCGGGTCAAGCGTTCCGGTCGGCACCCCGCCGTGACGTAAGCTCTGCAGGCCGTCATATGCCGTTCCGGAGCTGGCCAGCGAGCTGGTCAGCGGGTTGCCGATCTTGATGCTCAGAACCGGAGCTATGAGCGCGGCGATGATCACCACGCCGACGGTCGCCGCCAGCCACGGCGCTCGGCCGATCAGCCGCGCCCAGGCAAACCACGCTGGGCTGGCGCTGTCGCGCCGGCGCAGGCGGTGACGATCTAACCGCGGGCCCAGGCTGGCCAACACCGGCAGCAGCGTCAGCGCGACGGCCACCGACACCAGCGGGATCAGCACCCCGCCATAGCCCATGCTGTGCAAAAACGGCACCGGCAAGAGCACCAGGGCCAGCAGGCCGATTGCCACCGTCACCCCCGAAAACAGGACCGCGCGTCCGGCGGTGGTCATCGCGGCGATGACCGCGTCCTCCGCCGAGCGTCGCTGGGTCTCCTCCCGTCAGCGGGTCGTGACCAGCAGCGAGTAGTCGATCGCCACCCCGAGGCCGACCAGGCCGATCAGGAACTGCACCACGAAATTGATCGTCGTGATCTCGGTCAACCCGAGCAGCAGCAGAAACGTGGTCGGGATCGCGACGATCGCCATGATCAGCGGCAGCACCGCGAGCGCCGAGGCAAACACGATCACCAGGATCACCAGCGCACCGACCCCACCGAGCAGCGTCTCGACCAGCACCCCATTGCCACCGCCCGCGCCACTCGAGGCCTGCAGCTGATCAACCCCGGTGGTCTTTTCCGCATAGCCGGCTGGCAGCGCGCCACGCACCGCCGCGGTGATCGCCGGTGTTGGGTCGGGGCTGCCAAAGCCCGCCTGCGGGGTGAACACGAGCACGAACGCGGTGCGTTTTCCGTCGGTGAGGAAGCGGTGGCTACCGCCTGAGCCAGGCCGAGCACCCGGTAGCGGCCACCGAGCGTCGCCGCCCGCTCAACGCGGCCGATCAGCGCACGGCCCGCCGGCCCCGCGATCGTCCGGCCGGAGGGGCCGGTGATCACCGGAACCGCCGGGTCCTGGCCACCGCCCTCTCCCCGATACAGCGTCGCGAGTCGTACGGCAGTCTGAAAGCTCGGGCGCCCCGGAAGGTCAAACGTCTTGCCCAGACGACCTGTGGTCGTGGCCGCCGTCGCCCCGCCGACCACGGCCAGCAGCACCCAGGCCGCGACCACGAGTCGCCGGTGAGCCAAGACAAAGCGCGTCAGCGCGGTCAACGGAACCTCTCGCCTGGGCGGCTCCCGCGGCCGGTGAGACAACGGTGGCGGCAGCCCATCCGACCGTGGCGGCTGAGCGCGATCCAGGCGGGGATGGCCGCAAGCCACAGCATGTGCGGGCCGGCAAGCGTGATCATGATGCCCAGCACGAGCGCTGACGCGAGCGCCACCGCGGCCATCGCGCGCGGGGCCGCGAGGCGCCGGGGACGGATTCGTTGGGCCGCGCGTGGCAGGCCGCCCGGCAGGTCAGCCACCAGCTCGTGCAGGAAGCCGGTGGTCGTGGCCGCGTAGCAGCGGCCGATGCGCGCCTCGAGCTCATCGGTGTCGAGTCGGCCTTCAGCATGGTGGTGGCGCAGAGCACCGGCCGTGGCCTCCCGCTCGCCCTCAGATGCCCGCAGACTACGGTCATCGTTCATGGCATCCCTTCACGCTCATAGTCCAGATAGTACCATCCTAGTTGGATCATGAGCCAAATCGACCTCACCCCCACCTCGTACGTCGTGCTGGGACTCCTCGACGCCGCCGGGCAGGCAACGCCATATGACCTCAAGCGAGCCGCCACGGATCGGCTCGGCGACTTCTGGTCACTCGCGCACTCCCAGCTCTACTCAGAGCCCGAGCGGCTCGCCCGCAGCGGCTACGTCGCCGAGCAGCGCGAGCAGACCGGGCGTCGGCGGCGGCGCTACACGCTCACCGACCAGGGCCGGCGAGCCTACCGCGCGTGGCTTGAGGATCCCCACACCGATCGCTACGAGCTGCGCGACCCCGGCCTGCTCAAGCTCGCCCTCGGCGCCGACCCCGCCACCCTCGCCGCCGCTCAACTCGAGCTACACCAGCACGCCCTCGAGCGCTATGAACAGACCGCGGCAGGACTCGGTCTCGAAGCATCAGGCGACGGACGAGTCCTCGCCCTCCAAGCCGGCATCGGCCACGAACGCGAGTACGTCCGCTTCTGGTCACAGCTCGCTGCGTCGAGTGTCGAGCTCTGACGCGCTGACGCGCTGACGCGCTGACGCGCTGCCCTGGGCCTAAGGGACGACGCGGATCGGTACTGCTCACGCGCCGAGCGGCCGGGCGGCGGACTGGCGCCAAGCCAGCCATAACCGATTCCCGAGCGGCAGGCTTCGGCCAGGGCACTCGAGCCTCCCGTTCCCGGCTGCAAGGTCGCCGGCTATATCGTCCGCTCATTGGACAGCAGACTCGCGCGGGCACTCGAGAGCAGTGCGTTGCTCGTCGCCGACTATCGCGATGAGCATGAACACGCAAGGCTTGGGCAAGCCATCGCCCACGCCCAACGAAACGCCACCGGTTGCGCGAGCACTACCCCTGCGCTCGGCGCTGAGCCTCTTCCAGACGGCCGAAGCGTGGATCGTCGGTATCGAGCATCGGTCGCAGGGTCCTTCTCACGGCATCGAGGTCGAGGGCGCCCGCCGCGATCATCGCCTCAATGTCCGCCCAGTCACGCGTGCGGTCGAACATCGCCTTGAAGACCGCCAGCTCGATTGGTCCGAGGACCGGGATCCGTGTCCCGACGAACGGCACAGTCCGGCGATGGCGTGCGGCATCGGCGTGCACGGGAACGTAGTCGAAGAACAGGTCCACCGGGGTCTCGTCCCACCACAGCCTGACCTGGCCCTCGCGGCGGATTGTCTCATCGGTGCCCTCTGGCTGCGCAATGTCGCCGGGCAGCGCGCGCAGCGCACGGCCTGGCTCACTCGCCGCGACGAAGATGTTGACGTCGATGTCGCTGGTGCCGCGAGGGTCGAGCGTCGAGTAGGCGAGCGCGATCGCCCCGCCGAACGCGTGCGGGATCCGCGGGCGCACAAGCGCCTTGTGCAGCAAGACGACGCGCTCGGGGAGCGTCACGCTGGCCTGTTGGGCGGCCGGCCGATGCGAGGGTAGCCGAGCGTCGGTTGATGACGGACTGGTAGCGCCTGCGCCAGCGCGAGCACGTCAACGAACGTCTTGCCGGCACGGTTCAGCCGTGCAGCATCCGGCTCGCGGGTGCGCTCGCGGCCGGATCGCCGCGCAGGCGCGACCGTCAGCCGGCAGCCGGTGGCCCCCAGCAGCCGATCGAGCGTCGCTACCGACGGCTGCTTGCGTCCGCTCTCGTAGGCAGAGACCGTCGCTTGCGAGGTCCCCGCCTGCGCGGCGAGCTGCGCCTGGCTCAGTCCGGCCCGAAGGCGGGCGCGACGAAGCACGAGAGCAATGTCCATCGAGCAATGATATCCAACCAAATATGCGCCCAGTTCATGCCGTCGGCGGACCGGAGGGGCCGCGAATAACCTGCTGCATTCTCGGTATCAACGCATCGACCCGATACGCAGTCCCTACGCCCCGGACACCGGCTCGCGCTCGCTCAAGCCCATCCAGTCGTGCAGCCGGCGCAGCGGCGCCGGCGCCCACCAGTTGCGCGAGCCGAGGAGCTTCATCAGCGACGGGACCAGTAGGGCACGGACGATCGAGGCGTCGATCAGCACCACGAGCGCGGCCCCCAGGCCGAGCTCCTTGACGAACACGAGCTGGGAGGTCGCGATCGCTCCGACCGCGACCGCGAGCAGGAGCGCCGCGGCGGTGACGATCCTGCCTGTGCGCTCCAGTCCGATCGCGATCGCCTCCGAGCTTGGCATCCCTGCATCGTGGGCCTCCTTGATCCGCGCTAAGAGGAAGACGCCGTAGTCGGTCGCCAGGCCGAACCCGATCGCGAACAGGAGGACTGGCTGGGTGACCTCGAGCGCACCTTGGCTGCGGTAGGAGAGCAGTCCCTGCAGGTTGCCGTCCTGGAAGATCAGGACGAGGATCCCGAACATCGCGCTCAGGCTGAGGGCGTTCATCAACACCGCCTTGAGCGGCAGCACCACCGATCCGGTCATGAGAAAGAGAAGGATCAGCGTGGAGGCCACCACGATGGCCAGGACGTCCGGGAGATGAGCGCCGAGGCTGTGCTCGAGATCGACCTCCGATGCGGTCTGTCCGGTGACGCCTACATAAAAAGGCTCGTGTGCGCCAATGGCTCGTACGCTTCGCACGAGCTGTCTGGTCTGGGCGCTGAGCGGCGCGTGCAGTGGCGCCACCGCGAGCAGGGACGTGCTGGGGCCGGGGTTGGGGCCGGCAGGTTGCGCGGGAGCCACGGCGGCGACGTCGGACAGCCGGCCAATGCGGGCGGCGAGTGCCTTGACCTCTTGTGAGCCTGCGGGAACACCGAGGATGAGCTCCAGCGGCGAGGTGCGGTTGGGCGGGAACTCGCGCGCCAGCGTGTCTGAGACTTGCCGCGCGCTCGCGCTCACCGGCAGCACGCTGGCGTCGATGGAGATGAACTTTATACCCGAAAAGGGAATCCCGAGCGCGACCAGAAATGCGGCGCTCACCGTTGCGATCAGCGCCGGCCGGCGCATGACCAATCGCGGCAGGCGGTACCAGAAGCCGCTCTGCGCGGGCCTCGCGTCGCGCCGCGCAGCGCGCGCGAGGCGGTCAGGCGCTAGTGCGTTGACGCGCGGACCTAGGATCGTCAAGAGCGCAGGCAGCACGATCAGCGCGAGCGCAGCGGCGATCAGGGCGACCAGTGCCCCCGCGATTCCCATCGAGTAGAGGAGGGATTGCGGGAAGATCGCCAGCGAGGCGATCGCGGCCGCCACCGTCAGGGAACTGAAGAGGATCGTACGCCCGGAGGTCCGCATCGTACGCGCCAGCGCCTGGACGCCGAAGCCCGAGCTGGCGGCCTCCTCCCGATAGCGGGAGACCATGAACAGGCTGTAGTCGATCGCCAGCCCGAGCGCCATGCCGGTGACGAGGTTCAGCGCGAACACGGAGAGGTGGGCGAAGCTCGAGATCACGCGTAGGGCGAAGAGCGTCGCCAGGATCGACAGCCCGCCGAGCAGCAGCGGCAGCAAGGCCGCCACCAGCGAGCGGAAGAAGAGCAAAGATAGAAAGAAGATGAACGGGAACGCCAGCAGCTCGGCGCGCTCGAGATCGCGGCTGAGCTGGCTGGCGATCTGGGCGCCGGCGATCGCCGTGCCACCCAGCTCAACGCCGCGCTGGCCTGCGAGGCGGTCTGCAATCCGCTGCGCGTCGCCCGTGCTTGCCAGCGCCTTGAAGTACGCCAGCGCGTAGGCCGAGCGCCCGTCGCGCGAGACCATCGCCGGGTTGTGGGTGGTGTAGAAGCTCTGGACGCTCGCGACACCCCGCTGCGCGCGCAGCTCGGCCGCGATCTCGTCCACACGGAGCCGCGCTCCGGCGCGGCGCACATCGCCCGAGCGCACCACCGCCACGATCCCAGGGTCAATCTGGCGCCCGGTGGCGCCCTGGAAGCGGTTGGTCGCCTGGACGCTCTGGGTCGCCGGATCGGTCTCTCCGTACGGACTCAAGCGCTTGGCGACCGAGAACCCCAACGCGCCCGCGATCACCGCGCCGAGGATGGCACTCGCCAGCACGGGGCGAGCATGGGCGTGGGTGAAGCCGGCGAGCCTGCTCAGCACCGCTGGTATTCGATCATGCGTCCCGTCCCAGCACAAGTGACAGCGGCGCCCACAAGTTGGCCAGCTCCGCTGCCAGCTCCGTCAGGCAACGCTTACGAGGTGTCGCGCCGGATCAGGAGCACAGCGGCGATCACGAGCGATACCGCGGCGTAGGCGGCGAAGAGCGCGAATCCGGCCCAGGGCGCGAGCGTGTGGGGATCGGGGTTGATGGTCCAGACCGCACCGCCTGCGTTGCTCGGTAGGTAAGGGGTGATCGAGTTGGCCACGCTCGAGGGAAGGATTCCGATGATCGGCGGCAGGACGAAGACGATCGCGGCGAGCGCGGCGATGCCTCCGGCGGTGCTGCGGACGATCGCGCCAAGGCCAAGACCGAACAAGCCCATCGTCATCAAGTAGAGCGCCGCACCGAACAGCGACCGGATGACGCCGGGGTGCGAAATGGCGATGTTGATGTGCTGTCCGCTCAGAATTGACTGCCCGGCGAAGAAGACGATGAAAACGGCCGGCAGGCTGACCGCGAAGGCCACGGCACCGAAGACCAGCGCCTTGCCCCGTAGGACGGGCAGGCGCTTGGGCACAGCGCAGACCGTTGCGCGAATCATTCCGGTCGAGTACTCGGCGGTGATCACGAGCACACCCAGCACGCCGATCGCGAGCTGGGCGAAGTTCACGCCAGCGAGGTTCGCCCGCAGCGGGTGGAAGTGCTGACGGTCACTCGGGCTGAGGCGCGGCCAGCGCGACTCGATTACTGCGCAGGCGAGGATCCCGATCCCGATTATCAAGAGCAGCGTCACCAGCAGGGACCAGCGTGTCGAGCGGACCGAGCGCAGCTTGGTCCACTCAGACAGCGCCACGCGGCTCTGGGTGACCCGACCCACGCGCGGAGCACTGGCGGTCGTGGCGGTCACGCGAGCTCTCCTTCCGGCTGAATTGCCGGCTTGATTTCCGGCTTGGCGCCCACCTCGCCGTCGCCGTGAAACTCGAGCGAGTCTGGGGGGTCAGCTCGTATAGGACGATGCCGTTCTCAGCCGCGATCGTGCCGATCTGCTCGGAGTCCGGCCCCCGGATCTCGGCGAGCCCGGGCTCTAGGGCCTCGACGCTCACCTCTGGCCCTGCGACCAGCTTCGTGAGCTTCTCGAGCGCCGGCGAGCGAACGCGCACGGGGCGCTTGGCAGCGCCTTGTACGAACCCTGGACGCTCATGTCCGCGATCAGCTCACCGCGGCCGATCACGATCAAGTGCTCGGCGGTCAGCGCCATCTCGCTCATCAGATGCGAGGAGACGAAGACCGTGCGTCCTTCGCCGGCGAGCTTCTTCAGCAGGTTTCGTATCCACTTGATTCCCTCGGGATCAAGTCCGTTGACAGGCTCGTCGAGCATCACGGTCTGCGGATCGCCGAGCAGAGCGGACGCGATCCCCAGGCGCTGGCCCATCCCGAGCGAGAACCCGCCGGCTCGCTTGCCCGCCACCTCCCGCAAGCCGACCATCTCGATCAACTCGTCGACGCGTGCGCGTGCGATGCCGTGGGTCTGGGCAAGCGCGAGCAGATGATTGGACGCCGAGCGTCCCGTATGGACCGAGCGCGCCTCGAGCAACGCGCCGGCCTCGTGCAGCGGCGCGGGGTGGTCGCGATATGGCTTGCCGTTGACCAGCGTGCGCCCCGAATCAGGTGCATCGAGACCGAGGATCAACCGCATCGTCGTCGACTTTCCCGAGCCGTTCGGGCCGAGGAAGCCCGTCACGATCCCGGGCGACACCTCGAACGTGAGGTCTCGCACGGCGACCTTGTCCCCGTAGTGCTTCGTGACATTCGTCACTTCGATCACGCGATCTCGCTCCCTTCGGATTCAGCCACACATCGAATCAAAGCGGCCAACTCTGAAAATCCACTGACAATCTCTATACGCGCAGTCGCGAGGCTACCGACTTTCCCTCCCCGCTTCTCTATCTCTCTATCCTCACCGCGTGCACATCGCCGCGCTGACGCCGCCCGAGCAGCGTGTGCTCGGATGCCTGATCGAGAAGCGCTGGACGACGCCCGAGCAGTATCCGCTGTCGTTGAACGCGCTGCGGTTGGCGTGCAACCAGTCCACCAATCGCGATCCGGTCACCGACTATGACGAGGCTACGGTACGAGATGGGGCGCAGCGGCTCTGTCGATACGGCCTGGCGCGCCTGGCCAGCGGCGCCGGGAGCCGCACGATCAAGTACCGCCACCTGGCCGAGACCGCCCTCGGCCTCGGCCGAGAGGAGCTCGCGCTCCTCAGCATCCTGATCCTGCGGGGGTCACAGACGCCAGGGGAGTTGAAAGCCCGCGGTGAGCGGATGGCTACGATCGGCTCGCTGGCCGGCGTCGAGCGCGTGCTCGGGGTGCTGCGTGAGCGGGGCTATGCCCGTCGCCTAGATCGCCGGCCTGGCCAGAAGGAGGACCGCTTTATGCATCTCCTGGGTGAGCAGAACCAGGCGGGGGGGCGGGGCGAGCAGGAGGACCGGGGCGAGGCGGGGGGCCGGGGCGAGGCGGGGGGCCGGGGCGAGGCGGGGGGCCGGGGCGAGCAGGCTCCGCAGCCGGCACCGGCGGTGGGGGGAGCTCCGGCGCGACCCGTAGCGCAAGGAGCACTCGCCGCACGTGTGGCGGCGCTCGAAGCCGAAGTCGCGGAGCTACGCGCCGAGCTGGTGGCGCTGAGGCGGTAGCCAGCTACCAGGAAAGCGCAAAGCGGCGAACTGCCGGTCACCTTCTCGGTTCATCAGGTCCTCAGGTCGGGAGTGCCAACCCGACCAAATAGGTGGCACCACCCACGATGACGCCCGCGAGCGTCATCTCCAGGCCCGCCGACCACCAGATCCGCAATGTCACCAGCGACTTCGCCGCGCCGACCAGGAAGTGCGCGAGGATCGAGACGACCGCTGCCGCTACGATCGCGACGGTACCGGTCGTGATCATGAACGGGATCACCGGCACGATCGCGCCAAGGCCGGTGGAGACACCCGCGGCCAGCGCCGCTTGGGCGGGGTCGCCGCGGTGCTCGGTGCTTCCAAACTCTTCGGCAGACAGCACCTTCAGCATCGCGTCGGGCTGCGAGGACATCCGCTCGGCGAGCTCGTCCGCGGTCGCCGCGTCGATCCCCTTGAGCTGGTAGAAGAGCGATAGCTCCTCCTTCTCCTCCTCAGGATGCTCTGCGATCTCCTGGCGCTCGCGCTCGACATTGGCGGCCATCACCTCGATCTCCGAGCGTTCGGCGAGAAAGGCGCCGGTCGCCATCGACAGAGCCGAGGCGATCGCGCCCGCGAGACCCGCGGTCAGCACCGAGCCCGATCCGCCGGTCGCGCCAGAGACTCCCGCGACAATCCCGAACACGGCCGCGAGGCCGTCATTGGCACCGTATATGGAACCAGAGATCCAGCCGCCGCCGGTCTGCCACCGCTCGCGCCCCAGGATACGGTCCAGGCGAGCGCGGGCACCGGGCACCGCCAGCGGCGCCTCGGGCGTTCCAGAGTCGGGGCCGGCGACGGAGCCACCACCGACACCCGAGACCCCCGGCGCCTCCTCGCCATCGGCGCCCCTGCGCATGTCCGCCACGGCCATCGAGTGTGATCGCTCCTCCTTGCGGATCTCGCGCAGGAGCTTGTCGGTCTCGGGGTCTCCGGTCGGGCGCTTGTAGAGACCGCCGACCTCCTCGTCCTCGGCCGCCTCTCGCGCGGCCAGTAGTCGATCCATCGGCGCGATCCGCGCCTGGAGCGCCAGCCACCGCGGGACCCGCACACTCGATGCGTCGGGCACCGCGATACCGAGCTCCTGCATCCGGTCTTCCAGGCGCCTGCGGTGTCCACCCTCGGCCTGCGCCATGCGGCGCAAGATGACCGCCTCCCGATCATCCATCCGGCGTGCGATCAGCTCATAGACGCCACCGGCGACAATCTCGCCCCGCCATGCCTTCAGCAGCCGCTCGCCAGCCTCATCCGAGCGTGCGTCCGAGACCGTGCCCGGCACCCGCTAGCGCTCGGCAGGACCCGCTGCGACCGCGGAATCGGCTGGCACTGCGGGATCCGCTGGCACGGCTGACACTGCGGGATCCGCTGCCACGGCCGGGCCGTCGGCACCCGCTGCTGACACAGCGGGATGCGCTGACACGAGACCGGGAACGGCCTCGTTGACGCTCAGCACCGAGCCGGGCGCCTGCGCCGGGCGCGGTGCGGGCGAGGCCCACTTCGCCGGTCGCTCGGGCTTGGCCAGGCGCGGGTGCAAGCGCTTCCAGAACAGCCCCACCAGCCCGGCCCGCCAGAACACATAGCCTGTCCAGCCGGGGAAGATCGAGAAGTCCATCCGCGCGAAGTGGGCCAGCGCACGCCTGCCGAGGTAGAGCGTGCGCAGCGCAACGGCCAGCCGCGGATAGAGCGGCTGGCGCTCGCTCGACGCGCGCACGCGGCGCAGAAGTCGCTTCCACAGCCAGGGTGGCGGCTTGACCAGGCAGAGCACATACAGCAGCAGGTTACCAACTCGGGGCGGAATCACGAAAAAGCTCGAGTCGATCTTGTCGACTTCGATCCCCCGCTCCTTGATCAACCGCTCGAGCTCGGTGTTCGGAATCACCTTCAGCGAGTAGATGAAGAGCGTGTAGGGCCGCGGCATCTATAGATCAGCTCGAGCGTGTCGACCACGTCCTGGCGGGTCTCGATCGGGTTGTCGACGATCAGGTCGTACGCGGGAGGCAGGTGATAGCTCGGCGCGAACCGTCCGATCACCTCGCCGGCGGCTCGGATCTTCTCAGGCGGCGAGGGACGCTTGAAGAACTCGAGAATGTGCTCGCTGCCTGACTGGATCCCCATCCGGATCCGGTTCATCCCCGCCCAGGTGAGGAGCTCGAACTTGTCCTCCTTGACGTAGTTGGGGATCACCCCGTAGACCGCGAACGGGAGGTCCAGCTCTGCCTTCCACAGCTCGGCGAACTCCTCTAGCTGCCCATGGGTCTGCAAGACCCAGTTCCGCTGGATATGCGCGAGCGCCGGATCGCCGTCATTGCGGTGCCAGCCTTGGCTACAGGATGCCGATCTCCGAGTTGTCTCCGACGAGGAACCGGTACGCATGCGGCTGGCGCTGATCGCGGCCGATCTTGACGTTGCGACCCAGTAGCGAGGATTCCATGCGCCCCGCGAGGTCGCAGACCGAGGAGCCGGCGAGCAGGATCGAGTGCTCGATCTCGGCGTTGCGGATCGTGCAGCCCTCGCCGACCGCGGTATACGGCCCGACATAGCACTGGCTGAGCCGTGCCTGCGCGCCGACGATAGCGGGACCACGGATCGCCGAGCGCTCTAGCCTGGCACCCGCCTCGATCACCACCCTGCCCTCGACCTGCGAGTCCACCAGCTCGCCGTCGAGGCGGCCCTCGATCGTGTCGAGCACCAAGCGGTTGGCCGCCAGCATGTCCTCCAACCGGCCTGTGTCCTTCCACCAGCCCTTGACGATGTGGGGCTCGATCCTCAGACCTTTGTTCACCAGATGCTGGATCGCGTCTGTGATCTCTAGCTCCCCGCGAACCGACGGCTTGATCGCCCGGGCGGCCGAGTGGATTGCCGGCGTGAACATGTAGACCCCGACGAGCGCGAGGTCGGTCCGGGGCGCAAGCGGCTTCTCGATCAGCCGCACGACGGATCCGCCGTGCAGCTCGGCGACGCCATAGTGCTCGGGGTCCGCAACGTGCGTCAACAGGATCAGCGCATCGGGCTGGTTTTCGACGAATGCCGCCACGAGCCCCTCGATCCCTCCTTGCAGGAGGTTGTCGCCCAGGTACATGACGAAGGACGAATTGCCCAGAAACGGCTGCGCGGTCAATACGGCGTGCGCCAACCCGAGCGGCTCTGCCTGCGGGATGTAGCTCAGCTTGACGCCGAACTGGGAGCCGTCGCCCGCGGCTGCCCGTATCTCCTCGCCCGTCTCGGGGGCGATGATGATCCCCACCTGCTCGATTCCGGCCTTGGCCATCGCCTCGATTCCGTAGAAGAGAACGGGCTTGTTGGCTACGGGAACCAGTTGCTTTGCGCTGGTGTGGGTGATCGGGCGCAGACGGGTGCCCTTGCCCCCGGAGAGGATCAGCCCTTTTAGGTCTTGCATGCCGTGGCGCCGATCGCCTGCGCCGCGGCGCGCACCGCCTCCCTGGCGTCTTGCGGCTCGAGCACCACGGCGTCGCCGGCTTCCTTGAGCGTCTCGCGCACGAGCCAGTCCACCCCCGCGAATCCGAGCTCGACGATCACCGCCCCGCCCTGAAGCTCATCCACCACGCGGCGCTCCTCACGCGCCCAGCGCGCGCGCTCCGAGGAGATCCAGACCTTGGCCCGGCGCGAGGCAGGGACCTCGCCCGTACGGGGCCAGCCGTCGACCCCGGCGGCGGGATCGACATCACGGCGCGCCACGAAGCGCTCGCCGGTGACAGTCGCGGACTTGATCCGGTCCAGGCGAAAGTGCCGCACGCTGTCACGCGAGGGGTCGAAGCTCGCTACGTACCACCCCTCACGCCCGTTGATCAAGGCATACGGCTCGACCAGCCTGATTGACAATTCGTCCTCGTTCTCCTTGTAATACTCAAAGGAGAGCAGATGACGGCCCGCAATCGCGCGGGACACGATCGCCACGATCTCTGTGTCGTCTCCTCCGGGCGAGGCAACTTGGAGACCCTCGTGGGCTGGATCCCCGCCCAGGGCGGCGACGACCTTTTGGCGCACCTGCGACAGCGAGCCCTCGGGGATGTGCTCGCCGATCAAGTCGATCGCCGCGACCAGTGCCTTAGCCTCGATCGGTAGCAGCCGGGCCGGGCGCGCGAATGAGTCGCCGTATGGCTCTGGGTCGACCTCGATCGTTCCGTCCGCACCGATCTCGGCGTACAAGACGTAGGTTCCAGCGCCGAAGTTGACCACGTTCAACAGCGAGACGTCCTCACGCAGCTCTTGGCCGGAAACCTTGAGCGCTTCTGAGAGCCCTTGCGCGTCCAGCTTGCGCCCGGCACGCCCGGCGTCGATCAGGATGCTCGCCAAAGTGACCAAGCGAGCGAAGCGCTCGGGCCTGATCGCCGCTTCGGGACGGTCCCCGTTGCCATCCGGACCGGCCTCGGGCGGAGCGCCGGACGCGCTGCGCCCTTGGGGGCCTTGGTGGTGGTGGGCCCCGTCACCGGTGATCGGGGGCGCGATCTGCGGCTCGCCGGTATGTCGATCGATCAGCAGCGTCAAGCGCTCGCGGAGCTGGACTGCCAGCTCGGGCGGTCCCGCGATGCGGGCATGCTCGCCGAGGCCCAGAACCCATGCGATCAACTGACGCGCATTGGCATAGCGCGTCAAGAAGAGCCGGTCACCGTCCTCGCCCGCGGGGCGCACCTCGCCGTAGCGACCGAAGTGACGCTCGATCTGCCACGCGATCCGGCGACCGATCCAAACCTCGGCGGTCCCGATCGGCTCGCCGAACTGCCAATCGATGCGATTGGCGTACGCGCGCGGGTCGAAATCCGTGGGACGCTGAAAGTCGTGCTCCGCCTTCGTGGCATAGCCCACCTTGCCGTGGATGCGGGACAGCCGGAAGACACGAACCGCGCGGCGCTCGTGCGCGCGCCCGACGAGGTAGAACTGACCGCCCTGATAGAGCAGTTGATAAGGGTCAACCTGGCGGGTGCCGAGCGCATCCCGCTCCATCGTGTAGTAGTCGAACGCGATCGCCTTGCGGCGAAAGATCGCGGTTTCGATCTTCGCCAGGCGCTGTGAGACCTCGTGGCCGCCAGCAGACCCCGTGATCCCGAGCGCCACGGTGCGCTGCTCGGGAGCGCTCAGCGGACTGGGACGACCCCAGGAGATCTGCTGCAGCGCCAGGCGCATCGGCTCGGCATAGGCGAACTCGCCGTCGAGCAGGGTCAACGCGGTCGCCAGCGCCGCCAGCTCCCGATCGGTGAACTCGATCGCAGGCAGGTGAAAGCTCTCGGGCGCCAGCGAGTAGTTCTCCTGCTCCACCAGTCCGTCGACGGGCTTCTCCACGGCAATCAAGATCCCGAGCGCCTCGAGCTCGGAGCGATCGGCATAGAAGCGCCGTGCGAACGCATCCTCGTTCATGACGCTGTAGCCCTCGACATCGCGCCTGATCTCCGGGGCGGTCACGGGACGGCGCTCGGCCATCAGGAAGGAGATCAGCGAGAGCTGGCGGATCAGCTTCTCGGTGTCCTTGGCCATCGTCTTGCAACTGTAGTTGGGGTTTGCGCCGGGCAGGCGGCCCCGCCCGTCGGGACACGCTATTTGCGCATATTTGACCCGCGTCCGCCGCTCGCTGTCACCTTCACGTTACACATCGAGGTGTATGTTCATATCGGTGAGTCGCACGAACATCGACATCGATGACGATCTGCTCGCGAAGGCGATGACCGTCTACGGGCTGCCCACGAAGCGAGAGACGGTGAACTTCGCGCTGCGCAAGCTCGTCGGCGATCCGATGACGCGTGAAGAGATGCTCGACATGGAAGGGATGGGATGGGGCGAGGGGATCGAGCTCTCAGATCTCCGCGACGATCCTTTCAGGCTTACGTGATCCTGCCCGACACGTCGGCGTGGGTCGAATACTTCCGCGCAACCGGCAGCACTGTCCACCTGCAGGTTCGCGCTCTGCTCGGATCCAAATTCGAGCATGTGGCGACGACAAGCCTCGTCGTGATGGAGCTCGCGGCCGGAATCCGTACCAGCTCAGAGCTCAGAGGGGTTCAGAGAATGACAGTCTCGTGCCGGCTACTGCGTACGGGAGACCCTGATGACTACCTCAACGCCGCCACGATCTACCGCGCGTGTCGCCGAGGCGGCGAGACCATACGCACGATGATCGACTGCGTGATCGCCGCAGTCGCGATCCGTGAGCACGCCGAGGTCCTGCACCACGACCGCGACTTCGACGCGATCGCGAGGCATACCCCGCTCCAGCTCGCGTGAGTCCCTTGCCTGCACGGCGGGAATGATCGCCTTCGGGCAGGCACGATTGCCGTCCGCACGCGTAATCGCGTTCAGGCCGCCTCGCGCTCTTCCTGCCCTCTGGCGCCGAAGTACGCCCCCCCACCGATGCCCTTGTCATAGGCCGACCACTCCTCGCCGGTCGGGAGCTGCTTCTCGAGCCGGTCGAAGCTGCCCAGCCGCCCGCCGAGGTTGTCGATCATGTGCACGAGCGTCGCTTCACGCGTGCATGGGACGACAGGGCTGCCGTGCTCTAGCAGGCCGTGGTGGCTCAGAATGATGTGGAGGACCGCCTGTCCGAGCTCGGCTGGGAAGCCGTCCAGGCCCTCGATCGCCGAGCGCACCCGGTAGTAGCCAAGCGGGATCTCCCCCTGTAGGCGGCCATCGTAGGACATCGAGATCGCGGCCCCCTTCATGCTGTATGCATCAAGCTTACCGATGTCGTGCAGCAGCGCGCCAGTCAGCGCGATGTCGCGATCGATCCCCGGGAACGTAACCGAGATCGCGCCGACGGCCTGCGCGACCGTAAGGCTGTGCTCCAGCAGTCCGTGGCGGTAGGCCTGGTGGTAGTGCTTGGCGGCCGGGGCGTCCCTGTAGCTGCGCCACGTCGGCGAGCCTTCGCCGAAGACCACAGCAAGCAGGCGACGCAGATGCTGGTTTTGCACAGTCGCGATCAGCTCACGGAAGTCCGCTTCCATCTGCTCCGCCGTGCGCGTGGGTCCGTCGATGAGCTCGTCGGGGCGAAATTCGTCAACGGCCGCAGATCGCAGAGCCTTAACCGCTAGCTGGGGCCCGAACCGAGCGTGGACCGAATAGCGCCCGCTGACATGGACGACCTCCCCCGCGCGGCACAGCTCACGCGCCTGCGCGACGCCGTCCCAGACGATCGCCGGGACGCTTCCCGTCCTGTCGCCCAGTACCAGCTTCAGAAATTCCTCGCCGTCGCGCCGGGAGCGCACCTCGGCATCTCGCACGAGCAGCGCTTGGACGACATCGCATCCGTCTGCAAATTGCCGGACTTTCATCGCTTCTGGAAGATAAAGCGACCCGCGGACGGCACCGAACGCAGCGCAGCGCTCTCGTCGCCAGAGCCGTTTCCCTCAAAACGGAGCGTTGTTGGTTCGTTCGATTTCGAGCAGCAAACGCCGCGCCAGCCGCGCGGGTCGCAGGCGCTTGCTGCCGCGCCAGGTGATCGTGAAGCGCCGGCGGTCGCCGGGTTCGTGCCCGCGGGGTGTTCTGCAAGTCACCCGTGCTCATGAAGCGGCAGCTCGTTCCGCTGTCGAGGTTGTGGCCCACCGAGGTGATCGTGCCCGCGTGAACGACGGCGCAGTTAGCAGGACCGCCTCGCGAGAGGATCGTGTTGTGAACGTCGATCGTAGCGGAGCAACTGCTCGGATCGGCGGCCCCGTCGCAGGCGCCGAGGCCACCCGAGGTGGCACCGCCGTTGGCGTCGATCGTGTCGTTGCGTACGGTAATGGTGGCGGCGCACTTCAATCGTGCACATCGGCCGTATCCGCTCGCGCTGCCGAGCTCGACCCCGCCGCCCGCGGCCGAGGAGCCATTTCCCAGGATCGTGGTGCTGGTGATCGTGAGCGTACCGGCGAACGCTGCGACCGCGCCGCCGTCCTGCGTCGCTGAATTGCCCTCGATCTCGCTATCGCTCACGTTGACGGTTCCCCCACCGTCTTGGCTGACGCCACCGCCGGCGCCTACGCCTGAGGGAGGACACGATTGCCCGTGGAATTGGCGCGACAGCGTGCACGTGCCGAGGCTCGGGGCAGCGCGGTTGCCGCTGATCGTCGATCCGGTGATGTCGACCGTGCCGCCGCCGTCCTCTGCGACGCCAGCGCCCTGAGTGGCGATGTTCCCGTAGATCGTGCTGTCATTGATGACCGTGGTCCCACCGCCGTCCTCGACGAACCCGCCTCCCTCGGCGAGGACCGACCCGGAGGAGGCGATGTTGCCGCTGATCGTCGAGTGGATGATCGAGACGGCGCCACCGCCTTCGGTGCAGATGCCACCTCCGTACGCGGAGCGGTTGCCCGCGACCGTGCTGCCGGCGACCACAAGCGCGCCAACGTTCTCGCTGGCAACTCCGCCGCAGGCACCGGACGGCGCGTCGTTGCCCGATACGGTGACGTTCGTGAGCGTCAGCTTGGCAGTCGAATCAGTCGCGATCCCACCGCCTGAGCCGCATCGGCTCGTGCAGCCTTTCGGGCTGGCCGTCCGATCACCGTTTACTGTCGCATCCGACACGTTCAACGTACCGGCGCGATCGAGGATGCCGCCACCGTCGTCGTACGCTGCGCCAGCGGGCCCTACGGCGCCCTCGATCGTCAACCCGGAGATCGTCACCGTGCCCACCGGGGCGTTGATGTCGAACACTCGGCTCTCTCCGTTTCCGCTGAGCGCCAAGTGGCTCGCGCCGAGGCCCGTGATCCGCAAGCCGTGCTGGATCAGCAGCTCCCCGCTCGTCAGCTTGATCGTCTGACCGGAGAGCGAGGAGTCGAAGCTGATCGTGTCGCCGCTGACGGACGAAGCGATCGCTTCGCGCAGCGATCCCGCCCCCCGGTCGTTCTTGCTAGTGACTGTGAACGTGCCCGCGAGCGCCGATGACGGAACGAGCGCGAGCGCCACGAGCAACGCGAGGCTATTGAGTGCGGCCGAGCCGGAAGCGCCGCTCTCCTTGCGCTCCCAGCGTCGAGAGTGAACGCCACCCTATGCCGCGTCGCCAAGAGCCCCGCCTACAGCCCTGGTGGGTGCCTGACCGCGAACGCGTCTCCCTCGGTGGCCGATCGATTGGACCAGCGCGAGCCGGTCTCGGCCAGGGCGACAGTGTCGAACCGCAGGCCTGCGATGTACATAAACGTATGTCCGGCGTTAGCGAACACCGTGATCCACTTGCCGCGCCCCTGCTGTCCCCAGCTCATGAGGTCGCCCGAGGTCATCGGGCTGTTCAGCAGACCAGCCGCCGCGAACACGAAGCTGAGCGAGCCCGAGCAGTCGTAGGCCGTGTCCTCGAAGGTGCCGTGGCCGCCGCCGAAGCGGTAGGGCAGCTTCGCGATCGCATTGCCCGCGGCGATTACCTGCTGTACAACCGCGGGGGCACCGACCGGCGCGATCGCAAGCCCGGCGGGAGTAAGGGTGGCCCGCTGGGCGTTGGCGGTCAGCCCGCTCGCTGCGAGCTCCGCACGGACTTGGGCATCGGACACCGGCTGAGCCAGCGCGCCGCCCCCGCCGCTCGCGGGCCCGACGCTCACCTGCGTGGGCCCGCTGGAGCCCGCAGCCGGAGCCGGGGCGTCGCCCGCTACCGGATCGATCGCCTGCGGGTGTGCGCGGAGGTTGGCCGTGCTGCCCGTGCTCGCCGACGACCCTCCGGCGCCCGATCCCCCGGCGCCTGTACCCGACTGCCCGCAACCGGCACACACCAACGCGAGCGCGGCAACAAGCGTGATGCTCAGTCTCTTGGCGCGCACCGTGGCCAGTATGACGCCTGCGCCCATCGGCGTCGGCGTCGGCGTCGGCGTCGGCGCCAGCTTCTACGGGTCGAGCTGCCCAGCGTAGAGCGCGAGCACCGCGCCCTGGGGGTCCTGCACGACCACCACTCTGCCGGGACCGGCCTCGATTGGATCGATGATCTGGGTTCCGCCGAGCTCGGACAGCTTTGCCAGCGCGCCGTCGAGATCGTCGACTCCGAAGTAGACGAGCCAGTGCGGCGGCTCGGACGGCGCAACCGGGCGCATCCCCCCGTTCTGCTCGCCCGCGCTGTTCTTGATTGTCATATATGGCATCTCCGAGCTTTCCAACGGCTCGATCGTCCACCCGAACAGCTCGCGGTAGAAGCCCGCCGAGGCTTCGAGGACGGGCGAGGCGAGCTCGTTCCAGGAAAGCGCGCCGTGGGCGTTGACGAGCCCCGCCCCGATGCGCGCCTTCGGCTCCCAGACCAGGAAGAACGCGCCCTGCGGGTCCTGGACCACGCCCATCCGCCCGGCGTCCATGACATCGAATGCGGGGGCGTGGACCGTGCCCCCCAGCCCCTTGGCTGCCTCCAGTGCGTCGTCTGCGCTTTCGACGGTGATGTACGAGTTCCATGCGGGTGGCACCCCCGCGTCGCGCTGCTGCTGGGGCTGTGGAGCAATGGCCGCGACGTACTCGCCGTCGATGCTCATCATCGAGTAGGTAACCCCGTCGCCAACCGGATTGTCAGTCGCCTCCCAGCCGAACAGGGCACCGTAGAACGCTTTTGCGCCCTCCTGGTCTGTGGTCGTGAGGTCCGTCCAGGAGAAAGTCCCGGGTTTGTACTGCGTTCGCTGTCCCATGGGACAGCGGACCCTACCACCCGCGACGCCGGGCGCCCCCAAGACGGGCGTTACCGCTCCCGACGTCCGCGAGGCGCATGGTTTGGCCCGGTGGCGGGTGCGCCCGATGCCATTCGCCAACGACGTTCTAACCTCTACCCTTCAGCACCGATGCGGATCATGATCACCGGCGCGGCCGGGATGCTCGGGCTCGATCTCCACCGTGCGGCGACCGCCGCTGGCCACGACACGCTCGCGCACTCGCGGGCGCAGCTCGACATCACCGATGCGACCGCCGTGCAGGCGAGCGTGGCCGCCGCAGCACCCGATGTCGTCGTCAACTGCGCGGCCTGGACCGACGTCGACGGCGCCGAGAGCGCCTACGAGACGGCGCTGGCGGTCAACGGTCCCGGCGCTGGCAACGTCGCGCGGGCGGCGAGCGCTTGCGGCGCGTGGACGATCCACGTCTCCAGCGACTACGTGTTCGATGGCACCAAGGGGCGCCCGTATCTCGAATCCGATCCGGCCCGGCCGATCTCGGCCTATGGACGCTCGAAGCTCGAAGGGGAGCGGGCGGTCGCGGCAGCGGCACCCGCTGCTCATACCGTCGTACGTTCCTCGTGGCTGTTCGGTACCGGCGGTCCGTGCTTTCCCGCGACGATCCTGCGGCTTGCCCGCGAACGTGACGAGCTGACGGTCGTCGACGATCAGATCGGGTGTCCGACGTTCACGGGACACCTCGCGAGCACCCTCGTCCATCTGGCCGCTGGGGCGCCTGTCCCCGGCGTCCTGCATGTCGCGGGCGCCGGCCACTGCTCTTGGTACGAGCTTGCCAAGGAGGTCATCGCGAGCGCCGGACTGCGGTGCGATGTCAATCCGGGCCGGACGCGCGAGCTCGCGCGTCCGGCCTCACGGCCGCCGTACAGCGTGCTGGGTACCGAGCGTGGATCGAAAGCGACAGCACTGCCCCACTGGGTCGAAGGGATCACGGCGTTCCTCGCGGCTGGGGCGCCGGCGTGAGGTTGCTAGCGGTAAAGGCGCCGGCATGAAGCTGCTGGTCTGCGGCGGGGCCGGCTTCATCGGCTCGACGTTCGTGCGCCTGCGCCTGCGCGAGCACGGCGACGAGGTGACCGTGCTCGACAAGCTGACCTACGCCGGCCGGCGTGAGAACCTCCACGACACCCTCTCGGAGATCCAATTTCATCACGGTGCGATCGAGAACCCGGCGGCGGTCGCCGATGCGCTCGCCGGCTGTGAGGCAATCGTCAACTTCGCCGCCGAGACGCACGTCGACCGTTCGATCGCCGACCCCGCGGACTTCATCGTCACCAACATGCAGGGCACCCACGTCCTCCTGCAGGCCGCCCGCGAGCGCGGGCTGCGTTACGTCCAGGTCTCGACCGACGAGGTCTACGGCTCGATCGACTCCGGGTCGTTCACCGAGCGCTCACTCCTTGCACCCTCGAGCCCCTACAGCGCGACCAAGACGGGTGCCGACCTCCTCGTCTCCAGCTACTTCCACACCTACGGGCTGGAGACCGTGATCTGCCGGGGATCCAACAACTACGGGCCTTACCAGTACCCGGAGAAGCTGATCCCGCTGATGATCCTGAACGCGCTCGCCGGCGATCGGCTGCCCGTCTACGGTGATGGGCGCAACGTCCGCAACTGGCTCTACGTCGAGGACTTCGCGCGCGGGATCGGGCACGCACTGTCGTATGGAGCGCCAGGGGAGGCCTACAACTGCGGCGGTCCGGACGAGTGTGAGAACCTGGCGGTCGTGAGCGCCATCCTCCAACTGACTGGAGCGGATCGATCGCTGGTCGAGCACGTCACCGACCGGCCCGGACACGATCGGCGCTACTCGCTCTCCGCCGAGAAGCTCGAGGCGCTCGGCTGGGCGCCGCGCACGCGCTTCGAAGAGGGACTGGCGCGTACCGTGGACTGGTATCGCGATCATGAGTGGTGGTGGGAGCCGGTCCGCTCGGGCGCCTACCGCGAGTACTACGAGCGCCATTACGGACGCGCCCTGAAGTCCTGATGGCGCGCGGGCCCGGAAGCCCGGCGACCGCGCGGGACCTCATCGGCCTCGAGCGCGAGGTGGTCTCCTGCCGGCGCTGCCCACGCCTGGTCGCCTGGCGCGAGGAGGCCGGCCGGGTCCGGCGGGCGGCCTATGCCTCGGAGACCTACTGGGCAGCGCCACTGCCCGGCTTCGGGGACCCGGACGCCCGCGTAATCGTGCTGGGGCTCGCCCCCGCGGCGCACGGGGGCAATCGCACCGGGCGGATCTTCACCGGTGATCGGTCGGGCGACTGGCTGTTCGCCGCCCTCTGGCGGGCAGGCTTCGCCAACCAGCCACAGTCTGTCGCGCGCGGCGATGGGCTGAGGCTGCACGACTGCTACGTCACGGCCCCGGTGCGCTGCGCGCCGCCGGCCAATCGCCCACTGCCCGCCGAGCGCGAGAACTGCCTGCCCTATCTGGTGCGCGAGCTCGAGTTGCTCGCGCACGCCTGCGTGATCGTGTGTCTGGGCGGCTTTGCGTGGGACGCGGCACTGCGGGCGCTGGCAGCGTTCGGGGTGGTCGTTCCCCGGCCGCGACCGCGCTTCGGCCACGGCGCTTCAGTGTGCCTGGGCCGGTTCACCCTCCTGGGCTGCTATCACCCCAGCCAGCAGAACACCTTCACCGGCCGCTTGACCGAGCCCATGACCGACGAGGCGCTGGCGCGGGCGCGAGAGGCCGCCGAGGAGCCGGCCGCTCTCCCGAGCCACCCAACCGCCAACGACGCGAGGGACGACCATGACCGCCTCTGACCCGCCAACGCTCGCGACCGGCAAGATCTGCTCCATCGAGACTCCGGCCACCGACATCGACCGCTCAGCCAAGTTCTAGCGCAGGCGTTCGGCTGGCGAATCAGGCGACGGTGAGACGGCCGGACCCGCTGCACCTCCGTCCCCCCTGACGCGCTGAATCCGCTGAATCGCCCGCTACGCTGACCCGGGGTGCCCCTCTCGGCCTTCAGCCCCCGGACCCGTGACTGGTTCCAGCGCGCTTTTGCGCAGCCGACGCCGGCTCAGGCGCAGGCGTGGCCGGCGATCGTCTCAGGCGAGCACGTCCTGATCTCGGCCCCGACCGGATCGGGCAAGACGCTGGCGGCGTTCCTGTGGGCGATCGATCGCCTCGCCGGCGAGGCCCGCCCCGCGGAGCCCCACCAGCACGCCGAGCCCCACCAGCCCGCCGAGCCCGCCGAGCCCCACCGCCCCGCCGAGCCCCACCAGCCCGCAAGAGAGCGCGACCGGGGACCAGCAGAGTCCAACCGCCCCGCAAAAGAACGTGACCGGGCCGCAAGGGACCGCCACGTGAGCCTCGTGTACGTCTCCCCGCTCAAGGCGCTCTCCTACGACATCGACCGCAACCTGCGCGTGCCGCTGCGGGGGATCGGTGCCGAGCTGGAGGTTGGCGTGCGCACCGGTGACACCCCCCAGCGCGAGCGCCAGGCGATGCTCCGCCGGCCGCCGGACATCCTGATCACGACGCCGGAGTCGCTCTACCTGATGCTCACCGGGCGCGCGCAGGAGATCTTCGCCGGCGCGCGCTGGTGCATCATCGACGAGATTCACGCGGTCGCCGCGACCAAGCGCGGCGCCCATCTGGCGTTGACGCTGGAGCGACTGGCGCAGGCGGCGGGTAACGACTTGCAGCGGATCGGCCTTTCGGCAACGCAGAAGCCGCTGGAGGAGGTTGCGCGGTTCATGGTCGGACCCAAGCGCCACTGCCGGATCGTCGATACGGGCGTTCGTAAGGAGCTCGATCTCCAGATCCACGTGCCGGTCGAGTCGATGCTCGAGCCCGAGCAGGTTCCCTCCGACCACCAACCCGCCCCGGACCTGGACCCACTCGAGGGCGGCACCGAGGCCACCCGCCGCTCGATCTGGCCGGCGATCTACCCCGAGCTGCTGGAGCTGATCGAAGCCCACAGCTCGACGATCCTGTTCGTCAACAACCGTCGCGCCGCCGAGCGGATCGCGCTGCGCCTCAACGAGCTGGCGCAGAAGCAGGACGAGCTGGCCCACAAGCAAGAGGTTCACACGCACGAAGGCCCCACGGACAGCACCCACACCAGCACAGCCCACCCGCCCAGAGAGATCGCCCGCGCCCACCACGGCTCACTCGCGCGCGAGGAGCGGACGGTCGTCGAGGAGCTGCTGAAGGCCGGCGAGATTCCTTGCCTGGTCGCGACCTCCTCGCTGGAGCTGGGGATCGATATGGGAGCCGTCGACCTCGTGATCCAGGTCGAGTCGCCGAAGTCGGTAGCGCGGGGGCTACAGCGAGTCGGTCGCGCCGGGCACTCGGTCGGCGATGTCAGCCGGGGGCGGATCTTCCCCAAGTTTCGCGGCGACCTGCTCGAGTGCGCGGTAGTGGCCAAGCGGATGCGCGAAGGAGAGATCGAGACGACTGTCGTCCCGCGCAACCCGCTCGACGTGCTCGCGCAGCAGATCGTCGCGATCGCGGCAGCCGCCACCGTGAGCGCTCCGGCCACCACGACCGCTCGGGCCGCCACAGCCGCCAAAGCCACCACGACCGGTGCGGCCGTCGCCCGGACCGCCCCGGCCGCCACCACAACCGCCGCCGGCGATCAACCCGTCGCCGTCGACGAGCTGTTCGCGCTCATCACCGCGACCCATACGTACTCCGAGCTCCCACGCCAGCAGTTCGAGAACGTCCTCGACATGCTCGACGGGCGCTACCCGTCCACAGAGTTCTCCGAGCTGCGCCCCCGGATCGCATGGGACCGCGTCGCGGGGACGATCAGGGCCCGCCCCGGTTCCCGCGCGCTCGCGGTCACCAACGCGGGCACGATCCCCGACCGCGGCCTCTACGCGGTAACGCTGCCAGACGGCCGGCGCGTGGGCGAGCTCGACGAGGAGATGGTCTACGAGGTGCGCCCGGGCCAGACCTTCCTGCTCGGCGCGAGCACCTGGCGGATCGAGGAGATCGGGCGCGACCGCGTGATCGTCACGCCGGCGCCCGGCCTCCCCGGGGCCGTCCCGTTCTGGAAGGGGGACGGGATCGGGCGCCCGAAGGAGCTCGGCGAGGCGATCGGGGCGTTCGCTCGCTGGGCCGTCGAGCAGACGCCGGAGACGTTGCACGCGGAATACGATCTCGACCGCCGCGCCGCGAACAACCTGGTAGACCTCCTGCACGAGCAGCAGGCCGCGACGCGCGTTGTCCCCTCCGATCGCACGCTCGTCGTAGAGCGCTTTCGCGACGAGATCGGGGATTGGCGATTGTGCGTGCTGAGCCCGTACGGCAGCCGGATCCACGCCGCCTGGGCGCTGGCGGTGAGTGCGCGGATCCGGGACGAGCTCGGCCTGGAGGCCGACGCGATCCATTCCGACGACGGGATCATCGTCCACCTCCCCGATGCCCAGGAGCCACCCGGAGCGGAGCTGGTACTGCTCGAGCCTGATGAGGTCGAGGACCGCATCGTCGCCGAGCTCGGATCCTCGGCGCTGTTCGGCGCGCGCTTCCGGGAGAACGCCGGCCGCGCGCTGCTGATCCCCCGCGCGCGTCCCGGCAGGCGCACCCCGCTCTGGCAGCAGCGCCTGAAGGCCCAGTCGCTGCTGGAGGTGGCCAAGAAGTACGGAGACTTCCCGATCGTGCTCGAGACCTACCGCGAGTGCCTGCGCGACGTGCTCGACGTTCCCGGGCTGATCGAGCTGCTGCGCGGGCTGCGCGCGAGAACGCTCTCCCTGGTGGAGGTGCAGACACCGACCGCCTCGCCGTTCGCATCCTCGCTGCTGTTCGACTACGTCGCCACCTACATGTACGAGGGCGACACGCCCAATGCCGAGCGCCGTGCGGCCGCGCTGTCCCTGGATCGTGACCTGCTCCGCGAGCTGCTGGGACAGGAGGAGCTCCGTGACCTGATCGACCCGCGCGCGCTCGCGCGGGTCGAGAACGACCTGCAACTCCTCTCAGAGCGGGCTCGGGCGGCAAACCGCGACGGGTTACACGACGTGCTACGCCGAGTCGGCGATCTGAGCGCCCGGGAGGCACAGGTGCGCGTGCTGCCGGAGCTCGACGCGGACGCGATGCTGGGCGACCTGCGCGGCGAACGCCGCGCGGCAATCGTGCGCCTGGGGGGCGAGGAGCGGTGGATCGACGCCGCCGACGCGGGGCTCTACCGGGACGCGCTCGGCGCGGTGCCGCCGGGGGGGCTGCCGGCGGCGTTCCTGCAAGACGTGCCCGACGCGCTGCGCAAGCTGGCCAAGCGCTACGCGGCCACCCACGGGCCGTTCACGACCGCGGAGGTGCGCCAGCGCTACGGGGTGGACGCGGCTTGCGCCCTGCGCGAGCTGGAGCGCGACGGGGAGCTCGTTCGCGGCGAGCTCGCACCCGGCGGCAGCGAGCGCGAATGGTGTGACCCGGAGGTGCTTCGCCGCCTGCGCCGGGCGTCGCTGGCCGCGCTGCGCAAGGAGATCGAGCCAGTCGACATCAGTGCGCTGGCGCGCTTTGCGCCCGCGTGGCAGGGCGTGGACCGCCATCGCCCTGGTGGCGCCGGCGTCGATCGGCTGCGGGAGGTGCTGGTCGCGCTCCAGGGGCTCGCGCTTCCCGCTGAAACATGGGAGCGAGACGTGCTCCCGCGCCGCGTCGGCGCCTATTCGCCAGCCTGGATGGACCAGCTCTGCGCTGCAGGAGAAGTGGTGTGGATCGGGGCCGGCGCGCTGGGACGGGCTTCGGGGAAGGTCGCGCTCTACTTCCGGGAGGACCTGGCGCTGCTCGGCCCGCCGCAGTCCTTCAAGGGAGAGCCGCCCAGGGGCGTGGCGCACGCGGCGGTGCGCGAACGGCTCGCCGCGGGGGCCTGCTTCTTCACCGATCTGCTGGTGGACGTCGATTTGGCTCCCGAGGAGATCCAGGAGTCACTCTGGGACCTCACCTGGGCTGGGGAGGCGACCAACGACGCGTTCGCGCCGCTACGGGCGCCACGCCTGAGCTTGGCGCGCGCGGGCACTACAGGCACCGCGCTGCCCGCGGTACGTGGTCGCGACCGGGTGGTGGTGCCGCCGGCGCCGCGCGAAGTCGCCGGCGGCCGGTTCGCCGCGCAGCGGGGCGGGGCCTTTTCCCGGGCCGGGGGCTTTGCCCGCAGCGGGGGCCGCGGCGGGGGCCGCGGAGCCTCGGCGCAGGTCCAGGGCCGCTGGTCGCTGACCGAGCCGCTGCTACGCGCGCAAGTCGATCCTGGCGCGCGGCGGCGCGCGCTCTGCGAACTGCTGCTGGAGCGCTACGGCATCCTCACCCGTGAGCAGGTCCTGGCCGAAGGCGTGCGAGGCGGCTTCTCGGCGATCTATTCGGAGCTCTCGCAGCTAGAGACGCTCGGGATCGCTCGGCGCGGTTACTTCGTGGAGGGCCTCGGGGGAGCGCAGTTCGCGTTGCCGGGAGCGGTCGAGCGCCTGCGCGCGCAGGCCGGCGGCGAGGACGAGGTCGGGGTGGTGCTGGCTGCGATCGACCCAGCCCAGCCCTACGGCGCGGCCCTGGGGTGGCCGCGCCGGACCGAAGGAAATGCGGGCGCGCCAGCGGGGGTCGCAGGCGGGGCTGTTGCTGGTGGCGCGGGGCGGGGTCCGCGGCGGGTTGCGGCTGGCGCGGGCCGGGGTCCGGCGCGAGTCGCGGATGCCTATGTGGTGCTGGTTGGCGGCGCAGCGGTTCTCTACCTCGAGCGCGGCGGACGAGGGCTGCAGACCCTGGTGGCGCCCGATGACCGGCGTCTGGAGACCGCGCTGGGCGCCCTGGCCGATCACGTCCACCGCGGCCGGGTCAAGCGGATCGCCCTGGAGCGGGTGGATGGCGAGCCGGCGATGGGCTCCGCGCTCGGTCCCGCGCTCGTGGCGCTGGGGTTCCAGGAGGGCCCGCGGCGGCTGACGCTGAGCGCGTGACGGCGAACTGGACGATTGAATCCGTCACTTTGAATCGCCGCCAGCGTTTGCTGCCGAGGCTGGTCGTTTGAGCGAACCATGCGGGCGCTAAAACGACCAGCCTCCATTCATGGGGTGGCGCACCCCGCCCCCAGCCACCGTCTCTGCCCGCCACTAGCCTGTCGCCAATGAACCAAGCACGACTGCGGCGCGTCGGGCACAAGGGTGCAGACCTGATCGCGCCCGGGAACACGTACGCGAGCTTTGATGCGGCGCTGGCAGCGAAAGTGGACATGATCGAGTTCGATGTCTTGCCGGAAGCGCGCGGCGAGCGTCTGTTGCTGGCCCACGACTACGGCTACGACCACCACGGCGCGGCGTGGCGCTCCCCGCTCACGCTCGAGCAGGGCTTGACCCACCTCGCTTCGGACCCGTTCTCGGGGATCGAGTTCGATGTCGATCTCAAGCTGCCCGGATACGAGCTGCGGGTACTCGATGCGCTGCGCGCCCACGGGGTACTCGAGCGCGCGCTGATCTCCAGCCAGTACCGCGCCAGCCTGGCCGTGATCCGCGGCGCGGAGCAGCGTGTACGCCTCGGCTGGTCAGTACCGCGGCTACGGCGGGATCCTTCTCGCTCGCCGGCGCTGATGCTGCCGGCGCTAGCGGCGATGCACGTTGCGCGAGTGGTCCTGCCGGCGCTCGCGTCGCGGGAGATCCGCTCCGGTCGCTGCGACGCGCTGATGTCCCATTGGCGCCTGGTCACGCCGCGCCTGGTGCGCAGCGTGCGTGCGGCTGGCGGCGAGCTCTACGTCTGGACAGTTGACGAGCTGCCAAAGCTGCGCGAGCTGGAGCGCCTCGGCGTCACCGGCGTAATAACCAACGATCCGCGGCTGTTCACGGCGCTGGCGGCGTGAAGCTGGGATGGAGCAGCTGACTCGGAGCGCTGGCGGCGTGAGCTGGGAGGGGCAGCTGGCTCCCGAGTGCTCCCAGCGCGCATCGGTCTGAGCCCCTCCCGGCAACCGGCAACCCCTCAACCGTCAAGCCGTCAAGCCGTCAAGCCGTCAATTGAGCGTGCACGTCGCGGTGCTGTAACCCGGGGGGTTGGCGTGGTCGACGTTCCGGTAGCCGTACCCGGTCTGACGCACTGCGCTTCCGAGTACCCTGCCTCCGAGTCTCCACTCAAACGTGACGGTGCCCCGCATGAACGCAGGCGGGGCAATACCAAACGTGGCTCCTCCTTGATGCAGTTCATGCGTTCCCTGGCCGCGGCCGAGAACCACCGCCTTCTCGACCCCGGGGTCAGGCACAAAATGAGCGTCCTTGTTGGAGTAGTAGTCAACCTGAAAGCGCATGTGGAGGTATGTCGTGAACCCGAGGCTCGGCATCTGGGCGCGAATGCCGATCTTGCCCGAACGGCGCCCGCTGTGGCAGATGTTGACCGTCGCCCAAAGACTGGGTGAGCGCTTGGCAGCACGAATCGCCGCGCGGATCTGAGCGGCGCTCGGACCGGGTCTGGCGCTCGGCCGGCTGGCGAGCGCCGGCGACGAGAAGACCGCTAGCAGGAGCACCGGGACCGCGAGACCCCGGGAGAAGGAAGCACGCACTCCGCAGGAAGATAGCGACCGAAAAATCTGGAAGCAATGTGACGGGCGGGCGGCGACTCCGTAGTGAGGGCGTGATCGAGAGTCCGCCGCCGCCTTGGACTACGCATGCGAGCCCCGAATCTGCGTGGACTCGGTTCGAGGTGCTCTATCGCTCCAGCCGTGAGGACGTGTACGCGTACGTCGTGACCATGCTGGGCGACCGCGCGGCGGCCGAGGACGTGACGGCGGCGGCCTTCGAGCGGGCCTTTCGCCGCCGGCGGACCTTCGACCGCCGCCGCGGCGAGGAGCGAGCTTGGCTGTTCGGGATCGCACGCAACGCGGCGCTCGACGAGCTACGTCGGCGCCGGCGGCTGGTGACGCTCGTCGTCGAGCCCGAAGACATCGCGAACCCCCCCGCCGAGGACGGTGCCGAGGTCGTGCTTCGCCGCACCGCCGTCAGATCGGCGTTGCGAGCACTACCGGCGCGCGAGCGCGAGCTCGTGGCCTTGAAGTTTCACGCCAGGCTGAGCAATGCCGAAATCGCCCGGACGCTCGGCGTAAGCGAGTCAAACGCGGGCACCCTGCTGCACCGCACGATGGAGAAGCTGAGGAGGGCCTGCGATGCGAGCACCTGACGAGACCCACAACGATCCCGAGACCGCCGCGTCGCTGAATGCGATCGACGCCGCGATCGCGGGTGAGCCGGTCGCCCCGCAGTACGCCGGCATGGCAGAGCTGGCGTTGCTGCTGGCCGCAGAGCGCCCGGAGCTGCCGGCCGAGGTCTCGCGATCCTTGGATCAGCGCTTGGAGCGGTGCTTTGCCGACCCCGCCGGAACGCGGCGGGGGGGACGCCTTGGCAGGCTCGCGAAGCGGCAGCGGGGTCGCGTTGGCAGTGCCGCGGCGCGGCGTCGACGGTGGGGCCCGGCGCGCGTGGCCACCGCCGGTGGGATGGCCTTGATCGCGGCGATCGTGCTCGCCGTCGTGCTCGTGGCGCCGTTCGGGAGCTCCCCGGCGCCGTCGCTGCTGCGCGAGCCCGCCAGGGCGCTGTCGGGGTCGGCGCACCCGCAGAGCGCCCCCGCGGCAGCGGCTGCCGGCTCCTCCTCACCACTCGCGCACCCGCCCTCGGGTGGGCGAGCGATCGTCACGTCGGCCCAGCTCGCCCTAACCACCGCCCCGAATCGAATCGAGAGCGTCGCCCGGCAAGTCTTCGGCGTCGTCGATGCCCAGAACGGCATCGTCGAGCACTCGAGCGTGATGGCCACCGGCGCTCCCGACGGCAACGCTCAGTTCCTACTCAGCGTTCCGAGCTCAGCGCTATTCCCGACGATGGCGGCGCTGTCGCGGCTGCGCTACGCTGCAGTCGCCTCGCGGACCGATGCCACCCATGACGTGACCGATCAGCTCGCCGGCGTGAGCCACCGCTTGGCCGACGCGAAGGCGTTGCGCACTTCGCTGCTAAAGCAGCTCGCGGGCGCCACCACTCGGCAGCAGATCAACAGCGTCGATGCGCAGATCCACGACGCCGAGGCGTCGATCGCCGGCGACGAAGCGGCCGTGCGGGGGTTGAGCCACCAAGCCGACTTCAGCCCGATCTCCCTCAGCATCGACGCGTCCGGGGCCGCGTCCGGCGGCGGCGGGTTCACGATCGGCAGCGCGCTGCACGACGCCGGCCGCGTCCTGGTCGTGGCCGCGGGCATCGCGCTGATCGTGCTCGCGGCGCTCGTGCCGCTCTGCCTGCTGGCCGCGCTGGCGTGGTGGATCGCGCTCGTCCTCAGGCGCCGTCGCCGCGAGCAGGCGCTCGACCTAGCCTGAGTGGCCATGGTCTCCGCGCGGCCACCCCCGGCCAACGCCCTCCTACCGCGCGGCCACCGCAGGGCTGCGCGCCACCGCAGGGCTGCGCGGCCACCGCAGGGCGCGGCCACCGCAGGGCGCGGCCACCCCAGGGCGCGGCCACCGCAGGGCTGCGCGGCCACCGCAGGGCCGCGCGTGTGGTATCCCTGCTTGCGTGAACCCCGCCGGAGTCAAACCCGAAGAGGACTTCTCCGCCGGCGGCGTCGTCGTCCGCGGGGAAGATGTGATCGTGATCGTTCCGGTCAAGCGCGACGCGAGCGGGCGCCGCGTCCTAGGGCTCCCCAAGGGCCATCCGGAAGGTGAGGAAACCCCCGAGCAGGCGGCCGAGCGCGAGGTGCTGGAGGAGACGGGCGCCCGGGCGCGGCTGATCGAGAAGCTTGGCGACATCCGCTACGAGCACGACCGGCGCGGGCGCCCCGTGACCAAGCAGGTGAGCTTTTACCTGTTCGAGTACCGCTCGGGGGACCTGGCCGACCACGACCACGAGATCGAACGCGCCGCATGGATGCCGCTCATGGAGGCATCGCGCTCGCTGACACACGAGGGCGAGCGGGAGATGGTCGCGCGCGCGCTATCGCGATCCGCACCGGAACGATAGGCTGGCGGCGATGCGCGTGCTCAACTTCTACTCCTCGGTGTTCGCCGACCAGCTCCGCCGCGGGCGCAAGACGGCGACGATCCGGCTCGGAGACAAGGCCCATAAGTACCACAAGAACGACTGTGTGCTCGTGACGATCGGATACCAGCACTCGCCCCGGGAGAAGATCTTCTACGCGGTGATCGACCAGGTGGAGGTCAAGCGGGTCCGCGAGCTGTCGCCGCGGGACATCGAGCACGACAACCCCGAGTTCCGGCGCGTCGACGAGATGGTCCACTTCCTGGAGCAGATCTATGACTGCGAGATCTCGATCGAGGACACCGTCACGGTCGTGCGCTTCTCACAGATAATCGAGAACCCGCCCGAGCTGCGCGACCGGATGCACGGACTGGGCGGGGCTCGAAATTAGAAGTGTTGCCCAACTGCGCTCGTCCCTATCTGGCCTCACTCCCCACGCCGCTGGCGCCGGGAGCTACGGGCGCTATCTGGCAACGCTGTCGCGGATCGCGAGAGATCTGAGGCACGCTGCCAGCAGCAGCAGACGAGGCGGGAGGACCGCCACCACTTCAAGTTCTACGAGCTACGGGACAACCTCGATCTGAGCGCGATGAGCCGTGACGCCGGCGCAAGCGACGTGGGCGATCGCCGCGCTCATCGCCGGCCTGGCCGCGAGCACCCGGCCGCGGCGTGGACTTCTGGCGTAACACCTCCTTTCATCCCACAACCCGATCCCATTTCCCCGTTGCCGGCTCGCGGCCAGCTTGGGAGATCGCACCGTACCTGGCGCCGGCTCGGTGCCGAGCACGGCAAGCCCCGTGCGAACGTTGCCCGGGTGCTCTGGCGGGCGTACTCAATTACTTCCTAGCACTGCTCGCATCGTCTTGGGAACCACCCCCAGCTGCTCGGCATCTGCCGTTCCGTGTCGCGAGATCATCGGCACCTCCAGCAGCTCGGCCTCATCCCAGGTGGCGAACGCGGTGGGACCCATCACCAGCTCGACGGCCCCCAGCGCTCGGCGCACGATCCGGGTGGGCACCTTCACGATCGGGCGCCGCCGGTGAAAGGAGCTCAGCGCGACCTCGATCATGTCCTGCTGGGTGAGCGTCTCGGGGCCGACGAGCTCGTAGCGCGCCCCGTCGGACTCGGCTGCCAGAGCTCCGCCGGGGAGGGTTCGGAGAACGCACTGCGCGACGTCCTCGGCCCAGATCGGCTGAAAGGCAGCGCGGCCGAAGCCCGACATCGCCATCACGGGCGCCAGCGACAGACGCTCGAGCAGCCTCAGGAACGGATCGTTTGGCGAATAGACGACCGACGGCGCAAACACCGTATGCGAGAGCGAGGACTCGAGCACCGCGCGTTCGGCGATCGCCTTGGCCCGCATCAGCCGAGCCTGGCTACGCGTGGAGGCTCCGAGCGTGGAGAAGAAGACGAACCGCTGCACCCCGGCGCGCTCGGCGGCACGCACCAAGCGCCACGTCGCGACGCCGGCCAACTCCTCGATCGAGCCGTTCGGCTGGTCGCGAATCACCGACGCCAGGTGCACGACCGTATCCACCCCCCGCAGCGCGTGGCGAAAGGAGAGCGGATCAGCCAAGTCGCCCAGCGCGATCTGCACCCGCACGCGCTCGGCCCCCAGCCGGCGCGGATCGCGAACCAGGCATCGAACCAGGACTCCGGCGGCGGTCAAGCGCCTGAGCAGCGGCAAGCCGACAGTCCCCGTGGCGCCCGTCAGGAGCAGCACCGTCAGAAGGCTACAGAGAGGCCGATTGCGCCCAGGCCGAGGACTGCCGGCGCGGGCCTGAGCGCTCTTGGCGCGAGGCTGTGGGCTGCCGGCGCGGAGCCTGTGGGCTGCCGGCGCGGAGCCGGTGGGCTGTCGGCGCCCTGCCTGAGGGCGCCCGCACAAGCGCCTACGTAAGATGCAACCTTCGCCAAGAAACGATCGAAGACAGAGAGACCCATGGCCTACGTGATCGCTGAGCCCTGCATCGGTACGAAAGACAACTCGTGCGTGGAGGTCTGCCCGGTCGACTGCATCCATCCGACACCCGACGAGCCCGACTACGAGAAGGTCGAGATGCTCTATATCGACCCGGAGGAGTGCATCGACTGCGATGCATGTGTCGAGGCCTGCCCGGTCGATGCCTGCTTCGCCGAGGACCAGCTCCCGGAGGAGTGGCTCCAATACACCAAGCTAAACGCCGACTACTTCGCCAATCCATAAGCAAGGTCTGACGATTGAGCAGCCCCGCGCTTCCGAGCGGGCCGGCCCGTCCGCCGGCCGGTGGCGCGCCGCCCCCGCGCGATCCGATCGCGCACCGCTACCGGAGCGCTGAGCAAGGTCCCTGAAGTGACCGCAGCCTTCTGGGTCGCGAAGGCACTGAGCACCGCGCTCGGGGGGTCGACCTCGGACTTCCTGGTGCACCGGATCGGCCCACCCGGCGCCGTCTTGATCGGTGCGGTGACGCTACTGGCCGGGCTGGCGTGGCAGTTCTCGGCCAGGCGCTACGTGGCGTGGATCTACTGGTTCGCGGTCGTGATGGTCGCGGTATCCGGCACGCTGGGCGCCGATGCGGTGCACGTCGGTCTGGGGGTGCCATACCTCATCTCGAGCATCTTCTACGCCCTGGTGCTGGCGGCGATCTTCGTGCTCTGGTACCGCAGCGAGAGGACGCTCTCGATTCACAGTGTCTACACACGCAGGCGCGAGGTGTTTTACTGGGTCACCGTACTCGCGACGTTCGCGCTCGGTACGGCGACCGGGGATATGAGCGCAGTGACATTCGGCTGGGGCTATCTCGCCTCGGGCGTGGTGTTCGCGTTCGTGCTAAGCCCTGCGGCGCTGGCGTACTGGCGCTCCGGGATCAATCGGATCCTCCTGTTCTGGTTTGCCTACATCTTCACGCGGCCGTTCGGCGCGTCCTTCGCCGACCGGCTGGGCAAGACCCACAACCTCCGCGGCCTCGCACTCGGCGACGGCCGGTGAGCATCGGGCTGGTCCTGTTGATCGTCGTCGTCGTCGGCTACGTCGCCCGAACCGGGCGCAAGCTCGGTGCCAAGCGCTCGGTGCTCGCCGCGAAGGATTAACCGTAGCGCCGGTCCGCACTACCTACGCAGGTACGGCGGATTAGCCGTACCCCGGGTCCGCAGGCACCGCCGATCAGCCGTACGGGACCCGCACAGGGATATCGCGAACGAGGTTGCTGCGCATGATGCACCGGGGTTGCATCATGCGCACGAGGCGTGGTTGCCGGCGGCGTAGCGGGCGAGCGCCGTCAGCGTGTCTGCGATCTCCCTGCGGATCGTCGCGTCGGCGATGACTGCGTCCGAACCGACCGCGTCACGCGCTACCGGGATTCGCACGCAGGCGCCCTGCACGATCTCGGCACCGACGTAGCCCAGGACCTTGCGCAGCGACTCGTGCGCGTCCGCTGCGCCCGTCGGTGCAGCGGGACCCGACGCATTGATCCAGCCCACCGGCTTGCGATACGTGCCGGCATCGCCGACGGTCCACTCCAGCAGGTTTTTGAGCGCCCCCGGCAGCGCCCCCGCGTACTCGGGCGTGCAGAGCAGGAGCGCGTCCGCCGCGCGGAGCTGGGCGCGCAGATCGCCGACGGCGGCGTGGACCGGCTCGCCCTCGCGATCGTCGTCCGGATTGAAGTGCGGCAGCGTGGCCATAGCTCCGTAGAGCACCGTCCCGACCCAGTCGGGCGCGACCGCGGACGCGGTCCGGAGCACGGCCGTGTTGGTGGAGCCAGCCCGCAGGCTCCCCGAGACCATCAAGATCCGGCATGGCTCTTGCATGTGCGAGGCGAGACTACGGACTTGGGTTGAACACCGCCTTAGCCTACGGCCACTTGATGCACATGAACACCGTCGGGGTCGCCGAGCTGCGCTAGAACCTCAGCCGCTACCTGCGATGGGTCGAGCGGGGCGATCGCAGATCCGGGGCGATCGCAGATCCGCGGCGAACGCTGACGCTTTTCTCCGGCCTGCGGGCGCTCGACGCCATCCACGTCGCCGCGGCCGCCGACCCTTCGTCGCTCGACGCGTTCGTCAGCTATGACGAACGCCAGGGTGCCGCGGCGCGCGCCTCGCCGGCGGCCAGAGCACGCGCTCGTAATTGCGTTGACGCGGATCGCCGTCGGCGCAGTGACCGCCGCAGCGCTGATTACCCCTTGGCAGCTTCGGTTCGTCAACGGCACGGTCGCGGCTGGCGTCAGCGTGGCGCTGTGGGCACTCATCGTGACCGGGGCGCTCGGCACCGGGCTCGCGCCCCTCGCACGCAGGCTCACATCCACGTGGCCCTAGACGCATCCGCAAGATCGCCGCACCCGAGACGGTCGCGGGCCGACGCATCGCGAGGTGGCGCCGTCAGGCGACGCCGCCGTTCAGGGTGCCTCCCGAGGGGCGTAGCGGTGGTGGAGCATGAGGGCATTGCCGTCGGGATCGGAGAAGAACGCCATGTGGCAGACGCCGGTGTCGAAGATCTCGCCCTGAAAGCTCACCCCGTGAGCCTCCAGCGCCGAGCGTGCGGCCGCCACATCATCGACGTGGAGCGCGATGGCATTGCGGTTGGGCGCGTACTCGAGGCCCATCTTCTCGGGCTCGATGACGCCGAGCGTCAGGCTACCGGTCTCGAATTCGGCAAACGGCTTGCCTTCGATGTACATGGAGCGCGGTAAGCCCAGCTTCTCCCCGTAGAACGCCATCGCACCGATCAGATTGCGCGTGGGAATCGACACGAAGTCGACGCCGGTGATCAGCGACTCGGTAGTGGACATCAGATCATCTTCTCCTGACGGACGTAGTAGCACGAGCCGATCGATGGCGTGAACTGGTCTTCAGGGACCGCGAGCGGCCCAACCAGTCTATCCTTGTGAACTCGAACCAACAGGAGCCATATGTCTGCCCATGATCGCTTGCAGGTCGTCCGCGATTGCTACAGCGCCTACGAGTGCGGCGATCAGCATCCTCGAACAGCATTTGGCCGAGGACTTCACCTTCTCTGCCCCTCCCGATGTCGGGATCGACCGCGAGGTACTTCGAGCGCTGCTGGCCGAGCTCCGAGACCATCGCGGCGTTTGAGTACCAGCGTCTCTTTGAGGCAGGCGACGAGGTCATCGTCACCTACGAGGCCACAAGGACCGACGGGCGACGGTTTCGCAACACCGAGTTCTTCGGGTTCGACGCCGAAAAGGTCAGCCGGGTCGAGGTCTACTTCGGCTGGGATGTCGAATGACCGCCGGGGGCTGATCAGCGGCAGGCCGGAAGCTCCGTCCGGGGTGACGGATGCCCTCACGCAAGCGATGGCGAGACCCGGACTCGAACCGTCCGGACGATGTCCCCGGTCATCGCACGGATGCCCTCACACAAGCGATGGCGAGACCCTCAGGTTCGGCTCAGTGGGCATGGGCAGCGTGGCCCTCATCGGTGGGCGTGTTGCCGTGCCGGTATTTGCCGGGGTCCGTTTCGAAGGCATGCAGGCGGTGGGCCGAGCAGAAGCAGTAGGTCTCGCCGGCGCTCCTTGGTGACCGCCTTGTCACGGTCGACCTTCATCCCGCACACGGGATCGGTGGCTCCGCGACGAGCGAGCCGACCGGGTCGCTGCATCTAACCATCTAATGCGACCACCGACAATTGCTGCCGTAGCCTTCGATTTCGCTGAGATCCACGGGGACGTCGCAGTTGGCTTCACGGGCGGCGCGCTCGGCGTCGATATCCACGCGCTCGACAGCAAGCTCGAAGCGGCTGCTGGGACGCAGGGTCTTGAGCCGCTGGATCTGCTTGCTCGCTTCGCGGCTCGTTGTTGGGTAGATGAAGGTCTGGCCGGCACGGTTGGCGAGGGCCTTGAGGTAGACAATATGGATTGACCGTCTGTCCGGCCCGCCGTGTAGAAAAGGCCGGTCCCCCCACACTGGTTGTGGGGTGACGTTCAGCCGCGCGGCTGGTACCCGCGCGGCGGCCCACAACCGCATAGGAGTCGTTATGGCGGCTTCGCCACCCGCGGGTATGTGAAATCGGGCTTGCGGGGTTGGCGGGCAGGGGCGCGGTCGGTGACGATTCGCGGGCCGCGCGCCGACGTCGACTGGTTTCTTGGTGCTCGTTGAGCCCGTATAGGAGTCTGGCGTGGGAGCTTTGGCCGGGACCCCGGATTGTGCTTTGAGCACGTGCTACAGCATCGCTTGTCAATGCGAAGCTCCCGCGGGCGGCGATCGTTGTTGATCTACAGCAGAGGAGCGGTGAGATGGACAGGATCGTTGAGCGCCCGGGCGCGCTTGATGTGCATAAGGCGAGCGTGATGGCGTGCGTGCGTGTCTGGGAAGGCCGCGAGCTTGAGGAGCACGTCGCGGAGTTCCGGACGACTGTGCAGGGGTTGTTGGCGCTGCGTGACTGGCTGGAGGTGCTGGGCGTCAAGCAGGTCGCGATGGAGGCCACCGGCGTTTACTGGAAGCCGGTGGTGCGCCACGAGGCGCTGTTAGATCGGGTGGGATGAAAGGACCCACCAGGCGGCCCGTCGCAGCGGGTCGCGTGAAGCTGGGGGCAGCCTGACCTCGGAGACGCGG
>JAABUX010001183.1_pt1 | contig 40607 bp, 34 predicted proteins | sample 5561851 | NCBI WGS metagenome assembly JAABUX01 (sample SAMN10711883, study PRJNA513361) | rock metagenome | isolation source: Antarctica rocks | place: Antarctica: Victoria Land, Richard Nunatak red sandstone | collected 2016-01-03 | reverse complement strand
GACGCGATGGTGTGGGTGATGCAGCAGAAATCCGGCCTGCCCGCGCACAAGGTGGTCGGCATGGCCGGCGTGCTCGACAGCTCGCGGTTCCGGCTGTTCCTCGCGCACGAGTTCAACGTCAGCGTCGAGGACGTGACGGCGTTCGTGCTGGGCGGCCACGGCGACACCATGGTGCCGCTGACGCGCTACTCCACCGTCGCCGGCATTCCGGTGCCGGACCTGATTAAAATGGGCTGGACGACGCAGGACAAGATCGACGCGATCGTGACGCGCACGGCCAATGGCGGCGGCGAGATCGTGAAGCTGCTGGAGAAGGGCAGCGCGTTCTACGCCCCGGCCGCGGCGGCGATCGCGATGGCCGAAAGCTACCTGCGCGACAAGAAGCGCGTGCTGCCGGCGGCGGCGATGCTCACCGGGCAGTACGGCATCGACGGCCTGTACGTCGGCGTGCCGGTGGTGATCGGCGCCGGCGGGATCGAGCGGATCGTCGAGATCGAGCTGACCCCGGACGAGCAGGCCGCCTTCGACAAAAGCTGCGACAGCGTGCGGGAGCTGATCGAAGCCTGCAAAAAGCTGGTGGGCTGACATGAACATCCACGAATACCAGGCCAAGGAGCTCCTGCGCGGCTACGGCGTGGCCGTGCTGGAGGGCCACGTCGCCTGGACGCCGGAGGAAGCGGAGGCGGCGGCGGGCAAGCTGCCCGGGCCGGTGTATGTCGTGAAAAGCCAAATCCACGCGGGCGGGCGCGGCGCCGGGCACTTCGCCGAGGACCCTTCCGGCAAAGGCGGCGTGCGGCTGGCCAGGTCGCCGGCCGAGGTGCGCGCGGCGGCCGAGGCGATGATCGGCCACACGCTGGTGACCAAGCAGACCGGCGAGGCCGGGCGCAAGGTCCGCCGCCTCTACGTCGAGGCCGGCTGCGACATCAAGCGCGAGCTGTACCTGTCCTTGCTGGTCGACCGCGAGACTTCCCGCGTCACCATCATGGCCTCCACCGAGGGCGGCATGGAGATCGAGCAGGTCGCCGAGCACAGCCCCGACAAGATCATGCGCGCCGCCATCGACCCGGCGGCGGGCCTGAGCGGCTTCCACACGCGGCGGCTCGCCTACAGCCTGGGGCTGGACGGCAAGCAAGTCGGCGCGTTCGCCAAGTTCGTCACCGCCATGCACCAGGCCTTCCTGGCGCTGGACTGCGCGATCATCGAGATCAACCCGCTGGTCGTGACCGGCGCCGGCGACATCATCGCGCTGGATGCCAAGGTCAGCTTCGACGACAACGCGCTGTACCGCCACCCCGAGATCGAGAAGCTGCGCGACGAGGCGGAGGAGGACCCGAAGGAGCTGGAAGCGGCCAAGTACAGCCTCAACTACGTGAGCCTGGACGGCGTGATCGGCTGCATGGTGAACGGCGCCGGGCTCGCGATGGCGACGATGGACATCATCAAGCTGTACGGCAGCTCGCCGGCCAACTTCCTCGACGTCGGCGGCGGCGCCACCAAGGAGCGGGTGACGGCGGCGTTCAAGATCATCCTGTCCGACCCGAACGTCGAGGGCATCCTGGTCAACATCTTCGGCGGCATCATGCGCTGCGACGTGATCGCCGAGGGCGTGGTCGCGGCGGCGCGCGAGGTCAGCCTGAATGTGCCGCTGGTGGTGCGGCTGGAGGGCACCAACGTGGCGCTCGGCAAGGACATCATGGCGAAATCCGGCCTGCCGATCATCTCGGCCGACAACCTGGCCGACGCCGCCGAGAAGGTGGTCCGCGCCGTGAAGGAAGCCGCATAATGGCCATTCTGGTCGACGCCAACACCAAGGTCATCACCCAGGGCTTCACCGGCGCACAGGGCACGTTCCACTCCGAGCAGGCCATCGCCTACGGCACCAAGGTCGTCGGCGGCGTGGTGCCGGGCAAGGGCGGCAGCACGCACCTGAACCTGCCGGTGTTCGACACCGTGGCGGAAGCCTGCGCGCACACCGGCGCCACTGCCACCGCCATCTACGTGCCGCCCCCGTTCGCGGCCGACGCCATCCTGGAGGCGATCGACTCCGGTATCCCGCTGATCGTCTGCATCACCGAGGGCATCCCGGTGCTGGACATGATCCGCGTCAAGCGCGCGCTGTCCGGCACGTCCAGCCGCCTGGTCGGCCCCAACTGTCCCGGCGTCATCACCCCCGAGGCGTGCAAGATCGGCATCATGCCGGGCCATATCCACTGCCGCGGCACCGTCGGCATCGTGAGTCGCTCGGGCACGCTGACCTATGAGGCGGTGGCGCAAACGACGGCCGCCGGGTTGGGGCAGAGCACCTGCGTCGGCATCGGCGGCGACCCGGTGAAGGGCATCGACTTCATCGAGGTGCTGGAAATGTTCCTCGCCGACCCGCAGACCGAGAGCATCATCATGATCGGCGAGATCGGCGGACAGAGCGAAATCAATGCGGCCGAATTCATCGCGAGCGAGAAATCCAGCAAGCCCGTGGTCGGCTTCATCGCCGGCGCCACCGCTCCGCCGGGTCGCCGCATGGGCCACGCGGGAGCCGTCATCAGCGGCGGGCGCGACACCGCGGCGGCCAAGTTCGAAGCGATGCGGACGGCCGGCATCCACGTCGCGGAAAGCCCGGCGGCGCTCGGCAGCACCATGGTCCGGGCGTTGCAGGGCTGATTTGAGCCAGCCGGGGTGCAAACCGGCGCAATATGCGACTATTTAGACAGTGTGCCCCGGTTTCGAGGCAAGCCAGGGAGGGATAGCCAATGGCAGGCGTCGATATTCTCGTCACGGCATTCAACGGGGCGAACGCCGCCTTCATCGCCGATCTCTACGCACGGTGGGCGTCCAACCCCGCCAGCGTCGACGTCAGCTTTGCCGAGTTGTTCGCCGCGCTGAGCGATGAGGCTCGCGCCGTGCTGACCGATGCCACCGGCGCGTCGTGGGCGCCGCAACATTTCGACGTCGACGATGCGGACGCCAAGCCGGTCGCCAAGCGTGCCAAGGCGCCGGCCGCTTCGACCGAGAGCATCCGGTCCGCTGCGCTCGACAGCCTGCGCGCGCTGATGCTGATCCGTGCCTACCGTGTGCGTGGCCACTTGGAGGCGAAGCTCGATCCGCTCGGCCTCGTGGTGCCGAGACGGCATCCGGAACTCGATCCCAAGACCTACGGATTCGAAACCGAGGCCGACCTGGATCGTCCGGTCTTCATCGACAACGTGCTGGGCCGCGAGACCGCGACGGTTCGTGAGATCGTCGCCATCGTGCGCGAGGCGTATTGCGGGCCGATCGGCGTCGAGTTCATGCATATCCAGGACCCGGCGCAGAAAGCGTGGATCCAGCGGCGGATCGAAGCTTCGCCATGGCGGACCAGCACCGACACTGCCGATAAGAAGACGATATTGCGGCAACTGACGGAGGCGGAAGGGTTCGAGGCGTTCTGCCAAAAGCGCTACGTCGGCACCAAGCGATTCGGGTTGGAAGGTGGCGAGGTCACTATTCCCGCCATGCACGCCATCATCGAAACGGCGGCAAAGGCCGGCGTGGGCGAGATCGCGATCGGCATGCCGCACCGGGGGCGGCTGAACACGCTGGTGAACATCGTCAAGAAGCCGTTCACCGCAATCTTCAGCGAGTTCGGCGGCAACAGCTTCAAGCCCGACGACGTCCAGGGCTCCGGCGACGTGAAGTACCATTTGGGCACCTCCACCGATATCGAGTCGGGCGGGCACACGGTGCATATCTCGTTGCAGCCGAACCCATCGCATTTGGAGGCGGTCGATCCGGTGGTGATCGGCAAGGTCCGGGCGCGCCAGGATTGCTCGGGCGACACCAAGGCCCGGCGCTCCGTCATGGGCATCCTGATGCACGGCGACGCGGCGTTCGCCGGGCAGGGCCTGGTGTATGAAACGCTCGCGATGAGCCAATTGATCGGGTATCGGACCGGCGGGACCATCCACCTGATCGTCAACAACCAGATCGGCTTCACCACCGTTCCGGCGCACGCCTATTCGGGCCTGTATTGCACCGATGTCGCCAAGTCGATCCAGGCGCCGATCCTGCACGTGAACGGCGACGAGCCGGAGGCGGTGATCTTCTGCTCCCGCCTTGCGACTGAGTTCCGCAACGAGTTCGCCACCGATTTCGTGCTGGATATCGTGTGCTACCGCCGCCACGGCCATAACGAGACGGACGAACCGGCCTTCACCCAGCCGATCATGTACCGGGCGATCCGTGACATGAAGACCACGCGCACCCTGTATGCCGCGCGCCTGGAAGCCGAAGGCGCCCTTGCTGCCGGCGAGGGGCAGGCGATGTGGGACGAATTCTCCGATACTCTGGAAGATGCGTTCAAGGCGGCCCAAGGCTACAAGGTGAACAAGGCGGATTGGCTCGAAGGCCGCTGGGCCGGGATGAAGCAGTCCGACCAGGAGGACGAGCGGGCTGAGGAAACAACGGCGCTGACCGCTGAGGCGGCGCACTCGATCGGACGGGCTATTTCCAGCGTTCCGGATGGATTTGACCTCAATCCGAAAATTCGACGCCAACTCGAGGCCAAGCGCGCCGTGTTCGAGACGGGCGAGGGCGTCGATTGGGCGACGGGCGAGGCGCTCGCGTTTGGCGGCCTGCTGCTCGACGGCCATCGCGTGCGACTGTCCGGCGAGGATTGCCAGCGCGGCACCTTCAGCCAGCGGCACGCGGTGCTGGTCGACCAGACCAACGCCAACGAATACCTGCCGCTGAACAACATCTCCGGCGACCAAGCGCGCATCGAGATTTTCAACTCGCTGCTGTCCGAAGCGGGGGTGCTGGGGTTCGAGTACGGCTACACCCTGGCTGATCCGACCACGCTGGTGCTGTGGGAAGCGCAGTTCGGCGACTTCGCCAACGGCGCGCAGGTGATCATCGACCAGTTCCTGGCGAGCGGCGAGACCAAGTGGCTACGAATGAGCGGCCTGACCTTGCTGCTGCCGCATGGCCACGAGGGCCAGGGTCCCGAGCACTCGTCCGCCCGGCTGGAGCGTTACCTACAGCTCTGCGCCGAGCGGAACATGACGGTCGCCAACCTCACCACTCCCGCGAACTACTTCCACGCGCTGCGCCGGCAGTTGAAGCGCAACTTCCGCAAGCCACTCGTGATCATGACGCCGAAGAGCCTCTTGCGGCACAAGCTGGCGGTGTCCAGGGTGGACGAGTTCACCGAGGGCAGCGCGTTCAAGCTGGTCATTCCCGAGATCGACGCCATCGATCCGGCCGCAGTGAAACGCGTCGTGCTGTGCTCCGGCAAAGTGTACTACGACCTGCTGGCCGAGCGCCGCGACAAGGGCGTGAAGGATGTCGCGATCGTGCGGCTGGAACAGATCTACCCGTTTCCGTTCAAGACACTCAGCGAAACTCTGCACCCTTATTCGCAGGCCGAGGTCGTCTGGTGCCAGGAGGAACCCGAGAACATGGGCGCCTGGACGTTCGTGGACCGCAAGATCGAGCGGACCTTGGCTGGGATGAGTCACTCGGCGAGGCGTCCGCAATTTATCGGCCGGGACGCGGCGGCAAGCCCGGCGACGGGTTTGGCCAAGGTTCATGCGGCTCAGCAGGCCACCCTCGTCAGCAATGCCCTGCTGCTCGGCTAGTTAGGAAGAGATATGTCAACCGACATCAAGGTACCCACGCTGGGTGAGAGCGTCACCACGGCTACCGTGGCGCGCTGGTTAAAGAAAGTGGGCGACCAGGTCGCGGCGGACGAGCCGTTGGTGGAGCTTGAGACCGACAAGGTCACCGTCGAGGTAAACGCTCCGGCTGCCGGCACACTCGGCGCACTGGCGGCCGACGAGGGCGCCGAGGTCGAGGTGGGTGGATTGCTCGGCACCTTGGAGGAGGGCGGCGTCGCGGCACCCGCCCAAGCGGAGCCGCTGAAGGTCACGACGGGGGGCGTGAAGTCTCCGCCCGCCCCGAGCGGTCCGGTGTCGCGTCCGGCGACCCCGCCTTCCGACATCGCGGCCCACCCGCCGATGCCGTCTGCAGCTAAGCGCATGACGGAGAACGAGATCAGCGCCGAACAGATCGGCGCCGGGTCGGGGAAGGACGGACGGATTACCAAAGGCGACGTGCTGGCCTTCATCAGCCGGCCCGCGCCGGCTCCGGTCGCCGCGCCTGCCCCGGCGGCGCGTGCGCCGAGCGCGGATGCGCCGCGGGAGGAGCGGGTCAAGATGACCCGGTTGCGCCGCACGATCGCCGCCCGGCTGAAGGAGGCGCAGAACAACGCGGCCATGCTGACGACCTTCAACGAGGTCGACATGTCGGGGGCGATGGCACTGCGGAGCGAGTACCGCAACGCGTTCGAGAAGAAGCACGGCGGCACGCGGCTCGGCTTCATGTCATTCTTCGTCCGGGCCTGCTGCTCCGCCCTGAAGGAGTTCCCGGCCGTCAACGCCGAGATCGATGGGGACGAGATCGTCTACAAGAACTTCGTCCACATGGGCATCGCGGTCGGCGGCTCGAACGGCTTGGTCGTGCCCGTAGTGCGCGAGGCCGACCGGATGGATTTCGCGCAGATCGAACGCGCCGTCGGCGATTTCGGTCGCCGGGCCCGGGATGGCGCCTTGAAACTGGAGGAGCTGACCGGCGGCACCTTCAGCATCACTAATGGCGGCGTATATGGCTCGTTGATGTCCACCCCCATCCTGAACCCGCCGCAGTCGGCCATCCTGGGCATGCACAAGATCCAGGACCGCCCGATGGCGATCGCCGGCAAGGTCGAGATCCGCCCGATGATGTACCTGGCCCTGTCCTACGATCACCGCATCGTGGACGGCAAGGAAGCCGTCAGCTTCCTAGTCCGCGTCAAAGAAGGCGTCGAAGACCCCAGACGCCTCTTGCTAGGCCTATAAAATGGGGTCTGGGGCCCCCGGCCCCAGTGGGTCCAGGGCAAAGCCCTGGCCTTAAGGAGTTCTTCTTTTGTCCGAAACCTACGACCTCATCATCATCGGCGCCGGCCCCGGCGGCTACGTCTGCGCCCTCCGCGCCGCGCAACTCGGGTTGAAGGTCGCGTGCGTAGAGAAACGGGCCACCCTGGGCGGCACCTGCCTCAACATCGGCTGCATTCCGTCCAAGGCGCTGCTGCAGTCGTCGGAGAACTTCGAGGAAGCGTCGCACAGCTTCGCCGACCATGGCGTGATGATCGACAGCGTGAAGCTGGACCTGGCGCGCATGCAGGCGCGCAAGGACCAGGTGGTCGCCGCCAACGTCAAGGGCGTCGAGTTCCTGTTCAAGAAGAACAAGGTCACCTGGCTGAAGGGCGCCGCCCGGATCGCCTCGCCGGGCCAGGTGGAGGTCGACGGCACGGCCTACGAGACCAAGGCCATCGTGATCGCGACCGGGAGCGAGAGCATTCCGCTGCCTGGCGTCGACGTGGACGAGCGCGCCATCGTCAGCTCGACCGGCGGGCTGGAGCTGGACGCCGTGCCGAAGCGGATGGTGGTGATCGGCGGCGGCTACATCGGCCTGGAGCTCGGCAGCGTCTGGCGGCGGCTCGGGGCGGAGGTGACGGTCGTGGAGTTCCTCGACCGGCTGGTGCCCGGCATGGACACCGAGATCGGCAAGACGTTCGAGCGCGTGCTGGGCAAGCAGGGCATCAAGTTCCGCCTCAAGACCAAGGTCACGGGCGCGCGCCAGGGGAATGACGGCGTGACCCTGACGGTCGAGCCGGCCGAGGGCGGCGAGGCCGAGGAGATCAACGCCGATGTCGTCCTGGTCGCGATCGGCCGCCGTCCGTACTACGGGGGCCTCGGGCTGGAGGAGACTGAGGTCGAACTGGACGAGCGCGGCCGGGTGAAGATCGACGCGCACTACGCGACCAACGTTGCTGGCATCTACGCGATCGGCGACGTTATCACCGGCCCGATGCTCGCCCACAAGGCGGAGGAAGAAGGCGTCGCGTTGGCCGAGATCATCGCCGGCCAGGCCGGGCACGTGAACTACGGCGTGATCCCCGGCGTGGTGTACACCTGGCCGGAGGTCGCCAGCATCGGCATGACCGAGGAGCAGCTGAAGCACGACGGCGTCGCCTACAAGGTCGGCAAGTTCCCGTTCACCGCCAACGGCCGCGCCCGCGCGATGGGCGCCACCGACGGGTTCGTGAAGATTCTTGCGGATAAGACGACGGACCAGATACTCGGCGCGCACATCATCGGCCCGGACGCGGGCACGCTGATCGCCGAGATCGCCACCGCGATGGAATTCGGCGCCAGCAGCGAGGACGTGGGGCGCACCTGCCATGCCCATCCCAGCCTGAACGAGGCCGTGAAGGAGGCAGCGCTCGCCGTGGAAGGCCGCGCGCTGCACGTCTAGGCCGTGCGCCCGCTCGCGCTGACCATGGGCGACCCGGCCGGGATCGGCGGGGAGATCGCGGCGAAGGCGTGGCGGGCGCTCGCCGATACCGGGCTGCGTTTCGCCATTATCGCCGACCCGTTCTGGATGGGCGGCTTCGACGTGCCGATCAACGTCATCCGCTCGCTGGACCAGGTCGCCGACGTGTTCGCCGCCGCCCTTCCGGTGCTGGCAGTCGACTTGCCTGAGATCGCGCGCGCGGGCCATGCCGACCCGGCGAACGCATCTGCCATTATCGCCAGCATCGAGCGTGCCGTGCGGCTGGCGCAATCCGGGGATGCCGGCGGCGTGGTGACGAACCCGATCAGCAAGGCCGTGCTGTATCGAGCCGGCTTTCCGCACCCCGGCCACACCGAGTTCCTGGGCGCCCTGACCGGCGGCGTGCCGATCATGATGCTGGCCTGCCCGGGGCTGCGCGTAGTGCCGGTGACGATCCATGTCTCGCTGCAGCAGGCGCTCGCGGGGGTGACGGCGGACGCGATCGTAGCGACGGCGCGCGCGACCGATGCCGCGCTGCGCCGGGATTTCGGCATCGTCGCCCCTCGCCTGGCGGTCGCCGGGTTAAATCCCCACGCCGGCGAGCAAGGTGCCATGGGCACGGAGGAGCAGACCATCATCGCCCCGGCCATTGCGCAGTTGCGGGCCGAGGGCATCGACGCGACCGGTCCGTTTCCGCCGGACACGATGTTCACCGACGCCGCCCGGCCGACCTACGACGCGGCGATCTGCATGTACCACGACCAGGCATTGATCCCGCTCAAGACGCTCGACATGAGGAACGGCGTCAACGTGACGCTTGGGCTGCCGATAGTGCGGACCTCGCCAGACCACGGCACCGCGTTCGGCATTGCGGGGAAAGGCCAGGCAGACCCGGCCAGCCTCATCGCCGCCCTCCGCCTCGCGGCGGAGCTTGCAGCCAGGAGAGAAGCATGATTCGCCTGGGCGTCAACATCGACCACGTCGCCACCGTCCGGAACGCGCGCGGCGGCGACCACCCGGACCCGCTGCGCGCCGCGATCATGGCCGTTGCGGCCGGAGCGGACGGGATCACCGCCCATCTGCGCGAGGATCGCCGGCACATCCGCGACGCCGACATCGACCGTATCCGGGCCGGGATCTCGGCGCCGTTGAATTTGGAGATGGCGGCGACCGACGAGATGGTCGCCATCGCCCTGCGCGTGCGGCCGAACGCCTGCTGCCTGGTGCCGGAGCGCCGGGCGGAGGTGACGACCGAGGGCGGGTTGAACGCCGCCGGACAGATCGAGGCGCTGCGCCCGATGGTCGCCGGCCTGCGGGCGGCGGGCATTCGCGTGTCGCTGTTCGTTGATCCCGACCCGCATCAGTTGGAAGCGGCAGCGGATTTGCACGCCGACATCGTGGAGCTGCACACCGGCGCCTACGCCGAGGGCCGACCCGGCGAGTTCGGCCGCCTGGAAGCGGCGGCGGCGTTGACTGGATCGTTAGGGTTGGAATGTCACGCCGGGCATGGGCTGACGTTTGCCAACGTCGGCGCGGTGGCGGCTCTGCCGGAGGTGATGGAGCTGAACATCGGCCATTTCCTGATCGGCGAGGCCATTTTCGACGGGCTGCCCGCTGTGGTCGCGCGCATGAAGGCGCTGATCCAGCGGGCGTGACTCAGCCGGGGCGAGGGTGCGAGGCGCGCCAGACCTCCATCAGCCGCGCCGTGTCGACCGCGGTGTAGCGCTGCGTGGTGGACAGGCTGGCGTGGCCGAGCAACTCCTGGATCGAGCGTAAATCCGCCCCGCCCGACAACAGGTGCGTGGCGAAGGAGTGCCGCAGGGCGTGCGGGGTGGCGTATTCCGGCAAGCCGGCCAGGTGGCGATAGGTCCGCATGGCCCGCTGCGCGACCCCGGCGTTCAGGCGCGCGCCACGGACACCGGGAAACAGTGGGGCGGCCGGTTGGCGGTCCGGGTGGAGCGCGAGCCAGGCGGCCAGCGCCTCGCGCACCGCGGGAAGCACGGGGACGATCCGCTCCTTGCCGCCCTTCCCGACGACGCGCAAGGCATCGCCGGGTGGCGGTACGTCGCGCACGTCCAGCGACAAGGCTTCGGCGATCCGCAGGCCGCAGCCGTACAACAGGGTGAACAGCGCCGCATCCCGGGCCTGGACGGCGGCGCTGTCCGATGTCTCCGCCACGCCATCCGCCACGCTCAGTGCCTGCACCGGCGACAGCGCCTTCGGGATCGGCGGACGCGCGCGCGGGGTGCCCAGCAGGCCCGGCGCGGGATTGGCCACGCCGTGCCGCCGGGCCAGAAAGCGGAAAAAGGTCCGCACGGCCGATAGATGCCGGGCGCGGGTCGCGTTGCCGACCTTCGCGAAAACCTCCGACGCCAGCCAGGACCGCAGATCGGCCTGCGACAGGGCGGCCAGAGCGGCCACGGTCGGCTCCGCCCCGAGATGGCGTGCCAGGAACCCCAGGAAACCCCGCAGATCGGCGGCATAGGCCTCGACGGTCAATGGCGAGGCCCGGCGCTCCTGGGCGAGCCAGTCCAGGAAACCGGCCAGGGCCTCCGCCGCGGTCATCGATCGAGCGCGGCCGCGACCGTCCGGCCCAGGAACGCCAGCGCCCGCACGCCCTGCCCCGGATGCAGCCGCGACCGATCGCGCGACGCCAGCGCCAGCAACGCGCGTGGCCCCGTCCGGACCAGCGCGTCCATCCGGGCGAGCGGCGCCGCCTCGCCGTGCAGCGCCCGCGCGTCGGCCGGCGCTTCCCGGAACACGACGTCGCGGCGGCCGAGCAGGCGGCCGACGGAGCCGGGCGCGAGCGCCCTGGTCCCGGGCCGGTCACCCTCCGCGCAGAGACACGCGGCGTCCATCCCGAGCAGCCCCGGCAGCTCGGCGCCGACGCACTCCGCCACGTCGGACGCGCGCATGAGGGCGATCACGGCTTCCTGGACGCGCTCGGCGAGCCCGGCCGCAGCCCGGCCCGCCGCGAGCACGCCGTCGGCCCGCGCGGACATGGCCTGCGCGTGGGCGCGCTCGGCGGCCAGCATCGCGGCCATGTGGTCGGCCAGCACCTCGCCGTGGACCCGCTGCGGCGGCGTCAGGACGCGGTACAGCTCCGGGTTCTCGGCCAGCCAGCCCGGGTGCGCCCGCAGGAACGCGGCAATGTCGTCCGCCCGCAATCCTGCCGGTTTCGGGGCGGCGGTCATAAGCCTCGGCGCTCCTGGGGCTTGATCCTTCGCGCGCGGATGTCCACCAAGGGTTGCATGTGCGTCCATCCCATTCGGTTCGCCTGCTAGCATGAGCGGGCTGCTGTTCCCCGTGAGCCTACAGGCCGAAGCCGCGCCCCGGAAGCGTCTTCCGGTGCTGCTGCCGTACCCGTTCGACGGCCCGTTCGACTACGCCGTCCCGGATGGGATGGATGCGCGCCCGGGCGACCTGGTGCTGGTGCCGCTCAACCGCCGGGCGGAAGTGGGCGTGGTGTGGGACGGCGACCCTCGTCCGGCGGGGGGCGCGCCGGTGCCCGATGCCAAGCTGAAGCCGATCGAGGCGTTGCTGGATGCCCCGCCGATCCACGCCGACCTGCGCCGGTTCATCGACTGGGTGGCGGGCTACACCCTGGCCCCGCCCGGCGACGTGCTGGCGATGGCGCTGCGCATCAACGCGCTCGCGCCGCCGACGCCGCAAGCCGGCTGGACCTTGGCGCCTCTGCCCGAGGACGCTCGGCTGACGGAGGCGCGCCGCCGGGTGGTGGAGCTGATGTCGAACCCGGCGCCCCGGACCGGCGCCGCCATCGCGCGCGATGCCGGGGTGTCGGCTGGCGTGGTCCGCGGCATGGCGGATGCCGGGCTGCTGCTCCCGACGATCCTCCCGGCGGCCGCGGCGTTCGCCTGGCCCGACCCGACGCATCCCGGCCCTGCCTTGTCCCCTGCGCAGGCCGAGGCTGGGGCCGCCTTGCGCGCGGCGGTGGCGGACCGGGTTTTCAGCGTGACGTTGCTGGACGGGGTCACCGGGTCGGGGAAGACCGAGGTGTACCTGGAGGCCGTGGCGGAGTGCCTCACGCAAAGGCGGCAGGCGCTGGTGCTGCTGCCGGAGATCGCGCTGTCGTCGCAGTGGCTGGAACGGTTCGAACAGCGGTTCGGGGTCGCGCCCGCGGTATGGCACTCCGACCTGACGTCCCGCGTCCGGCGCACGACCTGGCGGGCGGTGGCGGAGGGCGCGGCCCCGGTCCTGGTGGGTGCGCGGTCGGCCCTGTTCCTGCCGTTCCCCGACCTCGGGCTGGTGATCGTGGACGAGGAGCACGAGACCGCTTTCAAGCAGGAAGACGGCGTGATGTACCACGCCCGCGACATGGCGATCGTCCGCGCCCGGCTGTGCGACGCGCCCGCGGTGCTAGTGTCGGCCACGCCGAGCCTGGAAACCCAGGCGAACGTGGAGGCCGGGCGGTATCGACGGCTGACCTTGGCCGCGCGCCACGGCGGCGCGCGGCTGCCGGAGGTCGCCGCGCTGGATTTACGGATCAATCCGCCCGACCGCGGCCGGTTCCTGGCCGACAAGCTGGTCGATGCGGTGCGCGCGACGATCGCGGAGGGGGAGCAGGCGATGCTGTTCCTCAACCGCCGCGGCTACGCGCCGCTGACCTTGTGCCGGGCGTGCGGGCATCGGATGCAGTGCCCCAACTGCACGGCGTGGCTGGTGGAGCACCGCGCCCGGCACGCGCTGGCCTGCCACCATTGCGGCCACTCCGAGCCGATCCCGCCGACCTGCCCGGTTTGCGCGGCCGAGCACAGCCTGGTGCCGATCGGACCCGGCGTCGAGCGCATCACCGAGGAGGCGAAGGCGCTGTTTCCGGACGCGCGCGTCCTGGTGATGGCGAGCGACACGATGCCGGGCCCGCAGGCGGCGACCGACGCCGCGCACGCAATCGCCGCGCGGGAGGTGGACCTGATCATCGGCACCCAGATCGTCGCCAAGGGCTGGCACTTCCCGCATCTGACCTTGGTTGGCGTGGTGGATGCCGACCTCGGCCTGGCCGGGGGCGACCTGCGTGCGGCGGAGCGGACAGTGCAGCTACTGCATCAAGTTGCCGGCCGGGCCGGCCGGGCGGAAGCGCCGGGGCGCGTGCTGCTACAGACGTTTTCGCCCGAGCATCCGGTGATGCAGGCGCTTGTCGCTGGCGACCTATCGGCGTTCATGGCGCAGGAAAGCGAGGCCCGGCGTCCCGGGCACTGGCCGCCGCATGGGCGTTTGGCGGCGTTGATCGTCAGCGCCGACGATGCGCAGTCGGCGGACGAGGCGGCGCGCAACCTCGGCCGGGCAGCGCCGCGGGGCGATAGTGTCGTGGTCCTCGGCCCCGCGCCCGCGCCGCTCGCGATCCTGCGCGGCCGCCACCGCCGCCGTTTGCTTTTGAAAACCCGGCGCGACATCGCCGTGCAGCCGCTGCTGCGGGCGTGGCTGGACGGCGTGCGCGTGGCGCGCGGCGTGCGGGTCGATGTGGACGTGGACCCGGTGTCGTTCCTGTAGCGTCAAGCGTTGGCGCTGTGGATCGCCTCGCACACGGCGTCGGTGACCTGCTGTGTCGTCGCGGCACCGCCCAGGTCGGGCGTCAACACCCCGGCGGCAGTCACCCGTTCGACGGCGGCCATCAGCCGGGTGGCGGCTTCCGGCTCGCCGAGGTGCTCGAGCATTTGCGCGCCGGTCCAGAAGGTCGCGACCGGGTTGGCGATGCCCTTGCCGGTGATGTCGAACGCCGAGCCGTGGATCGGCTCGAACATGGACGGGAAGCGTCGCTCCGGGTCGACATTGGCGGTGGGCGCGATGCCGAGCGAGCCGGCGAGTGCCGCGGCGAGATCGGACAGGATGTCGGCATGCAGGTTGGTCGCGACTACCGTGTCGATGCTCGCGGGCTTCATCACCATACGCGTCGTCATGGCGTCGACCAGCATCTTGTCCCACGTCACGTCGGGGAACTCACGCGCGACCTCGGCCGCGATCTCGTCCCACATTACCATGCCGAAGCGTTGCGCGTTGGATTTCGTGACCACGGTGAGCAGCTTGCGCGGCCGGGCCTGGGCCAGACGGAAGGCGTAGCGCATGATGCGGGTGACGCCGGCGCGGGTGAAGATCGCGACTTCGGTGCCGACCTCCTCCGGGAAGCCCCGGTGCGCGCGGCCGCCGTGTCCGGAATACTCGCCTTCGGAGTTCTCGCGCACGATCACCCAGTCGAGGTCGCCGGGCCCGCAATCGCGCAGCGGGCTGGGCACGCCGGGCAGGATGCGGGTCGGGCGAACGTTGGCGTACTGGTCGAATCCCTGGCAGATCGGCAGGCGCAAGCCCCACAAGGTCACGTGATCCGGCACGTCGGGTGCCCCGACCGCGCCGAAGTAGATCGCGTCGAACGGGCGGAGTTGGTCGAGGCCGTCCACGGGCATCATCACGCCATGGCGGCGGTAGTACTCCGACCCCCAGTCGAATTCGGTGACCGCGAGGCGGAACGTTCCGACGCGCCGCTCCAGCACTTTGAGTACCTGCAGGCCGGCGGCAATGACCTCCGGGCCGATTCCGTCAGCCCCGATGGCGGCGATGGCGTAGTCACGCATGAGCGAGGCTCCTAGGCTGAAAGGGCAAAAGCCTAAGCCGGAAGCAGCGAAAGGTCACGACTGGAACGGCTTGCCCGGCTCGATGGCGGGCGCAATGGGCAAAACCTCCGAGCCCTGTCAAAGGCCGTGCCTTCGAAATGCGGGTCTGGGGTCGCCGGCCCCAGCGGGTCCAGGGCAGCGCCCTGTCCTTAGCTATCTCGACAGCCTGCCCTCCTCAGCCGAACGAGCCAACCTCATGGGAGATGGCGGTAGCGATCTCGCGCACGATGTCGAACAGCGCCCGGATCGGGGCGATCATCTCGGTCTGCTCGCGCAAATAGGAACTGACTGCAAGCGGCGCGGCCGGCTCGCCATAATCCTGTTCGGCGATGGAGCCGACGTTGGCCGGGAAGATCTCGGCAAGCAACTGGAGCACCGCCGATATCTCCAGCCGTAGCACGGCCGCCTCCAAGTCCTGCCGGGTCACGCCATGCCGCGCCGAAAATTCCGGGATGCCGGTCGCGAGCAGCCAAATCCGCTGGATGACCGCCAGGCGCAACGCATGCAGCAGCACCTCGCGTGGCTTCATGCACGGCGGGTCCGGCCAGGCGGCGCGCAGGGCCAGGTGATCGGCCTGCACGCGCCGGAACATCGCCAGCACGTCGGCCCAAAGATCCAGCCGTTCGAGCGAGCGCGCGACCGCGACCAGCGCCGCCCGACGGCCCGACCGCCGCGTGTGCGCCGCGCGATCGAGCCAGGTTCCCGGGTCGAGCGTGCCGACCACGGCGCGCAACACGTCGAGATCGGAGTGCGCGAGGGCATGACGCGGCAGGTCCAGCGCGCGGCGGAACCGGCGGCTGTTGGCGTGGAGGTGGCTGAAGACCTCGGGATGCCGGGCGGCAGCGCTGCCGATGCCCTGCAGCGTGTTCGCGCACCAGCCGAGCTGCTGCAGGATCGCGTTGTTGGGGATCGCCCGCAACTCGCGCGGGTGCCGGATGGAAACGGCCTGCGCCATCCCTTCGCTCTGCCGGGCCGCGGGACGCGAGCCGGTCTTGTCGATCAGGGCGGGACCGAACGCGCCCAGCAACGCCGCGTATCCGGGGTCCTCGACCAGCGCCTGCATGCCCGCCTGCGCGGTGGCGAAGAAATCCGCCGCGAAATCCGGGTCGGCGTAGATCGGGTCCTCGATCGGGCCGGCCGCCGGGTGGAACGCGTGCTCGGCGATGCGGGCGACCGTCGCCAACGCCAACTCCGGGGTCGCGAACAGAAGGTACCCGTCGCCGCCCTGGAACGCGCTTTCCTCGCGGACCGGGAGGTTGGCCTGGCTCAGCGCCTGGCGGCTCGCGGTGGGCGACAGGTACTTCAGGCGGTCGGCCAGCGACCCGGGATGCGCGCCGCGGCCGATGCTCTCGCCGTGGGTGTCGAACAGCACCACCTCGACGCCGGACAGGCCGAAGCGCGCGAGGGTCTCGCCGATCTTGAAGCGCAGCCGCTCGATCAGGTAGCTCGCCGCGACCTGGCCGACGTAGCGCCCGGAATCCGAGTAGCCGAACTGCAGCGCGAGGCGGCCGGTCGCCTTCAGGTAGGCGCACCAGTGCGGGCTGCGCAACGCCTCCTCCAGCACGCGCTGGCCGCTTTCGAGGGCCTCCGCGGTCTCGAACAGCGGGCTGATCTCGATGTGACGCTCGATGCCGAACAGCCGCGCCAGCCAGAGGGCGGCGAGCAAGGTGTAGCCGCTCTCGGTTTCGGCGATCAGGAAACGCACTGGGACCGAGGCGTCCACGTGCTTGACGATTTGCGCGACCGTCATCATCAGCCGCGCCGCCGACGCCTGCTCGGCCATCAGCCCGCCGAAATCAACCGGCACCGGTTCAACCGCGTCGAGCGCCGCGTTGATGGCGACCAGCAGCGCCCGGCGGTGCGACGGGTCGTCGGCCGCGTCGATCAAGCCCAGGCGCTGGCGGACCACGTTGTGCAACTGGGTGGAGTTCAGCCGCACGTGGGTGTGCGCCAGCGCCAGCCCATGCGCGGCCAGCCCGGCGCGGGCGACGCTCAAAGCGCGCTGGTCGGCGCCCGCGGAGGCGGCGATCGCGGGCGTGAACAGCTCGAGCAGCGGCGCCGGGGTAGTCAGCGCGTCGTCGCGCCGGCCGACCAGCACGCGCGCGAAGGCGGCGACCGCGGCTGGCTCCGATCCGGTGGCGGCATCGATCTGGGCGCGCACCGCATCAAGCGCCACGCCGAGCCGCGCGCGCAGGTCGTTGGTGTGGGGCAAGCCTGCGAGCTGATTGGCCAGGCGCTCCAGTTGCAGCAGCTTCATTCGCAACCGCAGGCGCAGCGTGTCGGCCCAGCCAATGTCGGTGCGGCCGTCGGTATCGTAGCCCACCCAGCTCGCCAGCACGATCGGGCGCGGCAGCAGGTCGGTCCAGCGTTCCGGCCAAACCTGGCTCGCGGTGACCAGCAGGGCGTCGTTCAGGCGATCCAGCGCGTCGCGTCCGTTGGCGATCGCGGCGTTGGCCTGCGCGAACTCCTCCGACAACGTGATGGGCGGCGGGCGATGGCTGGCAAGCTCGGGCGGGGACGCGCCGCCGCTCGCCATCGCGGCAAGCGCCGTAGCTGCGGCCGGTGCGAGCGAGAACGTCGGATGCGCGGTGAACACGGCCGCGTAACGCGCACGCTCGACACTGGAGCGGAACTCGGCCCAACGGACCGGACTGTCGGACGGATCGGGGCGGAGCACAGTTTGGGCGACCTTCGCCAGTGCCGCTTCGTTGGCCGCCAGGTCGGCGCCGCCGACATAGGCCGCCAGCGCGTGGGCACGGTCGGCAAAGGCCTGATCCCGAAGCTGCCGGACGATGGCGGCAATCGACTCGGCATCGAGCTCGCCGTCGTCGATCATCCGGGTGATCGCGAGCGCGACCGACATGACCGGGTTGCCAAACGGGTCCTCGTCCGACTGCGCAAGCCGGCGCACGACCAGTGCGAGCAGGCCATCGATTTCGGGGGCGGTGCCTTGGTCCATGGACGGGATGATGCGCTGCACCATCGATGTCTGCCTAGTCATGGGTGCAACCCTTTTCGCGATATTGCATTGCAGCAGGAACCGCTCGGCTTGAATGCCCGGCGATACCCGACAGGAACACCGTGACAACCCTTTCTCGAAACCTGCTTGCCTGCGCTGGCGGCCTTGCCGCCCTGGCTCTGATGAACCGCGCCGCCGCGCGCCGGGCGGAGCGCACGCATCCGCCCGCGGGACGCTTCATCGAAATCGACGGCGTCCGGCTGCACTACACCGACCGTGGCGCCGGCCGTCCCGTCGTGCTCATCCATGGCAACGCCACGTCGGAACACGATTTCGACACCAGCGGAATTGCCGAGGTGTTGGTCCGGACCAACTGGGTCATCGCCTTCGACCGCCCGGGATCCGGCTACAGCGAGCGCCCACGCGGGCATTCGTGGACGGCGACGCAGCAGGCTGACTTGCTGCACAAGGCGCTGGCCCAGCTGCAGGTTCGGCGGCCGATCCTGGTGGCCCACTCGTGGGGCACGCTTGCAGCGCTGGCCCTTGCCCTCGATCATCCGTCCGACACCGCGGGGCTGGTGCTCATCTCCGGCTACTACTTTCCAACGGTGCGCCTGGACGTCCCATTGATCGCGCCTGTCGCAATCCCGTTCCTGGGCGATATCCTGCGGTACACCGTGTCACCGGTTCTGGGTCGGCTGCTGATGCCGGGATTCAAGCGGATGCTGTTTGCGCCCGCCCCCGTTCCAGCGCGGTTCCGGACGGAATACGCCTCCGGGATGGCATTGCGGCCTTCCCAGGTCCGGGCGACGGCGGTGGATGGCACGCTATTGGTTCCGAGCGTCATGAGCCTGTGTGGGCGATATGGCGAACTGGACATGCCGGTGATCATCATGGCCGGGGATGGCGACAAGATCGTGGGTAACCGCCAATCCAAGCGGCTGCACCGGGCCATTCCCGGCAGCGTCCTGCACATCGTGGAAGGCGCCGGGCACATGGTCCACCACCTCGCCTCACGCAAGGTGGTGGACGCCATCGCCGAGGTGGGGCGGCGTGCGGGCGGCAACATATCGGAGGAACGCCAGCTCGCCGCATGAGGCTAGTCGCCACCGACGGGGTACATGCCGCCCATGCCATGATCGGCGCGGGCGGTCGTCAGCGCGCGTCCGCCTTTGCTGACCCACTTGCCGACCCAGTAGCGCTGGGCGACGTACAGGATCGCGCAGACGGCGACCGCCAGTCCGGCGAAGAAGGTGAAGCCTGCGGTGAAGCTGCCGGTCAGCTGCTTCGAGAAGCCCATCGCGTTCGGCAGGATCGAGCCGCCGAGCGCCCCGATCTCGCCGATCATGCTGCTCGCGACCGCGGTGGACAGCGGCCACCGCAGCGGCACCAGTTGGAACAGCGCGCCATTTCCAGCGCCCAGGGCCGCGAAGATCGCCATGAACAGCAAGGTCGTCAGCACCAGCGACGGGGTCGACGTCAGCGCCAGGAACAACGCCGCCACGCACAGCAACACGACCGAGAGTGCAACGATGCCGCCGATCCGGTCCGCCATGTAGCCACCCAGGACGCGCACGGCGCTGCCCATGACGGCCGCGAGCATGGTGAGCTGCGCCGCCTCGACCTTGGTCACGTGGAACTGGTCGTAGAAGAACGTCGGCAGGAACGCGGACAGGCCGATGAAGCCGCCGAAGGTGATGATGTAGACGGCGTTGAACACCCAGCCATCGGCCTGGAACAGGCAGGCAAGATGCTGGCGTATGCTCTGGTGCTCGTTGTCCGGCGGCTCCTTGGCGAACACGGCCATGACCACGAGCGGCACGACCATGAATGCCGCAGCGAAGCCGTACACGGTCTGCCAGCCATAATGCTGCGCGAGCGGCGGGGCGAGCAGCAGCGCGATCACCGTGCCGGAGTTGCCGGCGCCGGCGATGCCCATGGCGAGGCCCTTGTTTTCCGGCGGGAACCAGCCGGAGCCGAGCGACAGGGCCACGCCGAAGCTGGCCCCGGCGACGCCGAGCAGCACGCCCATCGCCAGCGCGTCGCCGAAGGTTTTGACGAAGAACATGCCCCACAGCATGGCGACGATGATCAGCGACATCTCGACCATGGCGGCGTTCTTGCGGCCGATATACTGCGCGATGACGCCCAGCGGAAAGCGCATCAGCGCGCCTGCCAGGATGGGGAGCGACACCATCAGCCCGGTTTGCGTGGGCGTCAGCTTGAACGCCTCGGTGATGAACGGCCCCATGGCGCCATTCAGCACCCAGACGGCAAAGCAGAAATCGAAGTAAAGGAAGGCCGCGAACAGCGTCGGCGGATGGCCTGATTTCAGGACGGCACGAATATTGGCCAAGGGGCAATCTCCAGGATGCCTGGGGGTTGAGGGATCAGGCGAAAACGAGGGTCGCCTTTGGCGAGTTGGTCAGGGCGGCGGGCTCGGACCGGCACGATCCACAGTTCGTGCCGGTGGCAGCGTGGCCCTCCATCAGTACACGTCGCGCAAGTAGCGGCCTTGGCGGGCCAGCGCGATCGTCCAGTCCTTGGCCTGTGCCTCGTCCAATCCGCCCTGCTTGGCGGCGACGTCGCGCAGGGCGGCGTCGACGTCCTTGGCCATCAGCATGGCGTCGCCGCAGACGTAGAAATGCGCGCCGTCCTGCAGCCAGCGCCACACATCCGCGGCGTGCGTCCGCATCAGGTCCTGGACGTACACCTTCTTGGCTTGGTCGCGTGACCAAGCGGTGTCCAGGCGGGACAGCGTGCCGTCTGCTAGCCAGGCCTTGAGCTCGTCGGCAAACAGGAAGTCGGTCGCCTCGTGCTGGTCGCCGAAGAACAGCCAGGCCGGGCCGGCCATCCGCTGGGCCGCCCGCTCCTGCAGGAAAGCGCGGAACGGGGCGATGCCGGTGCCGGGGCCGACCATGATGACGGACGTGGCGGGATCGGCCGGAAGGCGAAAATGGCTTTTCTGGATGTTCGCCAGGATCTCGCCATGGGTCGCGGCCCGGTGCGCCAGGAACGCCGATGCGATGCCGTGGCGCACCCGGCCGCGCCGCTCCGCCCGCACCACGCCGACGCAAAGGTGGACCTGGCCCGCCTCCGCGCGGGGGCTCGACGCGATGGAATACAGCCGCGGCTTCAGGCTGGGCAGCGACTTCACCAGGTCGAACAAGCGCGGCCGGGCGGAGGGAAAGGCGGCTAGCAGGTCCAGCAGGTCGGCGTCGGCGGGCTCGGCGCCGTCGTCGCCGTCGGCCAGCTGGCGGATCCGGGCGGCTTCGGCGGGATTTGCGGCGAACATGGCGAGCAGGTCCAGCGTGCGGTCGAGCGGCCGGGCGATGTCGACCTGCCAGGTCAGCGCGTCCCGCGCCGTTCGCATGGTGCCGTCCGGGCAGGGCGCCAACTCGGTCCCGGCAGCGCCAAGCGTGCGGAGGCAGGCTTCCACCAGGTCCGGATCGTTGGGAGCGAGGATGCCGATGGAGTCGCCGGGCTCGTAGGCCAGGCCGGCGGATGAAAGGTCGATCTTGACGTGCCGGACGTCCTTGGCCGAGCGCTCGCCGGTCAGCCGGTCGGCCGCCAGCACCCGCACCGGCATGCCGTGCGGGGCAGCCGGCGCAGGGGTCGCGACGGCCGGGGCGGCCGGCATGGCGCTCGCCGGCCGCTCCGCCAGTAGTTCCTTCACCTTCTTGCTGGTGGGCTTGGCGCCGGGGACACACAACGAGACCGAGGTTTCCGCGCCGGTGGCCAACGCCTCGGCGTAGGTCTGGCAGAGGTAGCCGCATTGGCCGCAATCGAGCTGCGCCATCGCCGCCATCAGCTTGCGCTCGAACGGGCGGCCGTCGGCGAGGGCCAGCCGTTCGTCCAATTCGAGCGCCGGGTCGTGCCAGGGGAAATCTTCTTGCGCGGTGACAGAACCCGCGACAGACATGCCGGCAGCGTCGTCCCCGCGGTACAGCCCGGCCAGGAAGCCGTTCAGCCAGGCGCGCTGGGCAGGAGAGAATGGCGCGTCTTCCGGGATCACTGGGCTGCCCAGGGGAGATCCCGGCGGAGCCATCGCGTTCATGCCGCGGCCCCGGCGATCTCAGCCAACGTCGCGTCCGGCTGTGCCGCGGACCAGGCCTGGAAGCCCTGCCCCGCCGTCCGCTCCGCCATCCAGCGTTGTAGCAGCGCCAGCACCATCGGCGGCAGCTCGTCGGCCGCCACGCCCGGACGGATCAGCCGCCCGATCGCCTGGTTGGCCCCTGCCCCGCCGCCGACGTGCAGGTCGTAGCCCTCCACGAGGTCGTCGCCGCGCTCCACCTTGGCGCCGAGCAGGCCGATATCGGCGATGTAGTGCTGGGCGCAGGAATTGTGGCAGCCGGTCAGGTGGATGTTGACCGGGCCGTCGAGGGCGATCCGCTGCTCCAGCCAGTCGACCAGCGACGCAGCGTGGCCCTTGGTGTCGGACGCCGCGAACTTGCAGCCGCCGCTCCCGGTGCACGCCACCAGCCCGGCGCGCAGCGGCCCGGCGGCGTGGCCCAATCCCAGCGCCTCGATCGCCGCCAAAGCGTCCGGCATGCGCTCGTCCGCGATGTCGCTGATGAGCAGGTTCTGCCACACCGTCAACCGGATGGTCCCGGAGCCGAAGCGGTCGGCGATATCGGCCAAGCCGCGCATCCGCTCGGCCGTGATCCGCCCGACCGGGACGACGACGCCGACATAGGACAGCCCCGGCTGCTGCTGCGGGTGGACGCCGACATGGGCGCTGCGCGATTGCGGCGGCGTGGGCAGCAGCGCCGCGTCGGGAACGCGGGTGAGCGGACGGCCCAACTCCGCCTCGACGGCTGCGAGGAAGCGGTCGAAGCCCCACGCGTCCAGCAGGTATTTCAGCCGCGCCTTGCTGCGGTTGGTGCGGTCGCCGCTGGCGATGAACACGCGCAGGATCGCGTCGCACACCGGCGTGGTGTCGGCGGGGCTCACGATCACCCCCGTCCCGCGGGCGAAATCCCTGTGCCCGGTGATGCCGCCGAGGGCGAGCCGGTAGTGCACGCCGGGCTCGACGCCAAAGCCGGCTGCGACGGGCACTGCGGTGAAGGCGACGTCGTTGGTGTCCTCCAGCACGGGCACGCTGCCGCTGCCGTCGAACGCGATGTTGAACTTGCGCGGCAGGCCGAACAGTTCGCGGTGGTTCAGGATGTGGTGGTGGATGCGCCGGGCGTCCGGCCGCGTGTCGAGCAGTTCCTGCCGGTCGATGCCCGCGGTCGGGCTGCCGGTGACGTTGCGGACGTTGTCGGCGCCGGCCCCGCGCGAGGTCAGGCCGAGGTCGGCGAGCCGGGTCAGCACCTCCGGCGCTGCCGACGCGCCGATTTCGCGCACCTGCAGGTTGGCGCGGGTGGTGATGTCGGCAAAGCCGCCGCCCAGCTCCGCCGCGAGCTCGGCCACGCCGCGGAACTGCAGCGAATTGAGGATGCCGCCCGGCATGCGCAGGCGGCACATGAAGCTGTTCTGCGTGGGCGCCACGAAGAACAGGCCATGGAACTTGGTCAGGAACACGTCGGTTCCCTTGGGGAAACGGCCTTCTGCCGCGAGTGCGCTGATCTCGCCGAAGCGGTCGAGCGGATGCTTCCTCCGCTTCGCCTCCTCTTCCGGCACCAGCTTGCCGCCCTCTGCAACGACGCGGTCCTGTGCCGCCCGTTGCAGGTCGCTTTGGTCGGCCGGCCCAGTGCGGCGGCCGGTCAAGGGGCCGCGCCTGGCCTCCACCCCAGCCATGAATCCCTTGAGGTATTCCTGCTGCGTGCTCGAGAAAGGCTGGTCGTTCATGCTGCCCGCTCGGCCGGGCCGGGCCGCCGAATGAGGCCGATGTTGGCAAGCCGCTCCGCACGGCGGGCACCAGGCGAGCCGTCAGCCACGATGACCGCACGTAGCCATCGCGGCGAGCGCTCCGAACCTCCATTTCTCGCGCAAATAGCCATCAATTCAGGAGACCCATAACAGGGTTATAGGTCTTTGCTGCGGTGCAGGAAGCCGGTTTTGCCCGAAAGAATGGCTAGTTTAAGACAGAAAAGCCTAGGCTAACGGCAGACGCTGGTAATCTGCCTAATGATTAACCGAACGCGTCGTGAAACCGGCATGACCGCGAGATGAGCTAACCTGCCATCGGCAAGTCCGACGCTCGGATCGTGCCTTTCTGGCTGCTGAAGCTCAGCTCTTGCGTGCCGCTCTGCGATTGCGCTGCCCCGCTGATGCGGTGATCGCCGCTGTCGTACACCGTGACGCTGCCGGCCTGCTCCACCACCACGCGGTGGGTATCCGGGAAGCACGCATACCGCATGCCGTTTTGCGATCCCGTCGCCGACGGCCTGCCAAGCCCCTCCGGCCACCAATCGCCCGGGCGTATGCCGGCTCGGTCGCGGGGCGGCGGGGAAACGTCGGCGCCGTCCCCGGCCAGTTCGGCGCACAGCGCGTTCACTTTATCTTTCAGCGGCGTGTTGAACATGTCGCCGACCTGGGTCATGCCACCCGCCGACCACTGGCCCATGCCGCCCAAATCCGGGTGGCTGAACTGCGCCTGCCGCCCGCGGCCCCGGCGTAGCGCATCTTGCAGCACCTCGACGGCTGCGACGCTCACGCCATGCTTGCGGGCCAGTTCCTCCGCCGCCATTAGGAGCGCTCCCCCGCATTGGTCTGCCGCTGCACCTCGGGCACCGGCTTGTCCGCCGCCGGGTTCTTCTCAAGCGGCTGGTAGTCCTCCGTCGCCTCCCCGGCGCCGAACTGGCCGTGGTTGCCGGGCAGCTTGCCCTTATCCTTCTTGTCGTCCTCAGCCATCGGTGATCCTCCATTGGATTGCTCGACCAACAGACGCGCGGGAGCGGCCAAGGTTTGCCAGGGGTTATCGAAGCACGGCGCGGCATCACCTGCGGAAGGGCCGCAACCTCGGGCGGCGTTCTCACAGGAGCCCGCCTTGGCCAATCCGACTCGCCTGCTGATCGCCTTCTACTCACGCTCTGGCTCGGTCGAGGCGCTGGCCCTCGCGGCGACCGACGCCGCGCGGGAGGCCGGGGCGGAGGTGCGCCTGCGTCGGGCGCGGGAGGTCGCGGACGAGGCGTCCATGGGCCAGGTGAAAGGCTGGCGAGAGGAGGCACGGCGGCAGAACGCCCTCCATCAAGCGCCGGCCAAGGACGATGCCGAGTGGGCGGACGCCATCCTGTTCGGCACCCCCTGCTATTTCGGCGCCATGGCGACGGAGCTGAAGAACTTCTTCGATCAACTGGGCCCGCAATGGAAGCGCGGCGCGCTTGCGGGCAAGGTGGGCGGCGCGTTCGCCACCGCGTCGTGGCCGCATGGCGGGACGGAGGTGGTCACGTTGTCGCTGTATGCTCCCATGGCGCATCTCGGCATGGTGATCGTGCCCACCGGCTACACCGACGAGGCGATGCTCGAAGCCGGGTCCCCTTATGGCGCGTCGACCATCGTCGGCGCCGAGAACCGCCCGCCGCGCGACGAGGATTTCGACGCGGCCCGGCATCAGGCGCGCCGCATGGTGGCGATCACCACGGCGCTCATCGCCGCTGGGCAGATGCCCAACCGTTCCGGGGACTGAGCGTCTTGACGGCGGCGCAACGGCCGTGGTGAACCAGGGATATCATGGACACACCGGAGCGCATGCCCGATAGCGGCCACGCTTGGCGGCACCTGGCGCTGCTGCTGCTCATCGGCACGATCGGCAGCGGCGGCATGTGGAGCGTGGTCGTCATCCTGCCTGCGGTACAGGCGGAGTTCGGCGTGGCGCGAGGGGCGGCGGCGCTGCCGTATACCCTGACCATGATCGGCTTCGGCCTAGGCGGCGTGCTGATGGGCCGCATGGCTGACCGGCACGGCATCCGGCGCCCGGTGCTGTTCGGCGGGGCGGCGCTCGGGATCGGCTACATGGCAGTCAGCGCCTCCGCCAGTTTGTGGCAATTCGCCGTCCTGCACGGGTTGCTGGTCGGCGCGCTGGGCAGCTCGGCGATGTTCGCGCCCTTGATCGCCGATGCGTCGCTGTGGTTCGTGCGCCGCCGCGGCATCGCGATGGCCATCGCCGCCTGCGGCAACTACCTGGCGGGCGTGTTCTGGCCGCCGGTGGTGGAGCACTTCGTCAGCGTGGCCGGGTGGCGGCAGACGGAACTGTGGGCCGGGGCGTTCTGCCTCGTGACCATCCTGCCGCTCGCGCTGCTGCTCGGCCGGCCGCCAAGCTCGCGCGCCGCTTCAACGTCGGCACGCGGCGCGCCGCTCGGGGCCGCAGCTTTGGGGATGTCGTCAAGCGCGCTGATGGCGGCGCTGCTCGTCGCGGGGGTGGCCTGCTGCGTGGCGATGTCGATGCCGCAGGTCCACATCGTCGCCTACTGCGGTGATCTCGGCTACGGCCCGGCCCGCGGCGCGACCATGCTGTCGCTCATGCTCGGTTGCGGCATCGTCAGCCGCATCGGGTCGGGCTTGCTCGCCGACCGGATCGGCGGCATCGCCACGCTGCTGATCGGCTCCGTGCTGCAAGGATCGTCGCTGGCGCTGTACATGGCATTCGACAGCCTGACCTCGCTGTATCTCATCTCGGCCCTGTTCGGCCTCGTGCAGGGCGGGATCGTGCCGTCCTACGCCGTGATCGTGCGGGAATACTTTCCCGCCAGCGAGGTCGGCATGCGCGCGGGCCTGGTCATCATGGCCACGCTGTTCGGCATGGCGCTCGGCGGCTGGCTATCCGGCGTCATCTTCGATCTCACCCATTCCTACACCGCCGCTTTCGCCAACGGCGTCGCTTGGAACTTGCTCAACGGCGCCATCGCACTCACCCTGCTCCTGCGCAGCCGCAGCCCAGCGATCACCCGCCGTCCCGCCGGCTCTCCCTTTCCCGCTGGCGGGAAAGGGCCGGGGTGAGAGTGGGCGACGCTTCTTGGCCCGCCACCCTTACTCAACCCGCTCCGGCCGGCGAGACATGGCTTCGGACGGCGCTCGCACGACCCTCTCCCGCCGTGAGAACTCCATCGCCCCGTCCTCGATCTTGCCGAACCGCAGGGTGACCAGGTCCTTGGCGTAGTTCTGGTGCAGCTTCCACGGCGTCTTGGAGCCCTGCCGCGGGAACTGGTCCAGCGCCCGCTGCACATAACCGGAGGTAAAATCCAGGAACGGGATCTCGGTGACATCGGCCGCCCGGCGCGGCGTGCATTGCGCATAGCCGCGGCGGTCCATGTGCTTCAGCAGCCGGCACACGTACTCGCACGTCAGGTCGCTCTTGAGGGTCCAGGACGCGTTGGTGTAGCCGAACGCCGAGGCCAGGTTCGGCACCCCGCTGTACATCATGCCCTTGTAGCTCATCGTCTTGGTCACATCGACGCGCTCGCCATCCACGCTGATCGGTATCCCGCCCATCAATTGCAGCTTCAGCCCCGTGGCGGTGACGATGATGTCCGCGTCCAGTTCGGCGCCGGAGCGCAGCTTGAGGCCGTGCTCGGTGAAGCTCTCGATGTGGTCGGTGACCACCGACGCCGTGCCGGCCTTGATGGCCTCAAACAAATCGGCGTCGGGTACCAGGCAGAGCCGCTGATCCCACGGGTTGTACGTCGGGGTGAAATGGGTGGCGACGTCGTACTCGGCCCCGAGATGGCCGCGCACCAAGTCGATGATGCCCTGCTTCACCCGCGCCGGCCGCTTGCGGGACATGTTGAAGAAATACATGCCGAGCAGCACGTTCTTCCACCGGGTCAGGCCGTACGCCAGCTTGGCCGGCAGCCGGCGGCGCAGCCAGTTGGCGATCGCGTCCTCCGCCGGCCGGGACACCACATAGGTCGGCGAGCGCTGCAGCATCGTGACGTGGCCGGCCCGCCGGGCCATCTCCGGCACCAGGGTGACGGCGGTGGCGCCGCTGCCGATCACCACCACGCGCTTGCCCGCGTAGTCGAGATCCTCGGGCCATTTCTGCGGGTGCACGACTTGGCCGGCGAAGCGCCCGACACCGGGGAAGTCGGGCGTGTAACCGCCGGCGTAGTCGTAGTAGCCACTGCACGTGAGCAGGAAGCCGCAGGTGAGGCGCACGATTTCGGCGTCCGGCCCGCGCTCGACCTCGACCGTCCAGGCCGCGTCGGCCGAGGACCACGACGCCCGCTTGACCCGGTGCTGGAAGCGGATATGGCGGTCGACCCCATAAGCCTCCGCCGTTTCGCGCACATAGTTCAGGATTGCCGGGCCGTCGGCGATCGCTTTCGCCTCCCGCCACGGCCGGAACGAGTAGCCGAGGGTGTACATGTCGGAGTCGGAGCGGATGCCGGGATACCGGAACAGGTCCCAGGTGCCCCCGAGCCGGTCGCGGCCTTCGAGCACCGCATAGGTCTTGCCGGGGCAATTGATGGTCAGGTGGCACGCGGCACCGATGCCGGACAGCCCGGCGCCCACGATCAGCACGTCGAAATGGTCAGAACTCACGGATGATCTTCCTTCTGTCGGCCTTTGGTAGATGTTCTCGGTGTTGCGCTCCTGCAACCGCACACGATCGACATGGGATCGCGCGAACCGGGGCGGAAATAAGGCGTTGCCCGGCCATCGTCTTTCGAAGGAACTACCATGCGCTCCATCTCACTCCCGATTTGCGCGGCTGTCCTGGCCTTTTCGTTCGCGCCGCTTGCCGCCCAGGCCGAGAGCGACCAGCAGCAGGTCGTCAACGGCGCCACCTCCGCGATCTAGCGGATGCGCAGCGGCAGCGGGATCGCGAAGTCCGGCCTGCTGGGCCGCGCCAAGGCGGCGCTGATCGTGCCGCATGCCGTGCGCGGGGCGATCGGCATCGGCGCGCAGGGCGGCGAGGCGGTGCTAGTCGAGAACAAGGGCGGCAAGTGGAGCGCGCCGGCGTTCTACACGGTGGGCGGCGTGTCGATCGGACCGCAGATCGGCGGCGAGGTGACCACCGCGGTGCTGCTGATCATGACCGACCGCGCGCTCGACCGGTTGCTGAAGCCGTCCAACGTGACCGGTGGCGCCCAGGCGACGCTGACGGCCGCCCATTACAGCGCCAACCGCATTGCCGAGCTCGGCGGCGCCGACCTGGTAATCTGGTCCACGAGCGAGGGCGCATTCGCCGGCGCCAATCTGGACCTGACCGGATTTACCCAGGACACCGGCGCCAACCGCGCCTACTACGGCAAGCCGGTGGACGCGTCCGAAGTGTTCCGTGGGGCGGTCGCCAACCCGGCGGATTCGAGGCTGCGCCGCGCCCTTTAGGATCCTTTATCGTGGCCGGGAACGTCCCCGCATCGGACGCGGACCCGTTCTCGCCAGCCTTCTTCGACGATCCATTTCCCGTTCACGCGGCCCTGCACATGGCGGGCCGCTTTCGCACCGGATGCGGGCGGCGGCCGACGCGGCTGCGGCAACCTCTTCTTGCGCGTTCGACGCCGAACCGCCATGACACGCCCCCGCCTCCCCTCACTTCCGGAACGCCATGACGCCTTTGCAGCCCGCGCGCGGCACCCACGACCTGCTCGGCGAGGAGCAGCGCCGGCATGCCCATGTCGTGGCCACGGCGCGGGAGATCGCCGGGCGGTACGGGTTCGACGAGTGGGCCACCCCGATCTTCGAGGACACCCGCGTGTTCGCCCGCACCCTGGGCGAAACGTCGGACGTGGTGACGAAGGAGATGTACAGCTTCGACGACCGCGGCGGCGACAGCGTGACCTTGCGGCCGGAGGGCACCGCCGGGATTTGCCGCGCGCTGGTCACCAACGGCCTGACGCAGTCGCTGCCGCAGAAGGTGTTCTACGCCGGGCCGATGTTCCGCTACGAGCGCCCGCAGAAGGGCCGCTACCGCCAGTTCCACCAGATCGGCGCCGAGCTGATCGGCCCGGCCGAGCCGCTGGCCGACGCCGAGACCATCGCGCTCGGCTGGCACATCCTGACCACGCTCGGGATCGCCGGCGGCACGGTGCTGGAGATCAACACCTTGGGCGACGCCGACAGCCGGGCTGCCTATCGCGCCGCGTTGGTGGCGTATTTTGCTTCCCACCGCGACTCCCTGTCCCGCGAAAGCCTCGAGCGGCTGGAGCGCAATCCCCTGCGCATCCTGGACAGCAAGGACCAGGGCGACCGCCGGGTGGTGGCGGACGCGCCATCGATCGCGCCGCACCTGACCGCCGAGGCGGCGATGTTCTACGACGCGGTGCGGACGCAGTTGGCGCGGATGGGCGTGCCATTCCGGGAGAACCCGCGGATCGTGCGCGGGCTGGACTACTACAACCACACCGCGTTCGAGTTCGTGACGGACCGGCTGGGAGCGCAGGGCACGGTGATGGCGGGGGGGCGCTACGACGGCCTGGTGCAGCAGATGGGCGGCCCGGCGACCCCCGCGGTCGGCTGGGCGGCCGGCATCGAACGGCTGTCGATGCTGCTGGACGTGGCGCCTGCAGCCCCGGCCGGGATTGCGGTCGTCCCGGTCGGAGAAGCGGCGGAGACGGTAGCGCTCGACGCTTTGCAGGCGTTGCGCCACGCCGGGCTGCGGGCGGAGATGGCGTATCGCGGCAACCTCAAGCGGCGGATGGAGCGTGCCAACCGGATCGGCGCGGCGACCGCCATCATCATCGGCGAGGCAGAGGCGGCCCGAGGCGTGGCGCAGGTGAAGGATTTGGCCACGGGCGCACAGTCCGAGGTTCCGCTCGCGGAGTTGGCGGCGCGCCTGCTCGCCGAAGCCGGGCGATGAACTTCGACGAACGCCTGGATCGCATCGTGTCCCGCGCCGAGGAGTTGCGCGCGCTGTTGGCCGAGGGCGCGTCGGGCGACGCGTTTTCCCGCGCCTCGAAGGAGCTGTCGGAGCTGGAGCCGCTGGTCGCGCGGGTGGACGAACTGCGCGCGTCCGAGGCGGCGTCGCGGGAGGCGGAGGCGATGCTGGCCGACCCGGAGATGCGCGAGTTGGCCGAGGCGGAACTGTACGACCTGCGCGAGAAGCTGCCGGCGCTCCAGCACGAAATCCGCCTGGCGTTGCTGCCGAAGGACGAGGCGGACGAGCGCAGCGCCATCCTCGAACTGCGCCCAGCGGCCGGCGGCGACGAGGCCAGCCTGTTCGCGGCCGAGCTGTTCGGGATGTACCAGCGGTACGCCGGGCTCCATGGTTGGCGCTACGAGATATTGGACTACTCCGACACCGGGTTGGGCGGACTGAAGGAGGGCGTGGCCGAGATCACCGGCCGCGGGGTGTTCGCCCGGCTGAAATACGAGTCGGGCGTGCACCGGGTGCAACGGGTGCCCGCCACCGAGAGCCAGGGGCGCATCCATACCTCGACCGTCACCGTAGCCGTCCTGCCCGAGGCGGAGGACGTCGACGTGCAGGTGAACGAGACGGATTTGCGGATCGACACCTACCGCGCGTCGGGCGCCGGTGGCCAGCACATCAACAAAACCGACAGCGCCGTGCGGATCACGCATTTGCCGAGCGGGATCGTGGTGGCGATGCAGGAGGAGCGCAGCCAGCACAAGAACCGCGCCAAAGCGATGAAGGTGTTGCGGGCCAAGCTGTACGAACAGCAGCGCGCCAGCCTGGACGCCACCCGCAGCGCCGACCGCCGCTCCCAGGTCGGCACCGGTGACCGCAGCGAGCGCATCCGCACCTACAACTTCCCCCAGGGCCGTGTGTCGGACCACCGCATCAACCTGACCTTGCACAAGATCGACCGGATCATGCTGGGCGAGCTGGACGAGATCATCGACAAGCTGACGGCGGAGGAACAAGCGGCACGGCTCGCCGCCGACCAGTGAGCGGGACGGCCGGCGCCCTGCTGCGGAACGCGGCGGCGGCCCTGGCGGCGGCGGGGATCGAGAACGCGGCGTGGGAAGCGCGGCTGCTGCTGGCGCACGCGACCGGGTCGGATGCGGCGGCCCTGCTGCGCGATCGCAACCGCCGGGTCGACGCGCCGGGCTTCGACGCCCTGGTTGCCGCCCGCGCAGCCCGGACGCCGCTCGCTTTCCTGCTCGGTCATCAGCCGTTCTGGAGCCTCGATCTCCGGGTCTCGCCGGACACGTTGATCCCGCGCGCCGACAGTGAAGCGCTGATCGAAGCCACCCTCGCCGCCTTTCCCGATCCGGCGACCGTGCGCCGCGTGCTCGATCTCGGCACCGGCACCGGCTGCCTGCTGCTGGCTGCCTTGACCGAATTCCCCAATGCCTGGGGGGTCGGCGTGGACCTGTCCGCCGCCGCCGCCGCGCTGGCACGAGGCAACGCTGGGCGGCTCGGGCTCGTGGCTCGGTCCGCCTTCATGTGCGGCGACTGGGCCAGCGCGCTGCACGGCCGCTTCGACCTTGTGCTGTGCAATCCACCCTATGTGACCACGGGCGAGTTGGCCGAACTGATGCCGGAAGTGGCGCTGCATGAGCCGGCGCGGGCGCTGGACGGCGGGCCGGACGGATTGGACGCCTACCGCCGCGTAGTCCCGACCTTGGCGACGCTGCTCGGACCAGGGGGACGCGGCGTGATCGAGCTTGGCGCTGGGCAGCAGCAAGCGGTGTGCCGGCTGGCGCGGGCGGCAGGGCTTGAGGTGCTTGCGACGGCCAACGATCTCGGCGGCGTCACGCGCGCCCTGGTGTTAGGCCGCTGAAAAACTATTTGGCAGACGGCGGCCGCCCCGGTAGTATCGCACTGCGAGCGGGACACTTCTTTGCGCACATCTTTTTGCTTGGGTGCCAAACCGTCTCGTCGATTGGGATCATGGGCCAATTGATTGGCCTCGCGATCTTCTGTGCCGGCGGCTGGGTCATCCCCGCTTGGCGCAACGACCACCACAGAGAGAAGCTGCGAACACACGAATGAACATCAAACGCATGCGCGGACGCAACAACCGTGGCGGCGGCGGAACGGGCGGCGGTGGCGGCCCGATCCGGCACCAAAGCGGCAATGTGCCCCTGAACCGCAACCACGTCTTCGACAGTAACGGCCCCGATCTGCGCATCCGCGGCACCGCGCAGCAACTGTTCGAGAAGTACCTGCAGCTTGGCCGCGACGCGACCAGCAGCGGCGACCGCGTGATGGCGGAAGGGTACTTCCAGCACGCGGAGCACTATTTCCGCATCATCAACGCCATCAACCAGGCACAGCAGCAGAACCCACAGCACCAGCAAAACGGCCAGAATGGCGCGCCGCAGCCGCCTCAGCACAACGGCCCGCGCCACCTGAACGAGGGCAGCGAGGACGGCGACGAGGATAACGAGCAGCCCGCTCCCATGCAGATGTCGGGTGGGGGCGACCAGCCCAATGGCGAGCCGCGGGACATCCCGATCACGGCCGCCCAGCCGGATAGCTAAAAACCTTTAGCCGGCTTCCCGGAGTTGAGTGCATCGAGTCGCATGAACAGCTCGATCAACACCAAATTCACGTTGAACTTGAAATCGTCGGTTGCGCGGACCGTTTCCAGCACTCGCTCGATTGGCCAGAGCTCGAATGCCGCGACCTCGCCATCGACCGGCACCGGCACGAAATCTTCCGGCAGCAGCAGGTCGTAGCAGTGCAGCACGTCGCGGCGCAGGCCTTCCGGGCGCTCCATCGCGTAGCTGATTACCCCCTGGTGCGTGGCCTTCCTGGTCAGGCTCGGGGGCAGTCCCGCCTCTTCCTCGGCTTCCTTCGCCAGCGTTTGCAGAGGGGTAAGCCCCGCTGGCACCCCACCGGCGGCTAGCTGATCCAGCTTGCCCGGATCCAGCAGCTTGTCGGCGGCCCGGCGTGCGACCCAGAGATGCCAGCCATCGCCACGGCGCATCAACCCGTTCAGGTGAACGCCGACCGCGGCGATGCCGAAAATAGGCAATGCGCCGCGATCGATTTGCGCCAGCACCGGACCCGGCACCGTGGCACGGACATCGAACGCCTCGCCGCGCAACCGGAATGCGCCCGAAACGGCCAGGGCGCACGCGAGCTCCGGCAGCAGCGCCGGGTCGTCCAGCCCGGCGGCTTCGGCCGTAACCCGCACGCCGTGCCCGGCAAGCCGGGCGGCGAAGGCCGGCCTCACCCAACCCACGGTTTCGCCCGCCACACGGAACGGCAACCGGTCCCCCGGCAGGACGGCGTTGTTGCAGGCGCTGATATGGCGCATCAGGTCGGCGGCGATGTCGGGCATGCAACCGGCTTTGCATCTTCCCTCGGCCCACGGTCAATGCCACATGCGCCTTATGGCACGACCAAACCTCGCCCTCCCCGGCCAGCCCCGATCCACCCTCGCCACCGTCGCCTCCCTGCTTCCCTATCTATGGCCGAAGGGCGACCGGGGCGCGCATGTACGGGTGGTGCTGGCGGTGGGTTGCCTGATCGCGGCCAAAGTCGCCACCGTCTATATCCCGCTCGTCTACAGCCACGCGGTCGACGCGCTGTCGCCCAAGAACAGCTTTGTCGTCATCCCCGTCGCCCTGATCGTTGGCTACGGCCTGCTGCGGGTCGCCTCCGCCGGGTTCGGCGAATTGCGGGATGCCGTGTTCGCATCCGTGCAGCAGCGGACCGTGCGCCGGGTCGCGGTCGAGACGTTCCAGCACATGCACCGCTTATCGCTGCGATTCCATCTCGACCGCCAGACCGGGGGGCTGTCGCGGGCCATCGAGCGCGGCACCGCCGGGGTCCAGTCGGTGCTGCGCCTGGCGGTGTTCAACGTGGTCCCGACCTTGCTGGAGGTGCTGATGGTGACCGCCATCATCTGGCGCCTGTTCGACTGGCGGTTCGCGGCGGTCACCCTCGCGGCCGTAGGTGTCTATATCGGTTTCACCGTCACGTTCGCGAGCTGGCGGGTGCATTTCCGCCGCACCATGAACGATGTGGACAGCGAGGCGAACACCAAGGCGCTCGACAGCCTGCTGAACTACGAGACGGTCAAGTATTTCGGCAACGAGGCGCACGAGGCGCAGCGCTTCGACGACGCCCAGCGCCGCTACGAGACAGCCGCCGTCAAGACCCAGGTGACCTTGAACATGCTCAACCTGGGCCAAGCTGCGATCATCGCGCTTGGCTTGACTGCGATCATGCTGATGGCGGCCAATGGCGTGCAGGACGGCAGCATGACCGTCGGCCGCTTCGTGCTGGTCAATACCTACCTGATGCAGTTGTACCAACCGCTGAATTTCCTTGGCTTCGTCTACAACACCATCAAGCAGGGTGTCGTGGACATGGAGCAGATGTTCCGCCTGATCCAAGTGGAGCAGGAGATCGCCGACCGGCCCGGCGCCACGACCCTCGCGGCGCATCGCACGCACGGCACGCCCGGGGCCATCGTGTTCGACGACGTGCATTTCGGCTATCGCCCGGATCGCGAGATTTTGCATGGCATCAGCTTCACCGCCGAGGCCGGGGCGAAGCTCGCCATCGTGGGGCCGACCGGCGCCGGCAAAAGCACGCTTAGCCGCCTGCTGTTCCGCTTCTACGATGTAACGGGGGGGCGCGTGCTGATCGACGGGCACGACATCCGCGACGTCACCCAGTCCAGCCTGCGGGCAGCGATCGGCGTGGTGCCACAGGATACCGTGCTGTTCAACGACACCATCCGCTACAACATCGCCTATGGGCGGGTGGGCGCCTCCCAGGCGGAGGTCGAACGCGCCGCCCGCCTCGCCCAGGTGCACGATTTCGTCGTGCGGCTGCCCGAGGGCTACGACACCAAAGTCGGCGAGCGCGGGTTGAAGCTGTCCGGCGGCGAGAAGCAGCGCGTGGCGATCGCGCGCACTATCCTGAAGGACCCGCGCATCCTGATCCTGGACGAGGCTACAAGCGCGCTGGACACCCGCACGGAGCAGGAGATCGAGGCGGCGCTGCGCAACGTTTCGGCCGATCGTACGACGCTGGTGATCGCGCACCGGCTCTCGACGGTGGTGGACGCCGACGAAATCCTCGTGCTGGTCGATGGCCGGGTGGCGGAGCGTGGCACCCACGCCAGCCTGCTCGCACGCGACGGCGTGTATGCCCGGATGTGGCGGCTGCAGGCCGAGCAGGCGGCGGTCGAGCGGCCCGAAACCGAGGTGATCGCCGCGGAATGATCGTTTTGGGGTGGATTTGCCGCGGTATCGTTCCACTTAGGGTGAAAGGAGTGCCGCAATGAAAACCGAACCGACCCCGGCCGACAAATTGGGCCCGAATGGCGCCGCCCCCGCCGATCTCAGCCATGCCGGCGCGGTCGTGGACAAGGCGATCGAGTACATGGTCGGCCAGCAGGTGAGTTCGATTGCCATCGCTTCGGCCCTGCTCGGCGGCTCGCTCGGGCTGCTTGGCCGCACCCTGTCGGACGACGCCGTGATCGCCGTGTTGCAGAACGCCATTTCCAGCGTGCGCGCCGGCGAGCTGCGGCAAATGGCCCCGGGGCACGAGCATCCCACCCCGAACTGACCGCTCCACCGACGATTGCTCCACCCCGGCGGTGCTGATTTAATCTTCCGGAGGCCGTTCGATCGGCTCCGGGAGAGCAGCGCCGGCATGACCTACGTGTTTCATTTCGGCGATATCTGGAACGCATGGCCGGAACTGCTGGATGGGGCTCTGTTCACCCTTTGGCTGTCCGCGGTGTCGATGGCGCTCAGCCTGGTGTTGGCGATCTTCGGCGCGCTGGGCCGCATGTCGGGCCCGCGTTGGCTGCGGATGGTCATCACTGGCTACGTCGAGGTGATCCGCAACACGCCGTTCCTGGTCCAAATCTTCCTCATCTTCTTCGGGCTTCCCGCGGTGGGCGTGCGGCTGGACGCCAACCAGGGCGCGCTGATCGCCATGGTGTTGAACGGCACGGCCTACACGATCGAGATCGTGCGCGCCGGGATCGAAAGCATCGGCCACGGGCAGGTCGAGGCGGGCACGGCGCTGGGGCTGCATCGGCTGCGCGTGTTCCGGCTGATCGTGCTGCCACAGGCGCTGCGGGCCGTCGCGCCGCCGCTGGGCAGCCAGTTCATCCTGCTGATGCTGAACTCCTCCATCGTGTCCGTCATCTCCGCCGACGACCTGACGTCCGCCGCGCAGGACGTGCAAAGCCGCACGTTCCGCAGCTTCGAAGCGTTCATCGTGGTGACCGGCATCTATCTCGCGTTGTCGCTGCTGTTCAGCGGGGCGTTCGCGGCGTTGGAGCGGCTGGCGTTCGGACGCCGGGCCGCAAGGTGAGAACGTTCGGGTTCGGCGATGTCGCGTTCCTGCTGCTGGCGGCGCGCTGGACGGTCGTGCTGGCTGCCGGCGCGTTCGTGTTCGGCGGCGCGATCGGGCTCGGCATCGCGCTCGCGCGCGTGTCGGACATCCCGGTGCTGCGCTGGCTGTCGATCGGCTACATCCGCCTGTTCCAGGGCACCCCCCTGCTGCTCCAACTGTTCCTGGTGTTCTTCGGCGCCGACATGCTGGGTTTCGGCCTCGGACCCTACGTGTCGGCCATCCTGGGCTTGAGCCTGAATGCGGGCGCGTTCCTCGGCGAGATCTGGCGCGGCGCGCTGCAGGCGGTGCCGCAAGGGCAGCAGGAGGCCGCCCGCGCGCTGGGCTTGCACTATGTCCCGCGCATGCTCCGCGTCGTGATGCCGCAGGCGCTGCGGGTGGCGACGGCGCCGACGGTCGGCTTCCTGGTCAACCTGATCAAGAGCACGTCGCTGGCCGCCATCATCGGCTTCGTGGAGCTGACGCGCGCCGGGCAGATGGTGAACAACGCAACATTTCGACCATTCACCATTTTTGGCATTGTCGCGGCGATCTATTTCCTGCTCTGCTGGCCGTTGACGCTGGCCAGTCGCCGTCTCGAACGCCGATTGGCCAGCGCCTACCAACGATAAAAAACGGCTATTGGGGGGATACCACCTTGAAGTTGTGGAAGCTGCTCGCAGTCGCTGCCCTTGCGGCCGGCTGGTTGCTCGGCGTCGCCACCGCGCGCGCGCAAACCGTGGACGAGATCGTCAGCCGCGGCACGATCAACATCGGCGTGCTAGTCGACCTGCCGCCCTATGGCTTGCTGAACGCCCAGCAGGAGCCGGACGGCTACGACATCGAGGTCGCCAAGTTGCTCGGCAAGTACCTGGGCGTGAAGGTGAACCTGGTGCAGCTCACCAGCCCAAACCGCATCCCCTTCCTGGTCACCAACAAGGTCGACCTGATCGTCGCCACCTTCGGCATCACGCCGGAGCGCGCCAAGCAGGTGCTGTTCTCCATCCCCTACAGCGCGATCGAGAACGTGATCTTCGCGCGCAAGGACAAGCCGATCGCCTCGCTCGACGACCTCAAGGGCCTGCGCGTCGGCGTGCCGCGCGGCACCGTGCAGGATGTGCTGCTGACCCAGCGGTTCGGCGGCACGGTCAAGATGATGCGCTTCGACGACGATCCGAGCACGTATCAATCGCTGATCGCGGGACAAGTCGACGCCATCGCCGAAACCGGCATGACCGGCGACCAGATCTATGCCGCCAACCCCGGCGCCGGGGTGGAGCGCAAGGTGATGCTGCTCCGGCAGCCGAATGGCATCACCATGCGGGCAAACCAGTGGAACCTGCACCAATGGGTGAACACGTTCGTCTATTTCACCAAGAACGACGGCGAGCTGGACACGCTGTACCAGAAATGGTTCCACCAGCCGCTGCCGAACCTGCCGACGTTCTAGCCGGGGCTACTCGAGCAGGATGGCCGCCGGCTTGGTGCCGATGGGTTCGAACCAGGTGACCTCCTCCGCCACCAAATCGAAGATCAGTGGCGTCGGGCGCGGCGGCAGGTCCTGCAAGCTGAATGCAACGTTCACAGTGCGCCCTGGCAGCACAGGTTCGTCGGACAGCCAGATGCGGCCGAAATGCGCGCCGGGGGCAAGATTCGGCCAGTGCACGCCCAGCCAGACGCCGCCGACTGCCGCAACCGACGGCAGCCAAGGCGTGCTGCCGGTGTTGGTGACCCGGGCACGCCCGCGCACGTGCGCGCCCGTTTCGGTGAGGGTCACGTCGAAGCTGCCGGCCAATCCCGCTTTATGTCGGCTGTCGAGCTGATCCTCGCCTTTGCTCACGCTGAAGATACGCAGGTTCGCGGCGCCTTCCACGACCGCCGCAAGCAGGGCCTCCGCGTCCCCCGCCGTCGGCTCGCCGGCAATAATCCGGTTGTACCGGTCCAGCTTGACGCTGAGCGTTCGCGGCGTGGTCAGCGCAACGTCGAAATTGCCGAACCCGATCTCGCGGGCAACCGCCCAGATGTCGTCAAGCACGATGTCGTTCTCGATGACATCGTGATGCCGCATCTCGTATTGGGATTGAGCGCCCCTGGAGTGATGCGGGCCGGGTTCGTGGAACACGGCCCGGCCACCCTCGGCGAGCACGCGGTGGAACTCGCGCAACGTTTGCGCCTGGTCGGCGACGTGGTGGAACGAATCGTAGCACACGATCCGGTCCACCGAGCCGGCGTCGAGCGGCAGGGTGGTGCCGTCGAACACCCGCCACTCCACCGACAGGCCGGCCGCCACCGGGTCCCGCGCGAAGGCGCGTTGGCCGAGCCCGAGCGCATTCGCCGACACATCCACCGCGATCGCCCGGCAGTCGAGGAAGGCCAGCATGCGGCTGAACCAGCCGGTCCCGGCGCCGAAATCCAGCACGCGGGCGCCGGGGAACAGGCGCAGGCGCTGCAGCACTTCGGCGATGCCATGCATGTTCGCCTGCGTGTCGCCGATGCCGAAGAACGGCTTGCGCAGCAGCTTGTCGTCGTCGGCAAGTCCGGCGAAGTAGGCGTCGGCGCGGGCGATGTGCTCGCTGTTGGAGTAGCGGGCGATCAAGTCCCTCACGTCGATCAGGTCCGCGGCGTCCAGCGCGGGCAGGGGCGGTCTAGGCGTGGGAACGCCGACGGTCTGGGCGGCACGGCTTTTGAGGAATGCGAACATCAGCGGCCTCCGAGCGGTCAGGGCGGGGCATGCTGTTGGATAATCCGGCAATCGCCAAGCCATAAGGCGATGTTCCTGTGAGGAAAGGCCTTACGTCGCCGTCCCACGTGGAGTAGGCAGGCGGATGGCCGGTATCATCCTTTATCCTGCAATCGATTTGAAAGACGGCGCGTGCGTGCGGCTGCGGCGCGGCGCCATGGACGAGGTAACTGTGTACTCCGACGACCCCGGCGCCCAGGCCCGCGCCTGGCAAGACGCCGGGTGCCAGTGGCTGCACGTGGTCGACCTGAACGGGGCGTTCGCCGGCCGCAGCGAGAACGCCGACGCCGTGGCGGACATCCTCGCCGCCGCGACGATTCCGGTGCAACTGGGGGGCGGCATCCGCGACATGGCGGGGGTGGAACGCTGGCTGGCCGCGGGGGTGCGCCGGGTCATCCTGGGCAGTGCCGCGGTGAAGAACCCGGCATTCGTGCGCCAAGCCTGCCGCGGCTTCCCCGGCCAGGTCGCCGTCGGCATCGACGCGCGAGACGGCTTCGTCGCGACCGAAGGTTGGGCCGAAACCTCCAGCATCCGCGCGGTCGAACTCGCGACCCGGCTGGAGGATGCGGGTGCGGCGGCCATCATCTACACCGATATCAGCCGGGACGGCATGCTGACGGGCCTCAACCTCGACCAAACGCTGGACCTGGCATACCAGGTCACAACGCCGGTCATCGCCAGCGGGGGCGTTGGCAGCCTCAACGATCTGCGCGCCTTGAAGGAGGTCGCGACCGGCCAGGACCGCCATGTCATTGCCGGCGTCATCGTCGGGCGGGCGCTTTATGACGGGCGGGTCGACCCCGTAGCGGCGATCGCGTTGCTGGCCGGCTGACTAAG
>JAABUX010001182.1_pt1 | contig 40620 bp, 36 predicted proteins | sample 5561851 | NCBI WGS metagenome assembly JAABUX01 (sample SAMN10711883, study PRJNA513361) | rock metagenome | isolation source: Antarctica rocks | place: Antarctica: Victoria Land, Richard Nunatak red sandstone | collected 2016-01-03 | reverse complement strand
TGGGGACTGGGCATGGACTAAAGTTTTCTTACTTGCTCTGTTAATATGATGCCGGTTACTCCAAGTTTACCCCAGTTATCACCCCTTTCGTGGCTGCTGGCTTACTTCTGCCGGGCTGCACTAGGAATGCCAGCTCGCGAGGGTTGGAAGCCAGCACTGTACCGTAGGTCAGTGTCTGGAGATGTCACTATTGACTCCCCGATTTGAGGCTATACACTGCAGTCATACCCCCAGGCTGTAGCACTTTGCCATTGTCCACAACCGCATAAACCAGCCAGTGATCGCCACATTCTATCCGGTTTGCAACAGTGCATTCTAGATAGGCGAGAGCCTCATTGAGAATGCGACAGCCATTTTCGGCTGCATGAGTTGCCAAACCAGCAAAACGGTCTTCTGTTGGAGCAAAGGGTTTAAGGAAATGTCGCCGCAGATTCATGCCTTCGAGCAAAATATTCAGGACAAATCGATCTCCGGTATGCGTTAGCGGTTCAATCGCTCGGTCTTTAGCCACCGCCACCGTAAGACCAGGAGGATTAAAGCTAGCCTGGGAAACCCAGGAGGCTAGCATGGCGCTCTCCACCTCTCCACGCTTAGCAGCGACTACACAGAGAGAACCAACGATCCGCCCCACTGCTTGTTCCGTGCGATCAAGTTGAGAGTCACTGTTCGGCTGCCGGGGAGTGCGGATTTTCTTTGCCTTTTTCAATGCCTGAGCCAAATCAGTCCCAGCTTCTTTACATTGTTGCAGGGTCAAATCAGTAGGTTTAAACTTGACCCGAATCGCGTCAAAGCCAAACCGATAGCCTGCGTCTTTTAGCTTGGTTTCAATCTCATCAACCGCTTCCCCGCTCCAACCATATGAGCCAAAGACACCCGCTAGCTTGCTTTTGGCAGCGGTGGAAAGCACAATTCCCAAGGCCGTTTGCACTTGGGTAGGCATATGCCCTCCAAGTGTGGGAGAACCGATGATAAACCCATCACATTTTTCGACGGCTGATTGAATTTCAGCTGTCCCAGTGAATTCGCAGTTAATCGATTCCACACCCACGCCTGCCTTAGTAATGCCCTTCGCAATTGCCTGTGCCAGAGTGGCTGTATTCCCGTAAGCCGAAGCATAAATGAGTGCCACGGTCATGTCTTGCTCTTGCTGCTGCTGACTCCATTGCTGATAATCGTGAGTGAGTCGGCTCTTGCTGTAGCGGACTATAGGACCATGACCAGGGGCATAGATCTTAACCGAGAGCTGGGCAATTTTGTCAAGTGCTGTTGACACCTGTCGGGACTGGGCAGCATGTAGGCAGTCATAGTAGTGTCGTCGGTCCTCGTCTAAGAGTTTCCAACCGTCATCGAAAACTTGCTCGCTACAGACATGGGTGCCAAATAGCTTATCTGTAAACAGAATGTGGGTTTCAGGATCGTAGGTACAAAGCCCGTCTGGCCAGCGTGGGGTGGGAATAGGGATGAATCGCAGTTGATGACCCTTGCCCAAGTCCAAAGCTTCTTCCCCCCGTGCCACTAAGACTTTTAACTCTCGTTCTAGGAAAACAGTGCGCAGGGCGACGGCACCAGACTTGGAGCAAACAAAGGTGACTTGCGGTGCTAACTCTAGCAGTGCTTTGAGCGTTACAACCCGGTTCGGATTCACATGACCTAAGATCACGTAATCCAACTGTTGTAAGTCAACACACTGCTGCAATTCCCTCAAATAAATCTCTGTGAATGATTCCCCAGGTGGATCAAAAATAGCTGTTTTGTCTGACCGAATCAGATAAGAGTTGGCAGTTGTACCTCGTTGCAGGGAGTATTCCACTTCAAACTTGAGTCGGTCCCAGGTGCGCGATCGCAGCACGGTAGTATCAGCACTGATCGAAGCGACCTGAACATCGCGGGGTTTCACTTCTGTCATAGGTAAGGTGGGGAGTTATACAACGATTAGTAGTAATTGCCGACTTTGCGGTGGTGAACTGCAGTCAGGGCATCGGGTTTGGAGACGCGACCCACTTTGACAGTGCTGTAGATCAGCCAGTGGTCGCCACATTCAATGCGGCTAGTCACTTCGCACTCCATATAGGCAAGGGCGTCTGCCAGGATTGGACAACCGTTGTTCGCCGGGTAAGTCCTGACTCCCTGAAACCGATCGGCACCAGGAGGGAAGCGCTGGAGGAAGTGCTTCATCAGTCCCTGGTAATTGCCTTCTTCCAGGACGTTGAGAACGAAGCGATCGCCTACATGCAGCAGTGACTCAATCGCTCGGTCTTTAGCCACCGCCACTGACACGCCCAATGGTTTGAAGCTGGCTTGCGCTACCCAAGAAGCCACCATAGCGCTGCTGAGATTACCCTGTTGAGTGGTGAGAATATAAAGTCCACTGCTGAGTCGTCCTAAGGCTTTTTCCAAGTCGTTATCCAAAGCTTTGATTTGTTTAACGCTGCGAGAGCGGGATAACCACTGACCTAAGTCGGTTCCAGCTTCTTCACACAACTTGTATACAGCTTCTTTTGGTATTTCTTTAATCAAGATTGGTGGGAAGGCAGGGTGCAAACCTAAGTCTCGGAATTTACCAAGTAGGGGATAAACTGATTCACTCTCCCCACCCCCAGACTCAAATACACCAACAGACTGCTTGGTGGCAGCAGCGAGGATCGTATTGAGCGCTGTCTGGGCAGTCGCCGCATCCGGTCCTGTCATTGGTGGGGTGCCAATGACCAATCCAGCAGCTATACTCACCAGATCTTTTACTTCTTGGGGATCAGCCGACTTCAAATCCATCATTTCTACGGCAATACCCGTTTTAGTAATGCCGTGGGCGATCGCCTGCGAGAGAGGGTCACTAAACCCATAATCAGAGACATAAAAGACGGCAACCGTTGTTTCTGCTTTAGCCTGCTCCTGGCTCCACTGTCGATAGCAGTCTACCAGTTCTGTAACGTTGTGGTGTAGCAAAGGACCATGACCCGTGGCAATGGTGGTAATTGTCGGCAACTCACTCATCCGCTTCAGGGCAGATAGCACCGAGCGGGCATTTGGTCCCATCAGGCAGTCGTAATAATACCGGAAATCTGCTTCAATCAGGACTAGATCTTCATCAAAGGTATGGTCATCACAGTAGTGCATCCCAAATGCATCACAGGTATATAAAATCTGTGTTTTGGCATCATAGGTAAATATCGTGTCTGGCCAGTGCAGATTTGGGGCAATGACAAATTCTAGGACATGCCCGTTCCCCAAATCTAGGCGATCGCCATTTTTCACAATCTGCTTTTCAAACGGTTGATGAACCCAATTTTCGAGAAATTGGATGGCAACTTTTGAACCGACAACGGTGACGTTGGGAGCTAGTGCCAGCATATCTTTAACCAATCCACTGTGGTCAGGTTCAGTATGGCTGATGATCAGGTAATCCAATTGAGCCGGGTCAATTAGTCCCATGAGAACGTCTAAGTACAGTTGGCGAAACTTCTCATGGGAAGTATCGATTAAGGCGGTTTGTGTAGCTTGAATTAGAAACGAGTTGTAGGTCGTGCCATTTTGGAGTCCAAATTCAATGTCAAAGCGATCGCGATCCCAGTCTAGAGAGCGGATAGCCGTTGTTTCAGATCCAATCTCGATAGATTGCATCGTTAACCTGTGTTTACCTACTGCAGTAAGTGCTACCATCTGGAGCCTCCTTTTTATGTGTGTGTTTATATTTTGTTAACGTTCACGCAGCTTCTTTTGCAGGAACACCAACACAAGAACCTAAAATTACCCCATCAGGAGTACTGTATCAATCACATGGATGACACCATTATCAGCCTCAATGTCTGGTGATATGACGGTTGAATTTTTGACTTCAAAACCATCAGAGGTATCGATCTTTATATCTGAACCCTCAGCTGAGGTCAGTGAATTGCGCTGTTCAAGATCTGCCGACATTAACTTGCCAGGAACGACATGGTACATCAATATTCTCGTTAACTGGGGAATATTCTGCACCAGGGTTTGTACAGTTCCTGGTGGCAACTTAGCAAAGGCATCGTCGTTTGGGGCAAAGACAGTAAAGGGACCTGGACCTTTGAGCGTGTCCACCAGACCTGCAACCTGAACAGCTGTCACTAGTGTCTGGAAAGAACCCGCACCAACTGCAATATCAACAATGTCTGCCATATGTTTCACCTCAATACTGAGATCGGTTCTGTTCAAGGGCAAGCAGCAAAACTTATCTGTAGTCCTGTGACTGAATATTGCGCAGGCGAGCTTCAGGGCGCTTGAATCGGTCCATCTGGGCTTCAAAGAAAGCCCGGTTTGCCTGGAGATGCTTTGGGTTAGGGTCATCTAACGGATAGAGTAGTGCTGTCCGCAACGCTTGAATTACAGCAGAAGTGACAACGTACATCGAGCGTTGGAAGCTGACTCCTAGTTGGATCAGCATGTCATCTTCGCCCCGGCAATGCTGGTGGTAGTAATCCACAAGATATGGTGGCAGGAAGTGGAGCATATCTTGCATCAGTAGTGTCGGTGGAATGCCCGCCGTACCTACCGGGAACACGTCAGCATAGAGAATCCCGTAGTGGAAATCCTTCTGGTCATCAGGAACTTGTTTCGCCTGTGCATTATAGGATTTCGTCCCTCGGAACGGAGCTGTGCGATAGAAAACGGCTTCTACATAAGGTAGCGCCGCTTCGTACAGCCACATGAAACCCTTTGATTTTGGGATGATTTCGTAGACTTCGCCTCGGATATGAACGTGATGATAAATAGGACGACCCGCTATTGCAAAGATGCCATTGACGAGAAAGTTCATTGCTTCGGGGACGGTTTTGATATCCCCTTCGTCGTAGCGATCGCTCATTTCAAAGAAAACCGGAGCCATCACCTCCCAGAACAAGCCTAGATTACTGTAGTAAGACAGTTGCCGCACCTGTTCAATAAACATCTCTGGGAACAGCTTGTAGAGTCCCAGCATGACTGGGTTGCCTTGGAAATAAGCCTTAATCGCCTTATCTGCCGCTGCAATATATTCAGGAGTGTCCAGATAGGGATCAAATTTTCCGCCCATACCTCTGTGCCAAAGCATGGCTTGCATGCAGGCTTCCGCAAACTCCATATTGACTCGGTCATGCCACAAGTGGTGTAGCAATTTGGGCATTTTGAAGGTTTCACCCTTCTCCATAAACGCTAAAAGTTCAGGATGGGCAGTCGCTTTCCCACGCCAGATCCGCAAATCGGCATCGTCTCCTGCGTAATGGTTATGCAGGTCTAAATACTCTTTAGGCAAAAAGTATTTAAAGAAGGGAAACGGGTTTAAAAAGACTCGCTCAGCGATGTAGAGAAGGTCACGCCAGTAAAAATCCATCGGCACAGCATATGCTTTATAAAGACCGATGATTTGCATCAAATTCTCCGGCGTATCTGGGAGCATTGCCCCACCTGCTTCTAGGCGATGAATGACTTCAGCAAATTCATGTCTTGAAGGGGGTAACTTAATTGCAGTATTAATTGGAGCTTGTACCATTTGATTTTCCTCTGATTAAATGCTCTTTGAAGATAAAAAAAGCAATTCCGAATTTATACTTTTGCCTTTTTACCTTTCGATAGCTGATGGTTTGATTGTGGCTATTTGCTGCTCGCTATTGACTTGCACGGTGGCAACCATTGCCGCAACTGTAGTTTCACTCCAACGCACCAGCCAAGTGGGTTGTATTCCTAAAAAGAAGATGACAACAGTCAATACTAAAGCTGGGACTTTCTCTTGCAACTTAACTGTGGGATAGTACGCTGTGCCGTTGTTTAGTTTGCCAAAACAAGTGCGATTGAGCAGAATTACGAAGTAAACTGCCGTTAACCCAGTACAAACCACACAAACGAGTGTCGGCAATGGAAAAACAGAGTACGAGCCTTGAAGCACTAAAATTTCAGCGACAAAACCTGCCATACCGGGGATACCAGCACTAGCCATTCCTCCTAAAACTAGGAGAGCACTTGTCAGCGGCAAACCTCGAATGGGACTCATCAAACCATTAAGAACATCCAATTCACGGGTGCCAACTTTGGTTTCAATCACGCCCACCAGATGAAAGAGGATTGCCAGGATCAGACCGTGAGCCACCATTTGGGAGACTGCCCCAATCAGGCTTAGCTCCGTAGCGGCGGCAGCTCCCAACAGCACATAGCCCATGTGTCCGATCGAGCTATAGGCAACCATGCGTTTGATATCTTTTTGTGCGATCGCTGTCAGTGCCCCGTAAACAGCACTAATTGCTCCTAAAATTGCCAAGCCTGGAGCCACAAGCGCCCAGGTTTCGGGAAACAGCCCTAAACCGAATCGCACCAAGCCATAAGTTCCTAACTTTGCCAGTACCCCACCTAAGAGAATTGCTACGGGTGGAGAAGCCTCAACATAGGCATCAGGTAACCAGGCATGCAAAGGAACTAAGGGGATTTTGATGCCGAAACCCACCAGCAACATTGTTAGCAGAATCAGCTGTGTTGTTAAGGGTAATCCGGTGGTGATTATTGACTTGTAATCAAATGTGGAAGAACCACTGAGCCAGGTTAAGCCCAAGAATGCTGCTAGGATTATAATCCCAGAAACAGCCGTATATAAGAGAAATTTCATTGCTGCATAGCCACGCCGAGACGTTCCACCCCAGATGGCAATCAACAGATAGAAGGGAATCAGTTCTAACTCATAGAACAGGATAAACAGCAGCAAGTTTTGAGCCAGGAATCCGCCGACAACTCCGGCATTCACCAGCAATATCAAAGCATAGTAAAGCCGGGGACGTGCAACAGATTCATTACTGCTATAGATGGCAATCCACGTCAGTATCGCAGTTAAAGCTAGCAGCGGCAAAGATAGACCATCAACACCAAGACAATAATTCAAGCCAAGGGTGTCAATCCAGGGGACAAGCTCAGAAAACTGCATCCCCGCATTGCTAATGTCAAACTGACTTAGCAGCACGAGTGTCCATACCACAAGGATGCTAGCAACTGCCAGAGCTAGGAAGCGCGCCCGAATAGCAGACATTAAACCTGGCCAGAACCCGACAAGAGCGGCACCTAAAAGAGGCACCCAGATTAATGCACTCAGCATACAGATTTATTAGCGACGTTTGCAGTTTGGCGTGAAGTCAGGAGTGAGGAGTCAAGAGAACTGGTAACTTTGACGTGTGGATTCAGGGAGAAATACTGAGCGAAAGATGAGACAAAACTGGCCAGCCTAACGTCATTCCCAACACACCTATACCGCATAGGACAGTGAAGAGATAAAATTGGGATTGTCCAGAGGTACTGTACTTCAAGCTATCTCCAGCGAACATGGAAGCCAAGCCTACAAGGTTAAGCAGACCATCCACTAAGTAGCGGTCAACGAATGCAACAATGTTGGAAACTAGACCAACCCCAAAAACAATAGTTAGGCGATAAAGTTTAGATGTGTAAAGGTCATAGGCAAAAAAGTCTTGCAGGGGCTTCCAGAGAATTTGGACGGGTTTGGGCACCACCTTACCCAGATAGATAATACTTGCGATACTGCAACCAAAAATGCTAGACAAAATTAGTAGCAGACCAACATCTTTTTTCACTGTAGTCCAGTCTGGTAGCAGTGACAAACTCTGCAACACCAGAGGAACATTGAGGGTGAAACCCAATAATACCATCATTGGCAAAACCATCGGCCAGTGAACCTCAGGTGATCGCACAGTCATCTGTTTGGCTTGATTACCAAAAATTAAACAGAACACTCTGGTTAAACTGAAAGCTGTCAAAGCATTGACTACTAGCAAGACTCCGACTAACCAGGGTCGAGTGTCCCACAAACCATCAGCTAGTTTTAGCAACGCCCAAAAGCTACCCAGGGGTGGAAAAGCCAGTAACCCAGCCGTACCAACCAAAAACGCTAACCCCGATATTGGGCGACGAGACCACAGACCCCCCATTTGGGTTAAGTCTTGAGTGATATTGTTCCAAACGATTGCACCGATGCTCATGACGAGAAGGCTAATTGCCACAGCATGAGTTAATACCAGTAACAGAGCAGCATCGCTATGCCCTGTTCCTACTGCAATAAACACCAAGCCCATATAGGCGCTGACGGAATAGGATAAGGCGCGCTTTACGTCAATCTGGGCGATCGCAATTAAACTCGCACCCACCGCTGTCACAGATCCGACATACACTACAGTCGCCATAACCACAGGCGAAAGCGCTAAAACGGGTTCCAGCTTAACCAGTACCCAAGCTCCAGTTGCGACTACAACTGAGTTGCGCAAGATTGTGCTGGGGATTGGACCTTCCATTGCCTCATCCAGCCATAGATGCAAAGGAAACTGGGCGCACTTGCCCATTGGTCCAGCTATCAAAGCTAGACCTACTAAAGCCATAACCTTAGGGTCTACGTTAGCAGTAGTTGCCCACTGCGCTAGCTCAGTAAAGTTCCAAGTTCCTGCGATTGGGTACAGGGCGAGTACCCCCATCAGCAGCAGTAAGTCTCCCACCCGCTTGGTTAAGAAAGCATCTCTGGCACCCGTCACCACCAACGCCTGACTGAACCATAGCCCCACCAGTAGATAAGTCCCAAGGGTAAGGATTTCTAGAATGATATAGCTGAAGAACAACGAGTTGCAGAGTACCAAGGCACACATGCCAGCTTCAAACAGTGCCAATAAGGCATAAAAGCGTGCCCAGCCCCAATCCATCTCCATATACCCGATCGCATAGATCTGTGCCAGCAGATTAATCCCTGTGACTAGAACTGTGGCAGCGATGGTAACTGAAGAGATTTCCACGGGGAAAGAAAGATCTAGATTGGCTACCGAAAGCCAAGGAAGCAGCAATTGTTGTGGAGGCTGGTTCCAGCTGGCGAACAGAGCAACTAAGCCGTGGAGGAAAGCCAACAAGGTCATTAACAAGTTTATGTAAGCAGACGGTCTTGGTCCCGTGCGACGAATAATTCCAGGAACCCAAGCAATGCTCAAAATCGCACCAATCAGGGCATAGCAGGGAACTAACCAAATAGTTTGGAGTAGGAAATGAACCATCAGTTTTTATTTGTCTTGCCTCTTGACCTGATGGTAGTCCAAAAGATCTATAGTAAAAAAACTTATTTCTAATGCTTGCTATAGAATTTTTCTATAGTCATTAAGCTTCCCAGGAGCATAGAAATTGAAGCACTTCACTCTTCATCAGCTGCAAGTCTTCGAAGCGATCGCCCGCGCCGGTAGCTTTACCCGTGCAGCAGAGGAACTATGTCTGACCCAACCTACTGTTTCCCAACAGATGAAGCAACTCACGTCATCTGTTGGTATACCGCTGCAACTGCATTGGTACGTCCTTTACCCCTCCGGCAAACAGCTGTCGGTTGTCGCTCGCACTTTCCTGGAATATCTACTTGATGATGGCAAGCGCCTTGCAGCTCAGGTAGATTTAGCACTTTCATCGAGAGAGTAGTTGAAATTAACATTTTCAACAGCGAAGCCTGCTCGATTTTAGTAGGTGCGCTCAAGCTAGTAAGTCCACTTTCTACGCTCGCCAGAGGTAGAGAAGCGAGAACACAATGACCCAAATTACATCCACGAAGTGCCAAAACAAAGTTGCTGCCCTCACACCAAAATACCCGTGGTTGTAATTGTTTGGAATGAACGAGCGGACTAGCATAATGAGCTGTAAAATAATGCCGGTTGTAACATGCAGACCGTGGAAACCTGTCAGGATGTAAAATGTTGCACCGACTAATCCGGTTGTGAGGCCAAAGTCGAGGTGACTCCACTCAATTCCCTCACCAACCAAGAAATAGGCTCCCATTAAAGAAGTCATCAGCCATAGCCAGCGAAATTTATTCAGTTGGCCGCGGCTGAGGGCACGTTCTGCAAATTGAATCACAGCACTACTAGACAGCAGTATTACTGTGTTAATAATCACAGAAGTAGACAAATCTGGTCCTGAAACACCAGGTGGAAGCCAATTGGGATGCGTTAATCGCAGCGCCGTATAGGTAACGAAAAAACTTATAAAGATGATGCTTTCCGAAAGCAAGAACACGGTAAAGCCGAACATTCCTTTGCCGTGGTGATCTTCCTGACTTCCGCCACCGCTCGGTAGAAATCGCTGCAACCAATCAGGAAGCTTCTGCCGGAATCGCTCCAAATCAAGCGGGCTTTCATCTTGGTGGATCGCTCTTGTCGGCGTAGATCTTGTCATGACTCAACTTCCTCACCATACGCTTTAGGATTGCCATAGTCATAGGGTGGAAAGTTAACGTGAGGAATTTCCTCAAAATTTTCCTTAGGAGGCGGTGAGGAGGTTGTCCACTCTAGCCCTGTAGCCTCCCAAGGATTATTAGTTGCTAGAGGTCCTGCTAATACAGATCCAATAGCATTAGCGATGAAGGGAAGGGTAGACACCCCTAGCAAGAACGCTCCTAAGCTAGCGATAACATTCCACCCTTGGTAAACTGCATCATAGGCAGCAACTCGGCGCACCATACCCTGTAAACCCAACGGGTGCATTGGTAAAAACGTGAGGTTAGCGCCGATAAAGGTGAGCCAGAAATGTAGCTTGCCCCAGCCCTCGGCGTACATCCGTCCTGTAATTTTGGGAAACCAGAAGTAAATCCCAGCAAAGATCCCCATCGTGATTGTGTTAAACACAATGTAGTGGAAGTGACCCACCACAAAGTAGGTGTTGTTCACATGCAGGTCGAACGAGTTTGAGCCCAACATCACACCTGTGACTCCACCAAAAATAAACATCGCTGCCCCTGCCATTGCAAACAGCATCGGGGTGTCTAGGTGAAGTCTGCCTCGCCAAATTGTCGCAGTCCAGCCGAATGCTTTGACTCCAGTGGGCACACCAACTAGCATCGATGTCACCGAGAAGGTCATTCGCATCCAGCCTGGGGTGGCACTGGCAAACATATGATGCACCCAAACGAAGATACTGATCAAGGCGATGCCTAAGGTGGCAAGCGCTAATGACCGATAGCCGAATAGCGGATTGCGAGCAAAGGCAGGGAGTACTTCTGCGAAGATGCCGAAGGCAGGCAGTGCCATCACATAAACTGCTGGATGGGAGTAAAACCAAAACAGGTGTTGATAAATGATCGGATCGCCATCTGACAAGGGGTTGAAAATATTGGTACCGAAGGCGAGGTCAAACAACAGCAGAATCAATCCGCCAGTGAGCGAAGGTAGGCAAAACAGTTGCAGAAGTTGAGCGCTGAGGATTGACCACACATAGACTGGCATCCGAAAAAAGGTCATGCCTGGGGCTCGCATCCAGACAATCGTGGTGATAAAGTTGACTCCTCCCATAATTGAGGAAATCCCGATCAGGATTACACTCAAGATCCAAAATAATTCACCGTTGAGCGGTTGATTAGGTGGAACTTGTAGACTGATCGGCGGATAAGACCACCACCCAGCTTGTGCCGGACCATCCGGCAGTAAGAAACTAGACATCAGTAAAATCCCTGCTGGCGGAATAATCCAAAACGCGATCGCGTTGAGCAGTGGAAACGCCATATCCCGTGCCCCAATCATCAGGGGGATCAGGTAGTTCGCTAGACCTACATTGAACGGGATAATCCACAGGAAAATCATCACTGTGCCGTGCATGGTAAACAAGGCGTTGTAGAGGGGGCGATCAAACAGATCGGATGGAGGCGTCATCAGTTCGGCACGCACAAGCATGGCGAATAATCCGCCCAGGAGGAAGAAAAAGAAGGTTGTCACCATGTATTGAATACCGATGACCTTGTGATCGGTGCTGAAGCGCAAATATTGTCCCCAGCCTGCTTCGGAGTGATGTAAACTTTCAGACTCGCGATCGCTAGCACTACCTTGGATCGATGGCTGAGTCATAAATTTCTCTCCTTTTTACTTAAATAATTGGCAACGGAAGATTGAGTCGGCACGCCAGTGTACCAGCCGCTCTTGAACCAAGTTTTCGAGCTTTGTTGATCAACCGTTGAGTTCGCGCTGAGCATGGGTTGGGGGGCAGCTTCAGCGAGCCACCGACTGTATGCTTCACGGGATTCTACGTAAACATCTGCCTCCATCGAGGCAAAGTCAGTGCCACTAAATTGCGAATCTCTCAGCCGATATTTGCCCACGCGAGTGGGTGTAACCACAAGAGCTGTGCTGCGTCTAGGAACGATATCCTGTTTCAAGCGGAACGCCGGGACGTAAAAACCGTGAATCACCTCCTCGGCTTTCAGATCTAGCTGAGTGCGCTCATTCACGGGTAAGTGCAATTCATTACTGGTGAAATTGTTTGGATAGCGGAAAGACCAAACCCATTGCTTGGCGATGACCTCAATTTGTTCAGCAGCAGGTTTAGGCTTATCGTCGCTTGCCGCAGCGTCAGCCGGTGCAGTTTCCAGGGGAAGCTGTACTACCTGTTTGAGACCCAAAATGTTCAATTGATTATAAATATTGATATTTTGAGCAGCAATCCACAACACCAGTACCGTTGGAGCCACCATCCACAGAATTTCTAGTTTCGTACTACTTCTAGCAGGATGTCCCTCGCTGTAATCTTCCGGAGATGCTCGATAGAAGATTACTGAATACACCATCATGCCAACCAACCCAAGGAAGATGAAGGTTCCGAGCGACACCAAGAAGCTAAACAAGTCGTCCACGCGTTGCGCTTCTGCGGTTGCTTGCGGTGGCATCCAGGAGTAAGCCTGCTGTCCAAGCCAATAGCTGGCAACAACCAGCACTGCCACAAAACCAGCCAATAGTAGATATTCAAGAAACCTTAACATAACAAGTTTTTAGCTAGTGCTTACATAATTGGCACAATAATGAACCTTTTTTTTTAAATGAAAGATAAGTTTGACAAAATTTAACGAAACTAGCTTTAACCTTCATTGAAACACTCAATTTAATGGGTTTACATTAATTTAATTTGATATTTTAACATAGAAAAATGAAATTAGAATGAATTTATTATCTAAGATTAGAAACGAAATGTCCCACTTACCGGAGGTTTTGATGAGACGAAGCAAGGAAATGGAGGGAGACGGAGAACTATCCGAATCCCACGCCCGCGACCTAGGGCTGAACGATACTGAGCAGAATCAGGTCAAGGAGCGCGCCCGCGCCAAGGCTGTCGTCATTCACGAGGTAGTTCGGATAGAGGGTGAGAAGGAATTGCGCCGTCCAGTTTCAGCCTTGGCTTGGTCCGGGCTATCAGCTGGTCTGTCTATGGGATTCTCATTGGTTGGTCAGGGTCTGATCCGCGCCTGTTTGCCTGATGAACCCTGGCGTCCACTACTGACAAGTTTCGGATATAGCGTAGGTTTTTTGATTGTGATCCTGGGCCGCCAGCAGTTATTCACCGAAAACACTCTAACAGTGATCCTGCCTTTATTGCAGCGGCGAACTGTCACTACTCTCATGCGCGTCCTACGGCTATGGGCAGTGGTATTAGTCACCAATCTCCTCGGGGCACTGTTGTTCGCCTGGTTTGTGGGTCACACCGACATCTTTACCCCTGAAGTTCGGCGAGCGTTCACCGAAATTGGTCTCAAGGCAATGGAAGGCGGATTCTGGACGCTTTTAGGGCGAGGAATCTTTGCGGGGTGGTTAATCGCGCTGATGGTATGGCTGCTCCCCAGTGCCGAGTCCTCTCAGGTAGCAATTATTATTATCATTACCTTTGTGGTGGGACTTGGGGATTTCGCACACATTATTGCTGGCTCAGTCGAGGTACTCTACGTAATTACAACTGGAGCGGCTTCGTGGGGAGAGTATTTCGGAGGATACATGTTACCTACGTTGCTGGGCAACATTTTCGGTGGGGTGTCGTTAGTTGCTGCACTCAATTATGGTCAGGTTGCCCCTGCAACAAGCCGGAACACATGATATTAGACCTCGGTGAAGCAGATAGAATGCCGCTATCAGATCTATTAGGCAGCAGTGGAGCAAAGGCAATCGCCATGACTCAAGCCACCAAAAAACGGATGACCTTTGAGGAGTACCTACGTTACGACGATGGGACAGACACGCGCTATGAACTGGTGGGAGGAGAGTTGGTTGCGATGCCACCAGAAAATCGAATTAACTCAAAAATCGCGCTATTCCTATTAGCAAGGTTGTTAGAGGTTCTTCCAGAAGATCGCCTCTGCTGCAAGGATACAGAGATTGAGGTGACTGGAGTAATGGCACAAACGCGCCTGCCGGATCTCATGGTCTTGTCAGAAGAGTTAGCAACCATTCTGGGGGATGGTCGAGGAACCATCACCCGCGATATGCCACCACCGGATTTGATTGTTGAAGTCGTTTCCCCCGGCTTAACCAACGAGCAACGAGACTACCGTTACAAGCGGTCTGAGTACGCTGCCAGAGGTGTACCGGAATATTGGGCGGTTGATCCAGAAGAGAGTAAAGTAACTGTCTTCACGCTGGTAAACGGCTTCTATGAGGAGGCTGTATATATCCGGGAATTAGTTATTCAGTCACAATTTGAAGTGCTACGACTCACGGCTGAACAAATTTTTAAACGCAAACGGTAGGGGGCGATCGCCATATATGCAACCGTCACCAAAACACTAACTTTTGAGGAGTTCCTAACTGATTAGGTAAACAGCTAAGCTACTATGGGCTTAGTAACCTTAGCTATTAGACTGTTTAGCTTGTGGAGAATCTAAGTTAACAACACTGATGGAACTGGTTGTAGACAACTGTAATCGATCTACAGTACTTTTGATAAATCCAGCCAGAGGCACAGCAACTAGTAAACCCAACAGCCCTCCCAATTTAGTTCCTACTACCAAAGAAACTAAAACCCACACTGGACTCAGACCTGTAAAACTGCCCAAAATCCGGGGAGCAATCACTTGGTCGATGACTTGGTCAACTACGATAGCTACAACTATGGTTTTCACTCCTAGCCAAAAGTCTTGGGAAGCCACCAGTAAACTCACTAAGATAAAACCCAAGACATCACCAAAAGGAACCAAGGACATAAACCCAATTCCTACCCCAAAGAGTAAACCAAAGGGCACTTTGAGGAATAAGAATATCAGAGTCATTGAACTTCCTACGAGAGTAGCCAAAGCTAATTGACCAATAAAATAGTTTTTAAAATTTTGCTGTAAGTCCTGCTGGATCTGAGAGCCAAAGCTAGATGGCAACCTCTGAAAAATTCCATCCCAGAGGCGCTCTCCATCCCATAGCAGATAAAAAGTCAGAACTCCTGTCAAAAGTACCTCTGATACGCTATCAAAAGTAGAGAAAATAACGCTGAGTATTTGCTTGCTAAAAGACTGAATTTCATTGGGCATTCGCTCTACTATTTGAGTGATTAACTGACTCAAATTAACTGGTAAATTCTGTTTTACAGACCAATTATTCAGAATTTCGAGTCGTTTGCTGGCAGAAGCAAGCCAATGGGGCAAAAGCTTAGCAATCTCACTAAATTCTGCAAAAATAATTGGAACAAAGGTAAGTCCAAAAGTAACAACAATTAACAATGCCAGCAGGAAAACCAGGGTAACTGCAAGTTTACGTCCAACGCCGCGTCGCTGGAAAAATTGAACAGGGTAGTTCAAAATGAACGCCAGCAAAGTTGTCAGAATAAAAATAGTAACCAGGGGCTGAAAATACTGCAAAACTTGGAGTGCTAGCCAGCCGTTGAGAGCGAATAGGGGGAATGGCAGTCCTAGAGACAACCACCGTTGCCATCTATTGGGTGAGTTTATCATCTGTGTAGTACCATATAACAGGTGTACAATAGCGGTGGCAGCTTAGCGTAACTTGTTATACCATGCTTTCGCACCTACTCAAAGGCTCAGATGTCAATTTGAGGCCATAGTCGAAGCCGAACGCTGGCGATCGCCATGTAGAGTACCCCCACAAAAGACCCATGCCTGGGTATTGGGGCTTTTCAACATGATTTGGGACGAAACTCCAGCAGTTGAAACTCCCGCTGCTCTTTCCATTCAGCAACATTAATAGAACATGGCAGCTGCAACCGACTTCAAGGACTATTACGCAACGTTAGGGGTAAGCAAGACAGCAACTCCAGAGGAAATTAAGCGTGCTTACCGGAAAATCGCACGCAAGTATCACCCCGATCTTAATTCAGGAGATAAAGAAGCGGAGGCACGATTTAAAGAAATTAATGAGGCCAATGAGGTGCTCTCGGAGCCAGAGAAACGCCAAAAATACGATCAATTTGGTCAGTACTGGAAACAGGGTAGTGTTGGCGGGGCAGCACCCGGTGCAGGTGCAGGAGTTGATGTAGGCGGGTTTGATGCTGACCAGTACGCCAACTTCGATGAGTTCATTAATGAACTGCTTGGTCGCTTTGGTGGCGGCGGAGGTCAAACTGGGCGCAGAAAGTATACCTATCGCACGTCTACAGGTGAGCCGAGTGGATTTGGCGATTTTGATCAGGATGTTTACACGCAATCTCCTGCCCCGGATACAGAAGCAGCGATCGCACTGAGCTTCACAGAAGCATTCCACGGAGTGCAGAAGCGACTGCAACTAGACTCGGAAACGATTAATGTCCGAATTCCTCCAGGGGCTAAACCTGGAAGCCGTATTCGCATCAAGGGTAAAGGCAGTCCCAGTCCTTTCTCTGGGCAACGCGGAGATTTATACTTAACAATCGATCTCCTGCCCCATCCCTTCTTCCGGTTTGATGGCGATGACATTGTTGGTGAAATCCCGATTAGACCCGATGAAGCAGTGTTAGGGGCTCAGATTAAAGTCCCAACGCCTGACGGCAGTGTCACCGTCACGGTTCCTGCAGGGGTGCGTTCTGGACAATCTTTGCGCTTACGGGGCAAAGGATGGACACAACCACAGGGTGGAAGGAGTGACCAGATTGTTAAGCTCCAGATTGTATCTCCTAAGGAGCTCAGCGAAATTGAACGCGAGTGCTATGAAAAGATCCGCGCCAATAGCAGTTTTGATCCACGTACTGATTTAGAACAGGTAAGATTATGAACCAGGCCAGTCTTTCACAGGTGGTTGTGTCACACGAGGGCGATCGCCTCTATTCATTTGAGTATACGGCTGTGCTGACAGAGACATCCATTACAGTAGTGGAAAGCTTTGTCGCATTGGGAGTGATTGAACCGATGGGCTCAATGCTGCGAGCAAGCGACATCGCTCGCATCAGTCAAATTCAGCGCTTGCGCCAGGATTTAGGGCTGAATTTAGTCGGAGCAGCAATGGTTTTGGACATGGCTCAGGAAATTGCGCAGTTGCGGGCGCAGTTGAAGGCTTACCGCTCACCGCAGCCCTAATCAAGGTAACCCAATACTAAGCCGCTTACTGCCCGACTGAGAAAGGCCTACTAATTTAAGTAGCTGGAGTTGCTGGATCTTGGTTTAAGTCCAGTCTACTGAAGCTCTCGACGGCAAAATAGGCCAACACAAACCACGGAACTATGTCAAATTGCCACCCGTAAGTAAGAAACTGTAAAACGGCAAGCGCACCTAGCCCAACGGGTATAATGTAACGCAGATCAACAACACCGTTCGTTGCCAGTAAAACTTGTTGGTTAAGGTCAGAGATAGCACTACCGAAGTCTAACGAACCCTCGGATGTGCCAACGGAGAGCAGATCTTCAGTTCCTGTGATGTCGCCGAAGATACAGCCTAGATCCCGCAGAACGTCCTTCATTTCGTGCTGGTCGCTGCGGTGAGGGTCGTGATGTACAAGGATACTACCAGTCTGGGTATTGAACTGAACATCATGAACATCAGGATGCGCTTGTAGACCACTGGAAATTCGTTCCATTTCCTGGTAATTACGACGATGGGGAGGGAGTTTGAACCGTGTCCGACCCGGAGAGCTACTAACGACCTGCGCATTTTGCATTGTAGACATATATCAGACTTGGAAAACTACAGTAATACGGTCAAATTCAAGCTGGTATGAGAGCAGATTTATATTTAGCTGTTCGCTGCTGCCATCATAGGTAAAATTGGTAGCAGTTCAATCTAACTTTAGATACAAAGAAGAGTTTCTAAGCGAAAGGTACTACAGATTAATGCACCGTTTACTGAGATAAGATCAGGACACTGTAACGGCGATGGGATTTACGGGAGGGGAATTGCCAAGCAGTGTATATGACGAAAGACCAGCTATTCCGTTAGATATTTTGAACCAGCATAGACTATGCCTTTACAGAGCGGCATCCTGCAATCTATAATCAATAATTAAACATGCGTGGCTGGATGAGCAATATATGGATTTGTTGAACCTGATTAAAAAGGCTGTACTATTAGCCTTAGGAACAGTAAGCTTAGTCATCGGTATCGTGGGTGTTATCCTCCCCGTGCTCCCTGGAACCCCCTTTCTGATCGTGGCTTTTTTCTGCTTCAAAGGTGTGTTTGAGGCGGTGTAGTCAAGAAAAAGCGCAACCGCTATATATGGTGAACACTAAGCGGTTTGATCAGATGGTGATTACGCGAATACTTTGTTGTTAGGTGGTTTTGGAGATTGAGCACACATGGAAATTTTTGAAGTTTTATTGTTCGGACTTGAGCCGATGACTGCACTAGCGGTTGGCGTTGGAGCATTGGTTCTTGCACCTGTGATTGGTGTCGCAGGCACTCTGGCGGGAAAAGACACTGCAGTGGGTGAGTCTCTATCAGAATCAAGTAAAAACCTAGCAAAGGCTGGCTTACTTTGGGGCATGGACGTCTTCGACAAGACGCAAACCTTTGTTGCTGAAGCAGGAGAGTCCTTTCAGGATTTGGTGGCTGAGGCAAGGGCTGAACGAGCGGTTGCCACTTCTAAAGCTCCAGATCAAACCCCCCATCAGATACCGATCAAGTGAGAGAAGAGAGCAGGGGGGGCAGAGGGAGCAGGGGAAGCAGGGGGAGCAAACCCCATGTCTAAAGTCAGGGGCTTCAAACAAGGACGTTTTGAATCTTGCAGCAAGCTGGATCGATTCAATTTTTACTTTCAACTCCATGGATAAATCCAGGGGGTTGAAACCTGTTGGCAGGGGAAGCATTAACTCTTTCTCCCCCTGCTCCCCCTGCTTCCCCTGCCCTCTTCGGTCAGGTCGTCATGGGAGTTTCAAAAGCTACATCCAAACTGTCAAACTGAGCAAGTTTTTTCTGAGGATCTTTCCCAGGACTTAGTGCCTTCGGTGCCGGGTCACCAGGACCTAAAAGCGGACGCCAGCCATTCAATTCAGCAATCAGTGCTGCACAGTTATTAATAATTACTGCCCCAAGTGGGTGTAAACCAAAGAACACCCCTGCTATGACAACACTGATATTGGGGACAGCCACGAGCGCTATATTTTGATAAACAATCTCCATTGCTTGTTTAGCAATGTTGATCGCATGAATCAACTGCTTCAGGTCATTGCCGAGCAGTACTACGTCGGCTGAAACCTTTTCAAAGTCAGTTTCCTGACCCAAGCAGACAGAGACATCTGGATCACTTGCAACCGGAGTGTCACTCAGCCCATCCCCGACATATGCCACAGTCTTACCATCGTTGTGTAGCCCGCGAACTACATCATTGAGCACTTGCTGGTTACCAGCAGAAATCAGGTAGGTTTTTATATCCTGAGCCGTCAGAGTGCCGCTCACACTAGTGGCGATCGCCTCGGTGAGAGTACCAGTCAAGCCAAAAACAACAGTGTCAATCCTGGCTAGAAGTTCTAGAACCCGACCATTACGGATGTACACACCATTACGAGCAGCATACGTCAAGGCGGCGAGAATCGTAGTCGGTACAGCAATCCCAATCCCAGTGCCGAAATCAAGCTGGAGCGGTGCCAGCGCTGGCAACATGTTGCCAGTCACAGCGAAAATGCTACCGCTCAGCAACAGGGTTGGCACAATCAGTCGATCCGCAACTTCCTCCACTTTGTCTCCTACTTCGGTGTAGGCAACCGGCAGTCGCTGTTGGGACCCATCTTGTTCAACCCAGGCATAAGGGTCTGGCAAATAATTCAGCAGGTCTATGGTCTGACTCTCTGCCACGCCCGCTCTCAGGTCACGCATGGTCGCGCTCGTCTCTAGTAGGCCGATCATCAGCGCCGGGGCTACATATTGACCTTGTAGGGTTTGCAGGGTAATCCAGAGTGAGTCGAGCAAATCGACCTTGAATTTGCGCTCGTCAACCATACCAGCGATCGCGCGACTGAAAATCGGCACGCCTGCAGCAGCAATCAATCCGCCAACTACTAGGAATGGAATTGACAGCTCAAGCGGACCAGCAAGTATTGCCACACCCAGACTAATCACAGGCAGCCCTAAGCGTTCCCAAGCGTTGACTTGTGGCTCTACTTCGTGCTCTGTTGGTGTGGGTTTTAGGGGGATTTCTGCAATATTTGCCTGTTGGATACAAGTAAAAATCTCTGCCTGTGCTGCGGTACTTGAAACAACACTGGTGTCAAAGCTGACAATCAGCGAACTGGTAGTGGGATTGATCCGAACACTGCTAACAAAATCAAGCGACTCAACTAACCACTTAAGTTTGCCAGCATATTCTGAATCACTTGCAACTTGGGGGACACGGATACGGCAGCGTCCCGCAGTAGTGTGAACGACCTGGTAATTCATTGGTTGAAGAGGGAGTAATTGCCACGTACCAGTAATGCATATTCCTGAGCCAGCGACTCGACTAAGTCCTTGAGGAGGCTAGCATATTTTGAATCATCTACCAGTTTGGGGATACCTAAACGGATACGCCCTGGAACGCAGTGAACAACTTGGTAATGTATATGTTTAATCTGAGTTAACGGGCGAGCAGTAACTGTTGTAACAAACATATATCTGTCCTGGCAGATTAAAATCTTCCGCCTTGTTGTTTAGAGTTCTTTTGCTCTTATTGATTTCACTTTAGACAGTTGGAAAGGTGAGCGCTTCTTCCTAATGGAGTAAAAATGGCTCACACCTAATCACTCCCGGAAAATTTAACTCTGGAAATATTCATAAATACCTAAAGCAATTATGAGAACTCCCGATATTATTCCAGGCACACTTCCAGAGAGTTTTGCTGTAAATGTAGCGCCTAAAAAATATCCCCCGCTAATTGCTAACACACTGGATATAAAACTTAAACCAGTCGTCAGAGCTATATTTAAGCCAGAAATTCCTGCTCCTAAACCGTTACCTAGGTTATTTATCGTTAAAGCAAATGCTAAAGCCCACGCTTCTTTAAGTTCAACTCTACGAGAGTCATCTACGTCTACTATTTCAGGCTTTCTAATGTAGGTGTTAAAATCAAGTTGATCGCCAGAAGATTTGGATTTTTTTCTTCTTTCTTCTTTCTGTTTCCTTAATGCCTCCCATATACTCCAAATTCCGATAGCTACAAGTACACCACTTCCAAGCGCATTAGCTAGGGCTTCAGGCAAAAATTTACTAACAATTTCTCCCGCTTTCATAGAAACAAGTGTACCTACCCCAGAAACCAAGGCAATAAGTAAGTTAGCAAGTATGGCTATTCTTACTTTCTTTACACCATAGGCAATACCTACAGCAAAGGCATCAACATTAGATGATAACGCAAGTAAAACAGAAGAGAAAAGGTTTCCCATACAAATATTCTCAGCCGATAGCGTTCCAGTTACTTCATAACCAATCTTTCTCTATAATAATAAAATTAGGATGAAATATTCATTGCCCTTAGGGTATAAATAGAGGGAACTCCAAGTCCCCCTATCCCAACCCCAGGAGAGAGGAGAAAGAGACTCCGGTTCCCCTTCTCCCAAATAGACTCGAATGACACTCTACGAAATCGGAATAATTTTCAAAGTAGTTTCATTGGTTGTTGACGTTAATTTCAGCGGCATATCGTCAATTGTTGTTGACGTTAATTTCGTCGGAATATCGTCAATAAAATAAGCGACGGCAGCTTGACCGATTGCTTGAGTACCCGCACTAGCAACTCCAGCAGAAACGACACTTCCAAAACCAGGGATGAGTTTCACCAAACTTCTGGCAACTTCACGTAACACAAAAGCACTTCCAACGTTAATGCCAAGTGCTGCCATAAACTCGGTTACAGTTTGAAATGACAACTCGCGTCCTGAAATGTATGCGATCGCAGCAACCATAGTCATCTGAATTGTCGTCAGGACTGGTAAATCGTCACAAGGAATCGGTGAAGCAGCGATCGCACCACAGACGATACTACAGACATTAATGATGTTAGTCGCTACTTTTTTTTGGAAATTACGAACGCTTGCAAGGCGAGCAAAGGCAATATTAGGTCCCTTAGGCAATTCTTCAACTAGAAGTTCAGTAAGACGGTCAATATTCCAACGGTAGTCTCGGTTTGCATTTCTTCTGCCCTCCGCATCGTAGCGAACAAATGCCACAGTTGGAACCACCTCTACCAACTTATCTTTCAGGGTTTTTCTGGACTGAAGATGTTCTGCAAGCACCTTGACAGCAGTGTTTATATTTTGATTTTTCTCCTCATCATCGGTTGGTAGTTTGCGAATATCTGGTGGGTCGAGTTCATCACATTGCGTGATAATGCCTACAATTGGTGGATTGTAATTATGAATATTTTCAATTTTCCTCAGGATGTTTTCAACAATATCGAGAGATTCATTAATCGCCGAATCTACTTCCTTGGCTTTGCACAAGAAAAGCACAATATCCGGGCAGTTCTCACGGACTGCTCGAATAATACTTTCTTGAGAATCTTCAGCAGCATCTTCTTCTATAGGCTTTCCTCCTTCTTGAATACCTCGTGTATCCAGAATCTCAATCTTTTTGCCATCGTGTTCGTATTCATACCAGTGAGCCGAGCCCGTTTGGGCTGCAACTGCTCCAACTCTGGCAACGGGGGCATTGAACAGGGCATTGATCAGAGTTGACTTGCCAGCCCCTCGCCTACCTATTACCATAAAACGAGGTGAACGTATATCTTCCAGTAGATGGATTAACTCATTCAATTCCCCCTCTACCTGTTCTCTTAGTGGGTGTGGGAGACGGGAGATTTGCTCTAAGAGCATCTTGATCAAGGCGGAGTAGCTATTTAGGTCACGTTCTCTAGTTATAGTCATATAAAAAACCGCTCTTAAGCTCTACTCTACTTAAGTGTACAGAGGAAATTGGTCGGGGGGTGAGAAAAAGAACATGTCGAGTGTGCTAGACTGAATCCGGTCAAGGATGCAAGTAAAATGCTGTTGCTAGAACAGTATAGGTCATTAGCAACAAAACTCCCTCTAACCAGTTAGAGCGACCATCGTTGCTAATTGAGTTTGTGATTAACACAGCTATGGCTACTGCCAGAACTGAAAAAAGATTGAAGTTTAAGTTCATTGGTTGACCCATCACCCAACCAATCAGAACTAGAATAGGAGTTACGAACATAGCGATCTGCAAACTAGAGCCTATAGCCACAGAAACAGCTAACTCCATCTTATTCTTAGTTGCGAAAGTGATACAAGAGATATACTCTACGATGCCGCCAAAAATGGGAATTAAAATTACACCTGTAAACAGGCTAGTCAAACCTAGAGTAGAAATAGCTTTTTCTAGACTTTCAACCAGAATGTCAGATACAAATACAAGTACTACAGTACATGTTAGCAGTACACCTATTTGTAGCCGTAAATTAACTTGATGTTGACTAGATTCAGTAGAATCACTCTCGGCTTCCTCTAGTAAATACATATGACTATGAGTTTTCATCGAGAAAAATAGCATCAAACAGTAGAACGTAAGTAACAATATGGCTGCTATATAGGAAAAATTATTTATAGTTGAGGTCTTCAAACCTCTAGAAGTCACTTGTATGGCAGTAGGTGCTAGCAGCACAATTACCGCTAGAGTCAAAGAAGAAGAATTTAGGCGAGCTACAGTGGGGTTAAAAGTTTGTTCAGTGAAGCTCAACCCACCCAAGAGAGTAGCAAGCCCCAAGGCAAGCAGCAAATTTGCAATTATAGAGCCAGTTAAGCTGGCTTTAACGACATCAATCAAGCCAGCATGGAGGGCAACAATGGAGACAATCATCTCAGTAGCATTGCCGAAGGTAGCATTGAGTAGACCTCCGAAAGCCGGACCGATGACAGTTGCGATCGCTTCAGTAGAGTTGGCTATTCTTGCAGCCAAGGGAATAATTGCTAGACCAGAAGCAATGAAGATAACTACGGGATTTAAATGCAGCCATTGTGCAATTAGTGAAATTGGCACAAAAACCAGCATCAATAACAGAATTAAATCTTTCTTTGCCATCTTCATGGTTCCTAGCTCGGGATAACTAGCCTAGTAAGGCGGACAGAGGATTCTGACCGCCTTATTGCGGTGGATTATTGGCGTCCCCACCCTACTCTGCTGCGCTTCGTTGAGGATGAGTACTTCCAGCGCTGGATGTTAAAGCAGGGTGTGACTCATTCGATGCAGCGAGTCTGGCGGAAGCATCTTGCGTAGGACTTAGCGCCATCGGGGCGATAACACCAGTACCTAAAAGCGGGCGCAAGCCATTGAGTTCAGCCAGGATGGCTGTACCATTGTTGATCACTACCGCCATCACCGGGTCGAGACCAACGAGAATACCGGAGATTAAAGCCACGATATTCGGGACAGCAACGATCGCTGTATTTTGCCAAATAATCTCCATTGCTTGTTTAGCAATCCGAATCGCGTGAGTCAGACCCCGCAGGTCATTCTCCATCAGCACCACATCGGCGGTTTCCCGAGCAATATCGGTTGCCCCAGCAAACGAAATCGACACATCAGCATATGCCAGCGCCGCTGAATCATTAATCCCATCCCCACAGAAGGCCACAGTCTTACCACTATCATGTAGCTCTTTCACCACCTCGACCTTGCGCTCGGGAAATGCTTCGGCATAGATATTATTGGGGTCCATACCCAACTCATGAGCGACACTACTCGCGACTCGCTTCATGTCACCGCTGAGCATATAGGAAGTGATGCCCTGATCGCGCAGATCATTGAGCACACTGGCGCTTTCTTTTCGTGGCGGGTCGTTGTACAAAATCACCCCCAGCAACTGCCCACTCCCAGCCACATACACCAGGGAACTACTGCCGGATTTGATGTTTGGATATTCCTGATTGAAGGCATCTAAATCAATGCTTTCAAGAGCCATCAGGCGATGAGAGCCTACTAATATCTTTTGCCCATTGATCGTGGCAACAACACCCAGCCCCACCCGGTAATCCCATTCTTCACACAAGAGTGTCCCCACCCCAATTTCTCTGGCGTGGCGGACAATCGCCTCCGCTACTGGATGAGTCAAACCCTGTTCCGCTGATGCGGCCAAACTCAGCACTTCCAAGGCTGGCACCCCGACATCAGTAGTTTTGATGTCAACAATCCCAGCGTGACCCTGGGTGAGTGTACCTGTCTTGTCAAACACGACGGTGTCAATCCGGGAGAGGATTTCTATAGCGCGACCACTGCGGATGAACACACCGCTACGAGCCGCATAAGTCAAAGCTGACAGAATCGTCGTTGGCACAGAGACGCGAATGCCGGTGCCTAAGTCAAGCGTGATCAGTGCGGTGGCTCGATTCAAGTCGCCAGTCAAGGCAAACACCGTAGCACCGATCAGGAGCGTTGGCACCACCGCTTGATTCGCCACCATGGCGGCGTAGTTTTCCACGCGGGTGTCATGGACTGGTGCCGACTGCATCAGCGACACAATCACTCCGGCGCGGGTGTTGTTCCCAGTACGTTCGACTTTGATGCACAGGTTGCCATCGACCAGCATCGTCGAAGCAAAGACTTCATCACCCTCCGAGCGGGTTACAGGCACAGACTCACCGGTGAGCTTGCACTGGTCGAGCAACCCGGTACCGCGCAGGATGATGCCATCCACAGGAATCTGGTCGCCGGGATAAACAATGACACTGTCGCCTTCAACGATTTCTTTGACGAGTATTTGCACTTCAAGACCCTCTCGTTCCACCAAGGCATACTTGCCTAAGCAATCGAGCAGGTCTAGAGATGCACGCTCAGTCCCACGAGCAGTCAGGTCACGAATTATCTCTCCTGACTCAACCAGACCAATCATGAACGCTGGGGGAAAATAACTCCCCTGGAGAGTTTGCAGGCTAATCGCCAAGCCGTCGAGGAAATCGATGGTGAGCTGGCGTTCTTGTTGAATCGCATCGAGTGCCCGCTGGAAAATAGGTACAGCTCCAGCCAAAATTACGGCAGCAATCACAAAGCCTGGAATCGGCACCCCAACCAAAGAAGCTAGTCCCAGAACCAGACCGAGCGCTGGCAGACCTAAACGTTCCCCATAGTCGATTTCGTGGCTAGATGGCTGTTCTACAGATGTTACTGATATGGGGATATCGGCGAAATCTGCCTGTTGGATAGCAGTAAAAACCTGCGACTGCAGTGTAGCGATCGCCTCCGCATTGGCTTCATGGTTATACTCCACAATCACTGAGCTGGCCGCTGCGCTGATGCGTACACTGGTGACAAAATGCACTGACTCGACTAGATACTGAAGTTTCCTTGCATAATCTGGCTCCGATGCCAATCGTGGGATGCGGATGCGAAAACGCCCCGGAATCCAGTGAACAACTTTGTAATGTATGTTTTCGACCTGAGTTAACAGGGGTTCTTCAGTAACTGTTGTAACCACCGCTTCAGTTTTAACCAACATGGGCCTCTCCTGCGATCCTGGAAAAAGTGTATCAACTATGAAATTTCAAGGGTTGATAGACTGAAAGTCATGATTTTAACTAACGTTACCCCATCCTCCTGAAATCGTGTTACCATGCCATATATCAATTACCCTACCTACTTAAGCAGTCCCTGCTGGATTGCGAGGTCAACAGCAATTTTGTCCCCTGCTTTATCCAACGCGATGATCATCTTATCGCCGCTCAGAGTCAAAATATTTCTTGGGCGACCTGCTGAATCTGCGATGCCCTAACGCGCTCACTTAGCCATTTGCTGCTTCTGTTTGCCAAAAATTTCAATTCACTTATACCAATTTGCCTTCAAACTTGATTCTGAGCGGAGCTAAGAATCTCGGAAATTGCTTCACTTACTTTACTTTTGACTTTGTTTATCTGGCTACAACTTGGTATAAGCAAGCCATTCACTAAAATCTAATCCTAGTCCTTGGTCTAATCATCTGTCTAGAGAAAGGACTTAATTGCCAAATAAACGTAGCAAATAATACACAAAAGTGTAAAATGCAGCGTTTCAGCCAGTGCAAGAAACCGAGACAGTCAAAGTAAAATAAATAAATAAACCTCCCCCATGGTTGGGAAACCAAGGGAATAAAATTTCATGGGAAGCGAAACAATCGTTATTTTATCAAACAGAGAATTAGACAAGATGCGCCAGGCTGGGCGCTTGGCAGCTGAACTTCTACACCATCTCGAACCGATGGTGCAGGCGGGGGTAAGCACCCAAAAGCTCAATGACGAAGCCGAGCGCTGGACGCAGGCTCATGGGGCAAAAAGCGCACCTCTTGGCTACAATGGCTTTCCCAAGTCGATCTGCACCAGTGTCAATGAGGTTGTCTGTCACGGCATCCCTAATGCTAAGCAAATACTCAAGGAAGGCGACATCATCAATATTGATGTGACGCTGATTGTTGATGGCTACCACGGCGATACATCCAAGACATTCTTCGTCGGCACGCCTTCCCCAAAGGCGAAAAAGCTGGTCGATGTCACTGAGGAATGCCGTAGAAGGGGCATTGCTGAGGTCAAGCCTGGGGCAAGAATAGGGGACATTGGTGCAGCCATTCAGGAGTACGCCGAGGCACAGGGCTTTTCTGTGGTACGAGACTTCGTGGGACACGGCATCAGCAACATTTTCCATACCGCCCCCCAGATTCCCCACTACGGTACGCGCGGCAAGGGAAAGCGTCTCAGACCAGGCATGGTTTTCACCATCGAGCCGATGATTAACGAAGGCACTTGGGAAGTCGAAGTCCTTAGCGATAAGTGGACTGCTCTTACCCGCGATCGCAAGCTCTCTGCTCAGTTTGAGCATACACTGGCTGTGACACCTTCTGGCGTTGAGATCCTGACGCTACGTGAAGGTGAGACTTAACAATAATCTACCTGGTGCTGGGCGTAACATCAGTAAACCCTATCTCAAGCTCAACTCAATAACTAATGTCTCGGATAAAGGAAACCGACTTTCGCAAAGCTCCTGTAGGGCGTAGGTGTCTCGCTTACGGCGAACAGTAAATTCTGGCAGAACCTCTGCCAAGTTGTCAAAATACTCGTCCAACAGGCTGTCAAACACAACTACATCTTCGAGTGCCGAATTGCGACTTTGACCGAGAGATGGCGACACCGCATGGGCGGCATCTCCAATCAGCAACACACTGTCACTGTAGTGATAGCGGCTGCAACGAATCGTTAAGATTGTCGAGACAGGTCTGGAAAGGAAAGCTTCGGCTTCTAATTCAGGTATAATCTGACCAATGTCTGGAAAATTCTGCCGAAAGAATTCCAGCACCTGTTCTTTTGTGGAAAAATCAACCACTTGATTTTTATCGCGCAAAAAGGTAATCATAGCACTAACTGTATCATCCGGCGTCGGCACTGCCAAAATAGCAGCAGTGTTGTCATCTAATCTCCAGCCGTGGATGTTGCCTGGCTTTAGGTCAATGCCTGCCTTTTCGTTGCAGCGAGGCAGGAAAACTATTTTGTAGTCAGCTGGAACGTACCTCTGCTCAAATTCAAAAAGTTCTGTGTTCAACAAATGCGTTCTCACAGCAGAATGTGCTCCGTCTGCACCTATGAGTAGGTCGTAAGCAACAGTGAACTCCTTTCCCACCGCCTCTAGCGTTCCCTTAGTCACTGTTTGCAACAGCACTGTTTTCGCCCCCAAATCAACAGACGTACATTTGCAGTTGAAGTGGAGGTTGACTTTGCTGTTGTCGTACTTTTCTGTCAGCTTTTCCAACAAAGCAACCACAAAATCGTTGCGATCGAGGGCAACAAGAGTTTTTTTTCTAGGCAATAACCGCGTCTTCCCATTTTTTGTGTGGACTATCGTTCCCTCGATCTCTATACCTTTAGCTTTGACTGCTGCCTCTATTCCCTCGATTTTCCTCAAAGCGCTCAATCCCTTTTCGTAAAGGGCGAGGGGATAGGTTCTGGAATTCTCAAACGAGACGGTTCGAGGATCGGGTTCGTGGTCATAAATATCGATTTGGTAGCAGTCGCCACGACGCAACAAGTAGTGGGCAAGGAGGACTCCGCTGGGACCTGCACCCACGATCGCGACTTTTTTGATCATATTGGAGTAGTGTCGTCAGACGGATTGTAGGGGAAAAAGCAATTTTTCATAAAAAAATTTGAGCAGCCAAAACTACTTATAAGCTCATCTTTCGAACCGCTCCTTTCGATTATATCCATAGTTTTTCCTCCAACCCGTATATGATATATGCTTCCCTCACACAGCCCCCTAGCCAAAATTCCAGGTATTGTTCTGCCCATTTTTCCGATGTCACCCACCTCGAAAAAGCGCCACGATATCAGCAGACGGGACAGTTGCTCCCGTAATTGGGAAAAATTCGTGGAGGAAAGGGAATGTCTTCATCAACACCTGGGAATGTCAGCGCTCTGCTGGCTCTATCCAACAATTTAGCCGATACCGTTGAGCAGACAGGCCGCTGTGTCGTTGCGATCAAGGCGCGATCGCGTATCTCCTCAAGTGGTGTCCACTGGCGAAAAGGTGTAGTCGTCACCGCCGACGAGACAATCAAGCGCTCTGAGGATATTACTGTCACGCTTGATGATGGTCGTACCGTACCGGCGACGCTGGCGGGTCGTGACTCTAGTACCGATATTGCTGTCCTTAAGCTCACCGATGTCGATCTACCCGTAGCCCAAATCGGGGAAGCCTCCTGGCTCAAGGTCGGTCATCTAGTGTTAGCTGTCGGACGTTCTGATGATAGTTTGAATGCCAGCATGGGTGTTGTTAGTGCGCTGGGTGGTCCTTGGCACAGCAGTTACGGGGGTTTGATTGACCAGTTGGTCCGCCTAGACCTAACCCTCTACCCCAGCCTAGAGGGCGGTCCTTTGGTAGATGCAATGGGCCAGGTCGTGGGCATCACCGTGTCAGGTCCGCGCCGTACAGTTCTAGCAATTCCTGCAACTACCGTCAATCGTGTGGTTTCTCAGTTGCTAGAAAAAGGACGGATTGCGCGGGGCTACCTGGGTTTGGGGATGCAGCCGGTACGCCTGCCTGAGACTCTTAAGACTAGCCTGAATTTAGCTGCTGTCGCTGGAGTGATTATTATTAACATTGAGCCCAATGGACCGGCTGACAAAGCGGGCGTGCTAATTGGCGATGTGCTCGTGGCTATTGATGGCACTCCTGTTCTGGAGCCGGGTGATGTGCAGGCAATGCTAGGGCCACAAAGTGTCGGTCAAACCGTCAAGGCGCAGATTATCCGTGGGGGCGCATTAGTTGAAGTAGTACTCGCTCCTGCCGAACGACCTTTGAAGGAGGATTGACCGAAAACGGGGTGTGGGGTGTGGGGTGTGGGGGAAAAGTTGGGTATCACACCACTTGGTACAAGCACGCAATATTTATTTATGGAGACAAAGAATTATTTGTTCCCTTGTGGCGTAGCCAGAAGTTACATTAATGCTCCTTGTTACAAGCACGCAAAGTTATCTATTGGGTTCCCCCCCCACACCCCAAACCCCATACCCTACACCCGCGCGCAGCGCAGCTTGCCACGGGGTTCTTTAAGGTTGATTTGCTCAGCTGCTGCTAGTCCAGAAAGCATGGCACTTTCCACCTGATTGCCTCCACACCAATCACCACAGCACACCAAGGGCAGGGGAGTCTCAGCAGACAAGTATGTTTCGTGCCAGGGACGGCTAGGAAAGGCATAGCGCCATCGGTGAACTTGCATCCAGTCTGGGTGAGCGAGCAAGGGTTGGACATACTCAGCTGCACTCGCTAACAGCTGGTGTCCAGCTGGGTGTAGATCCTGATCTTCTAAGTAACGCTGGGCAAATCCAGCACTGCTTTGAACCACAAAGACCGATGACTTCCCAGCTACCATCCGCTTGCTGCTATCCAAGCCAATCCAGGCAAGGTCTGGGTGATCGACAAAAGTAACAGCTTTCCAGGCTGGGTTTTGGTTCAGCTGAGCTGGATAACCGGCAATGACGCTGAGGCAAGAATCAAACTCCACCGATCGCAGGTGATCTAGAAACACTGCGCTTAGAACTGTTGCAGCCAAGGGTTCCAAGAGCATCAAAGCTTGGGGTGCTGGGATGGCAATAACCACCCCCCTAGCTGTTAACTCCTCTGGCTTCCCAGAACCTGCATCGGCGTTGGTGGGTTCCAGGGTGAGATGCCACACGGAGTGGTCGCCTCCGCCAACGGCTAACGCCTGTACTCGCTGATTCAGCCATATTTCTAAACCTGTGGCGAGAAATTTAGCGATCGCACTCATCCCATCTGCTGCAACATACCGGGGAGATGGGCTTGTCGGTTTGGGCTGTTGTCGCTCCGGTGACCATTCGTAAACCGTGTCTGTCCAGACTTGCAGGAGGTGGCGATCGCACAACAACTCAACGAAACGTCCCAGCAGTTCACCTTTTGGTTTAAGGTAACACACCCCATGATCTGCACAAGTACCATGTAACCGGCGCGTGGCGACTCGTCCCCCCAACCCACGGGACTTCTCCACGACCACCACGCTATATCCAGCCTGAGCCAGTTGCTGCGCGCATACTAAACCAGCCATCCCAGCACCAATCACTGCAACATCAAACATGACCGTAAACCTTTCAAAGGCAAAGATTATCTTCGTCTCTTGCCATCATTACCTGAGTTCAACGCCAGGCTCCAACGAGATCAGGGTAGCGCCCGTACACCCCCAGAGGTATTCTAGATCTGGCTTGCTTACAAGTTTAATTGGTGAGAACTTGGCGCTATATGTGCTGTTTAATTTATCTTTTTAATTGAACACAGCTAGGCGTAAACAAAAAGACACTTTGACCAATTCGCTCTTGATTCCCCTCAATTGAGTAGGTGCCACCCGCCACAAAATCCACTGCTCGTTGCGCCTGTTCCGGAGTCATCATCGCTAGGTTTAGGAGTACGGACTTGCGCTCCCGCAATGCTTGAATCACCTGAGGCATTTCTTCAAACGCGCGCGGCTTCATTACCACCATTTCCATAATACTATTGATGGCTTTTGGCAACCTAACCACGTTGCTCATCGTTAAATCCCATTCCTTATTCTAAAGGTGAAAGCTTATTACTGCTATCTAAATGTATTAACCTCAACTTAACTTTTTCTGTTATCCTGACTACAAAAGACTATAGATGCTCTGGTATTTTTGTAACAGACGACCAGAAAACGAGGTTAAGTCGTGGAATCAGGATAGGGGCCACCAAACCGCTCGTTGCCCAACACGGCGACCGGGTAAACTTTTAGTATGTCGAGATCTGGGAATATTCCTCAGGTCTTAGTTTGACTTAACTCTAGGGGAGATGCAATTTTCCGTCTATCTCGATACACTTTAGGGCGTAACAATGACTCAACAAGCGCCGAGGAGAAAAACGTGCTGCTATCAAAAGGGTTCGAAATTGAGATGTACACCGGCACACCGAAGGGTGATATCGTTGGGCTCTCAGACCAGATTGTGGCATCCCTAGAAGGATTTGTGCGGGAGCCAGATAGCCGTAATGTAGAATACACAACTCCGCCCTTGCGTGACTATGACCAGCTGTTGTGTGAGTTGGTTCGCCCTCGGCTGCGGCTACAAGAATACTTATTGGGCTTGGGCGATTACACTCTAATCCCTGGAAGTACGCTGTCTGTGGGTGGAAGCGATCGCTTCAAGCGCTCCGACCCCAGCAACGCTTATCACGCTTACATTGAGCAAACCTACGGCACCAAGGTCGTCACTGCCAGTGTTCATATTAACATCGGCATCAGCGACCCAGAAGTATTGATGCGGGCGTGTCGCCTCATCCGCGTCGAAGCGCCCCTATACCTCGCCCTCAGTGCCTCATCCCCGTTTCTGGATGGCCTCGCCACCGGGTATCACTCAACCCGCTGGGGACTATTCCCACAAACCCCAGCCCATGTCCCCCTATTTGAAAGCCACGCCCACCACATCCAGTGGGTCGAAGCTCAGATAGCGGCAGGGACGATGCAAAATGTCCGTCACCTGTGGGTATCTGTGCGACCAAATGGCGATCGCCGTCCCTACGACCTCAACCGCCTCGAACTAAGAATTTGCGATCTGGTAACAGACCCTATTGCCCTATTAGCCATATGCGCCTTGCTAGAGGCTCGTCTATCGCAGCTGATTGAAGATCCACAACTCGACCCATTGGAAAAGAGTAAGATTAGCGCCACAACACGCTCAGAAGAATTGCTCGCCCTCACCGCTGCCAACGAAGCCGCAGTCGCCCATTACAGTCTCGATGCCGAGCTCAGACACTGGGAAGACGGCAGAAAAATCTTAGCTAGGGATTGGATTTCGGAAATTTATCAAGAAGTTTGGACGCTCGCTAAACAACGGGGCTTCAACTGTTTCCTCTCCCCTTTGCCCAAAATTCTCCGAGAAGGAAACGAAGCGCAGCAGTGGTTAAAACTGCATGCATCCGGTCTCGACATTCGGGGCGTCATCGTCCAAGCAAGTCGTGCGATGCGAGAGCGAGAACAAGAATTGGGAGAGAAGTTATGTCTGCCCTTAGTCGCTTAGCAGCTGGTCAGGGAAGAGAGCTTTGGTTTACTTTTCAGGGAGCAAACCTCTGAATCAAGGTCGAGGGCTATGATTTAGAAGATCTAATCAATGTATTCCAGTTTACTTAGATTAAAAAAACATATATCTTACTTCTGTCTTTGGGTAGATTGTGAATACGGCACCGTTTCTTCCGAGTCAGGTTGAGTGCGCACCGCGAATGCCTCAGGTTGTCTTAATTCACCCACAAATTCCCCCCAATACCGGCAATATTGCCCGTACATGCGCCGCAACGGGTACCCAATTGCATCTGGTGGGGCCCCTGGGGTTTGAAATTAGCGATCGCTACCTGAAACGAGCCGGTTTAGACTACTGGCCCTACGTTAACTTGCACTACCACACCTCTCTTGAAAGCTTTAAAACCTGCCATCAACAAGGCGGGGGGCGATGGATCGGCTTCAGCGTGGCTGGCAGTTGTAGTTATGTCCGCTTCGAGTTTAAACCGGATGACTGGCTGCTGTTTGGCAGCGAAACCACTGGTTTGCCACCCACAGTCATTTCAGCTTGTGCAGAAACTGTCTACATTCCGATGACGCAACCGGGTGTCCGCAGCTTGAATCTTTCAGTAAGTGTGGCTGTGGGTCTGTTTGAAGCCCGTCGTCAACTTGGCTATCTAGGATAAGTCCCCTCTCACTTTTGGGATTACTTCAAAAGTATTTAGTTATGTACCTCCCCGGCTAGATACTATAATAAGAAATTTTTATAGGAAATTAAATCAACAGCGGGACTTGAGCTATAGATTTTAGTCATCCCAAATCTGCCACTCTGGTGGTGGTCAAAAGCACTCAAAGCTAGTTCAAGCAACGTTTTGAGCTATTTTGCTCAATCCTTGTGTTTAGCTCGGCTTGCCGGATGGAGGCAAAATCACACGCTAGAAAAAACAGGTGTGGTAAAGGTGTGGTTGCCCAGCAGATGTGACATCTTGTGACATCTATAGACGGCATCTCATCCTAATGGTAGATTATCGAGGCTATGCCAAAGCTGGTGAGGAGTGTATGTGGCAGGGAAACAGCGAGATTGAACTTTTGCCAAATCATGGAAACTTGTCTAAATCAATAAATCGATGCCATTTCAGCGCTAGTACTCATAGGAGGTATTTTTTGAAACGAGGAGCGACGAAGAAGGTTAAGGTGCATCCTGCCTGTGCAGCTGGTAATGATGGCTTGGAGGGATACCCCAAGCCGCTTCAGCCAGAGGTCAAGCGGCGGGGCACCTCAGCCGCCATGATTGGCTTAGCAATCTTTATGGGAGCGTCTAGCCTTTTACTGACTCGACATGCTAGTGGGGCGCTGGCAGCTGATCCGCTAGGCAACGCTCCGATGCTCAGCACCCAAACCGCCGCAGCTGTTACTGCCCCGTATGTCCAAAACTTGCAAACTGAAATCCACAGATTATGGGAGAAGTACCCCGCCCAGCAGACAGGTATTAATCCCCAGTTCCGTCTCGCTCAAGCGGCTCAACTCTTACAGCCAGCAATTGAAAAGCGGTCTCCAAGTCAGGTAAGTTCGCCCGTCCGGGCTACAGCGATGCAACCGATGGCAACGGCACCCATAGATGCAGAGCCCCTTGCATTGCCTCAGTCTTTCTGGGGACGGCAGGTTTCTCCAGAGTTACCGCCTTTGGCAGCAGTAGATACCTACCTGCCTAGAGCTTTAGTCCCGTTCAAGGGTTACATTTGGCCCGCAAAGGGCGTCGTAACTTCCCCCTTTGGCTGGCGCTGGGGCCGCATGCACAAGGGAATTGACATTGCGGGCCCCGTGGGAACGCCGGTTTTCGCTGCAGCTCCGGGTGTGGTGGTAACGGCAGGTTGGACATCCGGTGGCTACGGCAATCTTGTGGACATCCAGCATGCCGATGGCAGTCTGACCCGCTATGCCCACAACTACCGGATTTTAGTACAGGTAGGGCAACGGGTTGAGCAAGGTCAGGAAATTTCTGAAATGGGCAGCACTGGCTACAGTACTGGGCCACACTGTCACTTTGAAGTGCATCCACCGGGTCATGGAGCAGTCAATCCAATTGCCTATCTACCGCGTTAGCAAAATTCGCCCAATCTTCACAACGTCAGGAAGGGCGGCGCTGGGTCCTGCGTTGACTTCCTGGCTGTATTCGACTCGCTAACTGGTTGGAAAGGGGGAGTGTCTATCTGCTCCCTCCTTCACACTCTTCGATCAGCAGGTAGTGTATGCTATATTTATAAATTGTTGATGAAAATATGGCTCAGTAGCTCAGTTGGTCAGAGCAGGGGACTCATAAGCCCAAGGTCGGCAGTTCAAATCTGCCTTGAGCCATTCTAAAAGAAGAATCTGTGTCTAACCTAGTGCTGGTTACAGGAGCAACAGGGGGTGTCGGGCAACTGACGGTAGCCAAGCTACTGGAAAAAGGATATCCGGTGCGTGTCCTCACTCGCAGTGCCCAGAAGGCACAGCAAATGTTTAAGGAACACGTGGAAGTGGCTCTTGCTGATACTCGCCATCCAGATACGCTTCCCGGTGCAATGCAGGGAATCTCTCATGTCATCTGCTGTACCGGAACGACCGCCTTCCCCTCCGCCAAATGGGATTTTGATATCAATCCACAAGCTAACGTACTCCAACAGTTGGTGGAGTGGAGCAATGTGTACTTCAACTCAGATTATCGCCGCGCTAAAGCGCTGAATAGTCCAGAGCAAGTCGATGCAGAGGGAGTTAGCAATCTGGTTGCTGCTGTCCCTAAAGACCTCAAACGCTTCGTGTTTATATCGTCCTGTGGAATTGAGCGTAAAGACAAGCTACCCTATAGCCTGCTCAATGCCTTTGGGGTGCTCGACGCTAAGCAGAAGGGCGAGGTAGCAGTGATTCAATCAGGACTGCCCTACACAATTATCCGACCGGGACGACTCATTGATGGTCCGTTCACCTCTTCTGATCTCAATACCTTAGTGCAAGCGACTACAGGTGGAAAGTTGGGAATTGTTGTTGGAACCGGAGATAAGTTGACTGGACAGACGAGCCGAATTGATGTTGCCGCCGCTTGCGTGGAATGTTTGGGCTACCCAATCACACAAGGCAAAGTATTTGATCTTATTAACCAAGGATCAAGACCTGCCCAGATCGACTGGGCAGCACTGTTTGCCCAGTTGTCCACTCAATGAACTTATCCGGTGCGTCCGGCAAGGTTGGCCACGGCGGCAATTAACTCAGCTGGCTCAAGCGGTTTAGGCATGTGCATCTGGAAACCAGCTTGGAGCGCCCGAATACGGTCTTCACTGCGCGCGTAGGCGGTCAATGCCATCGCTGGAATCTGTCCTCCTCGCTCGGCGGCTATTGCTCTGACCGTCCGCATCAGTGCGTAGCCATCTTCATCTGGCATCCCGATGTCACTCACCAAGACATCCGGCTTCAATTGTTTGAGCACTGACAGCGCCTCTGGGGCGGAAGCCACTGCTATCACTCTCGCCCCGCACTCTTCCAGCACGGTGGTCAGTAATTCGCGCGCATCGGCCTCATCATCTACGACCAGAACCTGCAACCCGTAAAGCAACGAGTTGGGATTTAACGAAACTTCCCCTTCAATTTGAGGATGCACCCGAACGGGCGTCATCACATCTGTATGGAGGATCATCAGCGGCAGAATGACTGTAAAGGTTGCCCCCTGTCCCTCACCTGGACTCGCAGCGTGGACGGTTCCCCCATGCAGTTCGACGAGTTGGCGGACGATCGCTAGCCCCAGTCCGAGTCCACCATACGTTCTGGTACTTGTGCTGTCAGACTGGCGAAAGCGCTCGAACACATAGGGGAGAAAGTTAGCACTGATACCAATCCCCGTGTCACTGACAGTAATTTCAATATGAGAATTGATGCGTTCGAGTCGGATCTGCACTCGACCACCCTTAGGTGTGAACTTGATCGCATTCGAAAGGAGATTCCACAGCACCTGCTGCAAGCGCTCTGAATCTCCCGAAATGGGGCCAGCTGATGGGTCAAGCACAGCCTGGAGCCTGATCGACCGGGCATCGGCGGCGGGGCGCACGCTATTAATCACGGCTTCGATCAAGGTAATCGGTTGCACGGGACGGACATTCAGGCGTAGCTTTCCTTGAATGACGCGAGAGATATCCAACAGATCGTCAATCAGTTGGCTCTGCGACTTAGCATTGCGCTCGATAATCTCAATCGCCTGAGCTGTTTTGGCTGAGCTAAGCTGGCCACCGCGAAGCAGCCGCGACCACCCGAGCACGGCATTCAGCGGGGTGCGCAGCTCATGAGATAGAATTGAGAGAAACTCATCTTTAGCGCGACTAGCGGCTTCTAGCTCCTGAGTGCGATCGCTGACCCGTTGTTCGAGTTCCGAGTTCAGTGTTTGCAGTTGTTCCTCCACCCGCATCCGCTTATTGATATCCTGGTCGAGGGTAAAGATTGCCAAAGCCACGATCAAAGCCGCCACTAGACTTCCCAAAACGACGACTAAAGTTGTAGTTTGAGCCTGGGCTTCGGAAGTCGCCGAGCGCTGTTTTAACAACTCATTCTCGGTGTCACCCATTTGTCCAATCAGCTGCCGAATCTCATCCATCAGCAGCTTACCCTTACCTGTTCGAATCGCTTGTAAGGCGACATCAAAGCCCTGGTTTCTTTGTAAGTCGAGCGTTTGCTGAAAGACAGCCAGTTGTGCTGAAACCAAAGGTTCAAGCTCATTTAGTCGTCGCTGTTGAATAGGGTTATCCCTAGTTAATTGGCGCAGCGCCTGAATTTCTGGCTTCACTGCCTTGTTAATTGCAGTTTGATAATCCTTTAAATAACTGGACTCTCCCGTCAGGATATACCCTCGTTGGGCTGTTTCAGTCTCTGTCAGTTGCAAAAGTAAGTCGTCGAGTTGGTTATTAACAAGTTGGGTATGTTCGACCCAGCGATTGGCCTTTTTGAACTGCCGCAGATTGATATATGACTCTATGCTGATCGCCACCAGAACGCAGAGCGCCACCCCAAATCTGAGCACAGACTTTTTTTTGCCGAGCCAATTCATCTGCCCACCCCCGAAGCGCCAGTGCCGAGCCCAATCATCCAGTCCCGGACTCGACCGTGCGCCCTATCCCTGGGGGTCAATAATCCCCCATTGATATACTCGGGTGAGCTGTTCAGGTGGTAATCGCTCCGATTGCCCATAGCGATCGCTTTTCAAGGTAGTCTATGTTTTTGGATGTAGTTTCAATCTTAACTCTCTTCTTTAATTTTACGGTCGAGAGTAGAGTGAGCAGTAATGCTGATGTTACCGATGCTCGGGGTTCTACTTGACGGATAGGGATTTCACTACAAACATCCTCTTTTGTATAGAACTAATACCATAATCTTTTTTCTTAATCTTCACCTTCAGGTTCAAGTATTTAGATATAAAATCACGTGCCACGCGGCTATTACTGAATCTGATTTCTCTTTGCTATTCCCTAGTAGTAGAATCCGTCAATGGCGGTTCGGTCGCACTCACGCCAGCTAGGAAAACAGGGTGCTACATTAGGTTATACAAGGTTATACAAACATTCTTTACTCTGCAAATTACAGGTAACTACCGTGAATAATCTGTCAAATCGGGTTCCAGAGTTCTCTAATAGTGAGTCAAATGGTGGCAATTCGCTATGGCAATACGTCCAATCTCTTAGTCCGCAAGACATTGCCCAACTATCAAAACCTGATTCAAATGAAGTGTTTCAAGTAATGGAACGCAGCCTTGGGGAAATGTTTGGGAACTTGCCTTCAGAACACTTTGGTGTGAATATTACCACAAGCCGCCAAAATCTCGGTCAGCTTCTGGCTTCTGCAATGATTAATGGCTACTTTCTGCGTAATGCCGAGCAGCGAATGACGTTTGAAAAGTCTTTGCAACTAACGGAAGCAAATTCAACTGATAACTAGTTCCCCATTCAGAATTATTTTCGGTCACTGAACACAACAACCCTGATTCAAACGATTAAGCCCAGCTCCGATGTAGAATGGGGGTAATCTGTATTCTTTAAAGATATGACTCTTGTTCAACTATTCAATGGCGCTAATCTCTTTGTCTTGCCATTTTGGGCGCTGATGATTCTGTTGCCGAACTGGGGGGTGACACGGCGGGTAATGGAATCATATCTACCCTTCGTGGCGTTAGCAGGACTGTATGTGTATTTGTTCGTCAGCAGCATCACACCCGAAAACGCTCAAGCCTTATCTAATCCCCAATTGGCAGATATTGCGCGATTTTTTGGGGATGAAAGGGCTGCCGCGACTGGGTGGATTCATTTTCTGGTGATGGATTTGTTGATCGGACGCTGGATTTATTGGGAAGGGCAGCGAACAGGTATCTGGACAATTCACTCGATCGCCCTGTGTTTGTTTGCTGGACCATTAGGGCTGCTATCTCACATTTTGACTCGCTGGATCAGCCAGAGATTTTTCTCTCGTTCTGAGAGTGAAGTCAAAGTTTTAGCCGACCAGAAAGTATGACACCGATCAAAAGTAAAATTGGGCCATTGATTAATGCCAATATCAACTGCCATAGCTTTTGTCTTGGTGATGGGCAGGTAAAACAGCACCTCCCGCTCATCTGTGGCAGAACTGAAGGTAGCATCTTCTGGCCAAACAGTCTATAGCCGAGTAGCGGCGCTGAATACGGTTCTCATGACGTGCTCCCTGTGCAGTAGGCTAACTTGCTTTTTACAGCAATTCGTGTATTAAATCAGCTGTTGGGCGATAAAATACTGTAATTCGCAGAAATTACCGTATTTTAGAAGTCTGACGAAATGCAAATTCTTTGGTTTATCCCTACCCAGGGTGATGGAAGCTATTTAGGAACAGCGATTGGAGGGCGTGCTATAGCGTTTCCTAGTCTGCTGAGGTACAGTAACAGCAATGTGTAAACCAACTTCGGATATTATCTAGAGACACCTTACCAAAAGCCTCTTCAATCGCTTTAGCTAAGTCAGGATAATTTCTG
>JAABUX010001181.1_pt1 | contig 40647 bp, 42 predicted proteins | sample 5561851 | NCBI WGS metagenome assembly JAABUX01 (sample SAMN10711883, study PRJNA513361) | rock metagenome | isolation source: Antarctica rocks | place: Antarctica: Victoria Land, Richard Nunatak red sandstone | collected 2016-01-03 | reverse complement strand
CATCCTCCACGCGGCGTTGCTGCGTCAGGGTTTCCCCCATTGCGCAAAATTCCCCACTGCTGCCTCCCGTAGGAGTCTGGACCGTGTTTCAGTTCCAGTGTGTCCGTGCGCCCTCTCAGGCCGGATATCGATCATCGTCTTGGTGGGCCATTACCCCGCCAACTAACTAATCGACCGCGACCCCCTCTCCAAACGCATTGCTGCTTTGACCCGTAAGTATTATGCGGTATTAGCTAAGATTTCTCTCAGTTATTCCCCATTCGGAGGTAGGTTAGTCACGTGTTACTCACCCGTGCGCCACTTTACTCAGGGATTGCTCCCCTTTCTCGTGCGACTTGCATGTGTTAGGCACGCCGCCAGCGTTGATTCTGAGCCAGGATCAAACTCTCGTTTAATCTTGGTTTACTCGCCACCACATCGACAGGGGTCGGGGTGGATCGAGCGCCCCCACTCGCTCGAAAGGAGTGGAGGTTTATAACTAGTGAGAATGACTAAACCAGATTTCGTATCATCTCACGACTGGCACGTTCAACTATGTTGTCAAAGATCCGAACTGCATCCGCCTAAGCGGGCAGTTTTGGATCAAGAACAGATCAGGCTAAAGCCATGACCGTGTCCTCGAACTTGTGTAGCACTGAATAATCGTCTTGATTTGCTACTTACCGGATTCGCAATCGACTTAGCTTCAGTCTGATCAGCGTCACTCAGCAGCGTTTGACGTTGCAGCGAACTTTCTGAGAGTACCAAACCTGTTCCACATTGTCAACTTTCTCTTCCTGAGAAGAGAATTTCCAGCTTTCAGAGAAGGAGCACTACTAGGGAAACATCTCACAGATGAAAATCTAGTTCCATTCGCGCACAGTACACAATCAAAACATCTTGACGACAGCAAAGCTGTCGCGGAGCACTCAGCTCCTTCTCTTTCTGCTGCAGTGGCTTGAGTTTGGATCTGCAAACCGTCGGTCTGCATCTTGATCAAACACTTGGACTGCGCTCCGACTAACCTACCTGTCCCATTACAGTCTGGAAACCAAGGGTGCGAAGCTCTCAAATTCCCGGTACAACCCATTCAGAGTAACCTGAGTTTCATCTCCAGGCAAGCTAAATGTATCCCGAACCGAACTCTACGCCGCCTGTTAGCGATTGATACCCCTTAACGACTTCCTGAGACTAGCAGCGGACGCCGAGCGATGCAACTCCAGTCCCTGTGTATAACCAAGTCTTTGTATAACCAAGTCTTTCTGTTAAAAACGTCTTCAGATGCGCACTAAATCCTAAACCTGTCAGAGAACTCGAAAGGCTGTCCTGCACGAAGGCCCCACTGCGCTCGGCCACGCCACAAACGAGAACTCTTTGGAGACACCGGTTCGTGCGGTCACTGCATGACGTGTGATCGCATTGCTGGGTGCTCCCGTTGGTTGTTAGCCATCGTTTTGCCGACCAGCGGGAGGCCCCGGGAGCCCCTCCTGCCAAGACCGTATGCACGTCACGAAGCGACCGCCGCCTGCCGCAGGGCGTTCCGGACAGTTGGGCAGTTAAATAGTTGTTAGACAGGTCTTTACCTCTTGCAGAACATTAGGAACACTCTTGTGTCCGCCGGCTTCACCCTGAGGGCGATCTCGCAGAGAAGCACCCAGGAATTGCAATTGTGCTTGCCGACACCCTACTCGCAGACTGAAGCATAGAATCGCAGCCATGGAACCCACCGAAATCCAGGAATTCTCAAATCAGATGAAAGAGTCCGGTGAAGGCAAAGGGGAGCCCCTCACCACCATCTCGCTTGCCATCTCAATCCTCGCCGTGCTCGTCGCCCTGGTCACCGTGCTGGGCCACCGCACTCATACCGAGGCGGTGCTGATGCAGGCGCGCGCCAGCGATCAATGGAATGAGTACCAGGCCAAGAAGATTCGTCAGGACAACCTCTCAGTCGTCCTCGACACCCTCAGCCTGAACCCCAACACCACCCTCGCCGCCCAGCAGAAGGCGGTCGAATACAAAGCGCACATCGCGAAGTGGAAGGACGAACTCATCGAAGAGCAGAACAAGGCCCGCGAGTTCGAGGCCGAAGTGAAGCACGCCGAAGCGCAGGCCGGCCGCTATGATCTTGGTGAGGCCATGCTCCAGATCGCAGTAGTCCTCTGCTCGATCACGCTATTTACGCGCAACCGTACCTACTTCTTTTTTGGACTTTCACTCGGAGCCGTGGGACTCTGCATTGCCGCAACCGCATTAGCGCTCCACTAAAGAGCGCTCTATTGAGGGTCTACGCAGGCTTCGCAATCACACCCAGATCCACCATGCCATTCACGAAATATTGCACCGCGAGCGCTACCAGCAGCAGGCCCATGATGCGCACCAGAATGCGGATCCCTGTGTCGCCGAGCACACGTGCAACCTTGTCCGAGTTTCCCAGCACCAGGTAGCAGACGACCGCCGTAATAAAGATTGACGCCAGAATCGCAATCATCTGCCATCGCGTCTGCGCCTGCCCGACGAGGACCATGACGCTCGTAATCGACCCCGGCCCGGCAAGCATTGGGATCCCCAGCGGAACGATCCCGGCATCCTCCTTGCTCGCTGCGGCGACCGTATCCCCACTCGATTCCTGGGTCGCCGACCGCTTTGCTTCCAGCATGTCGAGTCCGATCAGCAGCAGGATCACACCACCTGCAATTTCGAACGCCGGCAATGTAATCCCGAACATCCGGAAGATGTACTGACCGCCCACGGCGAACGCCGAAAGAAACAGCCACGCCGTCAGTGACGCCTTCCAGGCCATCCGCCGACGCCGCAGCGGGTCTGCGCCTTCCGTAACCGCGAGGAAAGTCGGAAGCGCGGCAAACGGATCGACCAGAAAGAAGATGGAACTCAGCGCCAGCAGCGAAAAGCGCACGTAGGCTGACCGTTCGATCACCGCCAGACTAACGCTATGGGGATCAAACATCATTCCGTTCAGTCTCTCACGCCACCGTTATAATCATGCCTGCAGACAAGGAGACATCATGCCCTTACAGACTACCGAAAACATCTGGCACAACGGCCATCTGATTCCCTGGGATAAAGCCCAGATTCACGTCATGAGCCACGTCGTCCACTACGGATCCTCTGTCTTCGAGGGCATTCGCTGCTACACCCAAGGCATCTCCGAAACTGGTGCACGTGGCTCCAGTCAACCCGCCGCTGCGGGCATCTTCCGTCTCCCCGAACACATGCAGCGCCTCACCGATTCCGCGAAGATCTACCGCATGCCGCTCCCCTACACCGTCGATCAGCTCATCGCGGCCGTCGTCGATGTCGTCGAAGCGAACGGAGTCACGCCGTGCTATGTCCGGCCCATCGCCTTCCGGGGCTACGGCGAGATCGGCGTCAACCCTCTCAAATCGCCCGTCGAGGTCTACATCGCGAACTATCCCTGGGGCAAATATGTTCCCGGCAGTGACGGCGCGGACGTCTGCATCTCCAGCTGGAGTCGCCTTGCGCCCAATACCATGCCGTCGCTCGCCAAGGCTGGGGCAAACTACATGAACTCGCAGCTCATCCGCATGGAGGCCGAGATCAACGGCTACTCCGAGGGGATCGCGCTTGACGTCAATGGCTATCTCTCCGAAGGCTCCGGCGAGAACCTCTTCCTCGTTCGCGGCGGCACGCTTTACACGACGCCGCTCGCCAACTCGGTACTCAACGGGATCACCCGCAGCTCCATCCTTACGCTCGCCCACCAGCTCGGGATTCCCGTCGTAGAGCAGGCGCTTCCCCGCGAGATGCTCTATATATGCGACGAAGCATTCTTCACCGGAACTGCCGCCGAGGTCACGCACCTGCGATCCGTTGATCGCATCCTTGTAGGTAACGGCACCATGGGTCCGATCACCAAAGCTTTGCATGACGAGTTCTTCTCGATCGTCCATGGCGCGAAGGCTGATCGCTACAACTGGCTCACGCCAGTAAAGGTCAGGGTCGCCGAGACCGTCGGCGTGTAGCCTGGCCGACGCAGTCAGCCTATTCAGTAGGGAGAGGCGGTCATCGCCGTTGCCTCTCCTTGCTAGCTCGAATTGCCTATACCGCTTGTATGAGCACGCTAATTTTTACTTCTCCGTTGAGAAGCGGTTTCAGTTGCTCGAGTGCCGGTTGAACACCCCGCAGGTGCTCTTGGAGTGATGCCTCACTACTCCACTCTTCATACGTGTAGAAGCTGTGCGGATCCGTCTTGTCCACGTGCAGCCTGTATTCCTTGCAGCCATCCTCTTTGCGCGTTGGCGCAACCAACGCGACCAGCGCCGCACGAACAACTGTTTCGCTGCCGACCTTCGCTCGAATCTCCGCAATTACGTTGATTCTGTCTGCGCTTCCAAAGAATGCCATTGTTGAATCGCCTCCACCTCCTTGGATGCTCTCGGCTCGGCGGTGCGGAATGAGGTCTCTGAAGAGAGTCGCTCCTTGACCTAGTTCATGTTCTGCACATACCCGGCGCTACTTGCTCGATACGGATAAGCACGGAGTTTAACATCCGCGTCGTGTCAACCTTATTCCATAGAATTAATCCAATGGTAATACGACGTTACGGTACGAAGCTCATTCCGGTGAGAAGGGCCTATCTCCTTTCGATTTGCCTTGTTTATGACCAATTGATCCGCAGTGTGCGCACAAACAGGATTACCTTGGATTAGTATCTTCGTCACACTTCAGACCGAAGAGGACTGTGGCCAGTGCGTTTGTCGCTCACGGCTACTCTGACTCGGAGAGTGAATCTCGTCTCCGAGGTGGTGTAGGAGAGAAAGGTTCGTCGGAACATGTCTCAGACAGCATGCCCAAAGTGCTACGCGCTGCAGGCTCGACGTGTTAAGCAGGAAGGATTCGTCCAGCGTTTTGTCCTGCAAAAGCTCGGCTACTACCCCTGGGAGTGCAGGTTCTGCAAGGCGACCTTCGTCCTGATGAAGAGAGGACACCGCCAGGGCGAGAGCAGAGCGCCATCAAACGATGCTACGACGTCGTGATTCAGCCGCATGATGAAGCACATGCCAACTCACGAGTTGACACGGTCAGTTCGACTTTGGGGACCCAAGATCCAGGGGCACTGTCGTTAGAACTCCCTGCGGATGATCCCGTTCACCCCAACCGGGAAGCTCCTGCGAACCCGTAATCAATCGCACCCCGTCCTTTTCGCCCAGGTATGTCCACGCCCAGGATAGAAACACTGAAAATCGGTTCTGGAAGCCGATCAGAAAGAAGATGTGCACCACCAGCCATGTGGCCCACGCTGGAAATCCACTCCAATGTGCTTTGAACGGCCATCGTATGTTCGCGACCGCGGCCTTCCGTCCGATCGTCGCCATGTCGCCCTTATCGAAGTACCGAAAGCCATCCTTCTTGCCCGTGCCGTCGCTGCCAAGGCTGGAACCGATCAAACGGCCGATCCTGCGTGCCGCGTAAGTTCCCATCTGCATCGCAGGCTGCGCTACCCCCGGGACTTGCTTGCCGTCTTGCATCACATGGGCGAGGTCACCGCAGATAAATATCTCGGGATGACCCGACGGATTGAGATACTGGTCGACAATGACGCATCCTCGCTTGTCTGTCTCAAAGCCCAGCAACTTGCCCAGAGGTGAAGCCTGTACACCGGCTGCCCAAAGCGTCACGACCGCATCGATTCGTTCGTCTTCAACCATTACGTATCCAGGTTGGACGTCGGTGACGTGAGCGTTTGTCCGAATCTTGACGCCCAATCCTTCCAACTGCTTCCGCGCGCTGGCCTGCAGGTCGGCGGGATAGCTGCCGAGAATGTAGGGCGACCCTTCGAGAATCAATACCTGTGCCTGGGAGGGGTTGATGTGCCGAAAGTCCCGTGTCATGTAAAGTTTGGCGATATCACTGATTGCGCCAGATAACTCCACGCCAGTTGGTCCGCCGCCAATCACAACAAAATTAAGGGCTGGATGCGAGCCGGTCTCAAGCATCTCGCGCTCCGCCAGTTCAAAGGCGAGCAACACGCGGCGACGTATCTCGGTCGCGTCTTCCACCGTTTTAAGGCCGGGCGCAAGCTTCGCCCACTCGTTGTGGCCGAAGTACGAATGTGTCGAGCCTGTAGCGACGATTAGATAGTCGTATTCCAGCAGCGCCCCGGTCTTCAGCTGAATACGCCCTTCATCCAGGTTAAAGCCCGTCGCTTCGTCCATCAGGACCTCGACATTTTTCTGACGGCTCAGGATGGACCGTATGGGCTGTGCAATGTCTCCGGGCGAGAGCACGGCCAGTGCTACTTGGTAGAGCAAGGGTTGAAACGTATAGTGATTCCGGCGATCGACCAGCGTCACGTCGACCGGCAGCTTGGCCAGTCCCATAGCTGCGTTCAGACCACCAAATCCGCCGCCGAGAATCACGATCCGCTTGCGAACTCGCACGCTCTTCGCTTCTGCCGCTTCTGCCATACCTTCACTCCAGCCATCGCTCAATTCACTTCCATCGTCTCCTAGTCTGATGCTGAAGCTTCCTCGTCTGATGCTGATGCCGACCAGACCTCCCTGCTCTCGTCAAGGTTTGCGCTCTTCTCCTGCGGGTGCTCAAAGGAAACGGCTCTCCATCCTCGTGGCGACAACGACACACTTTCAACGCCCCAGAGTCCCGCCAAAAAACGACTCTAGAGTACTTCTGATTAGGTCTTCGTATGGAAGGGGCGTGGCTTCAGTCCCGCCATAAGTTCACAATGGCAAGGGGCTTTAGCCCCACAAGGGAATGTTTGCCAACTTGATCAGAGCATCCCTACAAGGGTTGCTTTTGCAGGATCAACGAAACGAACCCCTGCGTTCCCGACGTCACTGCAATATCCGTCGTCTCCAGACCGGAGATCTGGAGTGGGATCACCATCACTCGTCCCGTACTGTCCGAGATCGCTCCCGTCGTCGCCACCTGGTACACGGGAGCGATCGGGCACCGACCATGCGCGGGACACGGCGCCATCCACTGGCTTACAGTCTGGTGAATCGCAACCTCCGCCCCCGCTACCGGATCACCCACCTCATCGGTGATCTGAGCGAGCAGGACAGGTAAAGTTCCCGCAGCCGGAACGAATGGTCCAGCGCCGCCCGTCACCACCACCGCGAACTTCGACGCATCGACTCCCTGTGCCCAAAAGCCACCGCAGGTGATACTCCACGCGCACACGGAACCGCTCGCCTGCTCTCCGCCGGCAAGAGGACCCGCCGTCACCCTAGCCGGCGCCGAACCGCGCGCGTCGCTCAACGCCTGCGCTCCGGATATCGTCAGCGGGCCAGCGGTCGCGCTCCAGGCAAGCGGCGTCGACGCAGCCGGCAGACCCTGCTCGAGAACGCTCGCCGCCAAAGTCCAGGTCACCGTAGCGCCGGCAGCGAGATACTCCACGGCTGGAGCCACCATCACCGACCGAACCAACGCAAACGCCTGGAAGGAGATCTGTTGCGTCAACCCGATACCCGCTGCTTGCAGCGTGACGGCTCCCGACGAAGCAGGCATGACCCCAATGGACGCTGTGCCGTTCTGATCCGTCAGGACCGTGCAGGTAGGGGTGCCGCATGCTCCCCACGACACTGATCCATGAATCGCGGAAAACACTATGGCTGCCCCGGCAATCAGCGTCCCTGCATCTACATCGAAGGCCTTCACCGCAAAGGGCTGCCCGGCAGAGATGCCCGCCGGAATAGCTCCCATCGGCGCAGAGACGAGGGTTAGGGTCGTTGCAGGCGCCGTGTACAGATACTGGAACCCTCCAGTCATCACCGTACTCCCCTGCGTCGACAGATCGGTGACTGCAACGTCAGCCAGGATCGATGTGCCTGGTGCAGCAGCCGCGAGAAAAGGAACAGTCGCCACGATGCTCGTCGCGCTCCAGTTGGAGACTTTGGCGACGATTCCACCAATCGAAACAGTGTTGCCCGGTCGGAAACCCGTCCCCGTGATCGTCACCTGCTTCCCAGCGCCACTCGACACAGGCGCAATGCTGTCGGCGTACAAAATCCTTGCCCTGTAGGTGTAGTCCGGCCGGCCGTCTCCACGCTCGTCCGAGATCGCGATTCGTAAGGTGTCCACCTGTGTGCTCTGGGCAGTTAACGTCGTCATTCCCACGGCCATGCTGTTGAACGCAGACGCAGCCGCTGCCACGCCAGGGGCCGATCCGATTGCATCCGCCGCGCTCCACACCCCGATCACCGGCCTTGCCTTGTTCGCCGTACCCAGCCCCTGCTCGTCCAGCGCCGTTACCTCGACCGTTAAGCTTCGGTTCCCGCGAACCTGCACTGCAGTCCAGGCCGTGTGCCCAAAGACATACGGATTGGGGTTCGATCCGCAGATCCGGCCCTTCCACCACCCGTCCGGTGACGCGGTTGCGGGAGCCGCTTCCGTGCCGTCCCCCCCGGAGACGCAGGTGCCTGCGGCGTTCGGGGCATACTCCTGGTAGTACCCGAGAAAGCCGGTTTGGACGGAATTGAATCGAAACCGCGTGCTGTCGCCCGAGGGCGCCACCGTCGACAAAGGATAAGGACCGACGGCGTACCCGCCCGTGTACAGCGGGTTGATTGTCTCGGTATGCAGCAGCACATCCTGTGCACCGTGACCTGTCGAGAGCGGTATCCAGGGAAATCGGAAAAATCCGGCTACTTCATGGTAGAAGTTGTAGTTCGTGTTCAGGAAGAGTGCGATATCGCCCATGCTCCCGGACAGATCGGTCGGTTTCGGTGTGATCGGATTACCACTCATCTGCTGCATGAATGCGCCACTGACAGCGGACACCTCGTCCCATGTCTCCATCACCTGCTCGGGCGTGATGTTCCTACGGAGCACCACATTGACGCCCCCCATACCCCAGTCGAAGGGTGCCGGGAAACGGATGGCTCCCTCCAGCAGACTAGCCTGCGCATAGCTGGCCTGCTTGCCCGGTACAGTTACTCCCGCCTGCACCGGATACAGCAGGACCAGCGAGGCGATATCGTCTGGACGCAAGGTGAAAGGCTGGGGAAGGCATTGATACGTGTACAGGCCACAGATGATGTCAATCGGATGCATGATCGGCCAGTGCAGCGCCTGGCTGTACGTCGCCTTCGGAACTCCCGTGAAGACATTATCGTTCAGCTGCGACCAGCCCAGCCCCAGTATCCGTCCAAAGACGCGCTCCAGCTGGTATTGCATCTGGAGTTGCTGCTCCGGCACCGGTCCGGTGCATCGCCCGTTCAGGATGAGCACCGCGTGCTCGATCAAACCTCCCGGCGTAATAGAATCCACGCTCTCCGTTACGGCATTCTGACGGCATCCGCTCGGATCGCTTGCGCCGCCGCCCAGCAGCAGGTCGGTCATCGATCCATCCCGGTCGTAGATTACGACGATCGGCTTTGCCGCATAGTTCGAACTCTGGACGTCCGAGGGCATAACCAGTCCGCCGGGTCCAAGATAGGTATTGGCACCGCTGACCTGCTCATCGAGCGTTCCTCCCTGCCTGAGGATGACTCGCGAATACGGATTGTTCCACACCTCTGCCGCCCGAGCCACCATCGCGTCCGCCGCAGTGTGATCGACCGATGCGCTCAGGTCACCCGGATCGGTGAAGTAGAGCGGCTGATCGATATACCAGCGGACGGTGGTCCCGGAGACGGTGAAGTACGGCGGCCCAGTCACCCAGCGCGGATTCGATGCTTCGGCAGCCCCGGCACTCGCCACCAGCAGCATGATTAGGGAGCAGGCGGTGGTCCACCTCCGCCTTGCTTTAGCGTGCAGCATCGGCCTGCTCAGCCTCCGGTGATCGGAGCATCGCCAGCACCCTTCGCAACGGCTGCGCACGCACCATGCTGACCGAGGCCGGTGGATTCGCCGCGCCTCCTCCGGTAGCTACAGAATCGAGAGGAGTAGCCACGGAATCGAGAGAAGTGACCAGCCTCGCATGCAGCACGAGCCCGCCATGCGCCGTCCGCTGCAGCCGCGTCTCGATCCAGCGGAGATCCACTGCTTCTTCGCCGGAGTCGACAAGCTCCTCCGGTGGCCCGGGCAAAGCACCGCCGCCAGAGAGCGGGATCGCCCCATCCTGGCCCCCAACAGGCGACGTCAGCCCGGATGTGCCCGGCGTATGAAGCAGCATCAGGTATCGCTGCCCCACATGATACCGGTCGGTACCACCCGCCCACAGCCCTGACCACTCATCCAGCACAAACGTGCCCTGTCCGGCACACCCGCGGACCGCCGCATCGACGCGGAAAACCACCGCGACCGAGCCTGAGCCCGGCTGCCGCTCGATCCGTATCACCTGTCCCGCAAAGATGATCCCAGCCTGCCCGGACATCTGCCGAAGCTCCGCTTCAAGCGCGGTCTGTGTTCCCGTCGCCGCAGTAACCGGAGTCTTCACTGCAGCACTCTGAATCTCTACCCCAGCCTAAACCTGCGCTCCTCGGCAGGCTGTCGCTATCATCCACAGTATGCTTGAGCAGAATCCCCAAACCCGCAACGTCATATCCACCCTCAAGCCTCTCTCCCTTTGTCGTCGGAAGAGGTACTAAAGGGCACTCGTGTCCCATCTTGCTACAACCGAACGGCACTCAAACAAGAGTCAGGACTTATCAGGACTTAAGAGTTAGAAGTATGACCCCGCTTTGAAGGTGCGTGCCTACAGCCCCCGGGATCTCGGCTTTGGAGCTACCTGCCCGATCTTCTTGAACCCCCTAGATCTCCGGGTAGAAATCAAAGAACGCGTCAATACTCATCCGCAGCTGCTTCTCAATCTGTTCTCTCGATCCCTCAAGCACATGCATCGTCACGTGCGCCTCATTCCCGTTCTTCAGCGCCACAGGCGCCTCACCTACCCCGGTAATCTCATCTGCCGGGAGTAGCCGCATTCCATACACAAGTGTCAAATTTGCCATAGTCAATTCTTTCACCGATCCCCATCTCCGGTGCGCCGTCTCCATGCGTCGTCCCCGTATTCCGTTTCCAGCAGCAAGCGACAGCCCGATCCCGGCTCCAGCAAACTGCAAGAATCGTCGCTCCTTTTCGTACCGCGGAACCCGCTGTACCGGCGTCCAAAAGCCATTGCGTCTAATCGCATCTCATAGCCCGGCTAGAGTGGTTTCGCTTCGAATGTCTACAGCGGCTTTGGTCTGAGTGCCGCTCTTTCACTGGGAAACGGCACTCATGATCTTGTTCCAGTTCGCAGCAAAAGCAAGACCGCTCCAGTACATCCTCAGGACCGGCGCATGCCGTCGTTCTCCCGTTCCCAAACGCAGCACAAACCACTTCACGGAGTTGAACAATGCCCACTACACGCTTCCAGACCACCATCGACGCCATCAAGAAGGGCGCCAAGTCCTTCACCATCGAGCAGGCAACCTCCAACATCGAAGGCTGGGAGGAGTACCTCTCCAAGCACGACCACGCCGGTGTCAAGAAGGTCGTTCAGGATCTTGGCAAGCTGAAGAAGCTCCTTCACGCAGGCTCACTTGACGGTGAAGCCATCAAGACGTCCCTGCAAACCCTCGGCAAGGATACCGTCGCCGTCGCGGGCAACGAGACCTCCGCCACCTCCACCCACATCAAGCAGCTTGGCGAAGCACTCCAGAACGCCGCCTAGCTCTCCGATCTCCTCATCAACTGGCCATCGGGCAGGCCATTCCTTGCCACCCGGTGGCCGAACCTCTATCTAAAGTAAAAGCCGGAGCCTGCCATGGAAGTCTCACGCACTGCATTCGTAGTTCGCTGAATCGTTTTCCCTGACCGCGCATTTACACTGAGGGTCTATATGCCAGAAAACACGACTCGCGATACTGTTATTCTCGGCTCCGGCTGCTCCGGGCTCACTGCCGCCATCTACGCTGGACGCTCGAACCTGAAGCCACTTGTCTTCGAGGGCCACGAGCCCGGCGGTCAACTGTCGATTACCACCCTGGTCGAGAACTTTCCCGGCTGGCCCGAAGGCATCCAGGGCCCCGAGTTGATCGAGAACATGAAGAAGCAGGCCACCCGCTTCGGCGCTGAGTTGCGCATGGCTCACCTCTCCTCAGTTGACCTCACGAAACACCCCTTCGAACTCCAGACCGGCAAGGAGACGATCCACACCCGAACTCTCATCATCGCCTCGGGAGCGAGTGCCCGCTGGCTCAACCTGCCCTCCGAACAAGCCCTCATCGGCTACGGCGTCAGCTCCTGCGCTACCTGCGACGGCTTCTTCGCCTCCGGCAAAGAGATTGCCGTCATCGGCGGTGGCGATAGCGCCATGGAGGAGGCTCTCTTCCTCACCCGCTTCGCGAGCAAAGTCACCATCATCAACCGGACTGAACGCTTCCGCGCTTCGCAGATCATGCTCGAGCGCGCCATGGCCCACCCGCAGATCAAGTTCGTCTCGAATACCATCGTCGAAGAGGTCCTCGGTGTCGAAGAAAAAGACGTGAAGGGCCTCCGCCTCAAAAACCGCGAATCCGGCGAGGTCTACGTCCTGCCCATCAGCTTCATGTTCCTTGGCATCGGCCACATCCCCAACGCCTACGCCTTCAAGGGTCTGCTCGACCTCGACGACGACGGCTATATCCTCACGCAGCAGAACGTCCACGCCACCCTGAACGGCACGATCATCCCCGGCGTCTACGCCTGTGGCGATATCCAGGACCGCCGCTACCGCCAGGCCATCACCGCCGCCGGTTCCGGCTGCATGGCCGCCCTCGAAGTAGAAAAGTACCTCGAAGAACACGGCCACTAGTCTCGCACGAACGACACCAGTCATCTCGACCAGAGCGAACAAGAGACCCTCACTATCCCACCCTCCGTCATTTCGACCGAAGGCGGTGTACTTGTCGCCGCTCTGGAGAAACTCCCGCATGTGCTTAGCCCTGCCACCTCCGATCGCAGTGTCCTCCCGAGCGAATAGCTCCAGCCCAGCCGCCTCTGTCGGTCGTGAAGAGACACTATGCAAGCCAATCGATTTAGGTCTTGCATCCGCCTCCCCATGGTGCTATATCTTCGTCCGTCGTTGGGTCTATCCTTCCTCCGTTCCCTGCTAGCTGTATCCCCGGGCTCCCATAGGTACTCGCAAGTCTGCGCGGCCACGATGAGAAGTTGTCGAGAACCCCCATCGTCTCAATCGCATAAAGATCCCCGGTCACCTCCAGGTGGCCTCAACCCTGCTGATCGATCAAGAGGGGACTCATGTCTGCAAACAACAACAGAGTCGTCCTTGCACTCCTCGCTCTCGCCACCGCACCGGCCCTCGCGAACGCACAGCACCTCACACCCATCCCGCACCCGATCGGCCAACCTCAGGGTACGAGCCTGGCGAGTGCGGCGAGCGCATCCTCTACCTCATCGTCGCCTTGGTCGCCCCTGACCCATCAACCCACCTTTCTCGTCAACGGCGCCTCCAATCCGATCCTGTTGACCGACGGCACCGTCCTCGTTCAAGACGAGGGCTTTCCCGATTGGTGGAAGCTGACTCCCGACCAGCAAGGAAGCTACACCGGCGGAACCTGGACCCAGATCGCCTCCTTGCCGGCCTCTTACAGTCCGCTTTATCACTCCTCGGCTGTTCTGCCTGACGGGCGCATGATCATCGAAGGCGGGGAATACCTCCTCAACGCCGCGCAGACGCAACTCGTTCCCACGTGGACCGCACAGGGTTCGATCATATGACCCCCTGGCCGACACCTGGACCCCGATCGCCCCGCCTGCCGGCTGGAAGTCGATCGGCGACGCCTCGAGTGTCGTCCTCGCCAATGGGACCTACATGCAGGCGAACTGCTGCACCCCGGAAGCCGCCCTGCTCGACCCCATGACTCTCAGTTGGACCTCGACCGGCATCAACAAGTTCGACATCAACGACGAGGAAGGCTGGACACTGCTGCCGAACAACCATGTCCTTGCCGTGAACGCCTACGTCTCCCTCTACAGTCCAACTGGAACCAACTCCGAGCTCTACAACGCGCACAAGGGCACATGGGAGACTGCGGGCAGCACCCTTGTGCAGCTCTGGGATTCGTCTGCCGCCTGCGGTGGGTCGAGCAAAGCCTCCTACGAGGTCGGCCCCGGAGTCCTCAGACCCGACGGAACCGTCTTCTACGCCGGTGCAAACCGCTGCGGCGCCGCTAATACCGCCATCTACAACACTGCGGACAAGACGTGGACACCCGGCCCGGCATTCCCCGCCGGGTATGGCATCGCCGACGGTCCCGCCGCGCTCGAACCCAACGGCAAGGTCCTCATGATGGCCAGCCCCGGAGTCTTTCGGTCGCCATCCCAGTTCTTCGAATGGGACGGCGAGTCACTGACCCAGGTACCCGGCACGCCCAATGCTTCGAGAGAGCCATCCTTCGTCGGCAACATGCTCGTGCTGCCGACCGGGCAGATCCTGCTCACCGACTTCTCGAACGACATCGAACTCTACACACCCGTGCAGTCTGACCAGCACGACTGGGCCCCCGTCATCCTCAACACGCAGATCTTTCTGGACCGCGGCGCCTCCTATAAAGTCGCTGGTCGACGCTTCAATGGCATGTCGCAGGGCGCCGCTTACGGCGATGACGCGCAGGCCGCTACCAACTGGCCCCTGGTTCGCATCACCCATCTTGAGAGCGGTCACGTCGCCTACAGCCGCACCCACGATCACAGCAGCATGGCAGTCGCGTCGAACAAGATCGTCTCAACGCACTTCGACGTCTCCGACACCCAGGAGATCGGCCTCAGCAAACTCGAGGTCGTCACCAACGGCATCGCGTCGAACCCCATCCTGGTCTTCGTTTACTGAAAAGCAACGCACACCCGGTGCCCCATCCTTCCAGTCTCACCGGAAAAGGTGGGGTATCGTGCGCCGCACGACCGTCGTTTCTCCATCAACAAACATCGTCCCCCAGAAGCAGATTCAGGGTTAGCGTACCCAGCAAAAATGGCATCTTGAGCAGAGCAGATCACAGTTCTATCGTGATCTGCGAAGTCGAAGGACCTGCACCTGTTCTTGCAGTTGCCTGTTCTTTGTGGACGGGGGGACCCCGATCATAGATCCGCTCTAAGCGAAGCGAAGCCCACAGTCGAAGGTCGCATCTCTGCCCTCGTCAATCACCCGCATTGACTTCTGACCTTCGCCGCTCGTTCTCTCCATCGACCACGTAACTGTCACCCAGAGCGGAGCTCTTCGCAGTCTCATCGCGAGAAGCGCAGTCGATGGGCCTGCGTTGGCTGTTGCAGTTGTTTGTTCAATCCAACATTCTCACCAGCAGTACACGCGCACGGCGCCGCAATTGGCACCCCATGAAAGCCTGTTCTCCCCACCGCTTCAACCGCACTTCGCCAGATGCTACGCTCGAAAGGTGGAGAAAACCTCGTTGATCGAAACCCCTTTCGCGAAAGTCGACCAAAGTGCCAGCCGCTTCGTCCGCGCCTGCCTGCGCCAGCCCGTCGACCGTACGCCCGTCTGGTTCCTGCGCCAGGCCGGCCGCTACATGCCGGAGTACATGGCCGTTCGCAAACATCATTCCCTGCTCGAGATCTGCCGCAATCCCGAGATCGCCGCCGAGGTGACCATCACCGCCGCCGAGCGCCTCGGTGTCGATGCCGCAATCATCTTTGCCGACCTCCTGCTCCCCTTCACCCCCATGGGCCTCGATTTCGAGTTCGTCGCCGGCGAAGGCCCGCAGGTCCACACCCCGATTCGCTCGCTTGAACACATCCAGGCGCTCCGCACCGACCGCGTCGAAGATCTGAACTACGTCGCCCGCGCTATTCAGAAGGTCGCTGCACACTTCTCCGGGCAACGAACAGACGGCGACACGCTCGGCATCATCGGCTTCTGCGGCGCGCCCTTCACCCTCGCCAGCTACATGATCGAGGGCGGATCCTCGCGCAACTACATCGAAACAAAAAAACTGATGTACGCCTCCGGATCGACAGGATCGAGAGAGTCAATCCCTGCAGCGGAAAACGTGGTCCAGAACCTGGGTGCTCCATTCTTTTCAGTTGCACCAGAAAGGGTGGGGTATCGTGCGCAGCACGACCGCTTCCCTGCACCGCATCTCGGACCTTCAGGCGACGGCACCAGCAAGGCATGGTCTCTGCTGATGGAAAAGCTTGTAACCGTTCTGGTTGCATTTGCAAAACAGCAGGTTGAAGCCGGCGCTGATGTCATCCAGATCTTCGATAGCTGGGCCGGCGCACTGAGCGTCACCGACTATCGCCAGTACTGTCTCACGCCTACCACCGAGCTGGTTCAGCGCGTCCGCGCGCTCGGCGTCCCCGTCATCTACTTCGGCGTCGATACCGCCTCTCTCCTCCCCACGATGCGCGAGACCGGCGCGGACGTGATCGGCCTCGATTGGCGCGTCCCCCTCGATATCGGCTGGAAGGCCGTAGGCCAAGGCTGCGCCGTTCAGGGAAATCTCGATCCAATCGCCCTCTTCGCGCCGGATGCCATCTTGAAAGCTCGCGTCCTCGAGATTCTGCAGCAGGCCGCCAGGCGCCCCGGCCACATCTTCAATCTCGGCCATGGCATCGTTCCCGAAACGCCCGTCGACAAAGTCATCCAGGTTGTCCAATGGATCAAACAGCATGGTGCGGAGTACGGTGCGCGATGAACAGTGAACTGGAAAGCAGGAGCCAGCCGGAGGCCATCCTCCTCCTCGCACACGGTACGCCGGATGTCCTCAGCCAAATGGCGGAGTATCTCGGCAAGGTCACCGGCGGCCGCAAGCTTCCGAACGAAGTCGTCGAGGAATTGCAGCACCGCTACGCCGAAATCGGGCTGGCCGAGACCCCCTTGCCCGACGGCCCGCCCCTTACGAAGTGGACTCTGCTGCAGGGCCGCCTCCTCGCCGAACGGCTCAACCTGCCTGTCTATGTCGGTATGCGCAACTGGCACCCCTACATCGCCGACGTCCTCGACCGCATGCGCGCCGACGGTATCGAGCACTTCAAAGCCGTCTGCCTCGCCCCGCAGTACTCGCGAACCTCGGTTGGTCTCTATCGAACGGCAGCGGTGAAAGCTGCGGAAGGTATGCAGATGGAGTTTGTCGCCGGCTGGGCAGGCAGTCCGCTGCTCGCTCACGCCTTCGCCGAGCGGCTCTGGCCGGTATGGGCTGAGGCTTGCGCGATTACCGGACAGCGCATCCCTGTCCTCTTTACCGCCCATTCCGTTCCTTGCCGCACCATCATGTCCGGCATCGTCTCGAACCCCGCCAGCCCCTCCGCTGTCCCGGGCGGCCCCGTTCCCGTCGATGGTATTCAGAACTACGGCACCCGCACCCAGCCCGACCCCTATCCAGTCGAATGCAAGAACACCGCCCGCAGCATCGCCCGCGCGCTGAGCGTCGTCGGCATGACCGACCAGGACTGGTACTTCGCCTTCCAAAGCCAGGGCGTCGCCGGCGCCCCTTGGATCGGGCCGTCGGTCGAGGACACCTTGAAAGCACTCGCCGAAGCCGGTCACAAGGGAGTCGTCCTGCAGCCGGTCGGCTTCCTCTGCGACCACGTCGAGATTCTTTACGATATCGACATCGCCTTCACCGAAACCGCGCGCACTCTGGGCATGCGGCTATGGCGTGCGGAGAGCCTGAACGACTCACCCATCCTGATCAGCGCGCTCGAACAGGTAGCCACCGGCACCTACGCCGCCACTGTCGACGAGCGCGTCGTGTCGCCCGCCAGCGTCCTTTGAGCGAAAAGAGGCGCGTATTCGTCGCATGTTCCACGTGGAACAGCGATGTTCCACGAACCAGGAATGTTCCACATGGAACATTCTCGGGAGGGATAGTACTCGCAAACGTATGAAGCGGATCGCAATCATTGGCGGAGGAATCGCGGGTGTAACGGCAGCCTGGGAGTTGGCGCGATCCGGAAACGGTGTCGAGACGGTCCTCTTCGAGGCCTCGGGGCGGCTGGGCGGCATCGTCGAGACAGTGCGCGAGCAGGGCTTCACCATCGAGTGCGGGCCTGATGCCTGGGTGACGGAGAAGTCCTGGGCCCGGGAGCTTGCGTCTGAGCTTGGTCTTGACATCCAGATCATGCCGTCGAACGATGCGATCCGCAAGACGTACATCCTGCTCGAAGGAAAGCTGGTCGCGATGCCGGACGGGATGCGGATGATGGTTCCCGCGGACCTCGATGCCGTCGATGCGTCAACCCTCTTCAGCGCTACCGCAAAGGGCGCCTTTCGCGACGAGGTCGCCCGCGCCCCAGAGCTCAAAGCGACAGCGCCCGATCACGATGAGAGTGTGGCCTCCTTCGTCCGCCGTCACTTCGGCGACGAGGTGCTTCAAACGACCGGGGCACCGCTCCTGAGCGGCGTCTTCGGAGGCGACGTGGCGACCTTGAGCGTGCGCGCTGTCATGGCTCCATTCGTCGCGATGGAGCGGGAGCATGGGTCGCTGATCATGGCCGTGCAGACGCGCGCACGAGCCAAGGCGAGCCCCAATGGAGGCGCCATATTCACGACACTGCGGAGCGGCCTTGGGACACTCATCGACGCCATGGTGGCCCCCATTCCACCGCACTGCATCCGGCTGCAAACGCCAGTAACGGGCCTCCTGCGCAGGGGAGAAGGCTGGGTGGTGCGAACGGTTTCAAGCGAAGAGGAGTTCGGTCACGTGATGCTGGCGGCGCCGATCGATGTCGCTCGCGAGTTGCTCAGGAAAACGGACAGCCGGGCTGCGGAGCTGATGCGGCTGGACGCGAGTTCGGCGGTCGTTGTCGCGTTTGGGTCTACGGAGCCGGTTGAGCTTCCGCCTGGATTTGGTTTTCTGGTTCCACCTTCTGCAACGAGGGCAGATTCCCTGCTTGCCGCAACGTTTGTGGATCAAAAGTTTGAATCGCGTGTGCCGCAGGGTGGGCATTTGCTGCGCGCCTTCTTTGGCGGTGCGACCGGCGCGCGGCTTCTCTCCGCCTCGGACAGCACGATAGTGGACCTTGCGCGACGCCAACTGGAAGGGATTCTTGGTACGTTGCCTGCACCCATCGTCACGGTTCTCCGGCGCTGGCCTCGATCGCTGCCGCAGTATGCGGTCGGCCATCTGGAGCGGATGGCAGAGTTGGACGGGCGTGTTCAGGCGCTTGGGGGACTCTGGCTCCTGGGAAACGGATATCGGGGTATCGGTCTACCGGATCTTGTTCGGGATGCGCGCGCGGCGGCGGACGCGTGTCTGCGGGCATCGAGCTGAGACCCGGTGATCGATCCATCGCCACACATGAGACGATGCGACGGTGAATACGGTGAGTCCTTGCGCCGGACCTCCTCAGCATTCAGTTTTTCCAGACCACCCGGACGTTAATGAGAATTAGCAACGATGGAATTTGTAACAGATACTGATTTGTAACGTTTTATGTTGCAATTTTAGTTTGTCGTAATTTGAGTGCGAAGGGAAAGGTCTGGGCCAGGTCCCAGGGGCCTCCCCGATAATGCCAGAGATGCAGGCCGGTCGCTTCGGCGTGGGTTCGGACGAAGGTGGTCTGGAGTTGCTGGAGGAGCACACGGGCGGCTGCAGGAGTGACTTTGTTCTGGACGACGATATGCGGTTGGAATTTCTGGTGGTCCTGCGGAGTGAGATACGCGGTGAATGCTTCCGTAAGGCGGCAGTGAAGCGACTGGAGCGCGGGGCTCTCGAGCGTGTAGGCAACGCCTTTACCCAGGGATCGAATCCCGGTCACGGTGATGTCGAAAGACGCCTGAATGCCGGCTACTGACGATATTGTGTCGATGATCGTTTAATACTTAGGAAGAGTGTGGAAGAGGGTGACGTGCGCATCGATATAGTTCAGCGCGGGTGGGAAGTACCGCTCGCGCAACCGGTTGAAGTGAAGCTGCGAGGCGGTATCGAGTTGCAATGTAAGGATCAAGCTCAAGGGAGCAACTACTCCGGGGTTTCCTCTGGGATCTTTTCAGCGATCTATTCGGGGACCGACCAGCCAGCCATCGTTTTGGCGAGCGTGGCTTTACCGGAGGAGGCTTCAGTGGCTGCGCGCGCCATGTCAGGAAACGCGGCTTCGACCTCGGCGGTCTTAGCCCAGACTGGAATATCTTTGATCTCATAGTGAAACGTCACCTGCGTTTCGGGGAAGCCATTTGCCTGGGCGGGCGGTGTGAAGCTGTCGATGCTGGTGACGACGCGATGGCCGTAACAAAAGCGGGGAACGGCACGGGCTCCCGTGGTGGTCGGGGTATAACGGCTGACATGGATCGCCGGCTCTCGTGCCACGGTGAGGAGTTGCGCCTTAACCAGTGCGTCCATCTGCCTGGTCTTCGCGGGTTCGCTGGTCTCAAAGGGGAAACGGGGCGCGTCTGGCATAAGACAGTCAGGACGCTCGGCGAAGTGAGCATTGAGAGCGGTGATGAAGTTCTCGGGTGTAGCGGCCGTCTTCGAGTGGCAGCCTGCGAGGAGCAGAGTTGCGGCGATCACTCCCCTGGTATAGATGGATGCGGTATGTGGATTAAGAAAAGTAGTTATAGGCGCAGTAGACCGAGGCATCGTGGCTCCTTCAACTCTCTATTGTTCCTGCTCTTTTGTCCTAGGATGCCTATTGTTGCATGCCGAAGGAAGGCTACTGCGGACGACGCGACGAATGTCGTCCTGCCGTAGATAATGAATAGCATGATCCGACCATGTTATTTAGTGATCGACCGCGAATTTCCAGGCAGTATCTCGACACGCAAGCTCGTGATCGAGACCGCAAAGTTCAACGTACTGACGGCCTACAGCGGTGTCGAAGCACGGGAGGCTTTTGCGCGATTCCCAGCGATAAGCGGAGTCATTCTGGATGCCGGGCTAGATGACGTGCCATACGACGAACTTGTTCGCGAACTGAAGCAGGCTGAGCCGAAGCTGCCGGTGATCGTGGTCTGCGCTCCTGGCAATGTGGATTGCCCAGAGGCCGACTTTGTGCTCGAGTCGTTCGAGCCGGCGAAGCTGCTGGAGATCCTGCGCAGTTTAACGCCAGAGGACTCGGCGACGATCGAGCGCCGGAATGAGCAGTTGAGCCATGAGGAGTTGAGTTGAGTTCTCGCATGAAGACGCCTGGTCTTCTTAGAACCTGTTTAAAACTGGACGTACGCCCTGCGCGGGCGGCGGTCACTTCGTGACGCGTATACCGGTCGTGGCAGGAATGAGCTTGTTAGGATCGCCCGATGGTCGGCACGAACATTTGTTTGCGACCTGCGGGAGCACCACGCAACGCGATCACACGTCACGAAGTGACCGCGTCACGCGAAGTGAGCCCGTCCGGCAGGACTGCCTTGCAAGTTTTTAGATAGGTTCTGAAGAGAAAGTAGAGGCAAATGCAACACAGGTCCTTCGACTTCGCTCAGGATGACAGTTTTGTAATGAACACTGACCCCGCGTGCCTACTCTGAAGTGCCTACCTCCGGTACATCCAGCGACTTGCGGGCAAAGTAATAGAGGCTAAAGGCGAGCAGGGCGAACATGACGACGCTGATCCAGTCGTGGTGGAGAGGATTGTGGTCGGAGAAGCGGGGAATGGTGCGCTCGGTAGCGGCCTCGTAGAGCTTGACGCAGACGCCAAGCAGGCCGACGATGCCGCCTGCCGCTATCAGGCCTGAGGCGTAGAGGCTGCCGGGGGAGATCTCGGATTCGGGGTCGAGCGCGGGGGTCACGCTGGTGGGTACGGGAAGACCCGTGGCGGGATCGAGATGGTCGGGGTTCGTCGCGTCGAAGCGCGGGTTGCGGGCGAGCCAAGCCTGACGATCGGTGTGCCAGAGATTAACTGATGTGTTGTAGTCGGAGGAAGCCTGGCGGGCGGCATGCTGGTGAAGGGCGCGGTCGACCATCCAGCGCATGACGCCGCCGACGAAGATAGCCAGGGTGGTGGCGATCGAGAGATACGCGCCGACCGCAAAGGTAAGGGAGCGAACGCCCAGGAGTTCGACCGCGAGGACCAGGAATACGCCAAGCAGGACCAACCCCCAGGGGAGCTTGCGGGTAAGAATGCCGTTGATGACGGTGGCCATGAGGCGGCCCTGGGGAGCGGCTGCCTTCTCGCTGCCGATGCCCTGAATCCACTGGACCTCGATCTGCTGGGTGGCGGGGTTATAGAGGTACTTGCCATCTTCGAGGGTAGGGGAGCCGATGGCGTTGAGGATGAGGAGCTGGCGGGTGTTGGAGAGTTCCTGTTTGCCATTGCTGGAGGTCGTAGAACCCACTCTTGCCGGTGAAGCCGGCAAGGATGGGGCACCCGGGCTTTCGTTTCGATCACCCCGGTCTTCACTCCGGTTGCCGGTAAGGGTGATGTGGTCACGGGTGAAGTTGCCGGTGTTCTGGACACCGTCGGGAAGAGCTACGAGTGCGAGAGGGATGGGTCTGGGGAGGCGCTGAAAGGTCTCGAGGCCGGTGTTCATGGCGTTGAGCGTGGCGCCGATCGAGAAGACACTGATGATGACGCCGACCATGACGGCCATCTGCTGCTTCCAGGGGGTAGCGCCGATGAGATAGCCGGTCTTGAGATCCTGGGCTGTGTCGCCGGCGTTCGAAGCCGCGATACAGACGATGCCTCCAATAGTGATGGCGAGGGCACCGAAGGCGGGTGCGGTCCAGCCGCGAACGAGGAAGATGGCGGAGGTGGCCATGAGCGTGGCGATGGTCATGCCAGAGACCGGGCTGGCGGAACTGCCGACGATGCCGACGATGCGTGCGGAGACGGTGACGAAGAGGAAGCCGAAGACGACGACTAACAGTGCGGCAGCGAGGTTAGCGAGGGCACCGACCTGGGCTCCGGGGACGGGGTGGAACTGGAGAAAGAGGAACATCAGCAGGATGAGGAGAACGGAGCCACCGAGGACGACGGACATCGGTATGTCGTGTTCGGTCCTTGCCGGTGTGCTCGCCGCACGCGCGGAAGCTTCGCGTGACTCGCCAGGAACTCTGTTGATGCGTATCGTTTTCAGGCCTTCGGCGAGTGCGCTGGCGATGGTGGGAAGGGTGCGGAGGAGGGTAATGAGGCCGGCAGTGGCGACGGCCCCGGCACCCATGGGCCGGACGTAGGTCTTCCAGAGGTCGGAGGGGCTCATATCCTTGATGAGGACGGTGCCGGGGTAGATGGGAGAGGCGAGGTGTGAGCCGAAGAAGTAGATGGCAGGCATCAGAAGGAGCCAGGAGAAGATGCCGCCGGCGAGCATCACCGCCGCCACACGCAGCCCGATGATGTAGCCGACGCCGAGGTACTCGGGCGTTACATCCGCTCGGATGGCCGCGCCTTTGAGCAGGTGCTGCGGACCGCTGAGGTCCGGTTCATAGTTGGGTGTCGAGGGCCAGAGAGCAAAGAGGTTGTCGTTCTGGAAGAGAGTGTAGAGGGCACCGAGACCAAGGCCGAGGAAGACGCGGGAGGCGAAGCTGCCGCCGCGTTCGCCGGCCATGAGGACGTCGGCGCAGGCGGTTCCCTCGGGGTAGACCAGGGTGGTGTGCTCTTCGACGATGAGCTGGCGGCGGAGCGGAATCATGAAGAGGACGCCGAGCCAGCCCCCGAAAAGAGCGAGGGCGAAGATCCTGGTTGACTCCAGATCGAATCCTAAGAAGATGAGGGCCGGAAGCGTGAAGATGACGCCTGAAGCGATGGATTGGCCGGCATTGCCGGTGGTCTGGACGATGTTGTTTTCGAGGATGCTGGAGCGGCCGAAGGCACGGAGAATGCTGATCGAAAGGACCGAGATGGGGATGCTGGCGGCGACGGTAAGCCCGGCGCGGAGACCGACGTAGACGGTGACGGCACCGAAGAGAACGCCGAAGAGGGCCCCGAGGATGAGGGCGCGCGGGGTGAACTCGGGACGGGAGGCGGTGGCGGGGACGAAGGGCTGGAAGGCTGGTCGCTGAACAGGCTTCGAGATGGGGCGTGCTGCCATGGGTTTCGGGTCTCCGGTCGAGCGCAAGCTGGATGTTCGGCTTGGATGGGAGTGTATCAGCGAGATTGGGAGTTTTGGCTCAGATGCTGGCGCTCTACGTCGCTGTCGGAGCGGGGTACGGAGGACGCCGCCGGAGCTGGTGATGCAGTATCTCGGCATCAGCCAAGCGACGCTGCGCGCTGTTTTCGAAGGACAAGGCCGGATCTACTGGTGTGGTTTACGGGGATTCCTGAACAAGGCTGGTTTTTGGGAGGGACTGCGCTTATACTGCGGGCATGGCGCGGTCCGACCGACCTGGAGCGTCTGGGAGTGAGGTGTGTCTTCAGTGGAACTCTGAATGGCAGTACGCTCGGCGCCAGCGCTTCGCCAGGCGAGCTAAATGGCCGACCACCTTGTGGGGTGGATGAAGGGCGCGCCGTCTCGCATGAGCCGCTACGTTTCTTATCGCCAGTGCGACGTGTGGCGCGTGCGGTTCTGGATGATGTGGTTACCGCATGTTTTCCCGCGGATTGCAAGGCGTGCGGTGGTCCGCTGGTGCGCGCTGGTTTGGCTCCCGTCTGCGACGCTTGCCTGTTGCGGATCTCTCCCCAGACGATGACGTTATGTTGGTGCTGTGGCGAGGCGCTCGGTATGGAGAGCGACCGGTTTGCAGGCCAGTTCCCTGCCACGTCCGTCGTGTGCACCGCATGCAGGCTGGTGCCGCCGCCATTTGAACGGGCCGTGGCCTTTGGCGTCTACCAGGATGAATTGCGGGAGATGGTCCACCTGCTGAAGTATGAGCGGATGCGACCGGTAGCGCGACCGCTGGGAGAGATGCTGGCGCGGGCGATCTGCACGCTGGAGTTGCGCGGAGAGGTGGCGGTAGTGGCGGTTCCACTCTATCCGGCAAAGGAGCGGCAGCGGGGATATAACCAGGCAAAGTTGCTAGCGGACGAGGCGCTTGCTTTGCTCCGTAAAGAAAGAACCAGAATCGGGCTACACCTGGTCCCGGAGCATCGGGCGTTGCGACGCGTGCGCGATACAGAGAGCCAGTTTGCGCTGACCCCTCGGTTGCGGCGCAAGAATCTTCGCGAGGCTTTCAAGGTGAAGAACGCGGCTGCCGTGGCGGGGCGGACAGTGCTGCTGGTCGACGACATTTACACGACCGGGGCGACGGCGCGGGAGTGTGCGCGGGTGCTGTTGAAGGTAGGAGCGTTGCACGTCTTCGTAGCGACGCTGGCGCGGGCTCAGGCGGAGCGGGTTGCGCGATGGGAGGGTGCGGGGAGCGACGAAACCGTCCGATGGAACGCGCGAGAGGGATCAGGCAAGGTATACACGTAGTTCTGAACCGGAGGACAGATCGGATGCAATCGGGGAAGATGCGGAAGCAGAAGCAGCGGCTGAGTCAAAAGTGCCACACCAAGCACACGCATGCCAATGGCCGGGTGATGACGGAACTGGATGTACGGGTGGGAGTGTTTCGCCAGCCGGCGATGCAGACACCGGTGCTGGTGTTGAATGCCAGCTATGAACCTATCAACATTTGCGGAGCGCGGCGAGCGCTGGTGCTGGTGCTGAAGGGAGTGGCTCGAACTGAGGAGGAGCAGGGCGCTATCCTCCATGCGGCGCGGTTTGAGGTGGCAATGCCCAGCGTGATCCGGTTGCTGGATTACCGGAGGATTCCGCATCAGACGCGAGCGCTGAGCCGGAAGAATATCCTGCTGCGCGATCGGAACTGCTGCCAGTACTGCAGTGTGGTGCTGACGGCGGGCGAACTGACGCTCGACCATGTGATCCCGCGGTCGCGTGGCGGCTTGTCGACCTGGGAAAATCTGGTCGCGTGCTGTCACGACTGCAACCGGCGCAAGGGGAACCAGATGCTGCATGAGCTGACCGAGATGACGCTGCAGCGGGAGCCGCGGCCGTTCAGTTTGCATACCTCGCGCCACATCATGCGGATGATTGGAAGCGCGGACCCGAGCTGGCGCCGCTATCTGTACTTTGAGTCGGAGTCCGAGTCGGCGGCTTAGAAGTGTCGTGGATGACTGGCTGTACTTGCGAATGCTCTCTGCCTGGCTTGAAGTGTGATTTGGTAATAGGTGTCAGGAACAGGGAGCGACAAGGGCCAACGCATGTCTTCGGCTGCGCTCAGGATGACAGATCTGCTGGTTGTAGGTTGAGGAGAACAGGCAACTGCGAGCGCCGATGCCGGTCATCATGACGGAGTTTAGTCGTGGCTCGCGAGTGTGGTACTTTCAGCGGCAGGAGTCCCGTCTATGGCCCGCAGCGAAAACTATCAGTGCGATGTGTGCGGCAATCAGAAGAACGAACGTGAGCTGTGGTGGATGGCCTGGGTCGAGTGCTTCGGGGGGATCAGCCCTGGAGACGACCAGCCGCTGATCAAACTGACGCGCTGGCAGACTCGGCAGGCGCATGAAGAAGGCGTCAAACATCTGTGTGGCGCGCAGTGCGCGGGCACGATGCTCGACCGTTGGATGTCGACGCAGCATGAGCATCCAGAGGCGCATTGCGACACGCCGTTGTAGAGGCGCGCACCTTCGCCTGAACCATGCAGCAGTGTTCTCCCGGCTGAGGTTCCCGTTCGAGATAAGGTGAGCAGGCGGGCTCTATAGCGTGAATCGGTGATAAAAAGCCCCTTGGGCCTGGCTTCTGCGGGTAGTTCTGGGTAGACGATCTTGAGGGCTTTGATCGCGTCTGCAAAGCGTGTCCGAATGCGCCAATCGTGTGTGTCTTCCTGCCACATCTGTTGCCTAAGCATCTCCCACTCGATAAGGCTCTCACTGCGAGCTGCAAACGTTCGCCAGTGTAGAAACATCATGTAATCGAGCATCTGTGGCTTCCGGGCTAGTGTTCTGAGGATCGGCCATGGGAAAGGCACATGGTTCTTGCTGAGCTCCTGAAAGAACGGATTACTGAAGAGAATGCCGGTCGGAAGCAACTCGTCCTCGTTCTTCTCTGGAAATGCAAGGGTATTGGTGTCGAGCAGACGCGGCAGGTTGGAACGTTCCATGATAGGCATGATGAGTGCCTGATCCCGATTGCCGGTCGTTCGCTCGACGGTGATGCTGAGGCCCGCGATTCGGCGATAGCTCTCACGGAGGCGGGCGTAATTTCGTCCTCCGTCAGTCTGCTGCATGTCGGTCAGAAACTCGGTGGCCGTATCCCATGGGACAAATGGTGTCCCGCTCTTGATGGACCGGTCGGTCGCCCAGTGAAAGAGATTGCGGTCGCTTCCGTAAGGAAGGGGAACGGAAGAGAGCATTGCCTGGAACGTCACGGTGATAAGGCTCCCGTCTCCCTGACGGGAACGCCGCTCGATGGTGCGTTCTTTGGTCTGGCGATAGGGCAAACCGCAGAGGACCATCGCTTTAGCAACCTGGGTGAGCTGGGTAGGCTCGGGTCCATTCATCTCCTGCTTCACGCGGACAAGATCCTTGGTGAGCTGGAGCTTGGCGATTCGGCCTTCGGAGATGTGGTTTCGGGTTGACGAGTTCCCTTCCCCGCGCTTTGTTGTGGCTGTCTTCCTCTTCTCGATCTTGGCTTTTGCCTGGAGCGCAACGTCCGCCCAAAGGAAATCTTCTGGTGTTATTCTCTTCACACTGCCCGCCTCCTACGCGGGTAAATTTGTGCCAGAAAGCCCTTCACGATGCGAACGTGAGGGGCTTTTATTGCTGGATAGGTTACACGATAAACTGGGCATCAGTGGTCCTCCTCCTCTGGGTGGACTCTGGCGGGGAACTCAAGTGGGTGGTTTGGGGTGGTCTCCCTGAACCACCTATCCGCTTGCCTGAGTCCCCTCAGCCTGCTATTGAACCTTCGGCTTATTCTGACTGACCCAATCAGCCAACAGACGCTCGGTGAGGTCAGACATATCCTCTCCGGTGCGCATCTTCTTCAGCAGCGATGAGGCGTCGGTGTGCGTGTCGATATTGAGAATGAGGGTGTAGCCCTTCATGTTTGGGTCCTTGGACTTTGCGACAGCCTTTGCGCGTGTCTCTGATAGCTGCGGTGGAGCTTTAGCCGCTGGGCGAGCTGCGGATCGCGCTTGCGGCGGCTGTCCGGTGGGCACAGACTCTGCAGGCTCCGCTCGATCCAGGAGAAAGTTGTCATACTTGTTGGCGGTCTTAGTGGCCATTGTCGATCACCTCTTTTGCGACGGTTTGATATGCGGTCCAAGCTCGTGCAGCTCGCGGGGCATCCTTGCTCGAAAAAGTCACGTTGTTGACAGTCGTCCCCGCTTCCACAGCCTTATCGAAGACCTTCAACCGGGGAATATCGACGGAGAACATGGGCACGTCATTACGGGCCAACGCAGCTCGAAGCGCGGGGCCTTCCGGCTCCGGGGGCGGCGGTACTTTGGTGAGGAGCACACGAAACGACTCCCCTCCCATCTTGCGGATGATGTTGATGGTGAGGGCCAGTCCTTTGTTGTCGAGACCCGCTGGAACTGCCGGAATGATGAGCAAGTCGCTGCCCCTCATCAGAGCTTTTAGCTCATCTTCTGAGGGGTTTTGGCCCGTGTCGATCACGGTATGTTCGTAGTGCCTCGATAGCTTTGCACCTTCCTCCACACTAGCCACTCTGAAGGGGAAGCCCTTCCCGTCCTGGCTCCACGCGGTGCTGTTGCGGGTGTCGTCGCCGTCGAGCAGGAGTGTGGGTGCCAAGAGCTGGAGACAGGCGGCAAGGTGAACGGCGGTTGTCGTCTTTCCCACTCCTCCCTTGATATTGGCGATGGCGATTATCATGTTTATCCTTTTACCATTGTAGCGGTTCAGACGCTTATGTGGTTATCCGTTTTGGTTCCGGTCCTTCGTTGGGCGATCGTGCATAGAAGCGGATGTCTATGGCCGCGTGACCGGCGGCATAGTCGAGAACGGCTATGCGGGATCTCGCGAGAGAGATTCATAGCCGGGGGTGTCTGTGTCGGCCAATCCGATTCCTTGGCGAGCTAAGAGTCCGGCACAGGGAGGGCATCGGCCAGCCGATCCCCTCCCTGCCGCACCTTTATGGGGCGGTTGTCCTCGGTGCGGGCCAGCTCCCCGATCCGCCGCAGCTCGTCGGGAGTGAGCCGGTCGCTGGTCAGAACACGGAGGCCACTACGTGGACCTCCGTAGAGGTTCCAGGCGTTCTCTCCGATCCGCGCCCCTGAGTTGATCAAGAAGTGCGCAAGATTGCTGCCTGTGAGCCGAACGGTCGTGACGACGCAAAGCAAGCGCCCCTCGAAGTGGCCCTCCCAGATCATCTCGTCGGCCTTGTTTGTCTTCCATCCCGCAGAGCCAACCTTGCGCGAGCTGAGGGCAGTGAAGTAATCGCTCCATTGGGCGGTCATGGCTGGACCTCCGGCGTCTCAACGGGTGCGACGACGACGGTGCTGCTCTTACCCTTCCGGCGTTCGCGCGGACGTGACCACGGACCCGCGCGGCGGATGAACTCGTGAATGGCGGCGTCCAGCTTGACGCGAGCCTGATAGAGGTCATAAAGGCTGTAGCAGGTAGAGCATCCGCCCTTGATGCCGTTCCTGCCGTCCTTTTCGGGGTTGTAGCGAGGGTGCCGGTCGCATTTGGCGGTAACCCGAATCGAGGCACTGGTCGCCCTGGTCGGCAACGTCAGCAAAAAGCGTTGTGTTGTAGCCGGTGCGGCGGGGGCAGGTAATGCAGGCTCCGGCCTCGGGGCTGAGGGTCGGGTCTTCGCGGTCGAACGGGGCATCCTCAAGGGCGAGGTACAAGTGGCTGGTAATCCAAGCGGCAAGGTGCTTCGCCGGTAGCAGGTGCGGCTCTGGCTGGCCGTACTCCTTCCGCCAGCACTGCTCGAACGCTGCCGCTTGGCTGTTCTGCGGAAGGCGGGCGATAAGGTTCGCGTGGCTGGCGGTGATCTTCTCGTGCTGGAACGCCTCGGCCACTTCGGGGACAAGTTGTAGCAGGGCGAGACGCGCATAGATGTGGCTCTGGCTCTTGCCGCACTTCCCGGCAAGCGCGGCCACGTCGTAGCCGGGCAGGTCTAGGAGACGCTGATACCCTGCGGCCTCCTCGTAAGGGTGTACGTCTTGCCGTTGGGTGTTCTCGATTATCTGGATTTCAAGCGTCTGCTCGTCAGTCAAATCGAGAATGCGGACGGGCAGCTCGGCCAGCTCCGCGATCTGTGCGGCGCGGAACCGTCGCGCCCCCGCAACGATCTCGAAACCTTCGTTGTTGGGCCTGACGGTGATGGGCTGAATGAGGCCGTGGGTGCGTAGGCTTTCGGCCAGCTCGACCAACTTGCGCGGCTCGAAGGTGCGGCGGGGGTTGGTAGACGACTCGTGGAGTTGGGCAAGGGGAAGGGTCTGGTAGCCTGTGGCAATGATTGCTGTGGTGCTCATGGTCTCGATCTCCTGATTTGGGGTGTGTGCATCGTGGCGGTTGTGGGCGGTGTTATCAGCACCTCCCCGTAGCTGGTCGGTGGCAGCTAGGAAAGCTCGATGTTGTAAACCTTGCTGCCATCGGTCAGCGTGTTCTCTACAAGCACTGCGCTCCTGCACTCCGCGTCGAGGTTCACATTGCTGGAATCCACGCCGCGATTTTGTGCCTGACTGAGCAAGTGCTGAATGACTTCGATAAGCTCTCGGGGGCTGTCAAAGTCCCCGAAACTGAGGGTGCGCGTCATAAAGTCGGCCATGATGTAATCTCCATTCTCTTCGGTCAAGTGGTGGCGTTCTAAGCCGCAAGCGGTAGGGGAACGGGGGAGTTGTCTTCCCCGCCCTCCCCTTCCGTCAATTCCTCGCCCTCATCCTCGAAGGCCCGGCCAACAATGGCGTCCGCTGCTCTCTGCGCTGCTGAGGCTGCCGTGATGATGAGGCGGCTATCGCCCTGTAGAGCCTCAATCCAGTGCTGAATGTAGGCAGTGGAGTTCTGTTCGGTGCGCTCGTTGGAGATGGCGGCGATGGCGCAAAGAAAGCTGCTGCCGACTTCTGCGACAAGCTCCTCTTTGCTGTAGAGGTCATCCCCAAAGGTCGCCCCAAAGGTGCGGTTTAGGCGGTTCTCGTGGCCGGTGCTGTGGATGAGTTCGTGAAACAGGGTTGCGTAGTAGTGGGGAGCATCTACGAAGCGGTTGCGGGTGGGCATGTGGACGGTATCAGTCCGGGGCCGGTAATAGGCGCGGCCCTCGTGTGCGTTGTCCAACTCAAGCCGGGGACGGTCGGCCCATCCGGTAACGATGGCTTCGCAGCGTTCGTCCTGGGGGACCTCGGGGAGTTTGGAGACAGTTGCGGGAACCTTCAACCCGTCGCACTGCTCCACGTTGAACACGGTGTAAGCGCGGCAGAAAAAGCTCTTACGCTCCTTGTCATCCTTGGCCTCAATCTCGGTGGGCTTGGTGGCCTTCGCGTCACGCTTGCCAATCTTCCAGAAAAGGATCTGAGTTCCCTTCTCACCCTTCCGAACGGCGCCGCCTAGCTCCTGTGCCTGTTTGAAGGTCAGCCAATACTGCGACGTGTAGGCACTCGCCCAAAGAATGAGGATGTTTGCGCCACGGTAGGGTGTACCGGTGCGGAAGTTGCGGGGGAATGGATCGTTGCTGCCGGTGCCCTTCCAAGGCTTGGCCCACGGAATGACGCCAGCTTTCAGCGATTCAATGATCCGGGCGGTTACGGTCTCGTATGGATTGGTCATTTGGTCTGGTCTCCTCTGGTAGGGCGGGGTCTCTAATCCCTCCCCTCTTTTTATCAGTATAACACGATAAACATTTATAATGTCAAAATTTTAGACATTTATATCTGTAAATGTTTGCGGGAGCTAGAAGAAAAGGGGCAGCACAAAGGCGACCCTTTCGAGTCGCCTTGTCTGTTGCTCTTTGAGTTGGGAGTGCTATGCGTCTTCGTTAGCGTCGCTGATCTCTTCGTCTCCGGCCTGGCTGTAGTCGATCTTGTGGATGCTGTTTGCCTTGATGACCCACGTCTTATGCTCGGTGCCATCCTTGGCTTTGTACGATCCGGTTTTCACCTCGCCTTCGACCTCGACCGGCGTTCCCTTCTTGAGAGTTCCGGCAAACTTGGTACGCGGCCCCCAGACTTCCACGTCGAACCAATCGGTGCGCTGATGCTGGACCTTCTTGTCGTCGGTCCAATTCTTGTTGACTGCAATACTGAAAGTGACGACGGCTGTTCCGTTGGGGGTGGTTTTGGTCTCAGCGTCTTTGCCAAGATTGCCGATGGAGCGGAAGCTATTCTTCGGGTTGTACATTTGGTGGGTCTCCTCTGGTAAAGGGGCATCATCTCTCCCCCCTGGTTATCATTATAACATTATAAATTGATAGACTTTCAAGCGTTTATTAGGATATTTCCTCATATTTCGGCGGGGGTGGTCGTTGCTTGTTGTTGTTGGTAGTTCCCCATCATGCCCTGCCTAATAGCGAGCTTTTCCGGGTGCCGGGGGCTGTCAAGGACGGCGAAGCCGCCCCGCAGGGGACGACGAAGCGAAGCCCGGAACGAAGTGAGGACTAGAGCTGCAGGAGATCCTTGAGAGTTCCCGGCAGCCGGGGTACTTTCGCGCCAGGCAGAGCATGATTTGGGTTTTGAGGGACGGCGAAGCTGCCCAGTAAGGGTGCGCAGCACGATGGCGGGGCGTTGCGGGGTGTCCCCGCAGAGAGGGTGGCGGAAGACAGCGGCTGTATCGCTGGCTGGAGACAGGGGGGACTTCCCCCTAAGTTTCGTGCTTTAACGCGCTCTGCGGCTCGTTGCGCTTCCATTGCCTCCAGCTCGGCAAACATTCTCTGGACCTCATCGGCCTCGTCGTCGAACTTCGGCGGTTTCTTCGGCTCATACGAGGTTGCGAACAGGTCTCCTTCCTCGGCGAGGAGCTGGGCAATCTTCATCAGGCTTTCGGCCAGCTCGTCAACGGTCTGGAACGTTACCTCCAAGCGGCCTGGGCTCAGCGTGACACGTTGGGGCAGGGAAGCGAACGAGGCGGGAGCGAAGTCGGTCTGGACCAAGGATCGAATCTTCTTACGTGAGCTGTTGTGGCGGTCCTGGCGGAGCTGCTCGAAGAGGACGGTTGTGTCCTCGGCATCACGAACCCGCGCAAGAAAGCTGAGGAGCGTTTCGCGCGAAACCAAGTGGCCGGTGCCTACCTCGGTGGTCGGTAGCATTTTCAAGAGCTTCTGAGCTGCTCGGGGCTGCAACTCGAATAGCAATTCGAGATCGCGGCGCTGGTAGTGGGATCGCACAGAGTTCGTGACGGAGCGCGTGATGTCGTATAATCGGGGAAGCCAGGAAGCGGGACGCGGCACGGTGTCCTCCCTGCAACCCCTTTGATCCACGGCATTTAGAGCGGTGCGCGAGCGAGGGGTATAGGTGCGGCCTCGCGCACTAACCCATTCGATGCGCTGTTGACTGTTCAGCACCTCCGGCCCTGATTTCGGACGTTGCCGACCTTGGGATGGGCGGTGTGAATCAGCATCTCGTTCGACTCGAAGGGTCGAAGAAGATGCACGGGTGGACGCTCGATCTCTTCACGGTCAAGCCACTCGTCGTAGTGCTTGGGCAGAAGGATCGCGGGCATACGATTGTGGATCGGTTCGGCGACGGTGGAAGGATCTGTGGTGATGATCGTAAAGCTCTGGAGCCAATGGCCGTCCGGGGCCTTCCAGGCGTCCCAAAGTCCCGCGAGTCCGAAGACCGGCTCCTCGCCCACAGTGAACCGGAATGCCGCTTTGTCCGATTTGCGGTCGAGTTGTTTGTGAAGGGGCCGCTTCCACAGGGAGCTTTGTTCCAAGCCCTCAGCGCGGGCGTTGAACGTGCTCCGCTTGGGGTCAATCCCCGCGGTGCCGAACCCGACTAGGCCCCAGCGCATCGGAACGATCTCGCGCTGGTTGGTGGCGCGGGCCTGCCGCACGACGGGCTGCGCCGTCGTGGGGGCGATATTGTAGCCGGGAGCGTAGGGAAGGGGATCGCCGGTCAGCTCAGCGCGGAAGGCTTCGGCGAGCTGTTGTTGTCTGCCGTCCTGTAGTAGCGCCCGCACATTACTTCTTCATCTCCCGCTTGAGAGCGGCGAAGGCTTGCTCTAGGAACTCGTTCGACTTCAAACGATGCTGCGCGGCAAAGACCTTGATCTTGGTATGTAGCTCATCGGAGATTCGAGTGGTGAACTGGGTTGTTCTGCCGGTCGCGCGGAGGGTTCTTCCATCGACGCGAGGGGTGCGGGCATCCGGGGTGGATACGTGCGGCGCGGGCTGGATTTCTGTTGGCATCTTCGACTCCGGGCGTATAATGATTGTGACTTCCGGCGGTCTGATGCGCCGGAAGGTTGTTACGACGGCCCTACCTTAGAAGGTTGGACAGTAGTGCGATCCAGTGCAAAGGTAGCTGGATAGCAAGGTGGATGCGAATGCTGAATGAGAGCATGGGCATTTACCTCCTTTCAGTGAGAGAAGCCGGCCCTGTTCCCGCAGGGCCGCGTTGTTTTCAGGCAACGATCGTTTCTCCCTTCGCAGAACCGAAAACACATCTGTCAGAACCTCACTGATCGACTAAATACATGCTAACAAATTAGCTGCTGAGTAGACTTCTGGCCGCCCTAGTCTCGCCGCGCCAGTACGCGCAGCCTATACGCCGTGAAAAGTATGAGGCCGTAGAGCAATGGAAGCGTTCCGATATAGCCGATGAACGCGGCTAAGGGCGAGTCGAGAGACTCTCTATGAAGTCTCATCGCCGTCTCCTGGTCAGCAAGGTGGGCTTCTCCTTCTTCGGTAATTAGAAGATGATGCAGGAGGCCGTGCCGACCCTCTGGCGTATCGCGGTGTCCATGCTCCGCGTGTACCAGTTCGTGCGCGATCGCCACGGCCCGCAGCTCGGGGGAGGGAAGCCGGTCGCGGTTTAGAAAGATCGCGTCGGTCCTACCGGGTTGTTGGAATTGGAACGCCCGAAGCACCGGCGATAGGTCGGGCCGTCTAGGACGGTGATTTGGGCGTCCCATTGCGAATGAAGGAAGGCAACGCCCTCGGGATCGGCGCGCTGAAGGTACACGGCGGTCTGCGGATCGACGCCCTGAAGGAGTGGGCCATTCCCCTCGCTGTCCGTTGTGACGGTCGGATCGACCAGAGCCATGCAGCTTAGTCCGTGTCGCCGCGCATTCTGGACGGCCTCATAGCGTTCGGTCGCAAGGCCAATGCTTTGGAAAAACAGGCCGGCAAGAGCGGCGATTAGAACCGTAATCTCCGCAACTTCTCGAACTACCCTCGCGGTCCTGGTTGAATCAGTCCCCATCTTCTTTGCATTCGTGTTTGTAGAGAGCGAGTAGAGGCGGTCCGATTGCGCCCTGCTCTGTGGGATTGAAGGAAGACTCGAAGCCGCACTCGAGACAGCACAGCGCATGGCTTGTGTTGCTATAAGCTTTTCGCCCCACGTCGAGCGGGAGTTTGTCGTCTTCGACGAATGCTGGCGCCTGACTCATTCAAGCCTCCGGGTGGATGCCCTGATGATCGCGCTATAGGGATTGGCCTCAGATGGTGGCTCGTCGTACCGCTCCAGGGTGTCCGGGACTCCTGGCGTGGACTTGTAGAGGATGGCGGATGTGACGGAACGAACCTCAATGTCGATTGCCAGCTCCGTGCCGTCCGTGAACGCGATTAGCACTTGCCGGTTCTGCTCATCCCTGAAAACCCGCACGTATGCGACTTGCTTCCCTGCGGCGGCGGTTATCTCGTAGCTCTTGGAGTCGTCCATTTCGCCCCTCCTGTGTAGCACTCATGTTTTGCGGTATGGAGATTTTAGGAATCGAATTTCTGAAGCGCAATCGCGTCTACAACCGTGGCTATGGAATCGCCCAGATAGAAACCGAGAAGAGCGGTGAGGTTCTCGGCCTTGGTCTCGATTAGGTCAAGATGTCCTTGGAAAGCTTTGATCGTATTCGTCATGGCGTCGAGCAAACGGCGGATGAGGACGGTCGGTGCTGCGATGGAAGAGATTTGGTTATTGCTCAAGACATGCACGTCGTCGTAGGCCGTCGCTCCAAGGAACAGCCACGTTCGCATTTCTGTCAAATAAAGATTGCCCCTGCGTGACTCGAAATTGACTTCGCCCGCGAAGAGGGGACCGGCAACCGCCGCGAATGATGAGAAGCGCTCGCAGATGAGTTGCACCACGTACTCGGCTTGTTGGTCGTCAGTGTCCATGAACCCCCTTCAGCGACTCTGTTCCAGTTCTGACAGATTGCCCGTGGTGACAGTAATGTTGGCTGAACCCTATCAATGCGCTTCGTTGAGATCCGTTGGACGTGTTTGCTGCTTCGGACAAGGCGTAGCCTTGGGGTATACCCTACGGCGACACACCGGATCATAGTGAGGAGCTATGTCCACAATGCAAGGAAAGGTAATCCTGATTACAGGTGGCAGTGCTGGCTTGGGCAACACATAATCATTCCGGGAACCAGTTTTGGGTAGGCTCAAATCTGGTCGGTGGTACCGTTCTCTCCGAGGCACACACATGCAGGGAGCTATGCACTCGAAAATACGTCGCGGCTCGTATATGGCAGGTCTCTCACTTTTGTCTCTGGTGACACCTGCCCTGGGTCAACGTCCCGAGCCACAACAGGTTCAAATCAGATTCATAAAGTCTTCAGCGGCGGACTACGTAATGTATCTCCTCTTTCGCAGCACGGGATCCTATAACGATTTGGAGAATGCTGTCCCATTGCCCGATATCCCTGTTATGGAAGAGAGAATCTCACTGCCCGAAGTGGCAGCATCATCAGACATCACTAGTTATTCTCAGCTCTTTCCACTGATAGAGCCATACAGACACCCAAATGGTCGTGTGGTGCTGATGCCTGACTCTGCGCATCGGTACAGAATCATCGCATACAGTAATGAGTTGCCCACCTACCAACGGCTCCGAACGTCTTTAGAGATGGGAGCCGCCGAATACCCAGCGTTCGTTCGTTATTGGACTGACCACATCGCGCCGGACGAATCCGCAAGGATCGCGGTTTGGCAGGATCAAGCTGACAGATGGCACCCCTTCGACGGTCTCCAATCGTTGGCTAGGTTAAGGTTTCCGGCACAAAGAGTAGACATCGGTGCACTCGCTCTCCATGGCTCAGGGAGCGGCAATACCGACCCAGAAGGAATCTATACAACCCTCGCAGTGAAAAACGTGGCCTGGATGATCGGACACGAGGGGACGCACCTCCTGGTAGATGAGTTTGGAGGAAGCAATTGGAAAGGTCGCCCTGGAGCGCAAGAAACTATTGCGCTGGCCGTAAAGCGCGGAGCGACAGGTGCGGATATTGAGGAGGCTCTATGTCTGCTGATGCAGGTAAAGCTCTCTCAGCTCTACGGACAAACACCAGCTGACTTCAAGATCTCTCCGAGGGTGACTGATTCGGTGAAGAAAGAAGTTCTCACTGATCTTGAGAACAGATGGCCCGAGTACCAGGCGAACCCGCGCCAAAACTTGATGGATTGGTTCATCTCCGTGTCGCGGACTGCTCTTTCGAGACCAGCTCTAGGGCAGCATCAATGACGCGAGCAATAGGTTGCAAACATCTGAGACCACCGTCTGAGACAGGTAAGATGTACTGCATCAGCCCGGCTCGCCACGCCTCTGTAATTTCGCAGTGGGTTGGGGTATACCCCATCGCTACGCCTACCATGCCTTTATCTTCGGCCAGAGGATCTGAAGCTCGGGATGCATATCACGACAGAGAAAAATCTCGAACCGCTCATCAGCTCGCGAGTAAGAGTCGTTCACTCGTCCCACGGCCTCCACTGTTCTGAAGAACTCGTGGTCGCCCTTTCCATTGCTACCGAGCACAATAACGGTTGATCCGGTGTAGTTGCGCGGTCCCCAAAGCCAGAATGTCTCGGCTTTGCTTATGGATGGGGGCAGCCCGTACCGAGGACCGAAGAAGTCGATGGCCGAAGCCTGACCATAATCGTTTGTAAAAATTGCGGTGGTTGATTTGGTAGCTTCGGGCAGTTGCGCGTAGACCTTCCCAGTTTCGCGGGCCATATCTTCCCAGCCGAATTCATCAGCAAAGTATTGAGGAAGCGGTCTTGCAGGCTCATCTTCAAAAACGACCGGCGTGAAGCCGTTCCACAAACGCTGGTACGCCAACAAGTGGGGAACGGACAGGAGCGGCATTACCAAAGGCGAGAGAAGCAGGCCGGACAACACAATCACGAACGCATAGGCTGGCCGCATCCAAAGCCGACTCGAAGCTGTAAACCTCTCGAAAGCAAGAGCACCGGCCACAAAGAGCACGGGGTAGATCGGTGCTACGTAGTAGTTCTTCGCTTGAATTCCGACCAAGAGTGCCAACAGCAGGCAAACTGCCCAGCCAATGAAACGAAACGACTGAGCGCGTCGCAAAAAGAGCGACACGAGGCCGGTCAGCCACAATGGGGCCAGCACAGGATTCATGATGAGCGCCTGATCCCAGAGGAAGGACACCGGACCGCGCAGGATGCGTGATCCGCTTTGACGTGAATTCCGCTCAAACTCTAAAAAGGGAAAATCGTGATGCACCAGCCACACCAGGTTCGGAAGGAAGAGCAGAACTGCAATTACCAAGGCTGAAACGAAGTGACGATTTGCCAGCCATCTCCGTTCCGGCGTCAGCAGCAAACCGAATACGAGAACGCCAGCTAAAAAGAGCATGGAGTATTTGTTCTCCAAACCTATGCCGACCAGCAGACCGATCACCAGCCAATAGCGTGGCTCCTGCCTCAAGATGAGTCGAGAAGCGGCCCAGAGCACCCCTGTCCAGAACAGCGGCTCGAATGCATTCATCGTCAGCCAGTGCTGCAAGATCAGGTAGATGGGGACAGGAATGATCGCCAAAGCAGCCATACCCTGGGCGAAACGACCGCCGCCCCACTCAAAAGCGATCCGGCCGGTCATCCAGACGAGAAGGCCACTTGCCAGTGCGGGCAGTAGCCGCAGCGCGAGGAGAGACGAGCCGAACAGATGAAGCACCAGCCAGGTTGTCACAGCAATCAGCGGAGGATGATCGACATACCCGAAGTCGAGATGCCGAGCACACGCTATGCAATACAGCTCGTCTCGGAAGATTCCGTAACGGGTTGCCGTTGCAAGGTGCAGCCCGACTTCCAACAGCGCAAGCCAGAGCACCAGGGGACTCGCCTTTGGGGGCTGATGCGAAGCATCTGTGATCGGAATGGCCATCCTCCGGTCTTGACACAGGAACATACGCACAAGAAGCCGAGGCGTTCCCGAAAACATAGAATTGCGTCAGATGTTTATTCCAACAGCCGTTGAGGATCGAATGGCAAGTTTCGGTAACAAGACCACCCTTGCAGGCTGGGGCGCGAATCTCAGAGCCGAATGCTTTCTCACCCAGCCGCAGTTCAGTTCGGACGTGGCACCGCGCCTCGATAGGGGAGGAACCATCGCCCGAGGACTCGGGCGAAGCTATGGGGACTGCGCCATCAACGCTGACGGGCAAGTGATCGAGACGACCGGCTTGAATCGGCTTCTCGGCTTCGATGAGCGATCCGGTGTGCTCACCTGTGAGGCGGGCACCAGTCTGGAAAGCATCATCGAGACTTTCGCTCCGCGTGGCTGGTTTCCAATGATTACACCAGGAACGAAGTTCGTCACCGTCGCCGGCTGTATCGCCAACGACGTTCACGGCAAAGCGCATCACGCCCAAGGGTGCTTCAGCAACTGTGTCGATTCCATGACCGTTCTGCTCGCGAGCGGCGACGTTGTCACCGCTAGCCGAACGGAGAACCCGGATCTCTTCTGGGCAACACTCGGTGGCATGGGTCTGCTCGGGTTCATTCTCACCGCCACAATTCGGCTACGTCGGATCGAGACCACCTACTTTCATCAAAAGTCGATCCGAGCCAACGATCTTGAGAGCATGATGGCCGCCTTGGACGCGCACGATCATACATTTCCTTATTCTGTGGCAACGCTGGACGTTTTAGCCACAGGTGCCCGGCTCGGCCGCGGCGTTCTCACCGTGGGCGATCATGCGAAATTGATCGATCTACCTCCGCGCCTTGCGGCTAATCCTCTCCAGGTGTCGGGACCGCCGAAGGTGACAGTCCCATTCGAACTACCCGAATTTACGCTCAATCCGCTCAGCATAAGGGTCGTCAATGCCGTCATCCAAAGGATACAGGCGAGCGCGGCGCCACTCGGCCACTATGAGGCATTCTTCTACCCCCTCGATAAAATCTCGGAGTGGAACCGAGGGTACGGACGGCGCGGCTTCACGCAGTACCAGTTCGTCATCCCGTTCGACAATGGGCTGGCGGAGATGCGTAAGATTCTCACAGCGATTCTTTCCTCCGGCGAGTTGCCCTTCCTCAACGTCCTGAAGAGGCTGGGCAAGGAGAGTGGCGGCATTCTCTCCTTCCCTCGCGAGGGCTATACCTTTGCGATTGACTTTCCGATTCGGGAGAACACCCCGGCCCTGCTAAGAAGGCTTGACGCCATGGTGATCGATGCCGGAGGACGCATTTACCTGGGGAAGGACTCGTATACGGATGCAGCAACCTTCCGCACCATGTATCCCGAGGTGAAGGGCTGGCTTGAGACGAAGGCAAAGTTCGATCCAGATCACGTTTTCACCTCGAATCTTGGCCGACGAGTCGGCCTTTCTTAGCCCTCTGTCTGTCTGGGGTATAGCCTAACGAGACGTAACATCTCGGAAATACGGGGCTTTCCCTATACTTGTCGATCGAGGCGATGTCTCGTTAGGTTCTGGGTCCGCAAACACTGCTAGAGGATGCCCTGGCCAGACCATCCCGCAGTGCACATCGATTTCACGACGTTGATTGCAAAGGGAAGCGGTCGGCAGCTATGAACAAGTTAGCTGTTTCCGATGGCTGCT
>JAABUX010001179.1_pt1 | contig 40684 bp, 49 predicted proteins | sample 5561851 | NCBI WGS metagenome assembly JAABUX01 (sample SAMN10711883, study PRJNA513361) | rock metagenome | isolation source: Antarctica rocks | place: Antarctica: Victoria Land, Richard Nunatak red sandstone | collected 2016-01-03 | reverse complement strand
CCTTGGAACGACTACTTTGCTCGTGAGCTCTATCTGAAGGCCTCCGGATCTTCTGAGCTTATTACGTATCACGCCTACATCACACCACCGACGGGCAAAGGGCCATTGTTGGTCACGCATCACGGAGCCGGCTCCTCGGGTCTATCGTTCGCTCTCTTTGCTTCGGAGATCATAAAAGCCCTTCCCAATGCTGGCGTTCTCTCTCTCGACGCCCGGGGCCATGGAGAGACGATCGTAGAGAATCTCGGAGTCTCATCAGGAAGCCCCGTCTTCGATCTAAGCCTGGATACCTTGAGCCACGATCTTTTGAATGTGATCAACCTGACTCAGAGGGAAATGGCTTGGACAGAATTACCTGGTCTTCTCCTTGTTGGCCACAGCCTTGGTGGTGCGGTCGTCACGGACCTGGCCATGAGTGGTAGACTTGGGAACGCCATACTGGGTTATGCTGTTTTGGATGTTGTCGAAGGGTCCGCAATGGATGCCCTTCAAAGCATGCAGACCTATCTCACAACAAGACCCAAAACCTTTCCCTCCATTGCATCCGGCATCGAATGGCAGTAAGTACCATGACATTGTTTCCCAGCGTCATATTTCTCATCCGACACAGCACCCGCTCTCGAACAATCCGTAGCACCATCTCCGCCCGCATCTCTGTGCCCTCCCTTCTCCGTCGTGAACTTACAAACGCAGCCCAGCCGTGGTCCTGGCGTACTGACCTCGCAGCAACACAACCCTACTGGGAAGGTTGGTTCGCGGGCCTAAGCCGAAAGTTTCTCGATGCGAAAGGGGGGAAATTGCTGGTGCTTGCAGGAACGGATCGATTGGATAAGGAACTGATGATTGGCCAGATGCAGGGGAAATATCAACTGCAGGTGTTTCCCGAAGCGGGCCATTTCATTCACGAAGATCAGGCGGAGAAGACTGCAATGATTGTTGCGGATTTCTATCGCCGGAATGACAGAAGTGCGCTGGTCTTACCACCCAAGATGGGCGTGCTACCGAAAACGTAGTTTAGGTAGACTTTAACGACATGATGTCCAATGCATTCCCAAGGCTAGGGAAACAATGCTGATATTTTCGTGCTCGTATCATGCCGCAAATCCAAATGTCCCAATCCCATTGAATATGAACAACACTCCAGACACCATGCTTGTTGAAAATGCCCATGTACAATTCCGTCAGGGGTCCAAGACCCCATGCTTATTGAGAACGCCCATATACAATTGCGTTAAGAGTTTCTCTGCATCTCTTCGCCCAAGCGGAAAGTGAAAGTTCTCCCAGTAGCAGCAGCCACGGCTGCCACCTGGACACCCGAAGCCGCTGATCCACCAGACTCCCCTGCCGCTACGCCGGTGGCCTGCCACTGTGCGCGTATGGTATTCCAAACATGCATATTGGCAATGACCTGTTCGCCCGTATAGTAAGAATCGAGAGGATGTTGCTCTGCTCCGACATCTGCACCTATCAATAACTCATCTCTTTCTCTGTCCTCATCGCCACCAGTGCGATCAGACGAGGCATGATGCATGTCACGCAGCTCGATGTCTTCCGTATATCCAAGATCCTGCCTCAGTATCCCCCTTTCCTCAAGATCATGGTCCTGCTGAGGCTCCGTGGCCGCCTCCGGCACCACCACCACCACGGCTTCATCGCCTCTTTTCACGCTCGTCCTCTCAAGCGTGATCCCAAGCATCAAGATCTGCAACATCAGCACCAATATGTCCAAGGCAACCAATCTCCATCGGCTAACGGGGCTTTTCTGCCCTACAAAGTCGATTAATAAGCCCCCGTGTAGATATCCTCTTGTCGCTTCACCGGCTGCCGGCGGAGGGAGCAGGAGATGCAGCAGTGCGAAAAGGATGTTGGGGCCGAATATGACACCGATGTACGGGCGATGCGCCAGCGGAGGGGGAGGAAAGATCGGAGACTTGGGGGTGAAGTAGAACCATTGGGGTAGAGCGCGGAGGATGAATTTTGGGAACGAGCAGCTGTACGCGCAGGAAGGAGTCAATATGCAGTATTCCCAGAAGACTGTTGCTTGTGGAGGAACATACTCCATATAATAAAGCACAGAAAGCTGCGCATAGATCATGATATCGACATTCCGTATCAAATGGTCTAGGAAAGCAGCTTTCTGCTCCTGTTGAGCTCGCTTCCGCTGCTGTGCTATGCCGGCATCATCATCACTTGTTGGCGCCGCTGCGGACTCGAGCTCGTCTTGCGAGTCGAGGTCCAGTCGAGGGTGGTCTGAGCTGGACGAGGCATCATTCATGTCTTAGTTGGCTGGATCATTGGTACCACATCAGGACTGTTCTGGGGGATAGAAGGTCACTGTGGAAACATGGAGGATCGAGGCGATCGTTGTGGGAAAGCGCTTCCAGAGTAATGGACGTGAAGCTGGAGAAGCAACCGAGGATCGACCGTCGATGATATTGATATGACGACAAGCGCTAGTGCATTTAGTCATATAGAAGCGACGTTCAACCACATTTTTGATACAAACCTATCCATCGCGCACGCGACCAATTCTTAGCCAGAGTGATCATTGACCGAGCAAGCCATCATTCCTACAAGTCTCCAATTCTCGCTCAAGCTGTTCTCAATCTCGTCTGGCCAAAATTGCCAGAAAGCATGTGCAGATTGAATCATTAAGTCTCGTAATACCTAGAGATCTCAGTGGTCTATACATGTCGACTTCAAGCGTCGAATTATTGAAGTTAAAAACAAGCATACAACAATGAATCCTGGCTAACATTGTAACGTGGTGGACATTGTATCATACTTTGTCTTTTCGGACCAACCACAACTGAGTTCGCTCGCGTTGTAGCTAGTACGAGTACATATGCTCACACGAGATATGAAGCCAGAGGTTGCAATGATCATGATCAAACTTACTTCATGTTACTTATGAATAAAGTATCACAGGCCAACAGGCGCCAGTCAAGATGAAGAATATGATTACATCTATCCAGAGTAAGAGGCATGCTCCTATCCAGATTGCGAAATGAGTGATCATAGTCCGCCTATCATAGATGGTATACTTGTGAAGTTTTACCTCATGAATTGCTATGTCGAAAGAACGAAAAGAAAGAAGGGGAATAAAGCGCGCCCGTGAGACTTTAGAGCTGCTCACATGATGGCTCCCAGTCAAGCTACATAGCTGACTGGTTTGGTAGGAATCGGAAAGACTGAGGGTCCAAACGTGACCCACCGCAATGCTAATGAATTGATGGGTTGAGAAAGCCATGAGTAATGCCCTTTATGATGCACCAAAGGCGATGCACTAAATCATGAAAATATAAGAGAGCCGAAGAGACCGGATGAAAGGTTATCACTCAGTATACTCAGCAGGAAAATGCAGTATCACTTGGAAGAGTCTCATTTGAGTTAAGCCTTCTAGGGCCAAGGCCCGGGTAAGCACGAAACCCGGTCAGTCGAAATGTGTCTAGAGATATTTAGGGCCAATTTCTGAGACCTTGAAGATTCCTACGCCTGGATTAGAGGACCGCACAACTCAGATGGTTACGCCTTCGAACACACCAATGGCAAAGGGCGCAAGAAATCGGTCTCGTTCACTGTCCACCCATCACGCTGCATTGCCCTCCACGTATCCGCAACTTTCAGCCTAACTAAGTCTCCCGCAGCACGAGCATCTTCTTTCGAGTCATGCCCGTCAGCACCCCCCATCTGGATATCTCGATCTAGATGCTTTTTCATAAGCATCTTCAGCCCAAATCGGATGGGCAAGCCGCGAGGATGAGGGTATAGGAGGACGCTGTCGACAATCGATGGGTGAATGATTCGTGTGGTGTTGAGGTCATTATCGAGGGCGTGGCCAATGAGTGGGGTTTCTGGCGTGAGGAGATCAAACAATAGCTCACGAGCGATAACCGGCGAATCGACCAGTCGAAGCTGAGACCCAGAAGTGTCTCCGAGATCTTGCTTACTGTTTACAGTATTTGGATCGTAAGGCTGAGCATTGGCGTAGTCTGTCTGCCAAACGCCCGAGAATTGGGAATTGAGATCCAGTATCTCGCCTAAGGGCCTGACAAGAACATCGAGAAGCTCCTTGCCAGTCGGCCATGATGTTGCTGTTAGGCGTATCAGCTCTAAACCCACCGTAGTATAACCCATCTCACAATCAAAGCAAACAGCGGTCTTTGGGCCTGGTGTCAGTAACTTGGACGGCGTTTCCTTGAATGACATGGAAAGCGACAACCGCTTTGGGTCGGAGACTTTGAAGACATGGGTTGGAGCCTTAGTGCAGCCTACTGTTGTTCCCACGCTTTCGTTACAACAGGCGTACAAGGAGTCCCTGACTCCAACGTCTGCCTTGTCTTTCGCGAGTGGTCTCCGAGGCTTAGCAGGATGATAAGAACATGTTCCTCCGGACGTCAAGGCTCCATCCTCTTCTCGTCTTCCAGGATAGACCTGAAATCGAGTTTTGCATCGATCACACTGCTCCCAGCCTTGCGCTGCTTCAACACCCTCACGAGCATTTGCTATCTCTTGTTCGCTCGGCGCCTGTGCGACATACCCGAACTTCGTCAACTGATGTTGCTTCGCGAGCATCCGAGACAGAAATGCGATTTCTTGGGCGGGGTTCAGACCGGTCCCGATGGCTTTGGGAACACTTTCGGGCCCTGTACCCGCTTGGACAGAGTTACCTTTCTCAAGCTGCTTTAGCCTTTCTTCCTTCCATGCCTCCAACTTCATCTTCTTCAGCTTAGTGATTCGTAATTTGATGACATTCAGATAGACGGCCGGATTCTGCTTGGCGACGTTCTCTTCTTCTTCGAGAGCCATTCGAACTAAGTCATGAGGAGGAAGACCCAGCGTCGATTTAGATTCATCTTGACTCCGCCAGACTGCTTCATTCAGTCGGCCCATCTGCTCGTGTAACAAAGTGATAAGCTGCATTCGGACAGCGTGAGATGCCGGTGGATTGTGCAGCATTCTCGGATTGAGAGAGACTTCAAAGACTTGTTTGGCTGGTGCAAGCGTAGCCTGGAGCCTCATATGTTGTATAGACTTAGCTTTGATTGATGCCTCAGCTTTCGCGACAAGATCCCGGGCAGCCTTACTCTTCAAGGCATGCCCAGTGGCTTCACCTTTCAGATTTCGGAGCGGAGGTGGTGTAACCTTCGTGGTCGCCGTAAATGGAAGCTTCGAAGACTCGCTCTCGGTTGTGGTTTGATCTGCCAACGGTTGACGCCTTGGCCCATCAGTCACACTGGCTTGTACATAGACATCTTCTCTCTCGCTACCAAGACGGGGCTTTTTCCGCGGCCGATATGGCTCATAGGGAGCTTTAGTTTCGTCCTCTGGAATCGGGGGTTTTGGCACTGGAGCCAAGGAAAAGATGTGGCCTTCGGACGAGGACTGCGCATGCTCACATTCTGTTGTCGTGCGGCTTGAGGATACATGGTGTAAAAAGATGCAGTTCGAGAGGGAGCAGTGAGATTGCTCGGGGCATTGGATCTGCTTGAAAAGACCGACGGAAGAAAACATGGTGACAAGGAATGGTTGAATTGCGATCATTAAGTGAATGACGGGGTAGAATGTCGTTGGCTGAAGACCTTTTTGTGAGATGAATTGAAGTGTACTGAGCGAAATCTGAGGGTCAAGATGGAGTGGAACGATTGTCGGTATTGTCGTTTCGCCGAGGGGTGGACATGGATTCCAGTGAAGGCTCAAACGTCATACGAGATGGATGTCTGGAGACCCATAACGTAGAGTGTAGGAAAAGAAGAACCGCCGTTTGTGAAGGCTGCTTCAATAGTGATCTCGAAAAGGGTGGATATTGAAACTGGATATGATACTGATGGACATGTTGAATTGGCATCAAGGTCGGCACGTACCAGGAACTAGATAAGGTGATACCGGATACGATAAAGTAGTCGATATGGCAGCGGGACGGCCCGGTAATCCCTGCTCTTCGTACTCGTACTCTGTGGCTGTCATGCGATGCAGCCTGTCGGCATGTGCGGTTGCGTTCACCTGCTTCTGAACAACTACACCTGGAGGACAAATAGAAAGATAGAATATACTCTGTTAAAGCGCCTTCGATGGAAGTCAATGAGCGGATGGTCAGTACTGGGCAGCCTGGTAAGGCTGACCATGTTTGTGTTCTTGTCCATGGGTGAGTACCGAACTGTGCTTGTCCTAGTTTCACTCATTGTATTGACGTCTGATCAGGCTCTGGGGTAATCCAACGCACATGTCCTATGTCGCCACAGCTCTCCGCGATAAGTACGCTGAAGACGAACTGCATGTCCTTGTGGCAAAGACAAATTCCGACAGTTTCACCTATGATGGCGTCGACTTGGGCGGGGAAAGAGTTACTCACGAGATCGAGACCTACATACATGATCTGGAAAAGAATGGGTGCAAGATCAGGAAGCTTAGCGTCGTTGGGTATTCCTTGGGAGGCCTAGTCGCCAGATATGCTATCGGCCTTCTCTACTCGAATGGCTGGTTCGACAAGATTCAACCCATAAACTTCACGACTTTTGCGACGCCCCATCTGGGCGTGAGGACACCTCTACTTGGAGCTCACCATCGCATGTGGAATATCCTTGGTAGCCGAACACTCTCAGTCTCTGGCCGTCAACTCTTCACAATCGATAGCTTTCGAGACACCGGAAGACCCCTCCTTGCCGTTCTCGCGGATCCTAGCAGCGTTTTCATGCTTGCCCTAGCACGGTTCAAACATCGTGTCTTATATGCCAATATCATAAACGATCGGTCCGCACCATACTATACAACCTGCATTTCAACTGTCGACCAATTCACAGACCTCGAGGCTGTGGAGTTAAATTATCTTGCAGACTATGCTCCCAATATCCTCGACCCTACCGATCCTGTCAGGATCAAGCCACCAACGATACAGCCAACATTGTTTACCCGTCTCACAGGTGGTAGCCAGACACTATTCAAAAGCGTTCCCATCTTCGCTTTGCTAGTCGTCTTGATACCAGTTGGCACTGTCGTATTCCTCATAAACTCTGGCATACAGTCTGTCCGCAGCCAACAGAGAATTAAGATGCACGAAGAAGGAAAAGCTGGCATTGGTCTTGGCAGCTACCGCATACCTCTCCTCGTCGAAAATGCACGAAGCGCTATGGAAGGCGCAGTCCAAAACATGAACTCTTCGCAAGGACAGCACTACCTTCCGATCGGAGATACAGATGAGAGTGATTCGAGTGACTCGCCTATGCGGGACAGAGGTCACGTCGAAAAACCGCGATCCAATTCTACAACTTCGAGGCTCAAGCGCTGTTCGTCCCGTCACGACGACTTCCAAACATTAGCACTAACGACGGAGCAATTTGCTATGGTGCAAGCTTTGGACGATGTCGGCTTTCGAAAACATCGTGTGCATATTACCAAGGTAAGACACTCACATGCAGCAATCATCGTGCGGAGAAAGGGAATGGATGAGGGCAAAGTCGTGGCTCGACATTGGCTCAATGAAGAATTCGAAATTTGAGACCTGGCATGAATATCGTTATCCTTTGTAGGTTTGGCGGGCGCCCTGTGTCGCGATCATGATAATATGCTTGTAATGTCAGTGCTTCCTATTCCATGATTTTCGAGTAACTAGACCCATACAAACGAATAATATCAACGTTTTGCATCCGCTGTCAAATACTTCTATTGAGATGTTTGAAGGCTATATCACATCGACACTATCGCCACCACGGGTACATCGGTACTGATTGCAAAGTTGTCTGCCCCTAAGAATTGCCTCTCGTCTCTAACACAAGACTGCCTGGCGGGTCAGGATATGGCAGCCGGGGTCGACACCGGGCGTTGGAATGGTACAGTGCTAGACCGCTTTGTTCAGACCTTACAGTTCAACAAGGTCCAAGCCGCTCGAACGTTCGCAATACCATGGGTCTCTATTCCTCGCGCTTTCGGAAATTCATGGCTACATCAGAAGGAACCAAATTCATCGCTGGCGCTCGCCAACGTACATCTCCTTTGGTCCCGCCAGTCAAGAGTCCTTGGATTGGTAGCAGATACAAGTACAGGGGGCTTGTATCACATCCGTTGGATTCAATGTTTGTTTGGAGACAGCAATGCGGGCCTCTGCTACCTGGCGGATAAGGTGCTGCACCAACTACTAGTGGGCATCGACGTGCTTGTTTGCCCGACAAACCTTAGAATCAAATATACCTGATATTCATCGATCCGACACAAACGGCGCGACAGTAGTGAAAGGCTAGGCGATCAACGTGGCCTAACGTACTGTTTCTCGTTGGATTCTTGCGCATCGGTCAATTGTTCCAATTGTGCTTCCATGATCCCTTCCACATATGCCGAACGTATGGGTCGCCTCCTCCATCCATTCTGGCATTGGAGTGAGACTGGCCCGTCCCAAAGGCATCGATTGGGAGAACCAAGACATCTCCAAACAGCTGGGGTTCCGTCATACCAGTGAAATTCTTATAATCCACCACAGTGCCCATTGCGTCGGATATTGTCTGCATGATGGCCCGAGTCCAGATGACTGGCCCGCTCACCCTCAACACCTCGTCATCTGTGAGATTGAGATGAGCGATCGTTGTATGATGGTTTTCTGCAGTAGTATGCAGGGCTCCAACGACATCGTGCACGGCTCGTTTCATGATGGGGTGCCCACGACTGGCCGCGATCGTCCACTGGCAGAATTGAAGCTTCTCGAACATTCCGATGTATGGTTCATTGTCGAGCTGATCATATTCGATGCCGATAATGGCGTGGACATCATTCTTCATGGCCTCGGGCACCCATTCCGACACAGGTTTTATTAAATCTGTATCCAGATCACTGTATATGCCACCTTCCGATTCGAGTATCATGTATCGCAAGAGGTCTGTACGGATGATAGGGAAGCGCAGGTCAAGGAAGGGCTGGAGGATCTCGGGACGGTCGGCATAATGTTTGCGAGCAAAGACATTGGCGCCGTCGTCGCTCACTAGAGTGTACGCATAGTCTTGATTTGTCGTGATCCAGCTTTGCATAAGAGGTATGAAGGCATCGATCTCTACATTAGCGAAGGTGTATATTTGCCATAGTCGCGCCGGGATTCCCTCTAAATCAAGGCTCGAGGACCCAGAAGACTGATGTTGGATATGTAATGGGAGATCAGACCAGATGAAGAAGTAATTATACAGGATGATCAGAACAGCCCCAACGCCTATGTAAAAGAGTCGCTGTCGCGCCATGCCATTACCCGTTGTATGATGATATCTGGCGTTTTCCGCTACGCTATGTGCGCGCCGTAGCCCAATGAAGGGTTTTCAAAGACCGTATCCTAGAAGAAGTGTGACAAGAGAAAGAAGGTTATACCAAACGAAGAGGAGGTTTGGCAACAGCAGCGAAGGATGTAGCTAAATATGAACAAGGCTACAGTGAGCTGAACAAAGACCCATAGCCGGCACGGGAACGGAAGTACATCAACTGATCCAGCAGTACGTTAGTAAGCGCTGTGGCTACTCCACATGCGCACGCATGAAACGGGATTGCCGGAGAATAGTAGTCCTCTCATTGTCGTTACGCATCAACCCTGCCATATTGATGTGGTGAAGCCTGCTATGTACCCTAAGAAAGGTGAAAGAATTGCCATGTATATCCTTGGCTTATATAGGAGCTGAATTGTGCTCAAGGTCCAGCGAAACATGTTCGCATGCGCTAGGATACGCTAGAAAAGTCGCCAGATCAGCACGAGGCTAACGTTGGCGTCATGGCGCGCGCGGTAAATTGTGCTCAATCATTGGTGCAGAGGGCCCTTAAGTACTTAGTTTTGATCGCCGGCTTTGGCGTTTCATGTCCAGGTCGCGCGGTAAATGGTATCCCATGATTGGGTGCGCAGACTCCAACATCAAGTAAGGTAAGTAATCGACGCCCCACCGCTAGTCGCTGGAGCTCCTATTTGACTTCGCTACTGCCATCGGAGGATGTATTTGCAGTATGCCATGTTCTAGGTCCGCGGAATCATAGTAAATATTGATTACGGACCGTTCGCCAATAGCCATAACTTCGAGATTCCTCGTCGTCTTCCACCCTTGACTGCATCGAAGGACTCATCTACGTTCATGGGGCCAAGAGATGGAATCCTCCGATCACCATGGGACTCCGGTCGTCTTTGCTACCCCCATGTAGCTACACCAACAAGACATAAGCGGAGTTGAAATGAAGGATCGGACCTAGTCACAGCCCTACTCCGAGGGCTATCAAGCTTATCGTACTGTATGCGCCGTTGCCGCCAACCGCGCAGGGAAGCTGCTCCTCAATACGACCTCTACGCCGCTGATCTCTCAGAGGTCTCCTCAAAGACCTATCATCAGCCAATGGCGTTCTTGCATTTCATTGAAGTGTTTCAGAATCTTGACACATGACGCTAGTGTATGAAGTCAGGCTAAGAGTTGCGCGACGCTATCACCCATTCGATCATCGGTATTTTGTAAGAGGATTCCTATAACACCCGGGAGGCTGTGTAAATGCGCTACCGTATCGATTCCAGCTCGTATTGGCCCCTGCTTTGCTGCTTTTGGTATTTGTTTTCAACGTGATAAGCTTGGTTCAACTATCTCTACAACTAACTTCACTTCAAACATATTCTGTTCATGCCATCTAGCTAGCGCTTCTTGTCCTCATTCCTTATGAAGAATCAAAACTTTTTGTTTCTTTTTTCAGCTGCTGGAACGTTTGCAAAGAATGGTTCAACGTGGATCTACCCGGCCGACCCTAATGACGGCGGGGCTGTCGATTTTTCTGGACTGAACGTGAACTATGGGGATTCCATCAAATTCCAATGGACCTCTACTTATCCGTCCACTGAAAACGATCCATACACAATGGCACTCTATTGCGGGAATAGCAACATACAGCGTTAGTTCTATTTTCATTGAGTGCCGGGGCTGCATACATACTGAATATGGATCTTCTCCAGCATGGAACAAGATAGTTCCTCTGAACGGGACCGAATTGCTATCCCTTAGCAACTTCGATCTAAAGGGCTGGCCGCTTCCATTGGATTGTTCTGCTACACTTGGTGGGGCTTTGAATTATAGTCATAGCGCATATTTCGTACTCAATAATCAGGATCCACGTGTTTCTGCCAAAACCTGGACAGCGTTGACGGAGACGTCAACTACTTCCTCATCAGTTGCCAACCTAGCAGCTACGACTGCAAACCTATCAACCGCAACTCCGACTTCGGTCGCTAGCGTAGTAACGATCGCTGCAATCGCGACACCAACGCCCCTTACGGATACTGCTACAACTTCTCAAGGCTCTGGCGTTACTGTCTCGAAAGGAACTATCGCTGGCGCCACAATAGGTGGCCTCGTTGTGGTCGGGCTTTGTTTTGTTGCCTTTACAATTTCACGCCACCTCCAGGCCCGTCGTGCGGAAGAAGGACAGAATAAAGTACACGAATCCCAGGAAAATGAATCTAACGACGTTTCGACCCATTGGAAACCCGAGATGCCGGCCGATAACCATCCCCAACTCCTAAACGAGATGCCACTAGACCAGAACCCGGTTTATAGTCTGGCACCATTTGATGTTCGTAATGTTGAGACCAGGGAAATGCCTGCGACTTCAGGATCGAGGGCATCAAGAAGCCAAGAGATGCCTGCTACGCCGATGTTGAGGATGTGATCAGTGCTAGTCTTGGCAGATCGTTCCTCATTCATGATCGACAACGCAAGGCAATCCAGTAATGGCTTTCATCTATGTGGTAGCATGAGCAATAGTGTGCTCTATCAATCTCACCTTTTGCAAGGTATCGAGACATTGCAGATATGTGTACATGTTTCGTCGCGCTCTCTGGCTGAAAACAGCTCTGCAAGCAAGCTCGTCACATGCGTGATGATCCGATCGACGAGATCCAGGATGGGCACTCCAGGCCATCGGAAAGGCAACCGAGCCGATCTAAGGTACTTCAGGAAAACAACAAAAGTGTATCACATCCATAGTCTCAGAGCCTAGTTCCTACGCTAATGCATGCAGGAGAAGTCGCCTGGATACTCAGCCCCGTGTTTCGGTCCAATCCTTCAGGATCCTTGGCGCCCACTATTGTCAAAGACGAGACCGCCGCTTTTCGTCAACCTCACGAAGTTTCGCTTTCTTCGTTTCATCTGTGGCCTATCTTTCGTTCTCACTTCACCACTTGTCTATGAAAGGCTTGATCTCTCTGCTTGTGGGCTGTTGCACTGTGGCGATCGCCGAGAACAGCACTCAGTGGATCTATCCTCCCGGTATCCCCACTACCTTCTCCGATCCCCCTCTTACCTATCATTACGGCGATACGGTGAAGGTCTCATGGATGTACGTTGTCTTGTGTCCCTTTATTAACAAATCTATGCTGCTGTCTTCAACGTCGATCTTGATTGACACTGACCCCATATGGCTCCTAGCTCTACTTATTTACCTATACATTTCCAAGGTCCCTTTCTCGACCTTTGGTGTGGTTTGAGCAATCTTAAAGGTAAGTCACGGCCTTGGGAATGTCCGAAACTATTCTCGCATCGATGAAGACCCTGAGCCTGACGGAACATGGCTAGTCGTTCATGTTGAGGTTCTTGCCAATGACACCCGTACTGTACTGTTGTCGAACCTCGACCTTAAAGGCTCCTCACTCCCCATTGACTGTCATTGGTCGATTGATTACAATGAGTTGGGAAATGGAAGCGAGGTCTTCACCATCAACAAGCAGGACCCAAATCTCTCACCAACTACTTGGGGTATAGGCTCAACAGCAAAACCGACATTATCTTCTTCGTCCATACCGAGTAGCTCACTAGCTTCAGCTTCAGCTACAACAAGTCCGAGTACCATATCGTTAACGACTGTCACGGCATCAGCTTCACCGAGATCTCCAGGTCTCAACACTGGTGCTAAGACTGGCATTGTGCTTGGATGTGTAGCGGGTACTTTACTGGGTGTCGCTGCGGCTTTTGGAGTGGTAGTCTTTCGAAAACGGCGGCGAAAATCTCGGAACGTACGGTCTGAAGGAGCTGAGAAAGCCGACTTTTCAAAACCCAGCGCGACGTTCTCTAAGCCAGAGTTGCCTACCAATGAGCACTTGCCTCAAGAGATGCCACTTTGTCGGGATACAGGGTACGGATTAGCGCCGTTTGAATTGCCAGAAGGTAGATCGTACGAAGAGCTACCTGCAGAGAGACTGCATAGAAATTGGTCGAACAAGCTACCTGCAGTGTCTCCTCACGAGCTGCCAGTCCCACTACCGGGCTTACCTCTGTCGCTGAGACCTGCCGCGTCCTGACACACCCCTCGTCATCCAGGACTGATCGTCTCGGCGGTCATACAACAACGCGGCCTTCTTCGATCCCACATTGAAGAACACGATAGGACCAGGTCAGCTGCCCTCCTTGGCCTTGCATCCCCCCTGGACGCTCGATCGTAACAAAATTGTGCACTACTAGTCGCACGGTCCTCACGATAGAGAACGTTTTCATTTTATGAACACCTGCGCTCATTCAGATGTCTAGACGTCCGTTGCGCGGAGGGTAGTGTTGGCCTTCGTTTCACGCCTCAGGAGCCGCAGTCCATCACTTTTCGAAGCTGGTGTCACTAGGCCAATCAGAAAGTTCGGTACTTTTCAGAGAGATAGTGGTGGCTCACCTTCTCACTTACAGGGAAATCATTCGGAGACAATGGAGTATGGTGATCTGAGCGATCAACTAAATCAATTCACCCATGGGACATGAGGAAATCATGCTATCTAGACAAGTTGTTCAGTGTCGTCAGCAGGGAAACAGCCGAGATAATGTCACAGAAGGCAATGTATTAGATGGATGACGTTCTGAATCTTGAAACGAAACGGGAGCGATGTCATACCTCGAGGTTGAAAAGGCCATTCTTTACGAATCATGTCCAGGGCGTGGTGCGGAGAGGAACGGGTCGCGGTGCGTCAAGGCTTCACATACCAGATTTGTAATGACTTGAGCGAGTCTCAAGTGTGAAGTTGCAGTCTTTCCGCTCGTCAGCAGCATAATTGTCAACCTAACTTCAAATGCTCTCGGTCAATACCCGGATAGTTTACAAAGTATGAAGCATGGAAACGGCGAGCGGTATGGCCTCGGTTTATTCTTCAGCGATACAGCTAAGTTGGTACATCTAGCGAACTAACTGTGAAGCTTAGAATCGGGTATCAGACACGAGCAGACGCCACCCACTGCAACTTCCCACGCTATGCCGCCATCAAATCAGGCATTGCCTTCATACAATACGTTATGGCCTTAAAAACCCCCCTTTCATCGCTTCCGTTTCTTATTCGCGTTCGTCTGGTTCTGGACGAGGAACTCGTCACTTTCCTCTTCAAGAGTACCTCGGAGAATGCTCAGACTGATGATGTCCTTGGTATGATATCGACGACTCTGAGATGTGGAGAGGGTGAAATCCTCCAGTGTGCCGATGAACAGAGTCGACGGCAGTGGTCCTGGACTCTTTTTCGGCGTTGTCGTAGTGACACTCTTTGCACCTGCATAAATCGCAATCTCTTTGAGGTCCGAGAAGTTGGTCTTTCCAAGGTCTTTCTTTGCGGAGGGAGTGAACATGATAGTCCACCCCTGGAAGATTCTTACTCCTTGCCTGCCCCTCTCGATCGCTTCGTCGAGCTTCGTTCCCCATTCGTGCTCTCTCTGAGGATCCCTGGCTGCATACAGTTCGATGTCCTGTATTTTCTTGAGCCTAGCGCTATCGGTAACCCAAGTGTCTCTGATGATATGGATCCCCTTGAGAACAGCCAAGATTAGTTTTGTCGTCCTCTTGAGCTCTTCCTTTCCAACGCAGAAGCAAGTGGCGTCCTTGATATCCTGAACGATCTTTACCCCTTGCTGCGTGAGGAATTTCCTGTATATCCTGGAATCTCCGACTGTCGTCGCGCTAGAGAGAAGGATACGCAACCCATCGTCTTGCATGTTCAAGTGGTGGAGGTCTTCTCGTACAGCTGATCTTGTGCTTCTCATCGAGCTGGGAGGCTCTGATAAACTAGCTGGGAGAGCCTGTAATGAAGTGTTGATACATGGAGTCTTTGGATTGGATATGGGTCCGAATGACAAAGAAGGTGACACTGCTGGATCAAGGGACGGAGTCGGAGGCTTCGAAGTTGCACTGCGTGTGAGTCCTGCCACCTGTATAAGCTTCCCAACCAAGCCGTCCTGATCCTCATACACTGGTGTAGGGCCCGGAACGGGCGACGACTTCCGCGTCTTTGTCTGTTCCTTGGCAAACACATTGGGTACAGTATCTTCCAATGGACTAAATCTTTCAGTCTTCACGTCCAAGCCTCCGGGTTTAGTGGGAATATCGACTCCGTCATATTGACGTTCATCACCTAGTCCACATCGTGGGATGGGTAACGGTTTCCGTTTCTTGCGGGTGTTGTGACTGATGGTCTGGAGAGGTTCCTCCGTACGGTCAAGTGTCTCCGCTCTCTCAGCGTGGTTTCTAGTAGTTTCGGGAGTATTGATTTTAGCAAGTGGAGAGCTGACATGTCGGGATCTTTTGGGCGTTTCCATACTGGGGTGAAGTCTCTTCATTCGGGCCGGCGATGATAGTAATGGCGCTTGCGATTCGAGAACTATCTGGCTGACATGTTGACTATACTCTTCATAGGAAGGTATGTTGCCAGAGGAAGCCAGCTGGATATACTGATCATTCTGTTCTTCCGATACCAAGGTGAAGCACAGGTCTCTGACGTAGAACGGTTCGCCGGGCCTTAGCTGCAGGAAGGACGGCGTATTGCCCAAATCGGATACCTTGACATGGAAATCATGGGCCGATTGGCCATCAAAGTCCAGGCCAAGCAATGGAACGCTGACATCTGAGACCCGTGCTTCGAGGCAGACAAAGCCATCTCGTGTGTCTAAAAGAATGGCCTAAGTCTAGCTATCACAATATTGACACAGGCGGGATACTGACGCAGTATGGCCAGAGTGTCCATATCCTGCCCTTCTTCCGATAAAAGTTGGAAGTTTTCCTGCGGCTCAGTCGCTCCATGACGACGGCAAATGCAGTAGGTGATTTCGTTTTCATCTAAGCTGATCTCAAGGTCCTTCGTCCTTACTCTAGGTTCGCCGTGCTTTACGTACTTCAGGTGTTGATTAAGATGTGCACGCTTGACCCTCGCCATTTTGAAACCAAGGACACGATTTAGTGCTGGCGTCGAGTGTGGTTTCAAGAGAGCGGGGAGAAATAGCCAACCAAGTCATGATAGAATAATTGGCGTTTGGCGCGTGAAACGCCAAACCACGTGATCACTTTCTGCTTGTTAATGTAAGGTATACAATTCAAGAGAGATCACAATGACATGACTCCTGAAGTCGCGTACCACAGCTAGACATTGCAGCACTTCGCTATGCCCAGTCCTCTTCGTCGTTCACAATCTAGCCGGCTCTTTACCAAGCTTTCCTGCCTATGTACATCGAAACTCCAAGCTTCACAGAGTCCCGTACGATCGCAGGAGTAGTCAGACAACTGGTGTTTTGGTCAGCAGCAGCTAGCCTGTTGCCGCCTATGTTGCCATCGATAAAAGATATAGTGATCTACTAGTAGACATCATCATAACTACGAGCTAGTAAGTCAACTCGCCATTTCCGATGAACAATACTAAGCGCTGATATTGTGTCGGGCTCGGCTATCGTACTGTCTCGGGTGGCCTTCAACCGGTCTGCAGTCCACGGACTCTATGCTCTTCAGGCAGTAGGGATCTATTTCCCGTTTTGTCATCCGTAGCCTTGACAGGAACTACTTACTGTCAAGGGTTTGCGATTCCTTTTCATCCGTCAGCTGCGGTATTTGAAGTCCCTCGAATACCTGCTCCAAAGTGAAGTGTATCTGATAATGTCGTGACATATTGTACCCGTGACTAAGCAACATTCATGTCAGCCGAAGTAGAGCTCTCTTATGATTGTGAGGACGGGGTTGCATTATTCTCAATCTCTGGGAAAACAACAATATCAAGCAATGTTGCTGCGATGTTTCACATTTGATAGTACGTTACCAAAGTCGCCCACATCTCCCTCTGTCAATCAAACCTTCATCCACAACCTTCCTATACACTGCCTACTTAGAACAAGATCTACAGCCAGGCAGTGTGCTGCATCTTAAACGTCACCTCATACACGACCATCTTGAGGACTTTCTACTACTGAAAATCAGTCTCACTCGCAAATTGCCACTTCTGGCCACGGTCTCTTCAATTTTGTTCACACAGCCGGATCTCAGATCAATCATCTTCGGCACCACTTTGTAGCTTCACCGTTCGTCATCTATAACGAGTCACTCGACCTCTCAACTGCTCATACTGGACAACCTATCCATCTTCTTCAGTACTTGCCAACCAGAGGAGACGAAGTGGAGTCTTTCACTTTCACAACTTCTCTCAACTTACCTGACTCACTTCCCATCATGACAAACCTCACCTCCAACATCATAGGGAACACCACATTTGATCCCTTTCGGCAATCTTTGACATTCACGGATGCCTACGGCGAAGCCTTCCCTGTCAGTCTGGCCGAGTTAGATGACTTCTTCTTGTATGGTCTGCAAAACTGCGTCATTGCGGGCACCCAAGTCGGAGCTGCGGCCATCCTGCTTGTCGTTCTGCTCCTTCTCACGAAGCCAGACAAGCGTACCACCCCCATCTTCATCGTCAATACACTAGCACTGGTCTTCGACATCATCCGCTGTGTGCTCTCGTGTCTTTACTTCACTGGGCCCTTCGAAGAGACGTACGCATATTTCAGTGAGGACTACTCACACGTGCATAATCAGGACTACGCCATGTCGGTCCTGAAGGCGATCTTCAGTTTACTCATGCTGGTCTGCGTAGAGACCTCTCTGTGTCTGCAAATACAAGTCGTCTGTGTCACTCTTCGCCGGGCCTATCGGCATGCAATCTTCGCACTCTCAACCTTGATCGCATCGACAGCGATCAGTGTTCGATTTGCATTCATGGTCGAAAATGCCATTCTTGTCGTCCAAACGAAGCAAGAAAGCTCTCTGTATCAGCTGGACAGTGCGGCTAATATAACCATCACGCTCAGTATCTGTTGGTTTTGCGCAGTGTTCGTCGCCAAATTGGGCGTCGCTCTACGCCAGAGACAGAAACTTGGGTTGGGACAATTTGGGCCAATGCAGGTCATCTTCATCATGGGCTGCCAGACATTGATAATCCCGGGTAAGTCCCATAGGATTAGTCTCTATAGGCATAAGCTAACAACATACGACAGTCGTCTTCTCGATCCTTCAATACTTCGTACTCTCGGCCATGAATTCGTACACTCTCACCGCGGTGGCACTCTTCTTGCCTCTATCGTCTCTATGGGCTTCAGCGTCCCTCGATATGCGCTTCCGCCAATCGAAGCAGAACCATTTCAGTCCCCAGATGCTTGGCAGCGAAGGAAGTCGATCGACGGCACCTATGGTAGAGTGCAACAACGTTACTGGCCCTGTCAGTCCAGGAAACACAAGCGAGACTCGTATTAGCTATGGCATGTTAAGTCCTGGTCATCTAGATCAGCATGGGGTTCTTCGCGACCTTGAAGCACAAGGACTGGCGGGCACTCAAGAGTTTGCTCCGCGGGAAATGAACTGATGACGAAAGTTCCGAAAGATGGCTGGGCGCGGACAGGACTCATAAGCTGGGGGTGGGGTTAGCAAGCGGGATGACAAGCATTTTCAGCGGATAGTCTCTCTAGATACGGCCAGTCTCCACTACCACCGACCGACTGTGGCTCGTTGTCAGCCTGCACCCTAATCATCGACAATTGCATATAATAATCAGAGAAGCATGTATCTGCTATGTGGCTGAGGAGCGGTGTGGTACAGCAAGGGTATATTATTGGACAGAAGTCATATGATAGTGTATCTTTTCGGTATCAGATAACCATGAACATGATAGACATAGTTACACACAGTGCCTCCCCTTTCCATGTCAGGGGCACAGATATCAAGGAATCTCACCTGGACATGACACCCAATGTGTACAGTGCAATCGGAGCAATATGCAGATTCAGCCAATGAGATGAGCATCAGCAGAGGATGGACCTCTGCGAGAAGCAGGTCGTGGTCCTGCCACTCGCTCCCGTGCAGACCATGCCTCATCCGAAAGAAAAATGGCGTGCCGCTTGGAGATGGACAAGGTGTCCGCCGGCTCAGCCTTTGCTCCCCTAAGATCTAGGTTCGCTTAGTAGTAGACGACAAGAACAGGTGGGGCTGTACTATTAAGCTGTTATGGGGACGATCAGTATTGACGGGTGCTGATAGGTTTAGCTGGCGGACACTGCAAGGATGATGGCGAGCATCCCTCTAGCACTCATCCTTGTTTTGACTGCGCCATTCCGCTCAGATCTCTTGGCGAGCTACTAGTCCCTTTCTTAGCCTAGTCTCTAACTTAGTCATGGACGAAACAGCGGATGATCGACGCCTTCGCTCTGATCGACAAGCCTATCCCTTTCATTGCTATTTTCGATTTGATACTTCTGCCCGCTTCTCCCTCGCCATTGGTGGCTCATCTTGGAACGAGGAAGATATCCTCCGCTCGCTTGTCATGCTCACCAGCATTTGTTGAAGAATTGCTGCAAGAAGCCTGCGACTCTGCAGGTACAGATGATCTAAAACGGTGGGAGGCTGTTTGGCCACCACACCCTTCTGCAATTACCCCTCCACCAACGTACATAATCTGATACGTTCGCCTCTACAGTCTATCTTTGACCTTCATGAGACTCCATTGCATGCATGTTTGGCTGGCCAGCATCATCCGAATCGCAGACAAAACAATGTCTTCCATCTAATCATCACCATCGATTGATTTGAGTCTCCCTTGCATCAGCGTACAAAAGAATGCGCGTCAGGCTTGAAGATCTCGTGTCACCTACCAGTCTTTCTTATTCCCTCAATGCTATACAGAGGATACCATGGCCGAGTCCGCGAGTCCCTACAGTCAGACAGAGGTTTCTCCTCTTACCGGACCGAGCAGCCTGGGAAGCGCCGTCGACCCTCAAGGCCTGACGACTGTGCACGAGGTTCCCCAACATGGCATTCAGTATCACAGTAGCGGCTCTTTTGACAATCGTCTGGTCCCCAGGACCCAAGCACCCGTTGTTTCCCGTGAAGCCAGCTTGGTGAGCTCGACGGGACATAGCTACAACGGAAACCACGTGGACGAGCCACCCCAGCCTCCTCGTCACACTGGACCCACTCAAGCAGCCCAACGAGCATGGCAACGGTCTGCGGCGCCGGCAGGCTCACAACGCAAGGGCAATGGACACCATCACGACCAAGTCATAGGTAACGTCCTGCTAGCGTCTCCGAAGAAGGAGAAAAGAAGCGGGCTCAGGAATATGCTACGTCGAATGTTCGGCCGAAGACATACGAGAGATCGCACTAGTGTACCATATCCAGCTGTATATCCGCGTCATGTATGCCCTTTACTAAGCGATTGATTGTTGTCCAATAGACTGACCAAGAAGCAGGACCCACAAGAATTCATAACCTCAGCGACCGACATGAAAACGAAGCGTGCCACCTCAATGCCCGTCCCTGACACGTTGCGTACCAGCGGTCTGAGCTCGCATCCACCGTCCCAGCCTCCCCCAACCCTTGCTCCTGCTACAGACATGCCACCTCCACCACAGGCACAACGTCGCCCTTCAGAGCGTCCAGCACGACCACGCCGTGCAAGCGACCCCAGCTTGGTGTTGAACGAGCAAGAGACGGAAGAGGTCGATGCTGCCATGACAGGAGCAGGCCTCAAAGATGTCCAAGAGCCGACAGTAGACGCACAGAGAATTGGATTCGCGGTGACCAATGGCAGCAATCCAAGAAGAAGATCGCGTTCTGTTGGAGCATCCATAGATTCAGAGCATCGCATGTCCCCCATACAGTGGAGACGTTGGCGGAGGAGAAGCGATGAAAACCGATATCGGAGAGCGAGCCCAGACTTGACTTCTCTCGCCATCAAGGGTCCTGACTCGCCCCAAGTTGCACAGAAAGATGACAACGACACGGTTGACGAAGGCGAAGGCGACATTGGGGAACATAATGGTGATTTCGATTTTGGGCTCCCAGCGGACACGATGCATAACCAGGAGCGAATTGGATTAGAGGAGCGCCTAATCACCATGGAGATCAAGCTTATGGACTTTGAATATGCAATATCCAAGCTGCAAGCTGGCGCCACATCACCGTTCAGGCGGCATTCCCAGCGCATCAGAATGGACGAGCGTCAGGATTCTATAGAGAGTTACTTCCCATCTGACCGACATGCAGATACCGAGCCATCTCCGGTTATTTCTCCAGAATCGCCACCTAAGGTCACCTCGCAGTGGGTCAAGGACATCGATCCCAATCCTCGACCTACCAGCGTCGCCACCACCCTCAAAGCCGGCCATCCAGGCCAGCCAAGCGTGCCTTGGAAGGGTCCCGTAGATCGCAGTACGCGCTCTAGTCTTACAGGCCTAACGATCGATCATTATACCACCCTCATTACACTGATACGCACCGAACAAGCCTCTCGTCAGCGCCTCGAGCAACAAGTCTTGATGCTCCAGGAGCGATTGGATTCTCTATCGCCACACTACTCTTCCCATTCGCATGCGCACTCGATCTCGCAACAATCTCATTCGCGGTCATTGTCGTCATCGCAGCGAAGACAGGGGTTTGTGGACCTGCGGGGCGGTGTTAGAGCAAGACACCACCGCCCAAGGTCTAGCAGCTACAGTACTAACGAAACGGACACCGATGATGACGCTTATCATGATGTTTACGTTACGCCAGACATCACGCCGGTGGAGAGGGAAAGAGGGGAGTATGAGAGGGGGGCGTTTGACAGGGTAGCTGGAATTGGAGAGGGTATGGCCTTTTAATCAGCACGGCCATAGCCGATGGAGACACCAGACCACCAGCGTTACTGGTCGAGGATGTCTGATTCACCTTTGTTTACATTGAAAACAGGATGGTGAGGTGCTGGACACCTTTGGTTTACACGTCTTTTTGGAAAGCATACTGAGCGATACAACATTGGAAGGGAGGCTAGCGATCCATTTCACTACAAGCGATCATCTCTTTTCTTATTATCATCATCTTCCTTAGGCGGGTACGGAGCCGATGCATTTCACTTCCAAAGTGCTGAAGACTTTTCGGCTTCCGCGATATTTAATACATTTACGTTTCGACTGGTCGGCTTCTACGATTGGAAAGACGTGTACGATTTACGGAGGAGTCTGGACGATATGACGATTGGCTGAATTGGGTTGTGGCGAGCTTTTGCGGTAGAATACGCGGAGGGCAGGTTTGTGAGCTTGGAGGTTTTTTCGATGTAACAATATAAGTCAGGAACAGGCAAAGAATTATAGAAGTCCAGCTCTGATCGGTTCTTGTGAGATGTTCACAACCTCGATCGATTTTTCCAGAAATGTTCAATGCATTTACTGACGGGGCGCAGCTCTCCCTCCTGTGCCTGCTTCTGATGTCTGCTGAACATATAATAGGATACGATACGATAAGAGAGCCGAATGTCTAGACCTTCCAAACACTCTCCATCCAAACTCCGGCACCGTCCTCGTCCTGGTAGTAATCGGAATCTTCTTCCCTCCTTGACCCCATGAATATAACCTAACCTTAACGACTCATCCAGCCAACTAAATACCAACCAGGCAATCGCTTATCCATTCATTCGCTTCTTCGCTCACGGAAATATGAACTGCGAAGGGGTGAGAATTTCCAAACGTTTGGGTTTTGGCGACTTTGGGGTTTGATGAGGTATGTGAGTGAGGGGGGGCTTTGAGGTAGGTGTTTTGGTGGTATTTATAGAGATCGTGATTGTAAAGGGTGGAAAGGGGGGTGGATGTTCGATCCGTCCATGATGATCCAAACGTGGGGCGTGATGAGAGTCCTGTCCCGTTATATGACTTCGTTGCACGCTTCACTCGCTGGTGGGCGTGTGTGTATACCTAGATAGCCCCTCCACCCGACTGACTCCTCACCCAGCTTAAACCCTCTACCAATATGCAACCCCCAACCCGAATCCCAAAACCCAAAACCCAACCCCTCCCATCATCGATAGAGTCCACTCATCCCGGTCCAATCCGTGGCATATCATGATGTTCACTCAGGTTACTCAGATACCGATTCAACTCCTCAACGCGCTCCTTGTGCGTCTTGGTGCCTTCGCGCTTGAGGCGTTCGTCGAGCTGTGTGTATGGTATGGTTTAGTACCTTGCCAGCCATCGTAGGTAGAGTTGGGCATGGTGGAATGGGAGAATGGTGAATGGTGGATTGGGAGGGTGGGGGGGGAGAAAGGTGGAGTATACCCTTTTCCGTCTGCGCTCCGCATGTTTTATTTCTGCATCTGTTTTGCCTGCTTGTGTTGGTGGCAGTGGTGGTGGTGGTGGTGTAGCAGCCCCATCGCCCCCTGCAGGATCGTCTTTGTCGTGGATGCTTTCACCCGCGGATATCGCTGTTGGATCTGTCTCGGAATTGGCATTTGGAGTCGCGACCTCAGCTTTGGAGTGGTCCGCGGCGGTAGACTGGGTTTCTGGCTTGGCTTTCTTTTTTCGGTGTTTGGTGATCTTGGAGGAGGGGTTGACACCTTTTAATTTGAGACCGCCTGCGATGGCGGCCCTGTAGTCATCTACCGGCATTGTGCTGTGGATGATGTAGATTTCACGGTATCCATTTGTCCTACGTAAAGTAATTTACAATGGAGCTAAGACTTGGATATCTCTTGGCGCTAGTTCTAAGCTCGCCTCTCTTAGACGAGTGAGAACCAAAACGATATTTATAATCGTATTTATCTGTTGTTTAAACACCGCGATGGCAGGAAAAATCCCCATCACAAGATCCCCATCCACGAGACCCAAGCTATGCTTTCATAAATGTGAGGAAGCGAGCTCCGGGGTATTCACTTTCCTAAGCCTCGGCGTCGCAGGCATTTCATGCGTTTCGAAATTCTGCATCTCGTATGGTGCAACACTATAGCCTGTATCCCGTTCTAGTGGCATCTCCTGTGCCGGTAATGGCGGTTGCTTATCGCTGGGCATTTCTGGCTTTAAGTGGGTTAAGTTGTCGCTATATGCGCTATCCTTCATCGCCTCCACCTGTGCTTCATACTCTTGTCGTTGGTTCTCCTGCTGGTGTCGAGCCCGCCGCCGTTTGCGCATCAAGTATGCACCCACGCAAAGACCTATGGTGGCAAGGCCTCCTATTATGGCACCCACAATGGCACCTGTCGAAACTTTGCCCGAGTCGGGGTGCTTCGGGACATTTGGAGGCGGCGGTGCAAGAATCGAGGGAAGAGGTTGCGGTGTTGGCGCAAGGATCGGGGTATTGCATGTGGGTGGTCCAATGGCAACCAGTTTTGATTCCTTGGATTGTTGGCTTTTCCACAGAGTGAATTGCTTATGGTCGGAGTCAACCAACAAGTAGGCAGAGGTCAAAAACGGCAAGCCTGCCAGCATTCCAAAGTCAGTATCTCTTTTTCAGAACGAAGAGATTCCTTGCGCATCACGGTATATGAGACGCTAAGCAGCTTACCAAACCGAGGGATGTCATTCTTGTTAATGGCTTGGAGGCTGGTTATCAAGACCTCGGCCTCGGTGTTGTTGATGTACTCCTGCCCCACAGCGTTTAATCTGATCTCCGGAATGACGAGCTGGTGATTTGGTATTGTGATCTCTAGGCCCGGATATATAGAAAATGTGAGATCGCCGTCGTATCTGGGGATAAGTTAGCTCAGCCCTTGTCCCACCGACGTGAAGAAAGAGTACATACACTTTTTCCGCTGGGAATGCCATCCCATAAAAGCCCACCAGGCTTAAAGAATGCCCAGTCTCCGCCGTCCCGGTAACATTGGTAAAAGCCCACCAGGTATCTTCCGGCAAGGTGATGGTATGTGCCTCAGGCTGAAGGCACGCTCGCATCGCCGACCTAATGATGATTCTACGGTCAGTAAATGCATCACGGAGAGAGAATACTAGGCTTGACGAGTAGTTGCTCCTGCGAGATTGTTTGAGGGTTAAGTTTCGGTACAGAAAAAGGGATTAAAAGCTAGAGAACACCCACCCCTGCGATTCACCAAAGATACTAGCGTTCGTGCCATTTTTCAGATTCATCTTGATGTCAGTGACCGAAACAACGAGCCCATTGTAACAATTATATTGCAGTGTCAAAGGCAACGTTATGTTGTTTCCAGTAACCTTGGCAGCGTCATAACCGCCGAGTGTGAGACCTCCATCCGTCTGGTATTGGCTTTGTACTCCAGTCCATCCTTGGAAAAGTCCAAACGACTTAGAAACGATGGCTCCGGCCGAAATAAGAGAAGAAAGCAGAGTCGAATTGGTGCCTAGTCCAAGAGTATTCATAGGATTTTGCTTTCCTCGAAATATTCCCAAGGGGAATCTGGGAATGGATAACGTAGTGTTTATCACGACGGTATCAATGCCCCATAGATCATCGATTTGGCCCGAATTACCCTCGATTGGTGCGCCCAAAGCAGAATAGTCTGCAGCCGACCAAGTGGACGAACTGCCTTCGTCGAACAGTCCACCGAATTGACTGGAACATTGGAGCTTTGTATCATTGACATTACAGCTCGGAGTAACAATGTCCTGCAGGAAGGTATTATTGAAATCTCTATGGGCATTTAGCGAAGTCCCGAGCAGGCGTTGAATAGGAGATGTGGACGAACGGAGAAACAACAAAAGCAAGAGGTTGGCTGGGATTCCCAACTGATAGGGCAGCCCCCCTTCTCACCAATTGACCGCTTAAACTGATGTTGCGAATGGGTATGTAAACCGGTGTCGGTAATTGTGAGGCACAAGAGGCTTGGGATACTGCTGTCGATGTAGAAACGGAACCGAGTGAGGAATCGGATGCGGCAGCATGAGTCGCAAACAAGAGTGGAAGGATTGGAGGGCATATACACAGGGCCTGCAAGCGCTTCCCTTGCAAGAACATAATCTTCCCAGTTCAATTTCAATCTGTCACGAAGAATATAGAGAAGCAAAAGATGCACAAGATTACATTGTAAGCTTGACAGAAAACACAATTACCTTTAGCTTCTTGTCTGGGGACGCCCGGTTGATTGCACTCGCTTCTCGATGCCTTCCATTCTAATCCTGATGGAATGCGACCGAACTTACCAGATATGCAGTAGAGGGAAACTAGCAGGCAAGCATTTTCGAGCCACAGCCGCCGAGCATGAAACGAAAGCTGTGCTGGTCAGAATCCTACAACACGAGATCGAACCAATCGTCTTATGCTCTATACCCGAAGGAATCGACAACACAGGAACGGCCGTCTTCAACGATAGTCTGTCCGACCTGAGATTACGGGCAAGGTTAAGCGCTGAGAGGACACAATTGCATCTGAAACGCGATCCTTAGTCCTCACCAACTGACCATCATTTCGGTCCAATGCTGATCGTCACGATAATCGCTTGACAGCCAATTCAAAGGCAAAGCTGGGGATGATGCGTTGTGGAGCACAACAGCATGAGCTTCCTTGTGTGCTTTCGCTGCGAGGGAATCGCAGGTACTGAGCAATTGATAGGGCATGCATATTGGGGTCTGGCAGATGAGCGGCTGCCGTCGGGGACGGGGGAAGGTGTTTCAACCGCTCCAGCTACAGGATAGTCTATTCTAGTCTCAATTGGACTTTGGCGCTGACAAGCTCATGCAGCGGGGCGGCGTCGTGTTGTGAGGGCGAAAGCTGGGAAAGATCGTCACTAGAATATTGCCTTGAGGCACGGATAGGTACTTTCGTCTTAAAATAGCCTTGTACAGGATCACCGTAACTTCGTAGGATGTTGCGTTTGCAGGTTGCATCAAGTGTGAACAACAAATACTGAGATCTAGAAATATGCAATCTTGATAGTGTCAGCGCGATTAACAAATTGGCGCTGATCAAGGCCGTTGTTGTTATGACCATGGTACAACAACGGCTGGAGCGTGTACCGTAAGATAGCGCGAGACCCTGTTCTGGCAACTACCTAGGCACCTAGGTACCTCCGTAGGCTCTCAGCCAATCAAGTACCTTAGCTGCCTCCCCCAAGTAAAGTAAAGCCTTCTGGGTTGAGGAGATCTTGAAGACTGTTCGAGCTGCTCTCCATAGGCGCAGAGAAAGAGAGTTCGTCGAATCAGGAGGGATGGTCATCTTGCCGGCAGACTTGTCATCGTCCCCATCATGACTTAGGAGCCTTGTAGAGTAGCTCATCTCATGTTTCAATGATGGGCGCTTACACGATACGCAGGCACGGCAGGGTCCGAAGTAGTTCGCTTGGGGGCGACCGGCGAACTACTTTAAGCACTCTACTTTAAAGTACTTTACGTCAAGCCACGTTTGCGCGCGCGGTTATAGGGGCAAGTCTGGATCGCACCTCGACACTCTATCCAATTCCATTTTCTTCATCTAATGTCAATATCGTCGTCGCGACTGTTATGCTGTTACATGCGAAAAGTCCCCTGAGTTTTCTTGGTGGTGCTGTCTTCTCGCTATTCCTCCTTTACTTGTGGCGGATTTCTTCCTTCGGCTTTGATATCGATCCATATCTGGAAGGGAAGGCGAGCCAGAAAGTGACGGATTCAAATGAAAACTCATCGGCCATATCGAACGAAACAATCACGGAGCCGGTAGTGGAGAAGTACTCAATACAAGATGTCCTCTCCAACTCCACATTGGGTGTAAGTCCGGTCGTCGTAGCTGAAGTAAAACCAATCTCACCACCTAATAGTTTGAGAAAATCTTGGCGATCAACCTTCCATCTAGAAGTGATCGAAGTGACCTACTGACGTTGGCCGCGCTACAAACGGATATCGAGCTTGAGTGGATGGACGGCGTCAAAGGATCTGAGATTCCCCCTAAAGCTTGGCCAGCAGTTCGTAACGCTGTACTCATACTTCCCCAGACTATGTTAATGTAATGGTAGCATTGGAATACGAGGACGAGGGCCGATGGGGCCAATTTTACGCTCGGGGAGCTTGGATGTTGGAGGTCACATATGAATGCTGTACGTCTCTCCAAACATTATATTCCCAACGCCGGCGTTGTAGGGAGTCGGTGCAATGCATTTTCTCTTCTATGTGCGCGTACGAACAATGATGCTGACGCTTGACGTTACCTAGTTACGAAGGTAGCTTCCTCCCACACTTGCTGAATATAGCATCCGCTGACCCCTGGCAGGGTGATTGATGAGAAGTGGTCGACCGTTTTGATATTAGAGGACGATGCAGATTGGGATGTCAACATCAGATCACAATTAGCGATGCTCGCCGAAAGAACGCGGACGATGAGTAATGCTCGCCACGATCAATCTGAGTGGATCACGGACGACACACCTACAAGCAATCCTTACGGGAATGATTGGGACCTGCTGTAAGTCTGCCATTCTAGTTTAAACCCCTAGCAAGTATTGTTGGAAAGATACGATAGATCTGCGAGGAGCAATACAATTTACCAGCACGATCCAGTGGTCCATATATCCCATGATTTTGTCGTCTGCCCTGGTAAGCAATGCTGACCTATCGCGCCATAGCTGGCTAGGCCCTTGCGCAAACCCTCCTGGGCCAGAAGGCAGCCCGACCTTCCCGGGAGAGAGCGGCTCTCAGCCCCATTGGGTGTATTATGCAACTGGTGGCATGGCTTGTACCTGGGGCTATGCGGTCACACAGAAAAGTGCGAGGGCATTGATGGGCTACATGGTAGACGTCGATCGAGCAGTTGATGAAGCTATGAGTTCCTTCTGCGATCATAACGACTGTATCCTTGTATGGCCAGGATTGATTGGGTCGCACAAGGCTGCTGGTAGCTTGAATGATAGTCGAAATAAGGACTCGGATACGGGTAATGATAATGCTGTCTCTACCTCTGACGGACAGGGCGAGTATCGGGAGAAGGGCACGACAGGAAATGTCGCAAATTCAGCGATCCTGGCCGCGTTGGAACTGTGGGGCACAAAAAGACCATGGGGAACATAGTAGAGCTTGAGAATCCATCTCAACACAAGTTGGCCGATCGTCGATTGGGGACGGTATCAACAATTATACGTCGCTGATTTGGAGAAGCAGCAGCTTTGGTACCAAGTCCGCGTCGCAATATATTCACGAATCGTCTGGGTGGGCACAAAGCTCCTCGAAGCTCCCGTTCGATGGAGTTTGTCACGGGAAAATCACGCCCCACAAGCTTGCAGCTACAAGACGATGCTTCGTACGACGTTGATAGGCATCGCTGAGTGCGGGAGCGGAAGCAATGGTGGACGCGATTCGCTGGTAGGACGCTGAGAGGAAAAGCATCACGTAAGGCCCAGTCCACAGCAGAGTGTCGCCGGATGCGTCGACTATCAGCATCGGGTCATCCATCTCGGTACCTGTTGGCTACGAGGCTCAACGTGGGGAAGGTTAAGAGTAGAACATCAAAGAGATGAACGAGTGAAACGTGTCCTGCATGTTGATATTTGCGAACTGGAAAGGATGGAGAAGGGATTTGACAGGATCCGATATGACTTAGACCACCACTTAAAGATCTTTCTTTGGCGTTAAATACAATTGGTTCAAGCATCCTTAGTTGCTACAATACCTACCTGAGATTTCAGCAATACCTTAGTCTCTAGGTTTTCTAGAATTATTCTACGCGTCAAGGGCGCGTCTTGCCAAGACCACCACTGGCGTACTTTGCTCAACACTGTTTACGGGCCTACTCCCCTTTTGGTGTTTCAGTATTCACAATGGCGAGTTTCTTCGATAACAAAGCCCGTGCTGCCGCAGCTGCGACCAATGGAGCCTCATCATCCAAAAGTGCAGCTCCCAAGGAGGCGAAAAATTTACAGCCATGGGTGGAGAAGTAGTATGTGAAGGCCTCACCCTTTTTGATTTGATGCTATAGAACTGATCCTGCGCAAGTCGTCCAAAGAGTCTGAACGATGTCACTGCTCAAGACCATACCATCACCGTCTTACAGAGAACATTACAAGCTACCAATGTAGGATATTCGATGTAGCTGTAATTGGATATCTCAGTTGATGCCCGTCTTCTAGTTGCCTCACATGTTGTTCTACGGACCTCCTGGAACGGGAAAGACGTCTACCATCCTCGCTCTGGCAAAAGAGCTCTACGGCCCCGAGATGTTCAGAACCCGAGTGCTCGAGCTCAACGCTTCCGACGAACGGGGTATCTCCATTGTGCGCGAGAAAGTAAAGGACTTTGCCAGAATGCAACTTTCCAACCCTCCTCCACACTACAAAGACAAGTATCCCTGTCCGCCGTACAAGATCATCATCCTGGATGAAGCGGATAGCATGACACAAGATGCCCAGAGCGCCTTAAGAAGGACAATGGAAACATATAGTAAGATTACGAGGTTCTGTTTAATATGCAATTACGTCACGAGGATTATCGATCCTTTGGCTAGCAGATGCAGTAAATTTCGGTTCAAGGCTTTGGATCAGGGAAACGCGAAGAAGAGGCTGGAGGATATTGCGGAGAACGAACACGTCAAGCTAGAGGAAGGTGCCGTTGACACCTTGATCAAGTGCAGCGAGGGAGATCTAAGAAAGGCCATCACGTTCCTGCAAAGTGCTGCCAGACTTGTCGGCGCAGTCAAAGCTTCGCAGTCGAAACAGAATGAGCTGTCAAAGAGAAAACGACTGGACGACGATGAGGATGAAGATGCCATGGACATCGATGGGAAGGATGATGCTGTTGTCACCGTGAAAAGTATCGAGGAGATTGCGGGCGTAATTCCGAACGTTGTCGTGGACAGGCTGATCAAGGCTATGCAACCGCAGTCGCGAGGGGCCGTCTACGAGGCTGTTGCGAAGCAAGTGACTGATTTGGTGGCCGATGGCTGGAGTGCTACGCAAGTTTTGACACAAGTGGGTAGAGTTCGGTTCTTGCTGATTGAGATGCTCTTGGCTAATACACGTATATGTAGCTATATCAAAAGACGGTCTATGATGACACTCTATCCAACAAGCAGAAAACAAAGATTGTCATGGCCTTCTCCGAAAGTGACAAGCGCCTAGTTGACGGTGCCGATGAACATCTGAGTATCTTAGATCTGGCCTTGCAGATATCTGGCATGCTGGCCGAAAGCTGAGAGGGAGCCAGAGCACGATCAAAGAAAACAAATCGAAGGTCCGGCTACGGTCAAGACTGATGCGGTCGAATGCCGGCCTATCTGTCTTGGTGGTGGTCGATGAAAAGATCAGGCCGATCTTGCTCATTGTGACGTACTACCTCGCTTCAAGCACAGGGATCATTGTCTCGAAACCCAGGGATTGCTGGAAACACCGCCGTGTCTTGCTCCATATTTTGCATATGAAAAGGCCTTCAAATGCATAACAACATTTTGTGCAGGTCCAGTCTAGCTCGAGCATTTAGCATGGTTCAGCAAGAAGATAGTGGCCGGTCTATCGCAGTCGAGCATGGGATTGGTGAGTACCAGCTGCAGCATGCAAGGCGTCATCCGAGAAATTGAGTTAGCGTCGTGGACGTTTTATCCTGTATGTTGATTCGTTGATGTGACAGCCATCGCCATAAGCTTAGAGACCTAAGCTTACGTATCTTAGCCGACAATCTCTTTGCGATTTATCCGGAATCTTACAGCATCAATCTGGGGCTCTCGAATCCCTCAAATCGTTCCCAGTATAGGATTCCCAGTACTGGTACTTCGGCAACGACCCGGATATGGGCGATCATTGGCCTACTAGCATCGACGTCCAATGGAGGATGAGGTCTATGGATCCCGAGGATAGCATCGGTAAGGCATCGTCAGCAATGGGAAGATACGGGAGGGCGGCAAAGCACTTCAGAGATTCTGTTGCTGTTGGCCATTGGTGGTATGCTGCCGAAGTCCGCCTTCGAGTCGCAGTGATAGCCTAAAGCTTTGATGCAGGGGTTTCATGCGGTCATCGCTAGCTTTACTGGTTTTCCCACTCCTCTTTCCGAGACATGGTTTCTCTTCATCTTGTCCATGGATCTCTGCGTGCTCATGTCCCCGCCGGCCGCCTGCGCGCTCTTGTTTTGATGCTTTGCCTTCTTCATGGCTTTGGTCTCTTTCTCCTCATCTATGCCGATCCTCTCGTCGACCTCCTTTGCCAGGTCCGCCAGATCGTCTAATTCTAGCACCTCACATACTTGCCGATAGCCTCTGCAGCCAACGATCCGTCTGTACACCTCTGCTTTTCCTGGCATGAGTTGACTGAGCAAAAACTTGGTATTACCCCATTTATTCTCAACCTCTAGCGCGGTCTTCATATACTCTGACACAACCTCTTTCCATGGTAACAAACCACCCTCTGCTTGCGTCCTGAAGACGCTTGAATTGGCCTCAGCTGCAGTTGCGATCATGGCACCGTCGACACCATACTTTTGCACCAATTGCAACGCCTCATCTCTATTCTTGACATCTCCGTTCATCAAACATGCTACTCCGTTCTCGCGGCAAATGTCCGCAATCATTCGCAGCTGATCCCGTATTGCTCTCTCGCGAGGCCGCATTGGTGTTGTTCGACAATGTATGGTCAAGCCTGTGATTCCTGTGCTACACAGCTTTCTCACGAGTGACTCCGTCTTCTCTATTGTCTCCAAAAGACGAATCTTTACGCTGATACCAATTTCGTAAACCTCGCCCACCTGCTTCACCAACGCGGTCAATATTGAAGCCAACAGGTCTGGCGTCTGCAACAGAGCAGCTCCCATACCACCAAATGTAGAGAAGGGCTTTGGACATCCGGCGTTAACATCGATTCCTGCGACATCTTCCGCCACTAGCTTCGCAGCTGCAACAGCCAACTCCGGTGAAGCAGTCCCAATTTGGAAGATCAGCTTCCCCTTCTCACGTTCAGGGTGTAATCTGTAGATCAAGCTCTCTTTTCGCACGACTGGTTGCGGTCTCGAGGAATTGCTGGGCAAGCGGGTGAAGTCGATGGTAGATGTGATCGGGTTGAAACGTTTTGTGGTGCCTATCATGGACTTGTCCACAGTCTCGGGACCCCAAACTAGATCGGCACCATACTTGAGGGCGAGTAGACGGGACGGCAGTTCTCCAGAGCGGACCTATTTTGAGGAGTCAGAATGCTCCTTTTGGGACTTGGAATGTCTGTCAAGACATGTCCGAGCGGTAGGAAGCTCTCAGATTGTGGCTGTCCCAAGCGTATTGCCAGGTACCAGGTAGGAGAATGACTGAGTAGGAAAAGTACTGACCATGGGGGCAAGGACGATTTTGCCCCGGTAGTCTACCCCATTCTTTGGTATGGGCACCCTCTTAGGGATGGAAGCCATGAGATTAGGAAGGCTACGGAGCATCAGTCACGGGAACAGGTATAAACATTCACATCGCTGCACCTTCAAAGCGAGGAAATCGTGATAGGCAGTTTATCGAAAAGTTATTGTGTTTGCACAATTTTTTGTGTAGCTTGTGAAGAGATCCTCCGCAAGAATGAAGTCATTTTCACCGTCAAAAAAGCGTGAAAGAATAATATAATATTTACATCAATTGGAAACCCACGGGCACATGCTTCATATTAAGCCGCTTGGTATTATATTCAAGGCGGAATCTACCGTTCAATCTTGCCCAGGGGCGCTGCATCTTCACCGCAAAGCTGCCCTGTCCACACTGGCTCCCCACTCAATTCCGAGCCCCACTAGAAATCTTGGTCCCACTACATCTTGCTCTCGCGCACAGCAAATTTCCAGACACCTTTCCACGACCACTTCTCCACTGGTCACAATGAGTCAACTCCCTATTAGTGAGCGGGGCCACCATGGCAACGCGCCTGGCACATACGCAGTTAGAAAGAATGGGCCTCCTAATACTCTGGAGCACCGCATCTACATCGAGAAGGATGGAGTTCCTGTCTCGCCATTCCATGATATTCCTTTGTACGCCAATGAGCAGCAGACGGTCCTCAATATGATCGTTGAGATTCCCCGGTGGACCAATGCTAAGATGGAGGTCTGTAATTTTTACAGCGCTACCCCATGGTAATTTGGCAATAAGGACTAATGTGGTACATTCAGATCAGCAAGGAGGAACAATTGAACCCTATCAAGCAAGATATCAAGAAGGGTAAGCTTCGCTACGTTCGCAATTGCTTTCCCCACAAGGGTTATCTCTGGAACTATGGAGCCTTTCCCCAGGTACGCAACCACGACATTCATACAGCACACTCTAGCTGACCGGTGAAATGTAGACCTGGGAGGATCCCAACGTAGTGCACCCCGAGACGAAGGCCAAAGGTGACAACGATCCCCTTGACGTCTGCGAGATCGGCGAGCTTGTTGCAACCCCAGGTCAGATCAAGCAGGTCAAGGTTCTGGGAGTCATGGCACTACTTGATGAGGAGGAGACCGACTGGAAAATCATTGTCATTGATGTCAATGACCCACTGGCACCGAGGCTCAATGACATTGAAGATGTTGAGCGACACCTCCCGGGCTTGTTAAGAGCTACCAATGAATGGTTCCGTATCTACAAGATCCCAGACGGCAAGCCAGAGAACCAATTTGCTTTCTCGGGCGAGTGCAAGAACAAGAAATACGCCACGGATATCGTGCGTGAGTGTGCAGAGGCGTGGGAGAAGTTGATCACTGGCAAAACCCAGCCTGGTGGCATCTCACTGTGAGCTTCGACTTCCGCAGATTCTACTCTAGCTTAATGGACTAATCATGATACTAGTACCAATGTCTCTGTTCCTCATTCGCCAGACCGCATAGACCCCAACTCTCTCAACATCAAGCCCCACCAGGACTTGAGGCCTGCACCTATTGACGGGATATATGACAAGTGGTTCTTTATCTCTGGCGCTGCCGTATAGATTCGGTAGTATACCAGAGGCGTACAGGGACTTGATCCGCTCAGTCGGTAGATAGTGGCCGAACGCGGTCGATCCAACAAAAGTTCAGCATGGCAGTAAATAGCATGATGATAGATAGCGTACCATGACCATAGCATCCAACTTTCACAGTCATGAAGTGACAACCCTTTGACCGCAAACCCTCAGCCAGCGAGCTCAGCCTTCCGATTTAACCTCCGAGAATGTCGGTCAACCTCCTCCTCAACGTCGTTAATCTTCAGCTTCTCGGTGTCCAACTGCATCTCTTTCCCGTCTTCTGTGAAGGCATTTAGTCGTGTCCCTATGTACTCGACGCGAAGTCGCAGCACGTACTGAATTTGAGCTGCAGAGAGCTCGGCTCCTGGCTATCTCGCGAGAGTACTTTGGTGTTGACCTTCATCGTAGTCCGAGCATTGGCAGGTAGATTGGCCAAAAAGATCCGGCATGTCTTTGACGCTTTTGTGAATGGATTGAACTTGGTGGTCACTTCTGTGATGTGTTTTGTGATCATTTTGCTGTCTTGGAGAAGAACTTCGTGTAAATCTGCTGAGTAGTTTATCTCCAATCAAGGTATCCCACGTATTTTTTACAAAGCTATTGAAGAAGAATCATCCTCTATAGATTGATATAAAACTAAGGGTAAACTCCGTTGGTACTTTATAGTTGAGATTTGTCCAAGCTGGCGCGCCTTGGCGGAGATTGCCTGCAAACCTCGTCATCTTCCCGGTTGCGTACCCAGCTTCTCTTCAGCTCAGCAATGAACGCACAAGCACTCAACGCCCGCCTGACACCGCTTTTCGAGTCGCTCAAGCAGACCCAGCAATTGATCTCACGCCTTTCGAAGCTACCTACACAGCTAGGCTCTAACCCATCAAACCCAGAGGACGGAGATGCGCGCGTGGAGCTAAGCGCAGAGATTCACCAGAGCTTGAAAGAGCAGGAAGAGGATTTTGAATTATTACGCCAGGAGGTCGAGGATCAGACCAACAGCCCAGGCTGGTCTTCTAGCGCCAGACGCAGAGGAAGTGGGAGAGACAAGGAAAAGACAGATCTTGCTTCTCAAATTACGCGTTTGGGTGAGGACTTGAAGATGTATGATGACAGCATCCATTTCCATGGGCTTTATATCTAATACACGGTGCAATAGCGCTCGTGTTCAATTCCGCAAGGCTCAACTACAAGCGAAGCGCAACGCTGAAGCTTCAAAGCGAAAAGAAAGGGAGCTCTTGTTTGCTGGAATTCAGGAAGGTAGCAATACCGCTGGTTACGGTCGTCGAAAAGGTCAGGAGAAGTTGTCGGAACAGGAGGTCTTGGTCAATGCTTCCAGCGACGTGACTGCTGCCCTGAGGAGAACGCACAACTTGATGACAGCGGAGCTTGAACGAAGCCGATTTGCACAAGAAACCTTGGAGAATTCTACAAAGGACCTCGCAACGCTTTCGGAATCTTACAATAACCTTGACACCCTTCTCTCATCCTCCCGCTCGCTCGTCTCAAGCCTGATATACTCGCAAAAGTCAGACACCTGGTACCTTGAAAGCGCCTTCTTCATCCTCGTTCTCACTATCGGCTGGCTTTTTTTCCGCCGCATATTGTATGGTCCTGGTTGGTGGCTACTCTATCTACCTACCAAGTGGCTTTGGCGCTTAAGCCTCTTCTCCGTACAACTTCTGGTCGGAACATTGTCAGCAGCAGCTGGCGTTGTTGGAGCCAAGAATCAGAGTATCGCTCTTTCTCACAGTTCGGCGAGTATCTCCACGAGCCTAGCGCAGATACCCACGGGGACAGGCAAGATTCCAAAAAGGTTGCCTGGTCAGCCTGCGCCTTCGATTATGGCTGGAGCTGGGGGATATGGTGCTAAGATGCAACCTCCTAATCCACCACGGCAGTCTCCGCAGGAACCGCCTAAAGCGGAGAAGACTATGTCTGATACAGTGGGAGAGATAGCCGAAGATAGTCGGAAGAAGGAAGAGATCCCTCGGGAAGGAGAGCAGGGTACAGTATTGAGAGAAAGGACTGGAGAAGATGGTCCACCCAATCCCAAGAAACGGATGTGGGAGGAGCCGATTGATCAGTCAGAGGCAAACCGACAGAGGGATGAACTCTAGTATTGCCTATCGTGTTGTACTGATTGCGCATCCGAAGCTTCAGCTTTGCAGCATACATAGTTCGCCATAGCATAGAAGTGTTGAATCCATCCTTTTCAATTCAATCACGTGAACGTTGCGGAGGACGCGGATCATGACTTTGGCAGCAATATCACTCCCGACTCCTCACCATTGCTCCCAACATCCACCATGGGCGAACGGGCGTACCTACATATAACCAATTCAGGCGCATCCGTCAAAGCCCTCGATGAGCCAACAATAAGCGAACTCAACATGATCCACCTCCAACGCGAAGCCGACCACCTCCGCCCCCGCTGGACCACCCTCTACAAAGAAACCCTCCCCGCCCTCGCCCGCGCCAAAGACCCAGTCCAGCCTCACTGGCCCGTACACTTAGACCACTGCTTCGCCCGCATCATCTACGACGCCGTTATCGGCCTCTCCCGAAACCCCGACAGCGCCATCTCTGGTCCCTGGACCGATCGCCTCGAAGCCCCCGCCGTCAAGAATATGCACGCGCAGAACCTAAAGGAGTGCATCGCGCTCGGCGAGGAGATTGCGGCTGGTAAAGTCGATCTGGTGGAATTGGATAGGTTGAGTCTTGCCGTGAGGGGGAAACTGCCGAAGGGAGGGAAAAGGGGGAAGCGGAAAAGAGAAGGAGGCGATGAAAAGACGGCGCAGGACGATAAGAGATACAAGATCACAGAGACCACCACCTCATCCAAACCCGCCCCTCGCGCCTCTCATCAACCAGATATCCGCTCCGCCCTCGGCGCTCCCCCTCCCCCTCCCCCAACCCAACAACAACCACCACCAACCCCCCTCACCCCAACCCTCACAACCCTCATAACCACCCACGCAACCCTAACCCCCTTCCGCAAACGCGTCCTGCTAGCCCTATGTCAAGTCCCCGCCGGCCAATGGACAACCTACCTCGCCCTCTCCACCCACCTGCACTCCTCCCCCCGCGCCGTCGGCAACGCGCTGCGGAACAATCCTTTCGCGCCGAGGGTGCCGTGTCACCGCGTCGTGGCTGCTGATGGGGGTATTGGCGGGTTTGGCGGGGAGTGGGGGGTCGGGGGCAGGCATTGTGGGGAGAAGGTGAGGTTGTTGAGGGGGGAGGGGGTGGGAGTTGGGGGAGATGGGTCGAGGGTGATGGGGAGGGTGTGGGAGGGGTTTGTGTGAGGGTGGTATGTTTTGGGATTGGGGTTTTGGTTGGCTCGTGATAGGTGGTGTTGGGTTTTCTGGGTGGTGGTTTTAGCTTCGGCATCAGCATCAGCATCAGCATTGGCGCATTTGGCATAGGCATGAGGTATCCATGTAACAACAAAAAAGGCCTTGTAGAGCAGAGTCTCGGGAGCCTCCTTCAGGACCCGCGCTGGCTCATTGAATAAGTACTAGGTGGATAACGTGCTAGAAAAACCCAGCAACGATAAGATACAGTATATACCTGCTATTGTTTACAAAAGTTTGTAGCATACATCAATCGTAACGCGAATGAGCGGTAGACCTCACCGCTTGCAAGCTCGCTTGCTTACTTGCTTTAAAGAACCCCATGGTCAACGACCCCGATCATAAACGTCTTTCCTTCCCTGATGTGGAGCGGACGAGAAACAGGACACTCCGCAATATACCATGCCAGCCCCGCTCAAAAGACAGCCCAGCAGCGAATCGTCCATCATCCCAGGGTATCGCGAAATCATGAATTGAAGATAGCAATGGAAACAAGAAACCCCGTGTACACCTTGAACAGCGCCATATTCACACAGCAACAGTAGCCTCCATGTCAAACCCTCAACATGCTCCGCCATCCACCCAAATGAAAGTTCCTATACATAACAATCAAGGGCTTGATTCTGTGCTTTTCCGCTTCTTCCAGAAATTGAAAATCGATCTCGAAGCTTTCCTTGTGACAACTCGAGAATGTGCACTCCTCACGCTTCTGTTCCCAACGACCGAAGTTCGGACGTCATTGTCCTTAACACCATCTATTACGCCACTGTTCCCGGACAGGTATTCAATACCTGGCCGCTCAATGTTGGTGACTGGGGGTACGCCTTTGCGGTCAGGGCTTGTCCAACCGTCCACTCGGTTCTGCGAGCTTTTCTCATCGCTATCAACAGTCAGGACGCTGGTAGCCTGTGTTTCCGTCGGAGAGTACGGAGTGGATTGGGAAACGGTCGTGTTGTTAGTGTGAGCGCCAGATGAAGATCGGTGGTGCACCGAATGCGAAGACGCCCTTGCAGCTGTCAAGTTGAAGCGATTGGAGTGTCGGTGATCACCGTCGTGACATTTACTACCGCGACGTGAAATGTCGCCACCGCCAGATCCTCGTGAACTACGACGGCTCTCGTTAGTAGCCAGTACAGTTCCCGAAAATTGTGAAAGAGTATCCTCGGAAACACGTCCACGAGGCTGTCGATTCTCTGCAGTTGCACTTGAGGAAACAGTCCTAGATCCCGAATCTGAGGTTGAAGCTAGTTGCAGTTGACTGGGCGAGCTATTACTTAACCGCCTAGTTGTCATGGTGGCATGAAAGGCGTTTGTGCTAGGAGAAGCACCTGATGAGTGGTGGGAGTACGAGGCGGAATTGGCAGTCGGGTTGATATTGCTGAATGCATGTGTACGGGAGGACCGGCGCGACAGATCGTGTTGTTGAGAGGGTCCGTCCCCTTCAGCAAGGTGAGGGGGAATGGAGGAAGCGGACGCCCGTCGTGAGTCATCAGCAGCCTGCGCAGCTTGAGCGAGAGGTGAACTCTCCAACGGCTGGGATGCGGGAAGTCCTTCCGGGTGCGAAAGCTCTGGCTGGCTGGCAGAACGATTGGGGCTTCCGGAACGTGGAGACAGGAGAGGATCCGATGAATCCATCAATTTCGTCCCTTTCAATTCCTGCTTGGCTGTCTCGAGTTTTGTTTTCTTCATCCAGATCTCTTGGTTTGCTTTCATCTCGTCGACTGCAAAGACCATAGCAGGCAGAACATCAGTGACGGCCTCGAATAATGGGCGAGCAAAAATGTTCATGAAGCTGTTTTGTGAAATGCCGAGCTTTATGAGATTGCCCAACTCTGGCGGTCCTCCAAAGAGCGTTGTCGGAATGCCAACGTCCCTTTCCATGACACCTTGGTTTGCAAATTCGTGCTGAAGAATATCGGCCCACTGAGCCGCTACGTCAAAGGGACGTGCCTAGTAGACGATCAGTGTTTATACGAAATTGAATGTCCACATAGACTTACTACATTGCTGATATCGGCACACTTCACGAGAAGTGCGCACGCAAGGACCCGATATTCGCTTAAGGTCTGTGGACTCCAGCCATCCGTACCATGATTGTGGTGCACCTTGTCTTGTAAATTACCAAGGTCCTTCATGTAGTTAAAGTGCAAACTCATATCTGTTGCCAGAATTGAATTGATCATGAGTGCACGCATCGAAACGTCCTCAAAAGCAACATGCCAATACCGCCGCAGAATCTGTGAGTATGCTGCACAGTGAAACGCTTCAAGCACTGATCTGTCGTTGTAGAGCTGAGCAAGTGGGGCATTGAGTGCCACAAGAAAAGCGTTGTTGACGCCTGGGTGACCCACGTCGTGCCCAATTGCAGTTATGAGAAGTGTCAGGGCATCGAATGGCTTCAACAACGCAGCGATTGGCGAGATGGACTTTCTCACGCCCGTAGTTGTTGAGATCGGATATGGTGGCAACGTCCCTAGCTGTACGAGGAAAT